>Ga0126383_10000846_pt1 | contig 17899 bp, 28 predicted proteins | sample PanSoiMetPlot_35_FD_96882 | JGI IMG/M metagenome (GOLD analysis project Ga0126383, IMG submission 96882) | Tropical forest soil microbial communities from Panama - MetaG Plot_35 | ecosystem: Environmental > Terrestrial > Soil > Tropical forest > Bulk soil | place: Panama | collected 2016-02-17
CTATTGGCGGAATGGCAGTTTTGAACCCGATCAAGATGCTCGGAAGAGGGTTCTATGATATGGCCAGCCCAAATAAAGAGCTCAGAGAGGCTTATGGGAGGGCTGCTGCTGATAGAGTTGTCGAGCCAAGAGTCACGGAGGACTACATTGGGGCGAGTGCGACGAAGTTGACTGAGCTACGGAAGGCCTTCTCGAGCGGAGAGGGATTCGTTGGGTGGCTAAGGGCGCTAAGTGAGTTTATTCCAGCAGAAACGGAGAGGCTCTCTAGGACCCATGCTTTCACTGTAGGCTGGAACATGGGCAAGAACCTTCTACATGATTCGAAGGGTAATCCACTGAGTGCTGATGCTGCGTATCAGTTCGCTAGGGAATTTACCGAGAAAACTATGTATCTCTACGGAACGGCGGACAGAGCGCGAATGTTCACTACGCCAGCTGGAAGCCTTATGGGGTTTTTTAAGAACTGGATGTTTCATTATATCTCATCTATGATGGACTATACGAAGCAGGGCCTTACTAAGAACAACTGGGCACCGCTGATGTGGCAGATGGGTGGTACGTTTGCCCTGGGTGGTGCAAGTGCCCTGCCACTATTCGGAGCCGCCAACAAAGTTTCCAAGCTGTGGTCGAATAAAGACACCTTGGAACTGGCCTATGACCATTTTGGAGACCACGCCGATGGAATACTATACGGGTTGCCAGCCCTTATGGGAGTAGCTATGACTTCGGGGGTGGATACTCCGGCGCTCAGCAATCCAGTTCGTGATGCAAGTAGTTTATTCAATGTTGCTGCTTGGAGCAGAGTCCAATCCCTCGGTAAGGTCGTAGGGGGGAGCTTTGATAACTGGCAGGCTACGGGGCAGCATCCAGGCGCTGATAGAGCTACCAGAGAGAACTTGATTAAGAGTTTCGCTCCGGTGACTTTATATAGGGGCCTGGCAGCATTCGCAGATCCGAAGGCAATCACCTCGCTAGGGACGGGCTACCCTATTGTGAACGACCCCTCTATTGCAAGCAAGCTGTTATATAGCGTCGGATTTACGCCCACAGAGCTACAGAAGGGCTACGATGTTTCTCAGGCCCTCTATGAAAAGCATGACGAATTGAAGAAGGCTGAAGATACACTGGGAAAGGGGTGGGCTGAGGCCGAGATGAACGGGGACTCCCACCGGATGGCACTAATTATGCGTCAAGCCATGACCTGGGGAGTGGACATGAGCAGGGTCATTCGGCAGGCTATGTTCGAAATTGATAAGAGTCGGAAAGATATCATAGAGCGCCACCTGAAGCCTACGGATATTGGGATCTATAGAACGATTTTGCAGAAGCGCGAACAGGAGGCCAATACCGAATAACTATCCCGGAGTTTGTTTTGCAAACTTTTGATTAGTTATTCAATGCCGTGCTCGTTTTTTGGCCTCGGCCTATATGTTTCTGTCCCTGCAAGGCGCTCTATGATATTGGCTTTCTCACAGATAGTTATTATCTTTTCGATTTTCTCAGATGGAACACGATTCTTGAGAAAATCGATAAGTCTGGCCTGATGTATGGGCTTCTTTTCCTTCGACCAGATCTTCCAAAGGAAGAAGTGTAGCTCGTCGATGACCTGGATATCGGAACGCTGGACCATTTCACGAAAGATCTCGGGCATAGAAAGCTCCGTTTCCAGGAGCCACCCTTGCGCACGAGTGTAGTCCTCAAGTGATATTTGCGAACGACCTCCACTAGCAGCTGAGACCATTGAGAGCTTGATGACATGTTGCATTCTCCGAGCGTTGTAGTGTTCCAATTTGGAATGCTCGGGTTCTGGAGGGCAACCATCGTCGAGCCAGCGTTGGGCAGTAGAAGCGGCTTTGTACTCCCAGGAGACTTGACCATAAAGTTTGGTCATAGAAGATAATTTTGCAGAGAGAAAGTGAAATTTCTTCTTATCGAGTTCCTTAGTACCGAAGAGATTCACCCGGACTCTGGAGCTAGAATGGATCATAATGACTCGGCTCATGAACCCCTGTCCCCACGCCTCTTCAGGCAGTAGGTTAGCGAGGTAAGAAGGTTGAGTACCAGCAATGATGTTAAGCTGAGGATTAATAATGTCAATCTGTTTATCTCCGAGACCTCGTCTGGATTGCTGATGTTGAGGAGGATTATCAAAAATACGGTTAAGAGTAGACAGGAAATCTGTATCGTGAGAAGGAAGAAACACTCCGAATTCGTCAGCTGCAACTTGGAGGGAGTTGTATTCGACAATGGAGGACTCCTTTATGACAGTTTTCCTTGTTGCTGAGGCGAGTTTGTCTATGAGGGCAGCCTTCGTAACATCGTGAGGAGCAACATAAAGATCACGGCAAGAATACCATAGGCTGTTAGTATGTTTGATGGCCTGAGTCTTTCCAGAGCCAGGATGACCAACCAGAAGCACATACAGATTAGGATAAAGAGGCTCGCCAGCACTAACAACCCAGACTCTACGCTCAAGCGCTCCAGCAACCGCGCTAATGGCAGCCCAGAGTCTAAATATTTTAGGAGAGGGTATGTTGTTAGTGTAATCAAGGAAGCCTTCTATCCAGTCAGAGGAGGCGTTTTGCGCCAACTGTACGGGTTCTACCATCTTCGCCGCGCCATTTTAGAAGACCATCCGGATTATTAGTGCGATTATAAGGGGGTCTTTCGCAGGAAGCCCAGTTCCATCCAAGAGAGATCTCAATTGGGATGCGGAGCACATGGCCACCGAGTTCTATGGGGATATCTGCCAGCTTTCGAACCTCGGTTATAAGGTCTCTTTCGAGTTGTCTGTCGTCTGGAAACTGCCAGGTGAAGCCGTCGTGGTCGTTAGTAAGAGGCTCGAGAATAGGCAGCTCCTTCCACACCAGCCAACCGATGAGAGCAGTAAGCTGCCCGACAGTAGACTGTGGAGTGAAGGCAATGGCTTCTCGGAGGACTGCGTCGTCAAAGGGGCTTCCATAGAACTGGCGCTCCATTCCAAGTGGTGTGACTAGTGTCTGGTGGAGTTGGAGTTGCTTTGCGGTCCAGGCGAACCATTCGTGGAAGCCGAAGGTGGAATAGTACTGCTGTTGAAAAGCCTCGCACATAGCAAAGGGGAGCTTGAGAGCCCTTGCCATGCGCATAGGACCTCCTTTATAGTTCGAGAGATGTCCCCCTCGCTTAGCGAGATCTCGGTAGGAAAACTCACGATAAAATATCTGGTTTGCTGATTCTCGGTCGGATACCAGGTCGGGCCATAGATCAGCTGCAACTTTTGTGTGTAGATCATATTTCTCACAAGCCTCCAAGTAACGCGAGTTCTTACAGCAGACTTTCATTAGCAAACCTACGACTCGGCTTTCCGCTTGCTCTCCGTCGATGTGGAAGAGTTTCTTTCCTGGATCTGCGACAAACATCCTACGAAGTTCTGGAGTGATGTTTTGAAGGTTTCCACCATCTCCGAAAGCGTCCTTGGAGCTTGACCAGCGACCGGTCTCTGTAGCAGCTGGCGAAAAACTGGACCGAAATCGTCCATCACTTCCCACTCGTGTTTGCAACACTGAGATTTTCTTGCCAACATCTCGGATTTCAAGTATCGTATTGATGAGTGGAAGAGGGTAGAAGTAGGCAGTGAGCTTCTCAAGACACTCTCGGTTACAGCTAACTCGGCGAACGCCCTTATCAGACACCCATTGCTCTGGCAATTGCATTGCTCCATAGAAGAACTCCTTGAGTTGTTTTGAAGAGCGGGCATTAAGATTATGACCCCACACGGCTCGTGCAAAAGTGTCAAGAATCCATTCGAGTCTAATGTGTAGCCTCTGGTATTCATTAAGCACCTTTTGTTGTTCATAGGCATCCGTGGCGAAGCCTCTCAGCATCATATCTAATGCGAGTGCTTGTAGGCCGCGCTCAAAATCATAGACTAGCTGGGCATGAGGACTACTGCGTTCTCTGAGCTGCTGAGCGAGCACATGGAATACTTCCAGAGTAACGCAGCAGTCCAGTCCATTGTAAACCTGGTGCCGAATCATGGGATCAAGTTTCTCGAGAACCCCTGGAGTGAGTTCTGAGGTGTCAATCAAAGGCATGTTGAAGCCATTTCTTCCACCAGGAGTGATAGATGAACTTTCTACACCAACCCTGAGGGGATATGTCACCGTTGACTACCCAGCAGCGGCCACCCCTGATGTACCACATACAAGTGGAGCAATGTTCACGGCCGCCCTCAGCAGTGTAACATACGTCAGTCTTCGAGTACTTCGTAGACGAGATCATCTTTCACAACCTCCACTAAGGCACGAGGCATACAGGTAGATCTGGCATGAGCCAACTCTGCGGTCACGCCACGCGATTCTTGCCAGCCAGGGAGTTTTAGAACTAAGATTTGGCTGGAGCGGTCTAACATGTGCAGGTCATACTTTTGCCAGAACTCAAAATCGCGAGGCAGTTCGTGTCGTTTTGCCAACTCATGACAGTGGACTATCGGACTGTAGACATACATTCTGCGTCTTAGCATCAATGCAGTGCAATGCATAGCTGCTTCGTAGCGCTGGTCCATTATAACTGCTGAAGGGTCAGTGTAAGGTGATGCGAGATATATCATTCGTCCCTCTTGTTTGTATCTTCGTGTCTCATTAATTTCCACGCACTTTCGCTAGTATAAACACTCCCCATGAAACCAAGCCCTTTAGGTAGCTCTGGATACATGGAGTGGTGCATAATCATGGTGTCGTCGGTGCAATTTCTTGGGGTGTATTTCTCTCTGAGAAGATACTGGAGGTCATACAGACCGTTTTGGAACAGTTTGGGCACCGAAGACGAGAGGAGAAGATTAATTTCCTTCCGAACTTGAACTTCCTCAGAAAGGGAAGGCCAGTAGTTTCGATCTTCTTTCCGTGGGTCCCAAAAGGGAATAGTAATAGCTCGAGAAATATCGCATGAGAAACCGATTGAAGAAATCTGTCCACCTCGAGTTTCAATGTCAACGGACAGCCAAGGTGCGAGTACTGCCGTATTAACGAACGCTCGTATTTCAGCCAGGGTGGGGTCAACCAAGATAAGTCTTCGAGGTCTTCGAATTTCTGAGAAGTCTCGTTCATGGCGAGCTTTCATTAAGTCTGCGACGATGATGGGTCTGTTTGAGTAGTCGTAGAGAGTTGTAGCAGGATGCAATGTCGGAAGTACCTTTCCAAAGCGTGAGCTATGGACAGCCCCACGTAGTTTTGTAATCGCACTACTTCCGAGGAGTGCCCAAGTCGCTGGGCCTCCGCAACAGAGGATAAGATTTGGTTTGACGGTTTCAAGCTCCAAGTAAAGTCGTTCGAGCTCAGGGAGAAGCTCTGGGTGTAGATAGCGTCCCTGCCGGACAGCTGGAAGGTTATATCCAGCTGGCAAGTCGCGCCGACTAACGAGGAACTCGTCGAGCTTGTTTCCTGGGGGTCTGGTTTGGAGGAGGTTGGTGAGGTAAGCATCTCTTCGATGGAGGCCAGCGCTTTCAAGCATCTCGTCAAAGCGTTGGCCACTTGGTCCGATGAAGGGGATTCCAACGCGCTCTTCCTGCTCCCCAGGAGCCTCTCCAATAGCCACCATCTTGGCATTCTTTGGTCCCACCGAGCGAGTACAGGGGTTATAGAGTGTCACTAAAGAGTCCCTCTACTGTGAGGAGTCTTGATTTGACGACTCGGGCATTTGCACTTCTGGCCCACTCTGGGTTGACTTCGAGCCCGAGGACCTTTCCGGCTCCGAGACTTGTAGCTGCACAGAGTGAGGACCCAGACCCGCAAGTTGGATCGAGCATGGATGTGCCATCAGATACGAACATTCTAAAGAAATGTCGTAACATTTGCTCCGGCTTTTCCGACTGATGCGACGCTTCACCTTTAGGTTGAGCGAAGCAGTCGCTGACAGCCTGATGGATAAGTCGATCTCCGCGGGAGGCAAACAGCGCCGTTTCGTAGACATGTCGAGGACCTCGCTTTGGATCGGGAAGGATTCCTTTTCCGTCGGACTTGAACCAGATGAGAGGGGTCGGGTTGAACTGTATACCGAAAGCCGAGAAGAATTTGCGAGTCTCGGCTTGGATATCATGGCGAGCAGAAAGCCAGAACATAAGATGTGAACTCGGGGCCAGGAGCTTATCTAGGTTCTCTCCGAGGGCTTTACACAGAGCCCAATAGGTTTCTGGGGAATCTCCATAAGCTCCCCATGTTGCAGTATTTCCCTGATCACTTTGGTCCAGTCGAATACCGTAGGGAAAGTCACAATGGACGAAGGTGAAGGGCGGACCAGTGTATGATGATACCCACTCAACGAAGTCGGCAGTTCGAACGTCCCCAAGTGGCGTCCCTCCAGTTCGGATGGTATTACTAGTAGGTAATCCTGCGGAACTATCAGTGCCAGTGTTACCAGTGGTAGGTTGTGCCTGCGCAGTTTCTGTCTGAACATGGGCTTCTCCTATGAGTTCGTTAAAGGCGTCGTCAATCTTACGACTATCGTGGCGAGTTATAATGTTGTAGGCTTGACGGATGCCCTGCGCCTCATTGAGGAGCGCATTTGTTCCGAGTCGGAGTTCTCCTGCGACTCGGAGTATACAGGAGAGCCATCCTGATTCGAGTCCAATGGCGGAAGCAGTTCGCTCTTGGGTCCATCCGCTATCGATTCCTCCGTAGAGTTCGTGGATTCGGAGAGTTGCTTCGCACTGATCTCTCCAATCAAGCTCAGACCTTCTAATGTTTTCTTCGAGTTCGATAATTTGTCTCTCAACTGGCGGCAGCTCATCAAGTAATCGAACTGGAACTTCAGTATATCCGAGACGTATTGCGCAAGTGAGTCTGCGCTCTCCGGCGACCAGTGTAAATCTATGTAGTCCGCCAATCCGAGATACGATAATCGGGCTGACAATTCCCCGTTGTTTAATGCTGTCAAGGAGAGCTGAAATATCAATCGTCCTTCTTTGTCGTCGCTCACGGTTCACCTCTATGTTTGCTATTGGAACGAAGATTTGCCCTAGTGAGTCCGTTCTTTTTAGCTCGTCTGTCATGTTGATTCTCTTTGTGTGTACCCAAGAACAGATGATCAGGATTAATACAGTTTCTAATGTCACAAGAATGACAAACGTACATACCTACAGGGATCGGTTCTCTGAAGACACCGTAGGAATAGCGGTGCGCATGTACAGTTCGTCCATGTAGAGCCATCTGTGCGTAACCATACTTGTCTGCACCAAGCTTCCATATCCAGCATCCATTCTGGTCTATGACAATCCGTCTGGATATATACCACTTATCAAATGACATATTAAGGCTCCGATTATAGACCCCAGGACGAACTCCTGACTGAACGCCCTGGGGCTCCAGCGTTTAGGTGGAGGTGGCCACCATGCGCTAGCCTTGATGCCCGGCCACTGCCGAGATGTTGTTGTAGATCGAGTCGTCTCCAGGCTTCTGTGAAGGAGTCTGCACAACAGTGAGAAGCACAGGCTGGCCCTTGAGTTCAGGGATGGTCTCATCGAAGGCTCTGCCAGTGGTAGGAATCTGGCAGCTCTCGATGAACTCTTTCAACCGAAAGAGGCTCGCATCGGTGAGATAAAAGTCGAAGTGGGGGTTCCACTTCTGGAGATCGAGTCTCTCCCCGTCAGCATCGACGAGTTGGTCCTCCTGAATGTCCGGCCCTGGTTGGATATTGTTGAACTGGAACCGGACGTAGGGAGTTTTCTTTTCCCTGCTTTCCTCGAATTTGTAGCCCATAACATTGGCGTAGTACGTCCCGGCGGGCTTGAGAGGGGGACGCTTCACAGAGTCGATAGGTTTCGATAGCAAGTGACTAAAGTTAGTAGCCATTGAACAACTCCGTTCGATTCGATTACAACTGGGCAGCTATATCGTCGCTGCCTTCACGGCCCACATAGCAGCATCCTCGTAGTGGGTATTGGCAAGAGCGCAGAGACGAGCGAACTCGCTGCGCTTTGCCTCATCGGCAGGCTTGGGCATTGCCTGTACGAGGTCAATCAACTCGGCAGACTTCTGCTTGAGCTGGCTAACTACTGAGTTATCAGAAGGATTGAATTTCACTCTGACGCGATCTTCTCCTAGTGACATGGACTTCTCCTATGACCGGAGATCTCTGAAGTAATCCGCCAAGCCGGTCTCCAGCGGATATGAGGGCTTTACGATGCCAGGGGCTGAGTTCTTGAGTCCGACGTTGTTGTGAGGTTGAGTTCGAATGAGCCGCCTGGTTCCAAGACCAGAGCCGACAATATCAACGAGCAGAACGGCGTTAAAATAGCGTCCGATAGTTGGGCTAAGGGCTCGGCCAGTCCCTGTTTCAGGAAAGCCTTTAACTGTTCCGGGGACCTCAACTGTACGCACTCTGCCCTTGTCATCAACAACATCCTGCTGCTGCCCGATCTCTCGCAAGTGAGTGAGGCAAAGAACATTACACTTGATTGCGTCTGAATAGAGCATTTGGCAGAGAGACTCCACGAGCAGTTGGCCATCTCGGAAATCCTGTAGTTGTGGTGGAACAGAAAGGCGTCCGTTTAGGTGCTGGATATGGCGCATAGCACAACGCCCGGCAAAGTTCAATGAGTCAACTACGATTACGTCCTTCGGCCCGAAGGTCTCAATGGAGCCATGATCTTCCCACTTGGACAACAAGCCTACTCCCCTGGGCCACGCGCTAGCAGTAGTAGGAACAACACGAGCGCGATCGACCCGAAAAGTATCAGTAAGGACCACTGCGTTGACAGCGCCAAGCAATTCGGGCTTGGATTTCTTGAGCAGATTAACGATGATATCCACTCCATTGTCAAAGTCCATAATCCAGAGCTTATACCCAGCCAGGATGAGTGATACCAGAGCTCCGGTTTTGCCACTACCAGAGTCGCCTATTAGGAGAAGCTTGGTGATGGTAGATGAGTGGTGCTTGTCGAGGGTTGGCATCTAGGCAGCCCTCGTCTTTAAGGGGTCCCACTCGCGATGCTTGAATGAGGCTTTGAGCCACACGTCTCGAGCAGCTGGGTCTTTGCCACAGATGCCACGGAAAGGACACCCACCATAGCGGCCACAGGAGGTCTCGTTCATTGGCCAGCGATTGGCAAAAGCAAAAGCCTCTGCTTGCGGGAGCCAATATTGCATCAACTCGTCGTACCATTCGAGCAGTTGGCCTTCAGTTCTCGGCGCGAAGACCCTTCGGAACCGAGTGAAGCCGGCGCCTACTTGGGCTGCATCCACTATCATACCGTGGACTTGGGTGTGATAGATGATTTTTCCAGCGAAGGCGTACATACTCATTTGGTTGTCGGGGGAGTAGAACGCAGCGAAGTCGTCCGATTGGACTGCATACTTGGTAGTCTTGGCATCAAGGCCGAAGATTTGCCCAGCTACAGAACCAAGGCGATCCAAGTGACCACAGAGGATATACGGTTCGCCAGTTGATGCTAAAGTTGCTGTCTGATAGCTGAACGATAGCTCCACTGCGGGGGACTTATCGATGACCAGCGTCTCAACCGGATCGTCTTTGTATTGCTCGAAGTACCAGACTATCGAGCGGATCAAAGTAAAGCGGTTCTTGTTCGGATGATCTGAGTCCCACGGACGGTTAAGCTTGTCGTTCCAGGTGTAAATGAGGGCAGAGTGTACTACTCTAATCACAGCAGCATCATGAGACTCGCCTAGATGACGATACTTGTGATACTGCTCTATGGCCTGGTGGTAAAGAATGCCAAATTTCAGGTGGATGTTTTCCTCATTAGTGACGTAGCCATAGAGCATGGAAAGTTGATACTTGCGGGGACACTGCTTTAGGAGGTCGATAGAGGTGGCATCCCAGGCAGTCTGCAATAGCTGCTTCTTGGTTGAGAAGGAACTGTTCATATGTCCAGGTCCTCCAGGGAGAGATTGGGGTCGGCCTTAATCTTAGATCTCTTTGGCTTGGCCTCCTCTAACATGAATGCTGTGCGCTGTTCGCGGAGTTTTTTACAAATCTCCTCTACTTCTCCATCAGTCATGTCCTTGGGGTTCTTGTTGAACAACATCTGAAGTGAGTCCTTCGTCACCTTCGAAAGTGGGCTCTCCGCCATGAGAAGATTCCTTTTGTTTGCGAGCCTCTGCGAGGAGAATAGTTCGTCTGACAAATCTCCGGATGAACTCTGTAGGTGATAGCTTAGTGGGTCCGAGAATTTCGCGCAGCCTCAGCCAATCCCCTCGGAATAGCTGCACATCACGGCGCTCTAGGGGTTCTTCAGCTCTTCTTACCATTCTTTACAATCCATACTTCTTCCCGTGGCATAGTCGGTGAAATGCGCACTGACAAGTTGTCGAGGTTGGGATCACCGGCTTCTCTGCGGGATTTATACAACTGTTGGCGCAAGGCCTCGGGATCGTTGGTCTTAATAACGATCCCCAGGTCTGACGCAAGAGCATCGTACCACAGTTCAAGCAAAGTGAATCTCCCTTGAGGTGGCCGGGCAGGAAACCGGAAAGAAACCTGCCCGGCCTGTCGCTGGATAGTTGGTCAGACCTCAAACTTCCAGCGAGTCGAGAACCACATCAGCGGCAGCAGAGACCCGGCGACGCGCCTCCTCGAGAATTGCCGGGTACTTGGCGATGGTACCAGTGACGAATTGGGCCATCTTCTCCTTGGGAACGGAGTCCAGGGTGATGCCCTTCTTTTTCAAAGCCACCTTGACCTTCTCGAGCGCGATACGGTGGGCTTCGCGCATGACAGGATCGACCGGAGTACGCGGGCCAGAAGGTCCGCCACGCAGGCCCATCTCATAATCCTCGTCGTACTTCGCGAGCTTCTCGTCCAGAGTGTCCTTGTCGAGATCGGTGACGGCCACTTCGGCATCGTCCGGGAGGGAGTTTGCCTTCCGATGGGCTTCAATGGCGGCTTTGATCTGCGCTGCGAAGTTATTGCGAATGTTCTCTGCCCGGACTTGGTTCAGCTGCGAGGCTTCACCTTCGGTTAGAACGTGACCTGCGGCGTAGGGCTGGGCGACTTCGAACTGAAGACCCTGGATAGTGATCGCGGTGTAGTTCACTTCATTGGTAGCTGTACTTTGGTCAGTCATATTAAGCCTCCTTCGGGCTGTGGTGTTTTGGGACCAACGGGGGAAGACTATCATGGTATCCGGCCGGAGTCAAGCCCCTTGGTAATGTGTTGGTGAGCCGTTATTTGGTCGGAACACTATGTGTAAGTTTGTTTTGCAAACTTTTCGTTAGTCCCCATTAGTAGACTTGAGCTGAATGAAGATCTGCTCCGGGGCAGAGGGGAAGTATTTCAAGAGTACCGGGCAGAGCCAACCTATTAGATTCAGCTCTGGCGAGTGATACCAGTTTCCTTTGTCCTCCGAGTAGGTCTTATTCAGCCGGTGAGTTACTCCAGGAAAGGACTCAGAGGAGAATACTAGGGTGCATTGACCAAGAGGTGCAATTCGGTCTAGCATGTCGTCGATGCCAGCCACAAAAGGCTCCTTAGATAACTCCTTCTCTGGGTCGTCGAAGACCCACTGGCCGTGCCATTTGTAGGGTGAGATAGTGTGTAGTGAGTTCATTAGCGGTCTCCGTTTATTATAGTGAAGCTAGGAGTGTGAACGTCTGGGCCGAGAGCGTAGCGTTTTTGGATGTTCTGCTCGAACCAGTTGGTCAGTTCGTTCCACTGTGCGGTGGCCTCATCCACGTTAGAAGAGTTTCTTGTGATCATGGCTAGAATCACATTTGCCGCAGCACCTTTGATTGTGCCATAGGTGTTCTTGTCCGAGAGCTTCATGAATTGCTCGTATAGCGCTGCTTGGGTCATAATCATGGCCTTACGAACCCCCATCCATAGAGTTTCTGACCGTCCTTGTAGAAGGCCATTTCTGGGATAGCTTCAGGCTTGAAGTTCTTTACTGCCTCAACGTCCTCTATGTTGAGAGGTATCCACTCGGCTTCACCAGATATCTGTAGATGAGCTACTCGCCCTTCCTTGTCTCTTCCGATAAGCTGGACTGAGTATCTGTTCATGCCTCTTCTCCCTTGTCCTCAGCCCCCGCCTTGCGCATAGCCCTTACCAATTTGTCATCCTCATCCACGTAAGGCGACATGTCGAGAGTTTTGGGGCAGACTAGTCCCCCTGGAGATTTCCACTTGGCGTAGGATTTGTGCCACTCGTGGGTGGTCCACCTTGTATAGGCGGCCCAGTCTATTCCCATTACTTGACAGATGACGTTTTCGCAGTGAGTTGCAACGTGATGGCGCTGTTGGTAGTTCCATCCAGTCGATTCAAGAAGCCGCTCAACTGTCTCGTGAGTAAGTAGTGGTCGGCTGGCGTCAGTGCCATTGAACTTGGGCACGAAGTCTCGATCCCGATAGACCATGTCCTCCCGCTTAGTGTCGTAACCAAGGAGGTACGGTATATCGAACTGGCCATTAAATTTAGCCTTTGGCTGATAGTCCTGGTCGAAGTTGATTTCTTCGAGGGCTTTCTGGACTTGTGGGCCTGAGACATGTGGAAGTTTGTGTCCTTCGCTAGAGAAAAGCTGGGAAACTCGGTGGAACTTGATACCTGCGCTCATTTTTGGAGTGCCCTCCTTAGGCAGTCTTCAGTGTGTTTCCAGACTTCTTGCGGTGTCGGGCCGAACGGAGTGTTGTAAGCCTCGGGGATGAGCGAGCGGAGACGCAGATAGGCCATGTGAAGCTGCTCGTGAAGGTGCTCTAAATTGGCGATCTGTTTCTGTGCGAGCTTCAGTTGTGATATAGCCTCGTCGATGGCTCTCATCCAAATAGGTCCTCCAGTGAGATGTTGCATTCAGGGCGGGGTTTACGAACCCTCATGGGTACATCCTTGGGTCGTAAGAGGTCGAACCCGCGAAACACAATTGTGTCGAGGTTGCCAATGAAGCCCCTTATCATAGCGACCTCTTGAGTTTGGCCTTCAGTTGGCAGTTCGCCTCGGAGAGCCACATCAAGAGCAGCTTGCGCATCGCGGATCTTTTGATGCCATTCTTCGATAGTCATGGCTGAAAGTTCTCCAAGTTAGCCAGGATGAGTGTCTCTTGGGCTCGAGTCTCGATAACATATCTGAGGTTCATGTCCTGGTTATAGGCCACGCTGTTGCCAGCTGCCAGGGCTTCCTTTGCCCACTTGCTGGGAATGCGCCAGGGATCGAGATGCACCACAGTTGGCCATTCGAGGCCCTTAGCTTTGTGCCCTGTAGACAACACTATACGGAGATTATCCTTGCTAAACATGGACTCGAGGGCTCTTCTGGCATCGCCCATTGTAGATCCCTTGATGTTGTCAAGGACTGCGAGTAGGCAGTCTTTTCTATCTTCGAGGATCTCGGCTTTCGAGTCCTTTTGATTAGCGATGGCCTTCTGAATCTCTCGTTCAAAATGTTCGAGTACAAGAACTCGAGCATCTGCAAGACTTGTCGAGTCTTGTGGGACAATCTTTTTACTGACGTTGATAAGTCCCTTGCCGATTTCACTCCCGAGGATTGTGCAGCCGCTGCCAGACTTGATAATTCGGAGAGCTGCTGCGAACAGTGGTGCATTGTTGCGACATAGAATTGCAACCTGTCCTGGAGGGAGTCGCCATTCCTTCGACGAGAGATCGAGGAACATGCCTTCTGGGTTGCTTTCATGGGCTTGGAAGCCTTGGGCATGGCTCTGTTGCCTTTCTACTAGGATTTTGGGACACCTAAAGGTGGTAGAGAGTGGAAGATCAATCCAGTCAGGCCGCAGTTGTCGCAGCGAATCCATTGAAGAACTGTCTGCTCCTCTGAAGGCGTAGATAGCTTGCCGAGGGTCTCCAACGACGATAAGGCGACCCGCAGCTGCCCGCTTGATCTGAAGGTGATTAATTGGACTGAGGTCTTGTGACTCGTCAAGCAGTAGGACTGCATAGCGGTCAAAGACTCCGCCAAACAGTGCGGACATGTAGATTTGGTCGTCGAAGTCGATTGTTCCTTGGTAGGACTGTCTAATGCACTCCGTGAGACATTTTCTTGCGACATAGAGAAGGTCCTCGTTCAGGTCCAGGTAGAGTTGGTCTGCGAGTTGTTCCCAGCTATCCCAATCGTCAGGAAGCAGTCCACGAACAGTGGAATGAGATTTGGGGACTATTCCAGCGGTGCGAGCCTTGCTGACGAGTTGCATGATGGCAGTGAAATCACCGCGGTCTATAGACCGGAGGTTCTCCTTAGTAATGGTCTCTTTGACTAGGTTGAAGACTTTCTTTGTGTCCAGAGTGAGTCTCTTGCCGATGGCTCGTGACCAAGCTGAGTGGCCGAGGCCATTGGCTGTCTTTATGACGACGTGCGAGGCGTCGCCAAAGTGAGCCAGTTTAGAATTACGATCTCCGAACTTGCGCTCTGCTTCAACTTGGTTCTTTTTGTTGAACACTACGTAGCAAGTTGAGACCTTTGGCAGACTTCGAGCAATCACTTCTAGCACAGTGGACTTGCTACAGCCAGCCATAGCTGTGATCATGAGCGAAGTTTGCGAGCCTTTCGCTGCGAGAAGAATAGCTTCTTGCTCGGAAGTTAGTGTGAACTGAGGACTATCATCCATCAGTTCGTCGAGAGAAATACTAGAAGGGGATAGTGTCATCGTCTTCTACTTTCACCGGCTCTGGTATGGGGCCAGGGTTAACATTGATTTCGAGTTCCAGGGCAACTGCGGGTTTGCCTTCCAGCGTTCCGCACAGTTCACCCTCCCAGGTCGGCTTGCCGAGCCGGTCCATTATTGCAGCCAGCTCAGCAGCTTCGCCAGTCTTCGCGGAAACATAGCCCACGAAAAGTGGATCAGTGAGAGATGACTTGTTCCACAATCCACGACCAGCAGGTAGGTCATCTTCGAGAGCCTCGGAGAGGCAGAGTTGATAGATACCCGAGAGGTCCCCCTCAGAGTTGAAACCGGGTAGGAGAACCTGGATGGCGTTCGGATCGTGAGGATTGTCCGGCTGGCGCTGGAGTATTAATGGGGTGCCGAAGCGGATTTCGGCTAGCACCTTCTGGGCTGGAGGTCGGAAGAACATTCCGACTATTGGTGCGGATACTTTCATTTTGACCTCGTTAGCATAAGGGCGATGAAGATTGCCCCCGCAGTGGCTATAACGGCGGCCACTGAAGGAGGTGCGAGAAGGAGTGCGCAGAGCACTCCAATTATGATGATGAAGGTCATTCGATGACCTCGATTTGTACACTGTCGGCATCGAAGTTGAACTCGGCCCAGTTTATATCGTCTTCGAGCAGCTGACGGACAGTGTCGTAAATATCGTCTTTAGATAGTTCGCTGAACTTCTTTGGCACTGGATCTGGGTCCATGTCCTCGATGTATTTCTCGAGGATCTCGGTTTGGCGGTCCTTATCCAAATCCAGGGTAACTTCGGAGGTCAACGTCAGGTGGAGCTTCATAGCGATATTTCTCCAATGCTTGAATGAGCCACTTCTTTTCCTCATCAGTCAGTTTGAGAAGGCTGATGGGTTGTTGGAGCCTTGGCCCGAGAGACTCCATCTGCGATGCTGTCAGTGTCCTCAACTTCGCTAATATGGCCGTCTGTATCAACGGCATACCACTTTCGTCGGTCGTACTCATAGAAAACCCCTGTGTCAAGTAATCCGTTGGCGAATACTGCGAGCATTTCGCGGTGTCGGCAGGTATGGCGATGCGCAGCGAAGCAGGAGCAATGGAGACGCCCCAGGGAGTCTTGGGTGATTGAGTATGTACCCTTGGGATTGAAATCCAGGTCCAGCTTCAAGCACTCGAATTGATGTGTGTGCTTGGTCGATCGGAAAGTGTACAGTTCGCCCTTCATTTTGGTGCCTGTATAATTGTGAGTACGAGGTGATCGAGCGTGTCGAGGCCAGGGCGGCGATCGACAGTCCACGATTTGTTGCCGAGAACTCTGCGCCACTTCTTCCGCGCAAGCTCAGCGCTTGAGTGGTAAGCACATTCCTCGAGGATTATGAATTGTTTCTCATCTTCGAGGTTTTTGAGAAGAACTTGGAAGATCACTGCACAGTCTCCTTCGCAGCTACCAGCCACTTCTCGATTTGCTCAGCGAGATCGAGGACAGGTTTCAATGCTGGAGGTGAAGTGCGAATGACTGCTGGTGCAAGAGATATTGCGCGGTCTAGAGCGTTGAGACGGACAAGCTCAGCGTGGGTTAGTGTTAGGGCCATGTTTTTGCAACTCCTTTTGAAACTCTGTGAAGATGTCAGTGGTCTTTTCGCGAGTGCCCTGATTGATAGTGTCGATGAGTTCCAACAGGACACCATGATGGTTGTGAGCTGCGTAGGCCATAACCGCCGCGAGTACAGCCTGGCAAGTGCACATTACGGCAGCGGCGCTGCCGGGGCTGGCGGCACCCAATAGTATCATCTTGAGGGCATAGCCCGATAGTTTGTCTATCGTTTCGCGGCGATCCTTGTCGTATTCGTCTCGGTTCATTTGAAGAGTTCCTCGATTGAGATATCATCGGGACAGGATTTCTTTGTCCCTTGTTTCGGTGAGTTGTTTTTGAGCCATTGCTCAACCATGTAGCCCACCGGCGCAGAGTTGGTGGCGATGACGCGATCCTGGCGATGTGATGAAGCGTAGCGCTCCTTGAGGATTCGGAGCAATACGTCCCAGCCGCGTTGGGATGGGAGCGGCGTGCCGGTAGCATTGGTTTCGATGCGGCAGCGCTCGATTGGGAGTTTGACAACATGGGCGGAGTGACCGGGGTCAGCCGGGCACTCCAAGCATATGTTGTCACCGTCGAACCAGATGTTTGCTGGGACAGGTTTCATGATTGCTTTCCGGTTTGATGATCAGACGCCAACCAACAGCGTGCCCGCGAGAGCATCATATCCGCGTGAGCACATATGCATCTGGGCTGTCGCTCTGCGGTGAGTGTCTTGGGGGTAGTGGTCGTTGGTTGGCGTCTGATCATGGCGGTATAGTACCATAAACTATCCGGGTTGTCAATCCCTTTGGTGAGCTGTCGGTGGAAAGTGTTTGTAATCGTAGGGTTCCGACACAACGATAGTTATTACGCGCGGAGTGCGGGTGTTAGGCCCGGTGAGGAGTGCAAATCCGCAGCCAGCCTTATAGATATCGGTCAGGTGTTTGCATTCCTCGCAGGTAGCATGAGTGTGCCACTGATTAGCTTCAGGGATTGTTTGGCGTTCCTGGCATTTCTCGCAGGTGAATTTTTGGTAGATTTCTGCGCCAGGTATGAGTTGCAGGGCGCCGCGAGCCTTCTTGAGTGCTTGCATGAAGTCCATTTTATGTCTCACTATGTGGTAGTTTGTTTTGCAAACCCATGGGTTAGCAGGCCGCTCTTAGCACAGGGCGGCCCACCTGTCATATGGTTGGTCCTGTTGGTCCGAAGAGATCATCCAGCGAGATGTTGATGGGTGCTTTCTTCGTGCGGGGTTTGCGAGGTTTGGGTTGGTAGTAGCTGCCTGTTGAGCGTGGCTTTGGTGCGTAGGGTGTGCTTTGTGAGGGTGGCTCCATGGTGAATGGGTCTGCGATAAGGGTGACCTTCGATGTGAGAAGGGCTTCCCAGGTCCAGCCTTCGGCCTTCAATATCTGGGTCGCAAGGCGCACTGCATTGATGGCCTCCCCGTCGTGTGACGAGGAGGCCATGTTCAGGCATTTGATGAGCTTCTCGAGCTTAGCGTTCTGCATTGCGCTGATCCGTCAGTTCACCACCGTATTGGGTCTGCTCGTCTTCAGTGAATACCACCGAGTCGGCGCCGTGGGCGTACTGCTGGCGCTTCTTACCCAACAGGGCCATGGCTTCGGGCAAGAGTGCTTTCTGCACGCCTATGGTTTGGTCCTTTGCGAGGCCGAGTTCTTGGGCCATGGCTGAGGTGTTGAAGCCGTCGCCCATGAAGACCACGGCCCACCCACGAGTCTTGCACCAAGTTAAGAATGCCTTGA
>Ga0126383_10000847_pt1 | contig 17887 bp, 22 predicted proteins | sample PanSoiMetPlot_35_FD_96882 | JGI IMG/M metagenome (GOLD analysis project Ga0126383, IMG submission 96882) | Tropical forest soil microbial communities from Panama - MetaG Plot_35 | ecosystem: Environmental > Terrestrial > Soil > Tropical forest > Bulk soil | place: Panama | collected 2016-02-17
CAATTCGTCTTTGAATTTGTCCAGCGCGGCGCTGTATCTCTCGAGGTAGCCCTGTAATTTCCGGTAATTCGCGTCATTTGGAAACGGATCGAGACGCTGCAACCGGTTTCGCTCTGCTGAGGCCTGGTCGAACGTTTGCTTAGCATCGCCCCAAACGCTCCACCTCCAGTAAAGCAGGGCTGCACCGAGCAGGATGCAAATTCCCGAAATGAGCAGAAGCGTACCGAGCGCCCGGTTTTGCTGAAACCATTTCATGCGATAACCATGGATTACAGCGACACGAGCGACAGGCTCGCTCTAGTTTTCACCACAGAGGACGCAGAGATCACGGAGTAGACAGAATCAACAGAATCAAACAGAATCCATTCTGAAGAAGTCTGTTCATTTTGTCGAAAACTTACTCGGCTGATTACGAGAGCGTTTCCTGCGTTCCTACTTTCCTTATTAGACGCTCTCATGGCAGTTTCACTGGTTTGCGCAGCGTAAGCTGAAGCTCATATGGGAACGCCCATTCGGTGTCGTTCGGGAAGGGGTTGGATTTGATGAAGCGCTCCGGAGTCTTTGCATCAACGGCAAAGAGCGGCGAGCCCGTCAGATTGCGCAAATAATCGACGACGATTTCCTGCTGTTTCGGATTGTAAAGATAAAGGCCGCGCACGTTAATGCCGTCGATCACGTTCCCTCCGGGAGCCGCGCTCTTTCCTGCCGGGCCAGCCGGTGTGGGCGGAGGAGTGGGCGCAGCTTCGCCAGCCCGTTTTTCAGGCACGCCCAACAGTTTTCCGCCCGAAGTCGCGGCAAGCTCCGTGACCCAAATATCTGCTTCGGGTAAACGTGAATTTAATTCTTCCAGAATCTGCGGCCAAAAATTCCGATCGTTCACAGCGGCGATCAGTGGCGTGGCGGTGTTGTCCAAAGCGGTGATTTGCTTTTTCAGCTTGTCCAACTGCCCCTCGGCCAGTCGCATTGTGTTGTTGTTCTCGCCGATCGCTTGTGTGGTTTGCTGCGCCACCTGCGCTGCGCGGGTGTAGTAGAACGACCAACCCAATAGTGCAACGAGAATGCACGCGGCAGCGGCAACGAAGAATGGCCGTCGCTTTTCCAAGTCGTGCCTGCGAACGACACTCGCCGGACGCAGGTTTAATTCCACCGGACAAACCGTCACGCTGCGCAACGCCAGTCCGACCAATTCGCCAAGCAAATGCGCGGAACGCGCCACATCCTGCATCGGCGCAGACTCAGATACGGTCACGTGTTGCAAGGGATTAAAAAACTCGATCGGCACCTGAAACTTCTCGTGAAAGAACTCGCGCATGTAGAGCATGGCCGCGCCGCCGCCACAAAGGTAAATCCGGGCCGGGCGATTTCCCTGCTGTTGTGCACGGTAATGCGTGATGGAACGCATCAGTTCTGCGTGAAGCCGGGTCATGGTGCTGCGCGCGATCTTCGACACGCGCGCGACGTTTGGATCCGCAGGTTCGGCGTAAGCGCCGCCCAGGCCGACGAAGCCGTCCCGTTTCTTGCGCGTTTCCGCCGCTGCGAATGATTCGTTAAATTCCCTGGCAATCGCCGCGGTGATCGCGCTTCCGCCTAGTGGAATACTGCGTAAGAAAAATCTTCCAGGCTCAATGAAGAGAATGTTGGTGGTGCGCGCGCCGATATCCAGCAGCAGCGAGCAGTCGCCAATGTCCGGATAACTGTAGCGAAACGCGTTGTAGAGGCCCATGGATGCCACACCAACAATCCGGGTCCGCAATCCAGTTTCTTCGATCGCGCCGTTGATTTCGTCGAGCAGATCGCGCTTGATCGCGACGATCACCACTTGAATTTGTTCGCCCAATCCGCCGCCGACTAGCTGGTAATCCCAGACAACTTCGTCAATCGGAAACGGAACATTTTGTTGCGCCTCGAATGCGATGATCTTCTCGATCTTTGTAGCGTCAAGCGCGGGCAGTTTCACAAAACGCGCGAAAACGGATTGCGAAGGCACTGCATAGTTCACCGGCGCGTGATGAATCTGCATTTCGCGCATCATTTCGCGCAACACGGCCGCCGTCTCGTGCAGCGCGAAGTGCGCGTCACGACGCTGCCCGGTCTCGGGATCGACGGGTGTTTCGCCCAACCGATAATCTACGAGAACCAGACCGCCGTGGGCAGCTCGAAATTCCGCGAGACCGAGCGTTTGAGACCCCAGGTTCAGAGTAATCAGGCGCGCTGGTTCGGGCATGGCGTTAAAGGTCTAAAATCGCAATTCTAAAATGCCAAACCAAATTTCACGAGCATTTGCCTCGAGGTGGAACGCGACCTCCGGGCGCGTTGGGTCATCGCGCGATGGCCACAACTGCGCCTTCGGCGAACGAGCAGCCATCGTCTTCGGAGAAGCCGATCCACCTTGCTGCTGGATATGTCCCGCGCCTTCGGTTGTGCCACCTGATAAAAAGCTGACCGCGTTTCTGGAACTTGAATCGGCGATCTGCGCTTGTGGCGGTTTTTGCATTGACAAGCTGGCCAGATTCTTTCAAAGCCGCTGAAACGCACTTTTTGGGCGGCCCGCCTACGACGCCAACTATCTTAGATTCCGTGTCTCTTGCCCTGAAGCTCGAGCCAGCAGAATATTGAGATATGAAAGCACGACTGGTAAAATTTGGCGAGATCGAGGTCGAAGGAAAGCGCTACACGCACGATGTGGTGATCGACGGCGGCAAAGTGCGGAAGCGGAAAAAAGGGCCTTCCAAGGAATTCCGCGAAAAGTTCGGCCACACGCCGCTTTCGGCAGGGGAAGAAATTCCCTGGGGAGGCAAGCGGCTGCTTGTGGGAACCGGCGCCCATGGCGCGCTTCCGGTAATGGACGAAGTCCTAGCGGAGGCGAAACGGCGCGGTATCGAGCTCGTCGCGGCACCCACAGCGGAAGTCTGTCAATTGCTAGAGGAAGTGAAGAAGGGCCAGGCGCACGCCATCCTGCATTGCACGTGCTGACGGGCGATTTGGTTGACGGTATGCAATAGGCGCGTGGGTGCGCGCGAGCGGAAACTAATGCGGCTCTGCAGCGCCCATTGAGTTCACAATTTCCCCATGAGGTTGAACATAATGAATTCGCCAGAGTCAATAAAAAAGGGGGAACAAATCGCGGGGTCGGGATGCAACTTCGGGAAATTATGACGAGAGACGTGGAGGTCATCAGACCAGAAACCTCCGTCAGCGAAGCAGCGCAAAAGATGTGTTCACTCGACCTGGGCGCGTTGCCAGTTTGCGACGGCCAACGTCTCGTGGGCATGGTGACCGATCGCCATATTACCATCCGGGCCATCGCTTACGGGCATGACCCCAACACGGCGCCCGTGCGCAATTACATGAGCTCCGACCTCATTTGTTGCTTCGAGGACCAGGACATCAAAGAGGCTGAACAGTTCATGCGGCAAAGACGCGTTCGACGGTTGCCCGTCCTCACGCGCGAGAAACAAGTCGCCGGGATTGTAGTGTTGGACGATCTGGCAAGCAGAGCCGTAGGGGTTGGGTAACCTGGTCCGTCTTCGGAATCCGCTGGATTTCCAAGAAACCTCGTTATTACAGGAAATCTGGCTGGCGCTTCCGCACGAGATCACGTTCAAGGCCGGATACTCAAAAGGTTTTGATTGCAATCGCGAGGACTTCGTGCGCTTGGCGGTCGAGGTTGAGTTTTAGTCATCGCGACGAAAAAAGTCGCTACCACTCTCTAAAATCGCCAGCATGCTCGTGTGCCTCGATCACATTGCGGCACAGAATCTACGCCAGCCGTTACGTGTTTGCGAAATAGCGATTTACCTGGCGAAGTCACCGTTTGTCGATTTGAAAATAAACACTTCGCTCCTCGGAACGTTTTCCCCAATCGGTATGCAGAACACCCCACCCGGCACTTCCGGAGCGCCCTTCCTGACTTCATAAACAAAACCAGTTTGTCCAAGCAACTCCTGCCCGTTAGCGGAGAAGGTGTACGTCACACATCCGACCAGAAATGGGCAAACGAACTTCGTGGGGCGCTCAAATTGTGCCGCAATAGTATGCGCATCCACCCCAAAGCTCCATGTCAATTCCGGAGTCTTGCCGGGAAAAACAGTTCCTAAGGATGGATCGTCTAGCCGGTGAATCGCCTCGGCACAAATCTCGTCACGGCGCTTAATCGTAGCGTTAACGAACTCGTTATCGGAATGCGGACAAATTACTTCAGCCCTAATCCGGGCGTTGTTAGCTGGCATCCGTCCGGAGTTATTAGCGGTGAATTTAAGGTGCACCGTCGCGCTTCCATCGTCGGCGAAACGTATATCGTCGAGGGCAGCAACATCGACACCCACCCACGGACGCTCTTTGGGTTGAGTGAAAGTCGCGGCGACAAAAACGGGAGTGAGGTAATAAACAGCTGCTCCACATGATGCGATCACGCCGGCAATAACGCCCAGCCATATCCATAGCCACATGATCCTATCGAGCCGCTCCTTTTTGTTCTGGCTGATCCGAGGTCGTCTTTGCTCTTGCCAGTAATGCGTAGCGAAGTACAAGGCAACGCCAAAAACGAGTCCGAACGAAATCGCAGCAATAAGTCCAACGAAGCCAGCAAATCTCACTTTCTTTCCTAGTACCAGTTTCCGGCCTGGATCTCGCGGGCTTGATGAAGAGAATGTTGATGGCGCGCGCGCCGATAATTTACGAGGACCAAACCACCGTGGACGGCTCGAAATTCCGCGAGACCGAGCGTTTGAGACCCCAGGTTCAGAGTAATCAGGCGCGCTGGTTCGGGCATGGCGTTAAAGGTCTAAAATCGCAATTCCAAAATGCCAAACCAAATTTCAACACCCAAGATTCCAAATGCACCAGACCAGACGAACCTCATCGACAGTTGGTCGGCGTCGCAGGTGAGATGAACCGGGGCCTTCGAGGTCCGAATTCCCCATTAAATGATGCGATAAGCCTTCAGTTCCTTAAACAAGGTGGCAACAGCAGTCTTCACCACCACGACCGCGGGAATCGCGAATAACATGCCCCATAAACCCATGATGAGCGAGCCGCCAATGATCGCGATGATAACCACGAGTGGATGAACGTTCACCGCGCTGCCAAGGACAAACGGCTGAAATACAACATCGTCCAGCAGGTGCGTGATCAGGACCAGAATCAACACATATAGCGCCAAGTCATTTGGATTCAGACCGGGAATCAGCGGCTTTACGTTTTCCGCGATTAACGCGTAACCAAGACCAATCACCAGGGCCATCACTGTGCCCAGAAACGGGATGGCGTTGAGAAGGCCGGACACGACGCCAATTGCAACCGCGATCCCAGCGGGAATCCCAAGCAGGATCAATCCGACCGTAAGCGTCAGACCTACCAGAAAACATTGCGTCAACGTCCCGCGTAAATATTTCCCGATGGCATCGTCGAGTCTGTCGAGGACCGTGAGCGACAACTCAAAATAGCGGTTGGGGACAAGACCGATGAAAAAGCGGCGAATTTGCCCATTATCGAAACCGAGAAAGACAAAAATCAAGGGCGCCAGCATCCATGCGGACAATTTATTCTCCAAGCTCGCTTCCTCCGTAGCAGCGGGCGGCTCGGACGGAGGGGCTGCAACGGAAGTCGCGGGCGGAACCGCAGCGACCGGCGCCTTTTCGGGAATGACATATTGCCTGGTATTTTGGTTCGCGCGAAAGTAATCAACGAACTTACTCTGAATAGGAGGTCTGGCGTTATATCCAGCTGCATATTTCAGGAACAGATCGCGCTCCTCCGGGCTGAGTTCGAGTGTCTGATTGATCTTATCCATGACCGGGCCGAGCTGGTTTTCAATCAACGGCACGACTGCATTTGATTTTCCCTCCGGCGACTTTGCCACTAACTGCCGGTATTTTTCGTTCAGTTTGTATTTCAACCGGACCTTGAATTCGAGCTTCTGCTCTTCGTCGGGAATGTGTTTGCGAAGTGTGTTGAACGTGAAGAACAGGGCCAGACCGATAGCTGCAAACGAACAGAGAACCTGAAGCTCGTGAGGCAACCATCGGATCCTGAAGCGATCTTTCACAGGACGAAACAAAAAGGCCAATAAGCCACCCACGATGATCGGCAAAATGAGAATTCTTAATTTCCAAAACAGGAATGCTCCCAAAATTAAAGCCAGCACAGCAAATGTGAGATAAAACAGGGTGCGCCGAAGTTTGCGCTCCTGCTTTCTTTCTTCGAATTCCTGACCGTTGCTCATCCTAATCCTGCCTCGTCGGCAGGAAGTTTCATGTGCACCAACGCGTTGGTCGAACGAAGGCGATCACCGATCATTCCAGCGAGTGAGCGATAGATTTGGCAGGCAGTCTGCGCATCCCGACGAACCAATCCGTTCAGGTCGTTCCGATAAAGCGCCAGTGTCCGAGTCCGTTCCAAGGCCCGCGCATTGGCGGACCGGGGCGTTTCATCCAGCAACGCCATCTCACCAAAAAAGGCACCTTTTTCCAAAACAGCCAAACGCGTCGTGCTCGTCTCACGGCAAATTTCTATCGCAATTTTTCCGTCCAAAATTAGAAAGAGCGCCGCGCCCGGTTGTCCCTCCTCAAAGATTGTCTCATCTGTCTCATAAGTGCGTTCAAACATGATCTCAGACACACTCTTGAGCTGCCGATTCGAGAGTTGATCAAAGAAAGGGACCGATTTCAGGAATTGAGTGCGATTCAATTCAGGGCTTGAACGTTTCCAGCGGCCCAGCATTTCCCACAACAGTTTATCAGCGGCGAATTTTCGAGCCGACATTGATATTCAATCCGTTGAAGCGACTTCGGCCAGCGGGCCCCAATTAGGAACCCCCCTTCCTGACTACGGGCCATAGTAGGAAGGGTCGCTCAGCAAATTCAATCGAAAACATCAAAGAAGCACGGGATCGCGCAAAGCGAGACTCAGGCGAAAGCCGCTTTGGGTTTTACCAACGCGTTGTGGACAACAGGCTCCAGATTCGCGTTTCGGTCTCGGACCAGGGAATTACCTTGAAAGGTTGAACGAGCGGAACCGCGTTCCGTTTCCGTTCCAGTTCTCGAATGCGGCGCCGGCTGTGATCTGGAATTTGTCGTTGCCGGTCTGGCCCCAGACATAACTCTGGAGGTAATCGCCGCTGCCTTTGCCGCTCCATTGACCGTACAAGAATCCGACTTCCCCGGTACAATATACTTGATTCAATGGCGAACTGATCATCTCGCCAGGCAAATCCTTTCCATCCGGCGCGACATCCTGCGGGCGAGAGGCAGAAGCAGTGCTCCTGTTCGGTACGGGCGGGGGTCCGGGATAATTCGGAGCCAGATACGCGACCGGAAACAGGGCGAGCGGCGCCATCCCGATCTGAGCCAGCGCGGTCTCGCTCGTCAGTTGCGCGCCGTCCGACCAAGCGCGCACCGGCCCGTTGTGAAATAGAATGGAATTGTTGGAGGCGCTGAGAATGTTCGGCCGGTAGAGGCTGAGAGCGGAAACGGCGTCGAGCGGCGCCATAGCGGATGTCGCGTCGCCATGTTGCGTTGCTCTGGAATGCTTGGACTGCTGCGCTGTGACCGGGAAGCAAACGCCAAGCAACCCCAGCGCGAGAACGAGCGCACCCCTGGACATGCGAGAAGTCAAAACCAAATCGCCGCAAACGCCAGCGAAATTTTGCGCAAGCACAGGTTACAGGTTGAAGAGTTACGCGTTCATGTCATTCCGAGCGAAGTCGAGGCTGCAACGCAGCAGACAAAGTCCGCGAGGCCAGGCTTTCAATCCCGTAGCATTACCTTTAGTTAGCGACGCGAGATCCTTCGACTCCGCTTCAAACGTTTTAACCCTTCAACGACTCTCGAAAGTACTCGATCGTCTTCCTGATACCTTCGTCGAATTCAACTCGCGGTTCCCAACCGAGGACTTCTTTTGCGCGGGTGATGTCCGGTTGACGCACCTTCGGGTCGTCCACCGGCAATGGTTTATAATCGATTGCAGACTTCGTTCCCGTGATCCGGATAATTTCGTCGGCAAACTGTTTGATGGTCATCTCGCGCGGGTTGCCCAGATTGACCGGCTCATGGAAATCGCTCATTGCGAGCTTGAAAATTCCATCGATCAAATCGGACACGTAACAAAATGACCGCGTCTGCGAGCCGTCGCCGAACACGCTAAGCGGTTGCCCACTCAGAGCCTGGCCGATAAACGCCGGCACCACGCGGCCGTCGCGCAGCCGCATCCGCGGGCCGTAAGTGTTGAAGATCCGCACGATCCGGGTGTCCACGCGGTGGTACCGGTGATACGCCATAGTCATGGCTTCGGCGAACCGTTTCGCCTCATCGTAAACGCCGCGCGGCCCGATCGGGTTCACGTTGCCCCAGTAGTCTTCTTTTTGCGGATGCTCCAAAGGATCGCCGTACACCTCCGACGTCGAAGCGAGAATAAACGCGGCCTTTTTGTCTTTGGCCAGACCCAGCGTGTTGTGCGTGCCGAGCGCGCCAACTTTGAGTGTCGGGATCGGGAGTTCCAAATAATCGATCGGACTCGCCGGCGACGCGAAGTGAAACACGTAATCGATCCGTTGTTCCGGCAGAAAAATGAAATTCGAGACGTTATGTTTAACGAACCGGAAATGCTCATTTCCCGCAAGATGTCCAATGTTCGCCGTATTGCCGGTGATTAGATTATCGATGGCGATGACGCGATGACCTTCCGCCAACAGCCGGTCCACCAAATGTGAGCCGAGAAAACCGGCGCCTCCGGTGACGACGGAAACGGGCTGGGAATCTTTGGCCATTGCGGATGTCTCTTAATCGGTGCGGCGAAGGTTTACCAGCAGGAAGTGGCTTCGCCGCGTTAAACCGTTCAATGGTTGAACCGTTAAATCGTTGATGCGATGTAACGATGCAACAATGTAACGAATTACGGCCATACTATCATTCGTCATTCGACATTCGGCATTCGTCATTTAGTTAGTCTCATGCGCATTTTGTCCGGCATTCAGCCAAGCGGTGCGCTGCACATCGGCAATTATTTTGGGATGATGCAGCCCGCCATCGCGCTCCAGGCCGAGGGCGAAGCGCTTTACTTTATCGCGGACTATCATGCGCTCACCAGTCTGCGCGACCCGGAAGCGTTGCGCGCAAACAGTCGCCGCGTCGCACTCGATTTTCTGGCATGCGGACTCGATCCGGAACGCGCGACGCTTTTTCGGCATTCAGATGTGCCGCAGGTAACGGAACTGGCGTGGATTTTATCGACGTTGGCGCCCATGGGTTTGCTGGAGCGCGCTACCTCATACAAAGACAAGCTCACCCGCGGTATGAGCGCGACGGTTGGATTGTTCAATTATCCGATCCTCATGGCGGCGGACATTTTGATTTATGACAGCGATGTGGTGCCGGTCGGCAAAGACCAGAAACAGCACATCGAGATCACGCGCGATCTTGCCGTGAAAATGAACGAAACGTACGGGCAGATTTTCAAGCTGCCGGAACCGCGTATTCGGGCGGCGACAGAGACCGTGCCCGGCATTGACGGTCAGAAAATGAGCAAGAGTTACGGCAACAACATCGACATCTTCGGCAACGAAAAGGAGATGCTAAAACGGGTAATGAGCATCGTTACCGATTCCGCCGCGGTGGAGGCGCCGAAGGATCCGGCGCAATCGACAATCTTCAGGCTCTACTCGTTGGTCGCGTCGAAGGATGAAATTGCCGACATGCGCGAACGTTTTCTAAAAGGCGGCACCGGTTACGCCGATTTCAAAAGGGAGCTCTTCGAAAAGCTGTGGGAACACTTCGCGCCGATGCGCAAACGCCGCGAAGAAATTCTGAAGGACAAATCGTACATCGACGATGTCCTCGTCTGCGGTGCAAAGCGCGCCAACGAAATTGCCGATCAAGTCATGGACCGCGTTCGCAGGGCCGTGGGTCTGCGCTAAGCACCTCAAAGTGCACTTCGATTTTGGCTAAGCCCCGCTGCCGGTTACGACGCGACTGCGCCCTCTTACCAAGCCGATAGTAAACAGGATAATGCCGACAAGAAAACTTGCTAGGAAGCCAAGAGCCAGAAACGTGCCGCCTTCATCCGTAACCCCTTTCGGCGCCAAACGCTCCAGGCCGAAACCGAGGGCCCCAGAAATCAGTACGAACAGCAGAATGATTACCGCGAGCCGTACCGCAGCCTTCCAAATCAGAATAAACGCGAAATGCTCTCGTCGGAAAAAACTCACCAGGTAAATCAGAGCAAGGGGCAAGTACGCTCCGGCAATTACCCCGAACGCGAAGAGAATAAAATTTATCGTGATCGGTGTGAGCATGCTATTCGCGCTTCGTTCCAAACTGCTCGCCCAATTGAATGATCCAACGCGCGGCTGGATACAAAGAAATCAGCGAGAAAACCGCGACTAAGGAGAGAAGATACCAATTGATAAGCTCTTCCCAATGCACTTGGCCGAGCATACGGCTCGTAAGCCAAGGGCCTCCAAACCAAAAGGTCGGTATGGCAAGTATTTGAGACGTCAGTTTCACGACGGACACTCCTTTTTCTGAGGCTTGGTTCGCAGTCTTGAGAAGCAGCAAGAATACCGTCCCGGTTATGATGCCGATGAGAAGACCGATCGCCAACCCTGTTATCACGTTGCCTCCAGATCTGATTGTGAATTTAACGGCCGTGAATTCATTCTTGGCGCGTAGATTTACATAAGCGGGACTGCCTGTGCAATCCATTAGTTGTGCAGGCTGAAGGAGGAAAGCGGTCGGCCTGCGCTAGCGATTTTTTAACAGCCGTTTCGGCGCGGTGTTGCGCCATGCTGCGGTGAGCGCTTCGCGCACGATGTCGATCTTCGCCGCCGGCAGATAGACATTTGTGCTGCCTTGCCGGCCCCATGCGCCTTTCACCGGTTTAAAAACGCTGTCATCGCTTCGGACAAATTCTCGTTGCTCTTCGCGCGTTAGCTTCACTGTCGCCGAATCCTTGTCCGGGTATCCGAGCGTCGCGAAAATTTTTCCACCGACACGAAAATCCGGATGACGCATGTGCGCCGATTCAATCGCTTCCGGAAAACTCAGCGCCAGTTCGCGAAATTCATTCGGCGTCATCGGTCCCAATCATCCTTTAAGCTCGAGTCGTAGTTCGGTCCAACGTCACCTGCCGTAGAAAAAGAAACAGCGGAAATCCAAACGATACACCGGCGATTAATGTTACAATGGTTGGCAACCAGAGAAGCCGCATTCGCAAATGTTTCCCTTCGCTCTGAATAAACCAGATCAGCACGATCGCGGAAACGATCACATCCATCGCAAAGAATGTGCTAATCCGGTTGGCGAACAATTCACTAAAGAACAAGCTAAGATTGAAACCGTGCTCCAATAGCCACGGCAGGAATTGCGAGTACGGAAGGGCAAATCCGAGCACACAGAGAATCAGGTAAACGCGTCGTGCTTTCATGAACGCACATGATGGCACACGAGGGCAAAATCCGTCGAGCAACTTCACCTCTGTTCTGATACGATCGGCTGAATGACAATTCTGCGCGTTCACGTCGTTCCGAATGCCAAAAGCGACAGTGTCGTGGGCGAGCTCGGTGGTGCCGTAAAGATCAAACTGCGTGCACCGGCGGTTGAAGGAAAAGCAAACGCAGCATTGATCCGTTTTCTTGCCGAACAATTGAAGCTCCCCCGACACGCGATCGTGCTGGAACGCGGTCAGAGATCGCGCGACAAGCTGATTCGGATAGATGGTTTAAGCGAAGACGACGTGCGTCGCCGATTGCTGAGGTAAAACCGAAACGAATCGCCTCTTATTCGGTAATTATTTTGTCGGCCCATTCCACCAGTGAGACGAAGATTTTGGGATTACCGAACTTAGCCCCGTATTCATTCAGATCGGCCTCGCTCACTCCTCTCGCACGCGAACAAGCGCCGCACGCGTAGATGGGTATCTTCTTCGCCGCAATTTTGGCGAGCGCTTCGGACAGTGGCGGCCAACCCACAGGAACGACCGCATTAGCCACGGATTTTCGCATCAGTGAAACCGCTTCGCCGAGAAGGAAGATTTGAACCTCGTGGCCGGCTTCGGAAAGCGCATCGCCGTGAAGAAATGGAAATGCGGCTTTTGTCGGATCGTCCGATCCCCAGGCGCTCTTGATCATAATTTTTAGTTTCGCAGTGCTTGTGCCGATAGCGGGCGATGTAGCAGTTGCGAACAACGGAAGCGCTGCCAGATGCTTGAGAAATGATCGCCGAATCATGCGATCCCATTTAGCAGAAAAAGACTGCGTCCCGCAATCCATTTTCAACGAATCTTCGAGTTCGGTTTTGCGGAAGATGTGCGCACGCGAATGCGCACCAGAGATTGAGAGACGGCTGAATACGCGCGGCTCCCGGTTTTGATTGTCCACACACACGCGTAGATTGCGTATGTGACTGACGAACAACAGGACGAGCAATTTTATCGCGACACGGAAAGCGTTGCCTTTGCCAAATTAGACGATCATCAGCTTTCGCTGCTTGAGCCGCTCGGACAGCACAGGGTCGTGAAGCGCGGCGAAGTCGTGTACAAAGCCGGACAGCGGGACGTCGGGTTGACTGTTGTTTTGCGCGGCGAGATACAGGTCTTCGAGCGGCGGGACGACATCGAACAGGAACTCGCGGTTGCGCACGAGCGCGATTTCATCGGCGATGTGGCGATGTTGCAAGGGACGTCGACGCTCGCAACTGCGCGAGTGACATCGGACGAGGCCGAGATTCTGTACGTGCCCGCGGCTGAACTTCGGCGTGTTCTGGCCGAGGTGCCAAGGGTTAGCAAGCCAATCGTGGACGCGTTGATCATGCGACGGCGACGCTTGCGTCGCGATCGCGAGTTTGCAGGATTGCGTGTGCTGGCGGCGCGCGGCGCACGTGATGGACACCAGCTCGACGATTTTCTGGACAAGAACCACATCCCGCATCGTCTGATCGAATTCGAGAGCGAACCGGGTCAGGCTTTGAGCAATCGACTTCACCTTACGACTCGCGACTTGCCCGTTCTGATCACTCATGCGGGCGCTCCCTTGCGCCGGCCGTCCTTGCGCGAAGCCGCTCAGGTTGCCGGTTTGCTTCGGCCGCTCGCGCTTCAGGACGAAACCGAAATTTTGTCGGACGTGACGATCGTCGGCGCTGGACCGGCCGGGCTCGGTGCAGCGGTGTACGCCGCGTCGGAAGGCTTGAAGACAGTTGTTTTGGAGAGCTATGCGCCCGGCGGACAAGCAGGCTCATCCTCTTTGATCGAAAATTTCTTTGGTTACCCGACAGGAATTAGCGGCGGTGATCTAACGTGGCTCGCGCAACTTCAGGCTTACCGTTTCGGCGCGAAATTTTCGACGCCGTCACAGGTGCTCTCGCTTAACTACAACACCGACGGCGAATACCGCGCCTGTATTGAAATCGAAGGTTGTCCCGCAATTCTCCGTGCAAAAACCGTGCTGATTGCTACTGGCGCGGACTATAGCCGGCTCGATGCTGAGAACCGCGAGCGTTTGGAAGGCGTCGGAGTTTACTACGCCGCCACGGCGCTCGAAGGTCAGATTTGTCGTAACGAAACGGTCATTGTCGTCGGGAGCGGCAACTCGGCTGGACAAGCGGCGATGTTTCTTTCTGATGGTGCGGCCAAAGTGTTGCTCGTCATCCGTGGCGATGACATTACAAAAAAAATGTCCGACTACCTCTCGCGGCGTGTCCAAGCGCAGAACAACATCGAAATTCTTTATCGAACAGAGATTCGAAAGATGTTTGGTGACCAAAAGCTGGAGCAAGTCGAGTTGGAAAACACAAAAACACAGGAGCGCCGGACCATCAAAACCCCGGCCGTTTTTTCGATGATCGGTGCTCGCCCATGCACAGAGTGGTTGCCAGCCGAAATCGAGAGAGACGAGAAAGGATTCATCAAAACCGGCGCCGACGTCGCTGATGCACCAGCGTGGCGCAACAGCAAACGGCGCCCCGCTCCGCTTGAAACCAGCCTTCCCGGAATTTTTGCAGCCGGCGATGTCCGTTCTGGATCCGTGAAGCGTTGCGCAGCGGCGGTCGGCGAAGGTGGAATGGCCGTCGCCGGAATCCACATGAGCCTGGCATCACGCCGTAACACGTCGCCAATTAAAATGTCGCCACAGTGAACAAATCATGGGTTCCCGAGGCTGCTCTCATTTGGACGCGATCGAATCGGTCAAGCAACCGCAACGCCGCGAATGCGCAGAGTGCGTAAAGACCGGTTCATATTGGGTCCATTTGCGGACGTGCCAGACATGCAGCGTGACGCTGTGCTGTGACAGCTCGCCAAATCGGCACGCCACAAAACACGCGCACGCCAGCGGACATCCGGTAATTGCCTCGGCTCAACCGGGCGAGCATTGGTTGTACTGCTATCCAGATGACGCCTTTGCCGAATATTGAGCGGCGATTGCTACGCCCGGCGCGTTCGCATCAAACATTGAACAACAAACCTCAAGCATCCCGATTACGGGGCCGGGAAGGAAACCACTTTCTTATTCCTGCCGCCTGCGACCTCGCCCTTTTGCGGCAGGAAGTTTTCCTCCCACGAATTTAGCGGCGCGCTCAACCAACTGCCGACCAGAATTCAGCCCAAGTTTATGTTTGATGTTCTCGCGGTGCGCCTCTATCGTTTTCCTCCTCAGCCTCATTGAGTGGGCAATCTTCTTTGTGCCTAGGCCCGAGCCGATCAACAGAAAAACATGCATCTCGCGGTGAGACAGGTTGTCGACGACCGGCAGATTTCCTGAAGCGCTGTTTTGCACAGAGATTCCCAGCGACCTTTGGAACGCCGGCATGGCTAAATCCCGACTGACATAAATCTGGCCGCGCAAAACATCGCGGATCGCGGTCAGCAACTCTTCCTTGGCTGCCGTCTTCATTAGATAGCCATTTGCGCCTGCACGCAGCGCCCACTCGGCAAAAACTCTTTCCTTAAACGCAGCGTAAACCAGGATCAGCAGCGCGGGGTTTTCCGCCTTGAGCGCCTGAACAAATTCCAAAGTATCGCCGGTGCCCAGCCGGAATGCGGTCAACAGCAGATGAGGCTTGCATTCGGCGATTTTACTCTGCGCGTCCGGTATGCTGCCCGCTTCGCCGCAGACAATCATGTCTGACTGGGAATTGAGATAAGCGTTGAGCCCATAGCGAAGCAGCGTGTGCTCGTCCAAGACCAGGATTCGCGTTTTTGCGGGGTTCTTTTCTGACCTAGTCATGCGTGTGGCGTGTGCGCTGTTTTGGTTCTTGATATCAGTATCCGTGCCAAGACTGCTTAAAATGCCCATCGTAACAGTGATTCGCCGGATCCCTTCTTATACGACAGTCAGTTGTACTATGCATAGGACTTTAGGCGTACCTTTCGTTTAAGCGTTGACAGCCAAGACCGTGGCCACGATAACCGTCGCCAAACCAAACAAATAACGAGGCACACGCGCTCTACTGCTGCTCGCCCAAGCTGGCTGCACGGATCTCGACCGAGCTCTCGTTCAACCATAAATCAGAAATAAAAATTATCATGAAATCAGTTACGATTATTATCGCCGTCACATTGTTCGGCTCGTTGCCGGTGACGTTAGTTCACGGGCAAGGCGCATCAAAGACCAGTGCCGCTGGCAAGAGCGCCCCGGTCGCCGGGGCTGGCAAACGGACAGACGTTTATCATGTCCATTTTACCAAGGCCGCGCTCGGCAAAGGAGCGCAATTGGGCGATTGGCTAAAGACGCCCGATTCGAACAATCCGATGCCCGATCATTTTATTGTCCTCCGCCACCAGGACGGCGACGCGTGGGATTACGTGGTCATTACCCATCTCGGACCGAAAGCGTCGGTGGAAGCTGCGGGGACGGCTGTGCCTCCGGACAAACGTGACTTGAGCGCGTGGCACACCGACACGTTTGTGAATGGTCCGTCGTGGGAAGAGTTCACGCGTGCCATGGGCATTGACGCTGATTCGAAATCGAAAACGACTGGCTCGGTTTATTCTGTTTCTTATTATCGCCCTGCCCCAGGTCATCGCGGGCAATTGGAAAAGATGCTTGGCGAAGTGCCTAGCGCACCCAGCGACACGACTGCCGGCAACGTGTTGATGCAGCACCTCGAAGGCGCCAATTGGACGTTCCTCACCATCGCCCGGTACAATTCTTGGGACGATTTTGCAACGGGTGAGAAAAGCGCCGTCGCGGACACAACCAAAAAGGACAGCCCCTGGTCGCGTTTGCGCGATCACACCGATTTTCACACCGACACGCTCACGGATCGCATAGCGCCGTAACGGAGTGGCGCGCCCTACCGGAGAACTGCGACGACCGATTGACGGATCGCGATCGAGCCGTGTTTCGCACTTTCGTGGACGAATAGAAGCGAAAAGTGTTTCAGCAGGCGACCCCAAAAGCGGTGATAGCGAATGCTATTTTGCCACGGAGGAGCCAACGAGTTTCTGGAAGCCCGGGTCTTTGCGCAGTGGTTCAAACATCGGATTCAGCCGAAGCAAACGCAAGAGTGAGCGGCCCGCCACAGCCGCCACGGTGACCAGAGCGGGTAAACTGCTTTTTGTGGGCCAGGGGCTTAGCTTTTGCGCGGCGAAGCAAGGATTCGTAACGCTTCGGGATTGTCGCTGATGCCAACATCGCCGTCTCGATACGGGGCAAAGCTCCAGTGTAAGCCATGATCGTCAAACAGCGATTTGGTGTCTTGCACCCATTGCAATCCGCCCCGCCCGTCAAAACAGTTCTTCATTAGCCCAAATGACCACACGAACATCGGGACTTTATGTTTGGAACCAAATTCGAGCTGCCGTTCGAGATAGAATTTCAAGTAATTTTTGTCGAATGAAAAAACGCGGCCGCGATCGTTGACCGCCTCCCGATATACGACTTCGAATCGCGGCTCAGGATAATGGAGACTGTTGTCACGATCTTCCCGCCAGGGCGCGTGCTGATGGGTATATTCGTCCCGTTCAAAAAAGTAAAACTGATAAACGACATTCCCATCGGGAACGAGGAAGAACGAGCGCTCCGGGGTTAAGTCGAGCCCGGCCATCTCGCGCCGGGCTCCAAATTCCCCGTATAGCCGCTCGATAAACAAGATGTGATTTTTGTCGATCTTGCGAATGCAGGCGACGGCTTTGTTGGCGAGGTCGATCCATTGCTGCCGGGAGCCCGAGGTGACCGGTTCGCAGAGGACGCCATAGCCAAGGATCTGTGGTTCATCTTTGTATCGCTGCGCAATTGCCTCCCAGAGCTTGATGAATCTCTCTTGCAACTCGGGCTGAACCCAGATGCGATAATCAAATGCTTCGCCTTTGTTCGGCACGAACTGGGCGCCTTCCACAACCAAGGTTTGAAGAATGATGCGGAGACCATGCTTTCGTGCCAGCGCGATGTGCTCATCCAGTCGTTTCCACCCGATGTCGATGTATTTCTCGGGTTCGGCATCATTGTAAAAACGCCGATAGCTAAGAAAGACGGTAACTGCATTGAACTTTAGACGCGCGACGTCCTCATAATCTTTCTCGATCGGGTCAGCGGCCGTTGACCCTGTTCCGATGCCCCGGATCTGAAAGTCGACGCCGCCAGGTGCGACCAGCCGCTGCCCGTCGACGCGAATAAAGTCGCGAGCTGAATCGGCGGCGGCGGCGGCCTGTAGCGCACATGCGATCAAGGCGACAAAAGATGTACCTATTCGGATTCCATTAGGCGCGGCCTAGTTCATGACTCGTCCAATGGCATACGACGGTTCCGCGTAAACTTCAGCGCCTGTTTCGACAAACTGATGCGGAGGTGGTCATGCGTCAGCCCGCAGCAGCCGCTCGGCGGAACCCTATTTTGGCGCGGAGGCGGCAACCAGTTTCTGGAAGCGCGGATCGTTGCGCAGTGGTTCAAACATTGGATCCA
>Ga0126383_10000849_pt1 | contig 17877 bp, 16 predicted proteins | sample PanSoiMetPlot_35_FD_96882 | JGI IMG/M metagenome (GOLD analysis project Ga0126383, IMG submission 96882) | Tropical forest soil microbial communities from Panama - MetaG Plot_35 | ecosystem: Environmental > Terrestrial > Soil > Tropical forest > Bulk soil | place: Panama | collected 2016-02-17
CAGCGCCGGGTCCAGCCACGGGTCATAGCTGGACGCGACCACCAGGCAGGGCACGACCGGCGCCACGGCCAGGAACAGCCACAGCCCGCGGGCGTGCCCGGCCACCGCCGCGAGCGCGGCGAACGCGAGGACCGCGGCCGCGCCGACCAGCCACACGCCGCGGAAGGCGCTGGCCACCGCGACCAGCCGCGCCTCGTGGCCGGGCAGGCCGGCAACGCGCAGCAGCCGCTCGAACACCGACGGCCGCGGCACTTCTACCGTGTCCCGCGTGCGGTCCCACACCGCGGCCAGGTCGATCACGCCGGCCGCGGCGCTGACCCTTGCCCGGCACTGCTCGCAAGACAGCAGGTGCTGCTCGGCCGAGGCCCCCTCGGCCAGCGAATCGACCCGTTCGACGTATCGCCGTAGCGTGTCGTCGTCGAGGTGCCAGCCGGTCATGACGATCCCTCCGCTAGGGCGGCCCGCAGGTGCGCCTTGGCCCGATAGAGCCTTGTCTTCACACTGCTCACCGGTAGGTGCAACAGGTGCGCCGCTTCCTTGGCGGACAGGCCGTCCAGCACGACGGCCTGGATGACGGCGCGCATCTCCGGTGACAGCCGGGCCAGCGCCTGGCCGATGTCGCCGTACTCGACCGACAGCAGCACCTGGTCTTCCGCGGCCGGCGCGGCTCCGGCGTTCTCGAACACGGTGGCGACGCTACGGCGGGTCCGCAGGCGGCTCACCAGCCGTCGGATCGCGATCCCCCACAGCCACGCCGCGATGTCGCCGTCGCCGCGAAAGCCCTGCGGTCTCTGCCAGACGGCGACGAAGGTGTCCTGAACCGCGTCCGCCACGAGGTCACGGTCGTTGCACCGCCGGGCGAGCCGGATCGCGAGCCAGCCGGCGTGGCGTTCGTAGAGCGTGCGGAAGGCGCCCATATCGCGTTCGGCCACGGCGAGAAGCAGCGTCGCGTCGCCCAGGCGGCTGTCCATGACCTAACTGTCGCCCCCCCGGCCCGGAAAAGTTTCACCCCGCGGCGGAAATTTCCCGGGCTTGCGCGGCCGCACGACCATGCTATGACCCGGGACGGCAACGGATGCACACGCTCGGCCTCGCCCCAAGGCGGCCCCAGTCGTCCGGCGGAACGCGGCCGGGCCGCCTCGGCGCTTCCTTCCGCGATCGGCCCGGAGAACTGGTCGTCGACGGTGACCAGCACCGAGCCCATCGAACAGGCCTGCCAGGTCAAGCAGCCTCGGGTCCTGGGTGATCAGCGCGTCCGGTTCACCGGTTCCTCCCGGCGGTGGCGCCGCCACCGGGAGATGTTGGCATTCAGCGCGGTGCGCACCACCCACGCTTTCGGCGCCGGATGCCCGCTGACTGTGCGCCACGAGGCCCACGCCCGGGCGAGGCCTCGGCCACCAGATCCTGGGCCGTGTCCCGGTCACCGACACTCACCACGACGGTGAGCAGGCATTCATCCTTTGGCTGCGCGGTAGAACTCCGCGAAGTCCAGTCGTTGGATCCCCACATCCGGTCAACGCATAACCGCCCCACGCCGGTTACCGTTCGGCTTGTGCTCCAACCAGCACCAGGCGCAGCGAGGTCGGCCGCCGTCCGGATCAACATGTTCGGCGCGGCGTGACAGCCTCCCTTGGCCGTGGGCGGCCGCAGGTGAGGTAGGCCTAGGGCCTGTCCGGTGGATCTGGATCTGGTAGTTCTTTCGCATGAAGATCGGCCTGCTGTCCGCTCCCTCCAATCTGGGCCTGCGACCGCCCGCACCGACCAGCGTGCCGGGCTGTGCCAAGGCCCCCGAGGCGCTGCGTGAGGCGGGTCTGCACCGGCGCCTCGCTGAGCTCGGCGCGGAAGAACGAGGCGTCGTGCTATCGGGCAGGTACGCCGACGATGCGACCCCCGGTTCGCTCCGCAACCAGGTCGCGATCGTTGAGCATGCGCGGCGTGTGGCCGAGCGCATCGATCTCCTGCGAACCGACGGCCTGGCCCCGCTGGTGCTGGGCGGAGACTGCAGCATCCTGGTGGCGGCGGGTCTTTCCCTGCGGCGCGCACTGGGCCGTTACGGGCTAGTCCATCTCGACGGGCACACCGACTTCCGGAATCCGGGCAACTCCGACCAGTGCGCGAGCCTGGCCGGGGAGGATCTCGCCGCCGCCGTGGGTCGGCACTGGCCGGCGATCGCCGACATCGACGGGCTTAGCCCCTACTTCTCTCCCGTGGACACCGCCCACGCCGGCTGCCGAGATGACGACGAGGAGTTGCGAGAAGCCACGGCCCTGCTGGGCGCGGTCGTCCCCGCCTCGCAGATCCGGCACGAGGGTGTGGAGCAAGCCGCAGGCAAGATCCTCGACGTCGCCGACCGGACCGGCCTCGACGGCTACTGGGTCCATCTGGACGTGGACATCCTTGATCCGAGCGTGATGCCCGCCGTGGACAGCCCTGACCCCGGCGGTCTCAGCGCGGCCGAGCTGACCGAACTGCTTGCCGCCCTCGCTCCGCGTGCGGTCGGCGCACAGGTAACCGTCTTCGACCCGGACCTCGACCCGGACGGCAGCCATGCCCGCCTCCTCACCGACATCCTCGTCACAGGCCTCGCCCCGCTCAGCCGCGCCCGCCGATGAGTTCCACCCTGCGGACCTTCAAACCCGCTTAGCTCGGCGCGCGCCGCCAGCTGCTCCTGCGAACAGCAAGGCCGGCGTCGGCGCGCCCGCCGCAGCGCACCCGAACGGGCCAGCCGACGAGGCGCTGACCAGCGGCTCCATATCTTCTCCTCGGTTGCTGCCAGAGACGGAGCTGTCAGGCATGGTCGCCGAGCGAGGCGGCCCGCGGCGGCTAGCGGGGGTTGCCGGTGGCGAGTGACTCGAACTCCGCCGTGTCAAAGAAGACGTAGTTCTCGCAGAAGAGCCCGCCGCGTACCCGGGTGCGGTCCATGCCGTTCATCGTGAACGGCCCGCTCGGCCCGGTCGCGTGCATGACCCACCGGGCGAAGCCGAACTGGCCGTCGGCGCTCATCGTATGATCGGGCACCTCGAGGTAGAGATCGGGAAGCAGGGCAAGCAGGTCCTCCAGCGCCCGCATATACTCCTTGGCTCCGCGGGCCGTCCGGCCACCGGGCCAGTAGCCGACAACGTCGTCGGTCATCATGGACGGGACGAGCGTGAGGTCTGGCTTGGCCCAGAACTCTGCGAACCAATCGGTGGTCCAGCCAGCGGCGGATAGCTGTTCCAGCCGGGCTGCGCGGTCAAGTGCGGTCATGTCTGTCCTCCGGATCGGCCGGGCCCGGTGCGGACCGGCGCGTGGGCTCGGTGTGCGGTGGTCATTGGGTGGGTGCGGTGGACAGCCCCCTCGGTGACCGGTGCGATCGCCGGTGCCGGGGCACCCGCCGTGGGGGGGCAGGTCATGGTGAGCTGGCGTCGGGCTGCAGGGCCTGGGCGATGGCGGTGAAGTCGGCGGCCGAGGCCGCGGGGGGCCGGCCGGCCAGGATTCCCCCGTCGATGGCCAGGTCCTGGCCGGTGACGAACGAGGCGGCGTCGCTGGCCAGCCACAGGACGGCCGCCGCGACGTCGGCGGGCGCCCCGGCTCGGCCGATCGGCTGGTAGGCCGCCAGCCTGGCCCGGAAGACCGGCTCCAGGCGGGCAGCGTCCTGGTCGGCCCGGGCCGGGTCAAGGCCAGCTCCCTTGCCGAAGATGCCGGTCAGGATCGGGCCGGGCGAGATGCTGTTCACCCGCACCCCGTACTGGCCGAGTTCGGCCGCCACGCAGCGGGTGAGCTGGATGATCGCGGCTTTGGCGGCGGAGTAGTCCAGGAACGTCCAGCCGGCGATGTGCCCGCCGATGCTGGCGACATTGACGATGCTGCCGGACCGCTGCGCGGCCATCACCGGTGCGGCGTATTTCATCCCCGCGGCCGTCCCGCGCAGGTGGATCGCCAGCGTGCGCTGCAGCCGGTCCAGGTCGAGGGTGGCGATCCCGCCGGGTGTTCCCCCCTCACCGGCGCAATTCACCAGGCAATCCAGCCGCCCGTGCCGCCCAGCGGTGCCGGTGATCAATGCCGCGATGTCCGCCTCGGATGCGACGTCGGCGCGCACGAACTCGGCCTGCGGGCCGAGCTTCGCCGCCTGCGCCTCCCCCTCCGCCACCCGCCGGCCGGCAATCACCACGCGCGCGCCCTCGCAGGAGAACAGCTCCGCGGTGCGCGCGCCGATGCCGCTCGTCCCGCCCGTGATCACCGCGACCTTGCCGCCGAGAACTCCCACAATCATGACCTTCCTGCCCAGCTCTAAAGGCAACGCTGCCGAACGCTGAAGCAGCTACCAAGTGCCCTGCCGGACCTAGGTCTTGGGAAACTGGTATTGGGCGGGCCACGTTCGCCGGGCGAGCCGGATGACCCATACTGGAGCGGTGAGCCAGCGTCGTGAACTCGGCGAGTTCCTGGCCTCCAGGCGGGCGAAGCTGCGGCCAGAGCAGGCCGGCATCTCGGCGGGGAGCCGGCGCCGGGTCGCCGGCCTGCGGCGTCAGGAGATCGCCGAGATCGCGGGCGTGAGCGTCGACTACTACGTGCGGCTCGAGCAAGGACGCGCCGGCAACGTCTCACAGGCCGTGCTGGACGCTATCGCCCGGGCGCTCCAACTCGACGACGATGAGCGATCTCACCTGTGGGCGCTTGCCCATCCCGTGACCGGTCGGCGGCGCCCGGCGCGCGCGCAACATGTCCGCCCGCAGCTGGTGCAAATCCTCGACAGCCTGGACCTGCCTGCCGTGGTGATTGGCCGCCGCATGGACATACTTGCCTGGAACAGGCTCGGCACCGCCGTGTATGGGGTCGACTTCGGCGCGCTGCCGGAAGAACTTCGCAACTGGCCACGCCTGGTCTTCCTTGGCCACATCGACCCGCGCGCCCTGTACCCCGACTGGGAACGATCCGACGGACCGGCAATCGTCGGATACCTCCGCCTCGATGCCGGCCGCCATCCCGGCGACCCCGCCATGGCCGCGCTCGTCGGGGAGTTGTCGAGGCACAGCCCGGAATTTCGGCGCTGGTGGGCCGCCCGCGACGTCCAAGGCGAATCGAGCGGCCGCAAACGCATCAACCACCCGCTGGCCGGCGAGCTGGACCTCGCGTTCGACACGCTCTTCCTAGCAGATGACCCAGATCAGGCACTCTTCGTGCATACAGCCGATCCCGGCTCGCCGACAGCCCAGGCGCTGCACCTCCTCGCGAACTGGACCGCGGCGCCCACCCCGGCGGTTACCTCCGATCCAGCGCCGACACGGCACCGGGCGCCAGCCCGGTGATCCTGGCCGGGCTCGGCATCGGCGGGCTGGCCTTCCCCAACACAACGCTCCGCTGGGGCGTTGTAGTGGTAGAGCAGGCGATGAGTGACGAGGCCAGGAACGAGGACGAGCTGCTGCGCCACATCGCGGGCGGTGACATGCGGGCGCTGGAGGCGCTGTACCGCGTGATGCGGGTGCGGGTGTTCGCGGTTGCGCTGGCGGTGGCCGGCGACCGGGGCACCGCCGAGGATGTCACGCAGGACACGTTCGTCCGGGTCTACGCGGCGGCACCGGGGTACGCGCCCGGGTCCAGGGCCCGGGCGTGGGTGCTGACGATCGCCCGGCACCTGGCGCTGGATGCGGTGCGCCGCCGCGCCCGGGAAACGGCGTGCGGGATGGCCGGCCAGGGCGCTGCCGCGACGGGCGGTGGGCCGGACGGGATCCGCTTGGACGTGGTCAACGCGCTGCTCCAGCTCGGTGAGGTCGACCGGCAGATCGTGGTGCTGCACGACCTCGCCGGGTTCACGCACGCGGAGGTGGCTGCCGAGCTGGGATTGCCGGCGGGGACGGTGCGCTGGCGCTACCGGGTCGCGCTGGGGCGGCTGCGGCCGCTGGTGGAGGAGGTGGCCCGGTGACCGGCGAGGACGTTGCGTCCCGGATGTGGCTGGAGCTGTCGGCGCTGGCTGGAGACCGGTGGTCGGCGATCCGCCGCACGGTCGCAGCCCAGATCGCCGCGGGCCTGCTGGCCGAGCTGGACCGCCCGCCGCCGCCGGCCAGCCGACTACACCGGGAACGGCAACTGAGAGCCGACCAGTTCCGCCATCGGGAGGTGGCCTGACGATGACCAGCCAGGGCGAGACGCCACGGGAGAAGGCGTCCCGGCTGATGAACGACTACGAGGCGCTGGGCCTTAGGCCGGGCGGCGAGCCCGCCTACACCGAAGCGGCGGCCGTATACCAGCAGTTGCTCGCCGGGCACCCCGAGGACGCCACGCTCCACCAGGAGTACGGCTACCTGCAGGAATGCCACGGCCGGAACTTGATCCGCGCCGCGGCAGGCTGCTACGAGCGGGCGATCGAGCTCGATCCCGGCTGGGACAAGCCGCACTACCAGCTCATCTTCGCGTACTCGGCGCTGCATGAAAGTGACCGCGTCATCGAGCTGTACAAGAGGCGGCTGGCCGCCTCCCCCGACCAGATCCGCGAATACCGGTTCCTCGCCAACGCCTACCTGCGCAGCGGAGCGCTCGACGAGGCCGGCAAGGTAATCGCCGCCGGGCGCAAGCTCGAACCCGACGACGACATGCTGCTGGCGACCGAGGCCGAACTCCTCGACGCTTCCGGCCGCCGGGAGGAGGCACTAGCGGTGTGGCGGGCGCTCAAACAGCGCGACCCCGACGACCTCAGCCCCTACTTCATGAGCGCCTTCACCCTCGAAGCGCTCGGGCGATACCAGGAGGCCGCGGCCGAATGGCGCCACATCATCAGCTGGCTGGAGGCGCACAACTACACCGTGCACACGACCTGGCCCAAGGAGATGCTCGAAGGGATCGAGGCGAAACTCGCCGCGGCAAACAGCGACGCCGGTGGCGCCGGCAACTGACCAGCTCCGCGCACAGCCGGGCATCACGCCGCCGTCGGCAACCAGCGCCACCCCGCCGCAAGCTCCAAGCGACGCTGGAGATTCGCCTCAGCTCAGGCGTCCACGCTGGCGAGGAACTGGGTGGCGGCCAGTTCCGCGTAGAGCGGGTCGCTGGCCACGAGTTCGGCGTGTGTGCCGACGGACTTGACCTGGCCCGCGTCCATGACGATGATGCGGTCGGCCATGGTCACCGTGGACAGCCGGTGCGCGACGACCAGCACCGTGATCGTCAACGCCGTCTCGGCGACGGTCTCGCGCAGGGCTGCCTCGTTGAGCGCGTCGAGCTGGGAGGTGGCCTCGTCTAGCAGCAGCAGCCGCGGGCGGCGCAGCAGCGCCCGCCCGATGGCTACCCGCTGCCGCTCGCCCCCAGACAGCCTGGTGCCTCGGTGCCCGACGGCGGTCTCCAGCCCGTCGGGCAGGCGCGCGACCAGGCCGGTGAGCCTGGTGATCCGCAGCACCTCGGCTACCTCCGCTTCGGTCGCGTTCGGCGCGCCGAGCAGAAGGTTCTCCCGCAGCGAGCCGGACAACACCGGGGAATCCTGCTCCACGTAGCCGATGGCGGCGCGCAACCGGGAGATCGGCCAATCGCTCACGTCGGTACCGTCGAGCAGAACCTGGCCGGAATCCGGCTCGTAGAAGCGCTCGATGAGCGAGAAGACTGTGGTCTTCCCCGCGCCCGAGGGGCCGACGAACGCGGTCATCCCGCGCGGCGGGATGGTGAAGCTGACGCCATGGTGGACTTCGGGCAGTTCCAGCCGGTACCGGAACCGCACCTGCTCGAACGCGACAGACGCGGGCGGGACAGGCACCGCGCTGGCGGCCTGACCCGCGCTGGGCGGGCCAGCGGGCCCGGCGGTGGCGGCTGGGCCAGGACGAGGCAGGCTCGCGGGCGGGCCGGCGGGTTCTACCGGCAGTCGTTCGGCCTCCTGAATTCTCGCGACCGCGGCGGCCGCGACCTGATACTGGCTCGCGGCCTCCTCCAGCAGCTGGATGGGCATCATCAGGTAGAAGATGTACAGCAGGAATGCGACCAGGGTGCCCACGCTGATCGCCCCGGAGGTGACCCGGGCGCCACCGACCGCGAGGATGGCCAGGAAGGCGCACTGAACGGACAGGCCCGCGGTGTTTCCGGCGATCGCCTGCCATTTGGCGGCGCGGATGTCGGCCCGCCACGCGTCTCGGGCGGCGGCATGGATGCGTTCTCCCTCGCGGCCCTCGGCGCCGGAGGCCTTGACGGTACGGAAGGCACCCAGCATCCGCTCCAGCGCGGCGCCCATCACGCCCACCGAGTTCTGCGCCTGGCGCGCGGCGCGGCCGATCCTGGGCACCACGACGCCGATGACCAGCGCCGTCAGGCTGAACACACCCATGGTGACCCCGAGCAGGACGACGTCCATCAGGCCCATCAGGACTAGCGTCGCGACGAGGGTGAGGCTGCCGGTGACCACGCCGACGACCGAGTTGGTGGTGACATCCCGTAGCAACGTCGTGTCCGAGGTGACGCGGGACATCAAGTCACCAGGCTCAGCGCGGTCCAGGCCGCCGATGGTGAGCCCAAGCAGACGGTCCACCAGACGGCGCCGCGCGGCCAGCACCACGGACTCGGCGGTGCGCCGCAACACATAGCTGCCCAGCGCGCCCAGCGCGGCGTTGGCTATCACCAGGACCGTCATCAGCAGCAGCACGGCGGTCACGGCGCGATGACCGCCCAGGTCGCCGATCAGGGCGCGGACGACCAGCGGAAGGGCCAGCCCGGTGGCCGCGGTGAGCAGGCTAAGGCCCGCGCCCGCCAGCAACGCGAGCCGGTGCGGCCGCACATAGCCGTACATGACTCGCCACCGGGCCCGTTCGCCACGAGCGCGCCGCGGTGCCCCGGGCATCAGCCAAACATCGGTCGTCACCCGGACCTCCGCTCATCGGGATGACGCCAGTCTCGCCGCAACTCGGGCGGGCCGCCAAAGCGTTATCAGCCGCCGCACAGGGACGGGGCTGCCGCTGGTCACCGGGGCTGATCGGCGGTTGGCCAGGTGTGGACGGGCAGCCCGGTTTCTGCGCACTGGAGGTAGCGGTCCAGCATGACCCCCAGCGCGCGCTCCGCGTTGTGGTGCCGTCTGGCGGCGGCGAGTGCGGCGCGCTGCCAGACGGCGCCGGTTTGGCCCGAGGCTGCCCTGGCGGAGATCACTGCGAGCAGTGTGTCCGCCTCTGCTGGTGTCACGCCTGCCTGGAGGAGCCCCTGTCGTGCCGCTGGCACCAGTTCGGCCACGAGCTTGGCAGCGACTAGCGTCCGCACCTGATCGCGGTGCCCAGCTGGCCAGCTCAGCCGGGCGGACAGGCCCTGCTGCGCGGCCCGGTAGAAGCCATGATCGGCACGTTCGAACGGCAGCGCGTAGGTCCACCGCTGGTCTTGGTCGGCCAGCCATAGGGGCAGCCCGATGAGGAAAGCGGCGTTGGCGAGCATGTCAATCACGGTCGGCCCGGCGGGCAGGGCCCGCATCTCGATCCGCAGATGCCCCCCGGACGCGGGATCATAAATGGCACGGTTCCAGCGCCACACGGTGCCCTGGTGCAGCCTGAGTTCATGCAGCGGCGGTGCCTGCCATCCGGCACCGTGGGGCCGCTGGTCAAGGTCGCCAAGCATCGGCAGCAGCGGCTGGTGCAGCCGGACGCTCTGAGTGAACAACTCCAGCGCCCCGTTTCGCAACCACCCGGTGCCTAGCGCCGTGCGGGCCGGCCGCCGGCGCACGCCCTGGGCCTGGCGATCGTCTACGACCTGCTTGAACAGGGCGACCCGGGTTTCCTCCCAGAGCCGGTGACCCAGGAAGGTGGGCGAGTTGCCGGACACCGCCAGCACGGGGGCGGTGGCCAGCTGGACCGCGTTGTAGGTGCGCGTGAAATCGGCCGGGTCGACCCGGAGATGCACCTGGAACGAGCTGTTCGCCCCTTCCAGCGTGACATCCTCGCTGGCCAGCTCGAGCGGGTCCGCGCCGGCGATCCGGATCCGGAACGGGTCCTGGCGCAGCCGCCGCAAGCCGGTGTTCAGCGCCCGGTACCGCGGCAGATCCGTCATGCCCCCCGGACCGAGGTCAGCCAGCCGCAGCGTGGGCAAGATGCCAATCAACGCGGGCCGGCCCGCGCGGCCCCTGGCCGCATCGGCCACCTGATCAAGCAGCACGTTCAGCTCGCTCCCGAGCGCGGCGAATGGCCGCCCGGCCAGCGGCACGGGTGAGGCGTTGAGCTCCAGGTTGAAGCGGTCCAGCTCGACGGTGATCCGCGGGTCGCCCACCGCGGCACGGATGGCCTGGTTATGTGGCAGCGGCCGGGCCGCAGCGTCGACGAGGAACAGTTCCAGCTCGGCGCCGGCAGTGGCCGGGCCGGCGCCGAATCCGGGCCGTTCCAGCAGCTGCCTGAGCGTGGCCAGGCATTCCTCAAGCCGCTCGGCGAAGCGCTGGTAATCGCGGTCGCCGAACTCTTCTTGGTCGATGTCGGTTCCCATGACCGGGCCGCACCGTCACGGAGAGGGACTACGGCCTGAGCGGTGAGTGCGCCGCGCCGATCCGGCGGGCCGCTGGGGTGCACAAATCCGCCGGCCTGTCAGCGCTGCGGGCAGGATGCGCACGTAGTGGGCCTTGGCGCCCGGCGCCCACGGGTGCAGCGGCAGCCTGCGCAGCCGCGCCAGTTCCGCCGGGTCGGTGACCTCCACGGCCTCACCGCGGACCACGACGCTCCAGCCGGTGTGGGTGGCCGGGTCGGCCCCATCGATCTCGAACGCGACCCGGCTGCCCTTGATCGCAGCGTCCAGCTTGGTTCCCTCGTCGGTGCGGAGCACCACAGTGTGCCGGTCGAAGACGAAGTTGACAGGAAACACGATGGGCCCGCGGTCGTCGACGACAGCCACCCGGCCCAGACGCTCCCGGGCCAGCAGCTCGAAACACTCGGACTTGGTCAGCTCCTGCCAGCGGTCCTGGCGGCCCGGCCCTTCACGCATGGCTGCCGCCAAGGTCTTCGCTGCCGCTTCCGGACAAGACGTCGCCGGGTGGCCGCCGGACGCTGGCCGCCGCCTGGATGACCGTCCCGAACCGGAGCACGAGCTGCGGGTAGGCGCCGTCACTGACCCGCGTCCGGATGGACTCACGGAGCCAGCCAAGCTCCAGCGGCTGGGTGTGCAACGCCGCCGCGGCCCCGCAGGCACTGCCGGTCAGGAGGATTCGCTGCAGGGCCTGCCCGGCGCCGATCCAGTCCACCGGGTGGTCATCGGCGGTGGTCAGCACGGCGGCGACCCCGGCCGACCGGAACCGGGGCGTGGCGCTCAGCGGCGGCAGGCCCCAGCCGCGGCCGTGGGCAAAGTCCCTGCCGGGGAAGTCCGGGTCAGTGTGCTCGGCCCGCGCCGGGTAGGCGGCCGGCGGCACGCCATCGGTTCGTGGGCTGCCCGGCGCGGGAGCCCACCGGACCAGTTCGGCGACTCGCTCGCGATCCAGCCGGTGGGCGCGTTCAGCCTCCTGGACCGCCGCCGCGAGCGCGGCCCGGCGCCCCTCGTCGGCGACGATGCGCAACATCGCACCGTACCGGGCGGCGCCCTCGCGCAGGCTGGCCAGCAGCCCCGCTGGCAGCGGCGCCAGGTCGAATCCGCCGCGGTGCGTCCGCCGCTGCCGCACCTGCCCGAACAGCCGCTGCTCGAACCTGGTGCACGCCGCCCGCCGGCCCCAGGACACCCGGGCAACCAGCAGCGGCTGGCCCGGATCGGGCAACACCGAAGTGTCCGGGATGTAGCCAAGCGACCGCAGGCCCAGCCGGGCAGTGAACAACGCCGCGCCGCAACTGATCATCATCTCCCGGCCATCCGGGTCGGCCACGCGCAACTGCCGCCCGGCGTCGGCATACAGGCTGATCTGCTGCCCGTCGGCGGCGAAACGCCAAGGCTGCGTATTGTGCACCGACGGCGCCCACACCGCCGCCGTCACCACGTAGCTGGCGATCTCGTCCGCGGTCAGCGGCGCCAGGCTTACCGGTGCCCCGTCAGGCAACGGCCCCATGGCCCCTCCCAGAGCAAGGCAGGCGCTTTATCGCCCACCCCGCCAGCACACCCCGCCCACCATCGCGAATGCAGGTCCGAAAGTCCGCTGACCGTGGGACCTTCGCCCCACCGCGGTCAAGCCCCGCTGGGTTGCCTACGCCGCCCAGTCGAAGGTCCCAGGCGCACACGACCTTGGTCTGCTGCATGTCACTTCGCTGGGCGTCCCGCCGATCCTGTCCCGCTGGCCGATCCGCTGCGCCTTGCGGTAGCTGCCTACCTGGCCGGCTGCAGGTTCCTCCCGTCCAGGGCTGGCCTGGGCGGATGGCGATGGCGGCGGCCGGGAGGCTGCGTACTGTTGGTGCAGGATCGGTTCCGCCGGTGCTGCGTGCTGCGGCGGCGGGCCTGTCCTCGCCGTCGGTCGGTGATCTGGAGCGGGGCATCAAGCCGTCGCAGCCAAGGCATCCGCCTTAACGAGGCAGGCGGGCAGTGTTATCCGGGACGCGATCGGTGAACGCGTCGATGGTGGCGGCAGCCGCATCGACGTTGTGGCAAGACATGTCCGGTCGGTAGCGGTAGTAGAGGTGGGGACGTGCGGGAATGCTTATGCCGCGTGGCGGAGGCGCAGGCACCGGCCGGCCACCGACCTGCTGCCGGACTATCCCAAACCCGATGTAGCTGATGAGCGACAACCGCCGCGTCACCCGAACGAAAGAACGGTGAATCTCATGAACGATGCGAACAACCACGCACCGAAGATCCTCGACATTCCGATCGGGCTGACTGCCACGGGGATGCGGCGGGAGTTCGACAGCCTCGGCGACGTCGAGGTGCCGGCCAACCGGTACTGGGGCGCGCAGACCCAGCGCAGCCTGGAGCACTTCAACATCGGCCACGACAAGATGCCGAAGGAGGTGTATCACGCCTACGGGTACGTGAAGAAGGCGGCGGCGATCGTGAACACGCGCGCGGGGCGCCTGCCGGCCTGGAAGGGCGAGCTGATCGAGCGGGTCTGCGACGAGGTGATCAGCGGGGCGCTGGACGAGCAGTTCCCGCTGTATGTGTGGCAGACCGGGTCGGGAACCCAGTCCAACATGAACGTGAACGAGGTCATCTCCAACCGGTGCATCCAGCTGGTCGGCGGAACGCTGGGCTCGCAGCAGCCGGTGCACCCGAACGACCATGTGAACATGGGCCAGTCGAGCAACGACACGTTCCCGACCGCCATGCATATCGCCGCCCACACGATGGCCACGGAAAAGACGATCCCGGCGCTGCGCAGGCTCTGCGACGCGATCGAGCGCAACTCGAGACGGTGGGCGGACGTCGTCAAGATCGGCCGGACCCACTTGGAGGATGCGGTACCGCTGACCGTCGGCCAGGAGTGGTCGGGCTACGCCGGCGCCCTCGACGACGCGATCGGCGAGGTCGAGCACGCCACCGGCGGCCTGCTGAAGCTGGCCATGGGCGGCACCGCGGTGGGCACCGGGCTGAACGCCCCGGCAGGCTTCGGCGAGGACGTGGCCGCGCAGATCGCGCAGATGACCGGTACGCCCTATGTGACCGCGCCGAACAAGTTCACCGCGCAGGGCACGCTGGATGCGATGGTGCGGGCACATGCAGGGCTGAAGGCGGCTGCTGTCACATTGTTCAAGATTGCCAACGACCTGCGCTGGCTCGGCTCCGGCCCGCGGACCGGCATCCACGAGCTGCTGTTCCCCGAAAACGAGCCGGGGAGCTCGATCATGCCGGGCAAGGTCAACCCGACCCAGGCCGAGGCGATGCTCATGGTCGCCATCCAGGTCATCGCCTCCGACGTGGCGGTGACCATGGGCGGCGCCGAGGGGAACTTCGAGCTGAACGCGTTCCGCCCGATCCTGATCAGCAACTACCTGCACTCCGCGCTGATCATGGCCGACATGTGCGACCACCTCCGCGAGTTCATGGTCGAAGGCACCAAGCTGAACGAGGCCAAGCTCAAGGACAACATCGACCGGTCGGTGATGATGGTCACCGCGCTGTCGCCGGTAATCGGGTACGACAAGGCCGCAGCGATCTCCTACTACGCCATCGACCACGACCAGACCCTCAAGCAGGCCGCCCTGGCCAACGGCGTGTCCGAGGAGCTGTACGACCGGGTCGTCAACCCCCTCGCGCTTACTCGCGGCGGCTCGGCCGACATCCCATCAGGCGGCGACGGAGCCTGACGTGACCACCGGGGACGACGCAACTTCACAGCGCAGCCGCGAGCCCATCGGCAAGGCAGCCCTGATCGCTTCGGTCGGCGGCCAGCGCGGTTACGCCGACTGGACCAACCCCGACCACCGGCTGCGGCGGCTGCTGGCCGAGTTCATCGGCATGGCCGGGCTGACGTTCGTGCTTTCCGGAGGGGCAGCCATCCTCGCCCGTTACGGCGGTCACCCGCTGCAGCCGTGGCAGACGGTCCTGGTGCTGTCGCTGGTCTCGGCGCTCTGGCTCGTCGCCGCCGTGTATTTCCTCGGAGACATTTCGGCCCACTTCAATCCCGCTACGACGCTGGCGTTCGTGCTGCGCCGGGACATGGACTGGGCGATGGCCACGGCCTACTGGATCGTCCAGTTCGCCGCGGCTGTCTGCGGATCGCTGCTGGCGCGGGGATTCTTCGGGCCGGCCGGGAACCTCGCCGCCACCATGCCCAAGCCCGGGTTGTCCTGGCAGGCGGCCGGGTTCGAGGCGATCATCACGTTCGGCCTGGTCCTCATGGTGCTCAACCTGGCCAACGGGCCGAAGCTCAACGGCCCGTTCGTGCCGCTGGCCGTCGGCGCCTACATCCTGGCCTGGGGCACCATGGGCGGCCCGTTCGACGGCGCCTCGATGAACCCCGCCCGCAGCTTCGGCCCCGACGTCGCGATCGGGAACCTGTCCACCTGGTGGGTGTACCTGATCGGGCCGGTGGCCGGCGCGGTCACCGCGGTCGGCGTGGCATACGTGCTTCGCGGCGCGGCCAGGGCAGGGGAGGCTCGCGCCGCCGAGGGCACGCCGCTGGACCGGCCCGCCTGACCGTATGTCCCGTTCCGATGGTTACCGAACGTCGTCGCTCAGGGTTTCGGCGTCGTCCTGGGCCGCCGAACGTCCGCGGCGGCGATACCGCGGCGGCGCTCCGTACCAGCAGGCGAAGCCGGGAGACCAAGCCAAGCCTAGGCTGCCAGTGTGGGCGAGATTCGGATCGGGACGGCGTCGTGGACCGATCGGACGCTGCTCGCGTCCGGCTGGTACCCGCGCCCGGTGGACACCCCGGCGAAGCGGCTGCGGTTCTACGCTGAACATTTTCCGCTGGTGGAGGTGGACTCGGGCTATTACGCGCTGCCCGCCGAGCGGACCGCCACCTTGTGGGCCGAGCGCACTCCGGCCCACTTCACGTTCAACGTCAAGGCGTTCAGCCTGTTCACCCAGCACCCGACCCGCGTAGCGGCGCTCCCTGCCGATCTGCGCCCTGCGGTGGAACATCTCGGCAAGGACACCGTGTACCTGAAAGACGTGCCCGCTGAGGTGACCGACCAGGCCTGGGACCGGTTCGGTGCGGCGCTGGCGCCGCTGCGGGAGGCGGGCAAGCTGGGCGCGATCTTGCTGCAGTTCCCGCCCTGGTTCGCCATTTCCCGTGGCAACAAGGAGTACATCCTGGCCTGCGCGCAGCGGGCCGCGCCAGACCGGGTGTGCATCGAGTTCCGCAACCACACCTGGCTGAGCGAGCGCAACCGGGAGGAGACCCTGCAATTCCTGTCCGCCCACCAGTTGCCGTATGTGTGCGTGGACATGCCCCAGGGGTACCGCAACTCGATCCCACCGATCCTGGCCGCCACCGCGGACCTGGCCGTGATCCGCTTCCACGGTCACTCGGAGAAGTGGGAAAGCAAGGACATCCATGAGCGGTTCGGCTACCGCTACGGGACCGAGGAACTCACCGAGTGGGCACCCAAGGTCCAGGGCCTGGCCGAGCAGGCCGGCATCATGCACGTGGTGTTCAACAACTGCTACCGCGACTACGCCCAGGTCAACGCGGCCGAGCTGGCCGACCTGCTCCGCCAGCCTGCATAGCACTGGGCCGGTGCACACGCGGCGGCAAGTCCCGACGCCCGGCCGGTGAATCCGCGGGTCAGCTCGTCACGTCGGCGTTGCTGAACCTGGCCCAGGCGATTGAGCAGAAGATCACGATGTAGATACCGATCGACAGCAGCCCGTGGGTCAGTTCCGTGGTGTCGATCGGGGTGCGCAGCAGCGAGTCGAACGACAGCCACCAGTGCGTCGGCAGGTAGGGGTGCACCACTCCGAACTGCGGCACGTTGTCGGCGACCTCGCTCGCCACCGCGATGATCATAACGGCGGCGATCGCGGCGATCGGGTGCTCGGTCAGGCTGGAGATGGCGAGCCCGATCGCGCCGAGCATGGCCATGGCCGCCGACACGTACAGCACCACGAACAGCAGCCGCAGCAGCCCCTCGGCGAGCGGCACGGTCGTTCCCGACAGCAGGGTCACCGGGCCGACCGGGAACAGCGCCACCCCCATGATCAGCGCCGTAGCGGCCACCAGCAGGCAGGAGATCACCGAGAACACCACGATCGCGGCGTACTTGACGCTCAGCAGCCGGGACCGCCCGGCAGGCACCACCAGCAGGTAGCGCAGCGTGCCCGCGCTCGCCTCACCGGCCAGCGAGTCCCCCGCCACCACGGCCACCACCAGCGGGAGCACGAGCGTGAGCATGATGGTGAGCGACAGGAACGACAAGAACACCCCGTTGCCCGCCACCTGGAACAGGAAGGCCGCGCCGAGCCCGTTCCCGCTGTTGTTATCGCCGCGCGGCACCGACACCCGCAAGGCGATCCCGAGGAGCACCGGGATGCCGACGAGCACGGCGAGCAGGAGCAGGTTGCGCCACCGCCGGAAGATCAGGGCCAGCTCCGAGCGCAGCATCCGCAGCCACGGCCGGACCACGCCGCGCCGGGCCGTGTCGCCCGCGGCCGGCGCCGCGCCGCCGTCCGGGATGAGCGCGGTGCCGCCGCCCGGGGCGGGTGCCGCCTCAGCCGTCGACATCGAAGCCCTCCCCGGTGAGTTCCACGAACAGGTCCTCCAGGCTGGGCCGCGGCGTGTCGAAGCGGGCCACGGGAACGTCGGCCAGCACCAGGGCGCGGTTCACGGCTTCCGGCGCGTGCCCGCCGATCTGCGCGCTGACCTCTCCGTCGGCGGCCTGGATGTCGGCCAGCCCCAGCGACTCCAGCACGCCCGACGCCCGCTTGGGGTCGGCGGTGGTCACCTGCACCCGCGGGGCGCCGCGGGCCCGCATCTCCTCCAGGGTGCCCTGGAAGACCAGCCGGCCGGTCCGCATCACCCCGACATGGCTGCAGATCTGTTCCACCTCCGCGAGCAGGTGCGAGGACACCAGGACGGTGACACCGCCGGTCGCGATCTCGCGGATGAGCGCGCGCACCTCCCTGGTGCCCTGCGGGTCCAGGCCGTTGGTCGGCTCGTCCAGGATGATCAGCTCCCGCGGCCGGAGCAGGCTCGCGGCAATGGCCAGCCGCTGCTTCATGCCCAGCGAGTAGGCGCGGTAGCGCTTTTTCGCGGCGGCCAGCAGGCCCACCCGCTGCAGCGCGGCGGAGACCCGGGCGCCGGAGGTGGCCGGGTCGGCGGTCGCGTCCACCGCGTCGATCCGGGCGAGGTTCGCCCGCCCGGAAAGCTGCGAGTAGAAGGCGGGGCCCTCGACCAGCGAACCCACTCGGGGCAGCACCCGCGCTGCCCCGGACGGCATGGCCGTGGCCAGCAGTTCGTGGCTGCCGCTGGTGGGGTAGACCAGGCCGAGCAGCATCCGGATGGTCGTGGTCTTGCCGGAGCCGTTGGGCCCGAGGAAGCCGTAGACCGACCCGCGCGGCACCACCATGTCCAGCCCGTCCACGGCGAGCTGGCCACCGCGGAACCGCTTGGTCAGCCCG
>Ga0126383_10000850_pt1 | contig 17874 bp, 16 predicted proteins | sample PanSoiMetPlot_35_FD_96882 | JGI IMG/M metagenome (GOLD analysis project Ga0126383, IMG submission 96882) | Tropical forest soil microbial communities from Panama - MetaG Plot_35 | ecosystem: Environmental > Terrestrial > Soil > Tropical forest > Bulk soil | place: Panama | collected 2016-02-17
GAGCCAGTCGGCAAAATACTTGGAGACTCCAATTTCTTTCGGACCTTGATGGCCATATTGCACGATGATTTTCTGAACCGGCCCAACCGTATTGTCCTTCACGCGATGGTAGAGTTCGTGTGTCGGCGCAACCCACGCGTTCCAATAGTTCACCATCACCTTGATGCCCGCCTGGTTCGCCAGCCGTTCCATTTCGCGCGCATCGGCGGCGGTCGTCGCCATCGGTTTTTCGGTCGAATAGTTAATGTGCCTCTTGGCGCACTCTCGCAGAATCTCCAGGTGCAGGTCGTTTTCCGTCGTGACAATAACCCCATCCGGTTTCACTTCGTTCAGCATTTGTATGTAGTCGGAATAGAATTTCACGCTCGCGGGGACCTTTGTTTTGGCTTGATCCACCAGCGCGGGATGCGTGTCAGCTATAGCAACCAGTTCCGCGTTCGGCTCTCCGGCAAAGTCCTTGAGCAGCCCCCACACATGATCGTGGTCGAGGCCAATGATTGCGAGCCTCGTCTTCTCCTTTGGCGTGGTGTTAGATTGGCGGCTGAATAATGGCACCGCTCCCACTGAGGACAGAACCACAATCAATATGAATCGTTTTACAGGCAACGATTTCAGGTTCATGATGAATACCTCTGAAGACTAATCAAGGTTGCTCTCCCGAAAGCGACCAAATACCGCCGCAGTTTTTTCAGAGCCCCCAAGATAAGTCAAGATCCTCGAATATTCTCCTCGTGCGCCCGAGTAAGACCATGATTCTACAGAGCTTAGGTACAATTGTGCCCCGCCTTCTGTGCTTGCCATCTAAGCGCAATAAAGTCAACCACGGATCCAGCTTGGGAAGGCATAGTTACGCCGAGTCGACGTTTTAATTCGTTACCTTTCTTGTTGTAGCGCGGCTTGATTCCCCGACTTTCCCAAAATTGCGGCTGCCTTCCGCGCGATAAGCTGATTTACCCTGACTGGAAGCTTCCTTTTGCAAGGCCTCCAGATAGGAGCGTCCAACCGCTGGCTCTAAACACGAAGTGCGCATTGATGCTAAGAAGTGGCGCGCCCGGTGAGATTCGAACTCACGACCCCATGCTCCGGAGGCATGTACTCTATCCATCTGAGCTACGGGCGCGCAGTCGGCATGGTTTCTGGCATCAGGAATGAAACCAGAGTACAGATACAGGTCCGACTTAGATATTCTATCCCGGCTGATTCCCTCGCGCCAGCGGCGTTGCGGCGGCAAAAGCGAGACCAGCTTACCCAATCGCGCGGGAGCGGATTCCTTTGGCGAGCTTCTCTATTTCCTCTGCTTTCTTGATCATTGCAACTGACAGCACTTGGACTGAATTGGTTTTCTCCACCTCAGCTTTCAATTCGCTGGCCAACTGAAAGAGACGCTCGATGTTTTTCTTGATATCTTTTTGATTGGACTCAAGAATGGCTTTGGAGTCGATCTTGGGTTCATCCGTGTCGTCATCCTTCAATGCCGGCTTGGGAGTTGGAGGAGGTTTCGTTTGGGTCTCCTGGGAACCCAAGTTGTAGCTCACGAAACCAAGAGGCACGCCCGAAGCAAGAAACATAGTCAGGAACTTTCGTCTCGATCCCATCGTCAAAGACCCCCTTGCGCCGTCCGTTGCTGGCAACGCACGACTACGCTTTTGCAAGGCTCTTACAATGTTATACTCCCCGTCACACAAAAATCATGACAAGTTTGCTGAATCACTTGCTGGATTTTGCAACGACCCAGGGCCCCCCGCTCTTGGTGATTCTCGTTATCGCGCTCGTCGCGAACCGTCTGCTCCGAGCGACGAGCAATCTAATGATAAAGACGGCCACCGCGCAGACCCGTCAGTCCCAGCTCCGGGAGCAGCAAACGCGCACGCTGGCCGGCATCATTTATGGCGCAGGGAGCAAGGTTGTCTGGGCCATTGCCCTCTTGACCGCTCTGGACAAACTTCAGATTAATATCCTGCCCGCCGTAACGTTTGCCGGCCTCGCCAGCTTGGCCTTGGGATTCGGCGCGCAAACCCTGGTTCGCGACGTTATTGCCGGGTTTTATATCGTGCTCGAAGACCAGTTTGTCGTCGGAGACACCATTCAAATTGCGACGTACACAGGACGTGTGGAGCACCTGACACTGCGCCGAACCGTCCTTCGCGACGACCGCGGAGCGCTGGTGACTATCGCGAACGGCGAGATTCGCACGGTCAGCAATCTTAGCCGCGATTGGTCCCAAGCATTCGTGGACGTTTCACTGTCTCCTGAGACGCCTCTCGAAAAATCATTGAGAGCCATGGAAAGCGCGGCCGCTGCGTTGCGAGGCGATCCTGCATGGTCGCAAGCCCTCGTAGACGGCCCGCGCATCCTTGGTGTTCAGGACTTTGACCGAAACGCCTCCACGATTCGCCTGCAGTTGCGAACAGCGCCCACGCGCCAGGATGAAGTGGCCCGGGAACTGCGGCGACGCATTCAAACAGAGCTTCTCAAGCAGGGGATACCCGTTTCGAGCGTCCAGCGCATCGAACTTACCGGCGTTTCTCATTCCCTACAGGAGGCCGCACAATCGGAAGGCGCGAATTAGCCCAGGAGGATTCGGCATGGCCCAGATCACATACGACGAAGTGAACCTCATGCTGCGGCTGTACGACTTGCGGCGAGAGTCGCGATTGCGGCAAGCGCGAGCATGGTTCACAGACAATTTCCATCCTGAGTCCCCGGAAGACATGGTGGAGAAATACCCGCAAGGGAGCGAAGAAAACACTTACATTCGCATGGTCATCAGTTATTGGGAAATGGTGGCGAGCATCGTCAACCGCGGGTTGATAAACGACGAACTTTTCTTCGAGAGCAACGGAGAGATCTGGGTGGTGTGGGACCGCATGCGCACGATTGTTCCCACGTGGCGCTCCGCTTTCAAAAATCCCCACCTCTTTCAGAACATTGAAGATACCTGCAAGCGGCTGGAAGCCTGGAGGGAAAAACGCGCCCCGGGGTCTACAGTGGCGATGCGTCAAATGCTCGGTCAGTCGAAATCAAAGACAAAAGCGAACTAAAGCCGAAACGCGCAACTTCAAGCAGGGCTCTGGCCACGAACTGGACTACAGCCTTCGGCGCATGAGCTCGGTACTCCTATCAAAGGGAGCGTCCTGCTGACCCTTAGGAACGGCCACTTTGATGCAGTTTCGTCCCGCCGCCTTGGCCGCATACAGAGCAGTATCCACTTCGTGAAGAAGATCCCCCACGGAAAGATAGCCCCATTCCTGGCTAAGCAACAGACCAAAGCTCATGGAAACAGCAATAGAGCCTGCGGAAGTCTCAACGGGCTGATCAGCGATGATTTTCCCAATTTTTTCCGCGCGGGCCAGGCCAAAAGCAGGATCGCAGTTGTTCAAGGTCACCAGAAATTCTTCTCCCCCAAAACGCCCCACGAAATCGTACGACCGAACAGAGGAAACCAGCCGCCTTGCGGTTTCCTTCAGCACTTCGTCACCGGCCAGATGGCCGTACGTGTCGTTAATATTCTTGAAGTGGTCTAAATCACCCAACAGAATGGCCGTGCATTTTGCTTCGCGGCGCGACCGGGTCAATTCGCGCGCAAGGAGTTCCATGATCACCCCGCGGTTCCAAAGGGAAGTAAGAGCATCATGAGTTGCCTGGAATCTCATATCCTCCCTGGCTTCGATTAGGCGGTCTTCGAGATCCAGGATGCGCGTTCCCGTACGCAACCGTGCTTTCAGCTCTTCCGGATCAAACGGCTTGGTTAAATAATCGTCGGCTCCCGATCCTAGTCCTGCCACAACGTCTTCCTTCCTTTCCTTGGAAGTCAGCAGAATCATGTAAACATAGGATTGGTCCTTGCGTTTGCGGACCTCACGGCAGACTCCCGGGCCATCGAGTTCAGGCATGATCCAATCGAGCAACGCGAGCCGGGGGCCTTCCGGCTTGCACAAAGCATCCGCTGCGAGCCGGCCGTTCTCGACGGCGGTCACTTCGTAGCCGGCCCGCTGCATCGTCTTCTCTAGTAACCGCCGGGACATCAACTCATCGTCCGCAATAAGAATTCTCATCCGGACACCTCGGCCATGTAAGCGGCTACCTGGCGGGAGAGTTCCTTGGCAATACGTTCAAAATTCGCAAAGGACTCTGGAAATTTCGCTATCTCTTTGTTCCGCCCCAAACGCTCAAGCTCCGCCGAAGCTTCGGCAGCTTCGCCCGCGGCCAAGTTGGAAAGCATCCCTTTTAAGGCGTGGGCCTCTGAAATTACGCGACTTGCGTCCCGAGACTCTACCGCTTCGCGCAAGGCCTGGTATCGCTGAGGAAATTCTTCCTTGAAAAGAGAAAGAAGATCCTGCATTAGCGCCCGATCGCCTTCCACTCGCAGCAGCAGTTCGTGCAGGTCAATCGCACACTTTGTCATCGGCTTCTTCCTTCCTCGGCGGGCTACAAATTGGCAAACACGATTCCCTTTCCATGGCCACTTCGATTCAATTCAACGGCCAAACACCCTCCCCAAATAGTAGAGGCACGCTCATGCCCAGACGCAAGAATGCCAGCTAGCGCCTATACGATTGAAAGGATTGGAGTTTACGCTAGGCCTTGGACCCTCGTGTGGGATTGGGGTTTCGGCCTGGAACAAATCGGAAAGACTCGATTCAAATTGAAACGCGCACGGAACGCACAATTGATTAGCTGGCTAAGCAAGGCCTGACGATTAAAGGGCGGAGGTGACGGAAGTGCCAGCTGCGGCAAATACTGTGGGCATCTCTTCGCGGGCGAAAGAGAGAAAGCACTTCACGACAGTGGGGTCAAACTGAGTACCACTTGACTCGGAGAGACGGCGCATGGCCTCTTCGAATGGCAACCCCTTGCGATAGGGGCGGAAGGAAACCATGGCGTCAAAGGCGTCAGTGACCGAAACAATGCGCGAGACAATGGGGATCTCATTCTCTTTCAGCCCCGCGGGATAACCTTTGCCGTCGAAAAATTCGTGGTGGTGAAGAATGTCCAGAGCGGCGCGCTCGAACCCCGGTAGCATGCGAAGAACCGCCCAGCCATATTCGGGGTGTTTCTTCATCAGTGCGTATTCCTCGTCATCGAGCTTTCCGGGCTTGCGAAGGATGGAATCCGGAATGCCGACCTTTCCAATGTCGTGAAGGAGCGCGGCAACCTCCAGATTCTGAAGCGCAGATTCTTCTAGACCGAGCTCCTGTCCGACGCGCATACCCCACTCTGCAAGGCGGGTGCTGTGAACGCCGGTGTTGAGGTCCTTCAGGTCGAGAAGCTGATTGAAAGCGCAGATAACAGAACTGCGGAGGGCAGAAGCTTGTTCCTCAAGCTGCTTAATGCGAAGCGACTCCGGCGCCAAGAGAAGCGTGGAGCTTCCTGTTGGCGCCGGAATTTGATCCTTGAACATCAGCAATTACAGGCAGAGCAACAAACATGAGCTTGAACCAGAAGTTGAGCTGGAGCTGTTCACCCAGGCAGAGACGGCCTGATAGACGTTGAGGCGGCCATGATTCAGGTCCGGCGTGAGAACTTGTGCGTTCGCCAAAGCCTTGGCGGCCTGGGATTGATTGAAGCCTGACTGCTTGGCACTGAGCATCAGAGCAACCGTGCCGGCGACCAGCGGCGAGCTGAAGGACGTGCCCGACTCGCTGCCATAGGTGCCGCCGGGGTACGTGCTAATGATGCTTTCTCCCGGAGCGGCGATCCAGACGTCCGAGGAACCATAGTTGGAGAAGGAAGAGCGGCTGTCCCAGTCGGTCGTGGAAGCAATACCGACGACATAACCATTCATCGCCGCTGGATAGACGCGTGCGCTGGTGTTTTCGTTGCCGGCCGCAGCCACAAGAACGACACCAGCATTATTGGCATAGGAGATAGCCCGGGACAGTGCAGGGGAAGAATAGGAAAGGTCAAAGCTCATGTTCACGACGTTGGCGTTATGCTGAACGGCGTAGTAGAGAGCTGCAATAATATTCGAAAGATTCCCAGTGCCGTTGGATGAGAATGCCTTCAAGGGAAGGATTTTGGCTCCCGGAGCCACAAGGTGGACTAGGCCAGAGGTCATCGTGCCATGTCCAAAAGCCACATATGGCGATCCATCGAGAACAGCAGCGGAGGATTGATCAAGCACAGCGGCACTTGATTGTTGGACGAAAACCGCGTTTTCATTGCCTTGCGAATTGTAGCCTTGCAATCCGGAGACGTCGAGCCATTCGGAGGCACCTGGCTGGTTTCGCGTGAAGTCGTAGCCTTGGAGAAGAACAGGGCGAAGAACGGGGTGATTCGGATCTACGCCCGTGTCAATGAGAGCCACGATGCCCTTGCCGCTGATGCCAAAACCATTCTGAGCGTCTTGAAGCCGAATGATCTGGGCCGCAGGCTGCGCCGCGTATCCGTGCCATACGACGGCACCGTAGTAATTGACCGGGGCGGTGTCATATAGGCCAGAGGGGATGCTGGTTAGGCTGGGCCTGGGAAGCGGGAGTAGATTGTCCGCCTCAATACTGACTATTCCCAACAGCGATTCCACGAGATTAACCGTGCCATTAACCAAGCTGGCGAGCAAATTGTTCGAAGAGGTGACCAGAAACGTTTTGTTGACCTGGCCATCTAACGATCCCTGGACCTGACAACCGAGGAGATTGCAGAGATTCAGAACGGAGGACAAGCCGCCTGTGGTTTGCACGATATAACGGTTTTGTGCAGCTGCGGGCTTGGACGAAGCCAGCATCAGGACGATCATCGCGAAAAATATGGTGGTCCTGCGTTTCATAGGTCACAACCCCGAAGGGTTTCTCCTAGACTTAGATTCCTCAGCTATCGGCGGGTGGATTGCCCTGGCCAGTTTCGCCAGAAAATCCTTCCCATCCAATAGTACGGCCGGGCCTTCCAGCTCAACCAAATCTGCCACTGGTGTTGGTACTTCCGTACCAATGCCACACTGCGGGGCAGATTTGAGAGGGCAGCTCGAAATCATTTGTCATCCTGAGACAGACGGCCAAGCGCATCGCGAAGCGAAATCACGATCGGCTCGCCATGCGAACCTACAAACGTTATTTGCAGGTCGCCGCTGTTCTTGATATCGCAAGTAAACTCTCCGTGCTGATTGCTTACCGCATGTACCACGTGGCCGCGCAAATTAGACAGCGTGACGTTTACATCCTTCCCGGCAATTCCGGGATTGCTCAAGTCCAGGAGCTGCCCCGTAACCATGAGATTGTTGCTGCCGGGTTTGGCCTCAATCTGCAGGTCAATCTGAAAAGGATCCGCGCGATAGAGCATCTGTCTCGAATCAGTAGCCGCGGAACGGGCCCCTTCGACAACGGGCTGTAAGAAGCTGTCGAAGAGGACCGAAATCCGGCTGCTAGATTCCTTTCTTTGACCTTTCAAACCAGCGGCCACAAAAGCCGCTTTGACCACCCTTAGAGCTTCGGCTGGCGGCTGGTAGTTCTTTTCCGCCACCGCCGATCTCTGCACTCGCTGCCACATAGAAACTGTTCGCTGGCAGCTTTTGCATCCTTCTTTGAGATGTTTCTCCATATCCGCCAATTCGCCCGGAGAAACTGCCTGATTCACGAAATCGATCCACTCCTCCGTCGTAAAGTGCTTCATCGTTCCCCCCAAAGTCCTTTCCGTATTCCGGCTACTCCCCAGTAGCCGAGAATCTCACCAACACTCGTTGTATAGGGGTCAGAAGAGGGCCAAAAAATATGCCCAACAACGATTAGGCAAGCCCTTTGGAATCAGTGAGTTTCCCGACAAGAACAAACGGCGCCCAATAAAAGGGGTGAGGCTTTCTCTGGCGCAGCTCCCGCATTGCGTGCTGAAGAGACCGGGCCATATCAGCGCTTTGAATATAGTGCCGGTAAAAATAGCCCATCAGCTGGGCGGTGCTCTCATCGTGGACATCCCACAAGGAAAGCAGCAGAGTGGTTGCCCCGGCGCAGAATAGGCCGCGTTGCAATCCCAGCAACTCATCGCCGGCAGCCACGAAGTTCATGCCCGTCGCGCAGCCACTCAGCGTTACCAGCCTTGCATTCAATCGCATCTGGTACAGGTCATACAGATTCAGGTATCCATCACCCAAACGAATACCGGAGAACATGGGATTGTCTTGGCGATACACGCCGTGCGTAGCGATATGGAGAAACCCGCTCTCTGGACCTTTTTCCCGGAGCAAGGAAGACGTGGCGTGTTCTCCCAAATGGAGGGAAGAACCTGGCAACAGGGAGCTCACGCAACGCACTTCCTCAAGGATCTGAGGCGCCCTCTCGTCAGCAATGCCCAGCACCAGCGAAGCCGGAGCGTCACTCAACGTCTTCTGCTGACACAGCGAGAAAACCGTGGCGCTCGGGGCATATGAAATCGTGAACACATCACAAAGATACTCTTCCCCGTTCTTCAAGGCATGAAAGGGCAAGAAATGAAGAACGCCGTGAGGTACAAGAATAAGGTGTTTCCCCTGAAAAAACAGGCGAATAGGGGCAATCAATTCGTCATAGAGCGCCTCCAAGTGGCTCTGCGTTGCCCGCAAGAGGGGTTTTTCGAATCGGCGGACATACTGATTCCCCATGCGGAACTTGGAGACTTGAAAGCGCAGCAATTGCAGCAGGTGAGTAACGCGAGAAAGCATAGTGACGGGGAGGATTCGCACAGTTTGGCGCGAAACGATGGCGGCCACAAGCTGCTCGCCAGCAATGAAGTACTCGATCAAGGTCGCACTTTCTGGAATGGTCGTTTGGAGTTTTTCCAAGGAAAAGTCCGCGGGAGCTTCGAGGGTTGCGTTTTCCCTCTCGTGGGCTGGAAGCTCGCGTAAGGTCCGCAGCAGCTCCTTTTCGCGCGATTGCGCGATTTCCTGCAGATTTTCGAGCTGTTGACGCGATTGCGTTTCAGGCCGCAGTTGTTCAAGTTCGATGCGGTGATAGTACCAGTTGAGCTCTTCTCGCAGGTCCCGGATGCGCCGGACCAAGTCGCTTTGCCCCGTCTCCCCGAGCGGGAGGCTCTGACCGCTCTGGAAAATCATTTCGATCATGTTTCTTGATTTCGCGGCTTCGATGCAGGAAAAAGCCTCTTCGCAGGAGGTTCTTCCCTCGCCCCCAGCGAGGTAAAGGGCGACAAGCGCTTCATAGACCTGCATCCTGTTTTTGACGAAGGAGATCTTAAGCTCTTCGCCCTGCAGCCGGCTGCGCAGAGTCTCCAAAGCCTTTCTTGCCTCCGAATAAGCGCGATGGGCCGCCTCGCGCTGGCCGTGCGCCCGGGCAATCTCGCCTTCCAGAAAGTGCGCTTGATAGGCCAGTACGGGAGTCTGCAATCCAGAGAGCTTGCCAATGGCAGCCCGGGTCTCCTGATCAGCCATGGTGAGATCGTCAACCTGGAGGGCGATTTGGGCCAGTAAAAGGTGGGCGAGTGCGGCTTTTCCCGAAAGCGCAGATTGATCGAAGAAAGCCGCAGCTGAAGTGCAGAGCCGTCTGGCTTCAAAATAGCGCTTCTCCTGAAGAAGCAGCAAACCTTGGTAAAGATCAATGAGCCATGGCCAAACAAGATTATCTTCCCGCACAAAAATCTCTCGTGCCTTCGCAAAGCGCTCCAATGCCTCAAGGGCTTTTCCTTGTTGGCCGTAGGCCGTCGCCTCGTTGGCCAGCGTCTTGGCAGCTTCATAGCCCATGCCAAGCTTCTCGAAGCGAAGAAAACCTTCGTGTGCCATCTCGCGCGCTTCTTCGCTGAGATTCAACTCGAGGTAAATGTCAGACAAGTCCAAATGACAAAGGGCCAGATGATAAGCGTCGCCCGTGGCTTCGCAGGCGCGTCGCGTAGCAAAAAGCATTTCGATGGCCCGGCTGTATTCGCCGCGAAAGTAGTAGAGATAGGCGATGTTGTAATCGGCCTGGTCGCGCAGCAGCGGCATGCCATTCCGTTCGCATTCTTCGCGGGCCTTTTGATAGCACTCCAGGGCACGAGGAAAATCGTTCAAGCTGATGGAGCACATCGCCATGTTGCTCAGCCCGACGGCGATGCCCTCATGATCCTTGTAGGGAAGCAAGCCCTTATAGGCATTCTCGTAGTGAGCGATGGCTTCCTCGAACCGGTCCTGCCGGTGGAAAATGTTTCCAACATTAAGTTCAAGGCGCGCCAGACGACGCGGTTCCTTGAGAAGCGTAAACGTTTCTCTTGCACGCGCGGCTGCGCTTGCTGCTTTGTCGTACTCGCCGAGCAGGATCAAAGGTTGGATCGAACTGCTTAATGTCCGGCCAGCTTCGAGTCTATTGTCCAGCAATTCGAAAATTGCTATGGCCCGCTCGTGATGCTCGACTGCAGCGCGATTTTGCCCGGAAGCATAAAGAGCATTCGCTTTGGCGCGCAATCCGAGAGCCTGCGCGTCTTTCCGTTTTAAACGACCTGCGATCAGGATGGCTGCTTCCGCGAGATGCAGCGCTTCCTGAGTGCTGACGCGGACTCTTTCAACGACTAGCTCCGCAAGCTGCTCGACAAAATCCTTTCGAATCAGGCCGCGATGGTTCGCAATAAACTTGCGACGATCAGCCTCCGTGGGGAGTAGGGCCAGTTGCGCAATCCATTCGTGTGGAGCGCTTTTCTTCGGGGCTGCCGGCATCAGGAAAAACCCAAATCCTTGAGTTGCCGGCGGAGGCGTTCGATGCATCGCTGGCGCGTGAACCCGACGGAGCCAACTGCCAGCCCAAGCTCCTTAGCAACTTCGGTGTAGGGCCGCGCGGGAACTTCATAAAAAAGCAACTCCACCAGGCGGCGGCACTGCGGCGTAAGCGCGGCCATTGCTTCACGCAAAAGCTGCTCTTCCTGGGTCTGCCACACCAAATCCTCCGCGATGGGTGGAGTTTCGGGCTCAGGTACGTCATCCTCACCGTCGCGGCTGACAACCCGTTGGCCTTGCCGCTTCCAGCGATAGCTCTCATGGTGCGCCACCTGCATAAGCCATTTGGGAAGCGCCCGCGGCTCGCGTAATTCCGGCAAGCGCATCAGAAGCTCCGTGCAAGTGGCCTGAAAAACATCCGCAGCTTCTTGTGGCGGGAGTCCGTATTTCACAGGGATGGAATAAATCAGGGCCTTGTACTTGTCGATGAGCATGGACCAAGCTTCTTCCTTGCCCGCCAGACACTCCTTGACCAGAAGCGTGTCATTCCAGGCGGCAGGTTCTTTTTCCCCGGTCTTTGAGCTTGCAGGGCTCATCGAGTGGCATTTACCGAGTCATTTTTGAGATAGAGCTGTTCGACGTTCCAAAGCACATAAGGTTCCAGCACGGCTGGGCGGAAGTTTCCAACCGACTTCCTGGCTCCCGTTAGGATATCCGGGCTGGCCAGAAAAATCATTGGCTGATATTCCCAGAGGATTTCCTGTACGCGGTCAAAAAGCTTTTTCCTTTGTTCGTAATCCGGTGTGCCAACCTGCTGTTCCATCAATCTGTCAATTTCCGCCTCCCAGGGGGTTGCCGGATGTGCTTGCGATGGACTCCAAAGGTGAGTACCTCCATTCGAAAGCCAAACGTTGAGGTCCGGAGTCGGGTCAGCATCGAAACTCACAAGTCCCAGAATGCACGCTTCGTACTCTTTTGTTTGGGTGACGCGATCAAGGAGAGACCGAAACTCCATGGGAGCGACTTGGACGCGCATGCCCAGTTGCTTTAAGTCCTCTTGGATCAGCGTCGCCATTTTGGTGCGTTCGGCATTCGAGGAACTCGTAAGCATGGAAAATTCTACAGGCTTTCCTTCGGAGTCCATGAGCGTGCTTTCTTCATTAGTCCCGCTCGCCCAGGAAAAGCCCGCCTCTCTCAAAAGCCCGCGAGCACGTTCGATGGAGCGTGGGGGATGCGCGAGCGAAGCATTCACCCAGCGGCGGTTCCCGGGGGTGACGGACCCCCAGAGCGGTGCGCCACGCCCCTGGTACACCAGCCGCACGATCCCTTCGCGGTCCACGGCCAAGGATACGGCCCGGCGGAATTTCACTTCCCGAAACCATTTCTGTTTCCGGGTGATTTCCGGAGACGACTTTCCCCCCAAGTCATTGAGATTGAAAAACAAGAAGTTGTATTCGAGGCCAGGACCCGCATCGGTCATCGTGAAGCCGCGTTGCTGGCGGATCAGAGCCGCAAAGTTTTCCGCGCTCAGCCGGCTGATCATGTCCGTCTCGCCAGATTGAAAGCGAAGCACCTGGGCGTCGGCGTTTGGCACGAAAAGAAAATCCAGCTCATCCAGATAGGGAAGGCGGTTCCCCTTTGCGTCCACTTTCCAGTAGTAGGGATTCCGTTCCAGAACCAGCCGTTGTCCAGGAACGTACTCCTTGAGCCGGAACGGACCGAGTCCAGCCCATTCCTTCGCGGTAGTCGAAAGGCTCCAAGCCTGCGCCAACTTGCCGTCTTGGTAAGGCTTTTCCAGCAAGTGCCGCGGCAGAATGACGAAACCATCGAAAAGCCTCTCCTCCGCGCCATAGGGCTTCGCAAGTTCAAAGACCACTGTCCAGGCATCTACTTTTCGGATGGCAATGGGGTTTCCACCAATGATCAACTGGTTGCGCTGGGTTGAGTGCAGGCTTTCATCCAGGTAGGCGCGGAATGTGAACAGCACATCGTCTGCATCCACAGGATGGCCATCGGAGAACCGCAATCCTTTCCGGAGCTTGAGCGTGTAGTGAAGGTGGTCCGGGGATACTTTCCAGGATTTCGCTAGCGCCGGCTCGGTAAGTTGGGTCTCACGGTTAATGTGCACAAGATCCGCCTGCATGGCTCCAAGAATCACTTCACGCGACGGGGCGTCTGCAGAGGTCAGAGGATTCAGTGTCTTCGGTTCTGCGCGGAGAGAGACGATTAACCGCCCACCGGAATGGCCAATTTCTCCGGGGAGTACAAGCAATTCTTCTCCGGACGCTCTCCGCTGCGGAAAGGAAGCAACCGGATTGAAAACGAATGCGGCCAGAACAAAAGCCAGTCGCGAGAGCGCCCGCCAGGGCGAGCAAATTCTCTTAGATCCTATCACCTAAAGCTCCCAGGGCGTTCCTCTCCATCTTCTCCGGCTCGTCGCTCTTCTGCAACCTGCTGCCCAGCCCCAAGTATCCTAGAAAGAAAGGCACCATGATCAACGCGGGCAAATACATCCACCAATAAGAGACCAGAACGCTGTATCGCTGCAGCGTGGAAAGGAGGTTGCCCCAACTGGGGACCGGTTCAGGGACCCCGAGGCCTAGAAAGGAAAGTGTCATCTCAGCGAGAACGAATTGCGGCACCAGGATGGCCGCCTGTGTCAAAAGCACGCTCGAAGCCTGCGGAAGAATGTGGAGCCGCAACAAGTATCCGTCGGTCGCTCCGAATCCGCGTGCCGCTCGGACGTAATCCCGTTCTTTCGAGCTCAGCACGACTCCTCGGACAAGGCGTGCCGGACGCGCCCATCCCACTGCACCAAGTACCGCGATAATCAGGAAGAACGCCTGCAGTGAACTAACCGCGAGCGGCAAGAATGCACGAAGCGCAAACAGAAGATAGAGCCATGGCAACGCCAAAAAGAGTTCCGCAATACGCATGAGCAAATCATCCCGCCAGCCCCCGAAATAGCCGGCAACGGAGCCGACCACAAGCCCGAGGAAAAGTGTGATTCCGGTCCCCAGGAGACCTGCCAACAGCGATACTTGACCTCCATAAAGAAAGCGCGACAACTGGTCCCGTCCGTAAGAATCGCTGCCCAGCAGATAAACGCTCTCGTTGTCCGCACCGAATAGATGCAAACGGCTGGGCAAGAGCCCCAGCAAGCGATAAGAATGTCCGCGAACGAAGAATTTTAATGGAAGTGGTCGAGCTGTATCTTCCTCATATTGATCAAACGTGCCTTCACGCACCTTCCATGAGTAAACAAACGGGCGCGTCTGAAAACGTCCCAGCGCGTCTTCAAAATGAAGCCGCATAGGCGGCAAGTAGGGACTCTTGCGGTCTTGTTTGGCCGGATCACATGGAGCGAAAAAACCCGCGAAGATCACAATCGCGTGCAGAATGACCAGAAGGACAAGCCATCCCGAGATTTTGCGCCTCAATTTCAATCTTTCGACTCCATTCGAATCCGCGGATCAGCCCAGAGAAGAAGCAGGTCCGCGAGGAAATTTCCGCCGACCAGAAAAAGCGTAGAGAGAAGAACGCCGCCGATGACCACGTACAAATCGCGCGCCAATATAGCTTCCAGCAGGAACGGCCCAAGCCCAGGCCAGCTCATCACTACCTCGATCAGGAGCGACCCACTTAACAGCGTCCCGATGCTGAATCCAAAAAGAGAAATGAGGGGATTTGCCGCCGCGGGAAGCGCGTAGCGGTAGAGCAGCGCGCGTCGCGGTATGCCGTGACCTTCCGCCGCCAGAAGAAACGGCGCATCAAGCGCTTCCGCCATAGCCGCGCGAGCGTGCCGCACAAGCAGAGGCAGAATAGAAAGTACGAGCGCCACGACAGGCAATGCCATGTGAGAAAGCAGATCGTATGCCTTGCCAAGGAACGAGAGGCTTTCAAAGTTGAGAGATACCATGCCTCCTGTTGGGAACTTTCCACTCTTCACAGCAAGCACCAACAAACCCAGGGCGAGGGATAGATCGGGAATCACTAAGAGTGCCGCCGTCCCCCAAGACACCACGCGGTCGGGCAGGCGCTCAAGATGGTCCGCGCTCCAAATGCCGAGCGGCAGGGCAATTCCCCAGGCCAGCAGCATAGCCGTCACTGTCAAAAGCAACGTGTTCCGAGCGCGAACTATCAGGAGTGGCGCCACAGGGCCGTTGTAGGCGAAGGAAAATCCCAAGTTGCCATGAAGCACGGAAAGAACCCAATGGACATAGCGGATGGGCATCGGGCGGTCTAGTTCATACTGAGTTCGCAGCGCGGCGACGGTTTCTGGCGCGATTTGGGGGTTCAGGCGCATCTCATCGAAATAATTGCCGGGAGTCAGCGTGGTAAACAGGAAAGCAAGCAGGGAAACTCCGAGTATTAGGAAGACCGCGTGTCTTAAACGGTGCAGAAAATAAGGCATTAGAACTCCGGTGCCTGGTGGGAGAAACTCATGAGAGGCACAGCGTCCAAAAGCTCGCGCGTAACCGTGCTTTTAGGCTCCTTCAGAATTTTCCCAGCAGAACCCTGCTCCACAATCCGGCCATGACTCATCACTGCGATCTCATCGGCCAAGTGTGCCGCCATCGCAAAATCATGAGAGATGAAGACATAGGACATGGCGAGCGAGTCTTGCAGTTCAACGAGGAGATTTGCAATCTGTGCCTGCACAGAACAATCGAGAGCCGAAAGCGCTTCGTCAAGAATCAATAGCTTCGGCTCGAGCGTGAGTGCCCGCGCAATAGCGACCCGCTGGCGCTGCCCGCCGCTCAACTCCGAAGGCAGTTTCTCTTCGACGTCGGAGGAGAGGTCAACTTGGTCCAACAAGGCATGGACGCGTGATGTCATTTCTGCGCGGCTGAGGCTTCCTTGCAAAACCAAAGGTTCAGTAACAATCTCCATCACCGTCCATCTTGGGTTTAAAGAACTCGCCGGATCTTGAAAAATTAGCTGGATTTGCCGACGAACCACGCGCCGATCCTTTTCGGAAAGCTTGAGGATATCTGTCCCCTCAAACCAAATACTTCCGGAGGTAGGCCTCTCAAGGCAAGCAAGACAAAACGCCAGCGTACTTTTCCCCGAGCCTGATTCGCCCACAAGAACAAGCGTATTCCCCCGACAAACAGAAAAAGAAACCCCCTCGACTGCGCGGACCTGCTCAGGTTGGCCCGTGAGCTTCCACTTCGTGTAGCTCTTCATCAAATTTTCTACTTTGAGGAGCGGTTGCATATTCTCTTTGCGTTCATCTGTTTTCATTTGGCTTCATATCGGAAGCAAGAAACGGTATGCCTATCGCCTAAGTTCACTAAGTCCGGCTCACGAGATTTGCAAACGTCCATTCGCTCTGTGCATCGGGGCTCAAAACGACAGCCAGCACTGGGCAATGAGGACGGACGAGAGTCACCCGGGATCGTGGGGAGCTTTCTCTTGCTTCCGTCATGCGGTTCACGCGGAAACGGTGGAATCGATCGGAAAAGCGCCCGCGTGTAAGGATGTTTTGGGGAAGCTAACACTGCCTCAGCTGGCCCTAGCTCGACAACTCTTCCCGCGTAGAGAACCAGAACGCGGTCCGCAAATCCCGCAAGCAATGCCGGATTATGGGTAATGAAAATCATGGCAATGCCTAGGTTCCTTCGTAGATCCCGAAAAACCCCAAGAATTTCCATCTGGGTTGTAGGATCGAGTGATGCAGTAGGCTCATCGGCAATCACCAGCGACGGGCGACAAGCGATTGCTTGCGCAATGAGAACGCGCTTGCGCTGCCCTCCACTAAGCTGGTGTGGATAAGACCTTCCGATACGCTCTGCCTCCTCCGCAAACATTGTTTGGAGAAGCTCGCGCACACTCTGATTCAATGCTTTTCTGGCATTCATTCCGTGCGCGGCCAATACTTGGCGCACCTGCTGGCCAACACGCATGGTCGGATGAAGAGCCACGGATGGCTCCTGGAAAATCAATGAAATATGCTTCCCACGGATTTTTTGAAGTTCGCCAGGCCCGGCTTGCAGAAGGTTCCTTCCCTCAAATAGCACGCCACCGCTCTTGGCGACGGCGTTTGCATGGAAGAGCCCCAAGAGGGATGTGGCGAGCGTACTTTTCCCCGAACCTGATTCCCCGAGCACGCCCATCACTTCGCCAGACTCCAGCATAAAGCTGACCTCGTCAAGTACGCGGAAAGTACCGCCGTCGCCTGTGCGATAGGCAACTCTCAGATCTCGAACCTCTAGAAGCAACCCCATGCACCGCATGTTGAGGCAGGATGGCGGAGTGAACAAGCCAAACGTCTTCAGCGGCGAACGAAAGGTAAATTCCTTGGGCCGGACCCAAGGCCTCTCGGGACGTCTACAACATAGAAGGGGCCTGCTGCACCGGCATTCCTTAGATAGCCATTCGGCATTCTTACGACTTAGTCCTTCAGCTTTTGTCGGCAAACAATCAGGCAAACCCCTGAGCAGAACATACGGCTTTCACCCGAGTATTCGTTAAGCCGCTTGTTCCCCCTTGGCTCTACAGGGAAGATGCTAAGCTGTAGAGATTATGGAAGTTAGAACTGCCAGACAGGCCCGAGGAGCGGACAGGATTACAGTCTCAAAATAAGAATAGAACGAATCGGTTGCTAGTTGGGCATATTTAGCCCATAAAATTAGGGTCTTTACCTGAGGCGCTTTCAGGCGTTTACTTGCTTGAGGTAGGGGGTTTCCGATGATATTCACCAATCCCGTTCAATGACAAGCGGGGGTGTGAGCCGCCAGATCCCTTGCGGCTTCAGACGAAGAGGAGAAACTTATGGCCAAGCGAGATGAATCGTCCGAGCTGCTTCGAGAACTGGTGGCACACCTCCGCCAAAACAGAACTCAGCTCCGTGAAGAGTGGGTCGGCCGCATCTCCGAAACGCGCCTGCTCACGGCCATGACCAAGGAAGAAATCTTCGCGGAAGCCACGTCGGTTTACGACAGCTACGTTGAGGCGCTCGAGACTGAGACCTTCGAAGCGCTGCAGGCTTACGCCAGAAACCTTTCCGAACGCATCATTCCGCGAGGCGTTGAAACCCACGAAGTCGTGGGAATCGTTCTCCTCCTCCGCGACGTCTTGGCACGCTCCCTCTTCGCAAAGTACCAGACGGATTTTAAAAAACTGAATCGCATTCTGGACGCTTACGAGCCGGCGGCAAACCGCATCGCCAACACCGTGGCCGTCGGCTTCGTCCAGGAACGGGAGCGCGTCATTCGTCAGCAGCAGGAAGCCATCCGTGAACTCTCTACGCCGGTCTTGCAGGTTCGTGA
>Ga0126383_10000855_pt1 | contig 17817 bp, 16 predicted proteins | sample PanSoiMetPlot_35_FD_96882 | JGI IMG/M metagenome (GOLD analysis project Ga0126383, IMG submission 96882) | Tropical forest soil microbial communities from Panama - MetaG Plot_35 | ecosystem: Environmental > Terrestrial > Soil > Tropical forest > Bulk soil | place: Panama | collected 2016-02-17
TAGCGCTTCGCGAGCGCGTCGATCAGCGCCCGCTCGACCGGCGCCGTCTGGCCGGCGTGCGCCTGCGCCTGTTGCAGCGCGTCCCAGGCGACCGCGGCCCGCGGCACTGCCATCATCGGCAGGTTGTAGTTGGGACCGACGGTCAAAGAGAACGCCCCACCAGCACATCGCGCATTGCGGATCGAGAGATGCCGCTTTGGCGAAGGAACGCGTCGCCTCGTCGTGGTTGAAGGCCCAAAGGAGGCGCATACCTTGATCGAAATAAGCCTGCGCCTCTGGCGAATGGGTGCTGACCGCGCGGTGGAAATCGCCCAAGCGGCCAAACAGCTGGGCCCGCTCGGCCCACTCTCGCGACGTTGTCGGTACGCCGCTCGCCGTCTGCGGCGGCGCGGCGCAGAGCGGCGGCGTGCCGGTCGGCGGCGCATCGCCGTTCGAAGAGATGCTCGCGAGACAAAGAACCGTTGCCGCAGCGCCGCAAAACATTACCCGCATCGAGCTCATGACATACCTCGGCGTGAGACATCTTGGCGCGACGCGAGCCTCTTGCTTCCGCACCGGAGGTCGATATTATCCCGCCATGGCACACAGAGCGCCAGTCCCCGTCGTGCGATTTTGGTACCGCTGGTACATACCGGCGGCTTAGGATCGCGCAGACGCGTCACCCCAACCGAAGCCGCCCACCCGAGGCGGCTTTCGTATTTCGTTTTCCCCGTCCTACGAATGTCGCCGAGTGTGGAGCGGCCTCTCAAAGGAGGTCAGTCATGCCCCACAGCGATTTCGATGTCGTCACCGGTCCTTCGATGGCGCAGCGGCGTACCCCTTCACCGCAACGTCCGAACGGATCGACGGATACAGCGCGACCGGCGGAACAAAGCGCTCCGATAGAGCGCGGACGTGGTGCTGCCGGAGACCGAACTGCGCCAGAAAAGCATCATTGACTGGGCTCCCCTCGCGGGCGACAGCCATAGTGAATTGGCGCGACCCCGAGAAAGTCATCGGCGAGTCGATCACGCGGCACTCGGGTTCCGTCGCGCGCGAATTCATGTGCCACTGTCAAACCGGTAGGGCCTGCGCCGACGATCAGCACTCTCGGTCGTTTCTCTTATGGCGCCGGGGCCGCAACTCTGCCCATAGTGCTCGCGTCCGGCCGTAACATGAATTTAAGCGCCAGGGAGGGGTATCGATGGACAAGAGTATGGAAGCCGTTGCGCCATTGGGCGGACTGCGCGCAATAAGCCGGTATCAATGGCTCGTCTTTTTTGTCGTGTGGGCGGGCTGGACGCTCGATGCCGCAGATTTTGGGCTCTTCTCGCTCGTCTTACGGCCGGCGATGATTGAGCTGCTGGGCGGCAACCCGCCGCTCACCGAAATCGGCAAATATGGCGGTCTGCTCAGCATGGCCGGCCTCCTCGGCTGGGCGCTGGGCGGCTTTCTGTTTGGAATCATTGCCGATTACGTCGGCCGAGTGCGAACCCTCGCCTACAGTATCTTGATCTACAGCGTGTTCACGGCCCTTCAGGGGCTGTCGCAGGGTATCCTCGATTTCGCGGCCTACCGCTTTATCGCGGGCCTTGGCACCGGCGCGGAGCTGATGGTCGGCATACCGCTGTTGACCGAGACGCTCGGCGAAACGCACCGGGCCAAGATCGCCGGGGTCATGATGACCGGCGGCGCGGTCGGCACCTTCGTCGGCGCCTGGGCTTATGGCCTCGTCGGCGGCTATGGCTGGCGTTATGTGTTCTTCGTTGGCATCGTGCCGGCGATCCTCTTGGCGGTCATACGCCGCCGGATGCTGGAGCCGGACCGTTTTGCCGATGTCCAGGAGCGCCGGCGTGCTGTCAACGCGGGACTGCGCGACGAGATCGGCGACCGCGAATTCATGCGCTTCGTACCGGGCCAGCTCTTCTCGAAAGAGCACCGCTACAACACGATGGTCGGCGTGTTGTTTGGCCTCGGTTCTCTGCTGGCAATTTGGACGACGGTAATCTGGCTGCCGACGATCCTGTCGCTGATGGCACAGAAGAGCGGCGCAGCCGACGCCACCGCAGCGGTGCCGTTCGTCAGCCGCGGGATGATGCTGTGGAGCCTCGGCGGCATTGCCGGCTACATCGCCTTCGGCTTTATCGCCGATCTGATCGGCCGGCGCGGGACCGTGGTCTTCTACAGCGCCGGCACGATCGTCTTCGGCCTGATCCTCTACTTGGCGCTGCCGGCCTACGAGCCATGGTACCCGTTGGTGTTGCCGATCTTCGGCTTCTTCGTGTTCGGCGTGTTCTCGGGCTACGCGGTCTATCTGCCGGAGCTGTTCCCGACCCATATCCGCTCGACCGCGGTCGGGTTCTGCACCGGCAGCGCCCGCATCATTACGAGCTTTGGCCCGCTCGTCGCGGGGCTGCTGGTCGGAGCCTTCGGCGGCAGTTTCAACAGGGTCACCGCTTTCATGACCTGCTTCGCCGTCCTCAGCATCGTTGCGATGCTGCTCGGGCGCGAAACCAAAGGCGCCCCGCTGCCGCGCTAGCGCACCCAGCTTCGGGGGCGGAGCATGCCGGAAGGGTCGGCCGCCTGCCGGCTCGTGAACGGTCGCCCCGCCTGCTCTGGAACTCAGTAATTCGTGGGGTGTATCGCTAATAAGCATCCCGGCAAACGACATGCGTGTCTTAGTTGCGGGTGCAACCGGTGCCGTTGGAAGCCGACTTGTGCCCTTGCTCGTATCGGCCGGGCATTCCGTGGTGGGCCTGACCCGTACTCCTGCCAAAGCCGATGCGATACGCGGTGCCGGGGCCGAGGCAACAATTGCTGATGCCTTCAATGGAGCCGCCACCGTGGCGGCGGTGGCCAGCGCAAAAGCCGGACGTTATCGTGCACGAGATGACGGCCCTCGGCGCTGCAAATGACCTGCGCAGGGTCGACCAGTCGTTCGCCGTCACAAACCGCTTGAGGACCGAGGGTGTGAACAATCTGCTGGCGGCCGCGAGGCATGGCAGCCAACACATGCGTCATGGCGCCAAGGCTTTGCTGAGGTTCTCTCGGAACGCTCATGACGCGGATCGCCAATGAGCGCAACCCGGTTAAACGCGGCACTGCGTTGCCTCCTGCGAGCTCCAGCGCATCTGTACCGCTGGAAATGCGGCTGGCTACTGGGTCACCGCTTCTTGCTGCTGATCCATACCGGCCGTCGTACCGGTCTGCGCCGCTACACCGTTCTGGAGGTTATGGAGTATCGCAGAGAAGGTCCCGAGGCGGTCGTGATGAGCGCCTTTGGCCGCAGTGCCGACTGGCTGCGCAACATCGAGGCAAGCCCAGAGGCGGAGGTGGTCATCGGTTCGCAACGCTTTATAGCCGCCCATCGCATTCTCTATGAGCCGGAAGCGGTCAGCGTGGTCGCCGGCTACGAACGGCGCAACCGCTTAATCACACTCATAATCCGCATCGTGCTGAGCCGCCTTCTCGGCTGGGGCTACGACGGCTCGGAGAAAGCTCGTCAGCGGCTCGTCAAACAATTACCGCTCGTCGCATTCCGCCGAAACTCGTAACGACTGAGGCGAGATAAATTCGGGATCGATGACTACGAAGTCCACTGCCCTTCGACCCATGTCCAGCCGTCAGGCGCTTGCTGCCAGTATCCGGGGCGCCAATTCGCGGTCGGAGACGGGCGCTCCATGTATTGTCCTCGCAGCCAGACATATTGCCGTCCGTTCCAGCGCCAATTGCCGAACCGCCAAAGGGCTTGGGGCGACGGTGCAGGCGGCGGAATTTCGGCTCGTCTCGGCGGCGGAGGGTGAGGCGCGACGATAACGGCGGTCAGGGTGTCGTCTTTGGCGGCCGCCACCTCTGCCGGTGGGGTCGGCGGTGTAGAGCAGGCCGATAACACAGACACCGCCAGCGCTCCCGCGGCAACACCGATCAGCCGACCGACATGCTGCATGCGATCCTCCCACCGTTCGCATAGCACGGGTTGACCCCGGGCTCTCGTTAAGCGCGCATGGTAGCCTATCCGGCTCGCCTCTACAAGCTGCGGTCGCTTCGGCGAACCCGTGATATGCTGAAGATGGTCGCCACCGGCGGGAGGGGCGAGGGGTGCACAGCGATGCGGGCTGAGGGATGGCTTTATTGGGTGACAGTGGGGCTGTCTGCGCTCGCACTCGTCCTCGTCGTTGCTTACATCGTTCTCGTACAGGACAACAGGCGGGTGCAGGTGGACGTCAACCGGCGGCAACAGTTCATAAACCGGAGTTTACAGCTCGGCCGCATCAACGAGGCCCTGGTGCGCGCACTCGCGGCCGCCGCCGTCAGCAACAAAGACGACAAGTTGCGAGATCTGCTGGGAGAAAACGGGATTACGATCAATGCGGCGGGAGAACCCGTGCCCTTGGAGGGCGGTCCCGCGCAAGCAGCCCCCGCGCCGACCGGAAAGGTACCGTGATGGTAACCCGAGGGGTGACAACCGGGGGCAGTTCCGGCCATCATCGAGGAAGGAGCGATGGGATGGTGCGGAGGAAGACGGATTTGAACTCGCCTACCGCCGCTCGCGGCACTAATGCTACGGTGAGGACCTGTAGCAGCTCCGGCGTCCCAATCGAAGGTTCGTCGACAATAGCTCCTAGTCAAACCCACATCACCTCCGGCTGATCGAAGAGGTTTCAATGACCCGCACACACTTTGCCGAAGGGCACGTTAACCACCAGCGCACCCTCCGCAACTGCTGCCCGCGAGGAGTCTCCTCTCCGTCCACTGAGTGGTGGTCGCGAGCAAGAAGATCCTTCGGACGGCTGCAATGTTCGGGGCTATCATCATCCATCTCCCTCCAGCGCCGAATCTGCAAGTCGGGCGCCGTTGCGCGCCCATAGTTTTAGCGAGATGCTGGAGGTGCAGATTCCGCTAAACCGATCAGATGATAGTGCTCTGGCATTGGCGTGCATGTCGGCGACGTCATGGTCGATGGCGACAACCTGGCAGCGCGCACCGCGAGCCCGACCTCGCGCTCTCCGAAAAGCCCTGGCTGCGGATTATGCACGACCTCAACCCGCGCACTTTCACGGCGAAGCCGAAGTGGTATATTCCAGCGCAGAGTTGGTTTGCCGATCTGGCCCAGTTCACTAGAGACTGAACGGGAGGACGCCATGCACAAGATCGCGATACCCTCCTACGCCATCGATCGGGCGCTCGCGCGCCGCGGCCGACTCAATCCCTTCGATGGCCTCGATCCGGCCCGCACCGCGCTGATCGTCGTCGATCTGCAGAACGGGTTCATGGCGCCGGGCCAGCCGGCCGAGACCGCGCAGGCGCGCGAGATCGTGCCCAACGTCAACCGACTTGCCGGCGCGACCCGCGCCGCCGGCGGCACCGTGGTGTGGATCCAGAACACGATCACCCCGGAAACCGAGGCATCCTGGTCGGTCTGGTTCGGCAATTTCACCGCTGCCGAGTGGGGGCCGCGCATGCGGCGCGCCTTCACGCCGGGCGATTTCGGCCATGCGCTGTACCCGAGTCTCGAGGTCCGTCCCGGCGACCCGATCGTGCGCAAAACCCGGTTCAGCGCCTTTATCCAGGGCGCCTCCGATCTCGACGCGGTGTTGCGCGCCCGCGGCATCGACACGCTGATCATTGTCGGCACTGCCACCAATGTCTGCTGCGAGTCGACGGCGCGCGATGCGATGATGCTCAATTACAAGGTGTTCTTCGTCTCGGACGCGAACGCTTGCCGCACCGACGAGGAACACAACGCGACCCTGGCCATCTTGATGATCATGTTCGCCGATGTCCGCTCGACCGACGAGATGATCGCTCTGCTGCAGCGCCATGCCGCCCCGGTCGCCGGGGCGGCGGAGTAGACCCCATGGCTGACAGCATCGAAGCCCAATTCACCGCCGAGACAGTACTGCTGGCCTTGAGATTGCTGCCGGGCCAGGAGAGCAGTCTGGCTGCTGCTTAAGTCGCCTTGCGCGAGATGGTGGCGCTGGTGGGCGCCGATTATCCGATGGAAGTCGAGCCGGCGCATGTCTTCCTGCCGATCGCTGGGGCGGAGCGCCGGCCGTGACTGCTGCCGACCCCTGTTTCCTGACCGTTGCCGAGGCGGCGTCGCTGATCGCCGCCAAGCAGCTTTCCCCCGTCGAGTTGACCCGCGCGTATCTCGATCGCATCGAGCGCCTTAATGGCACGCTTCACGCCTATGTCCGGGTCTTTCACGATCAGGCGCTGACGGCGGCGCGCATGGCCACCGAGGAGATCTCCGCCGGGCATTATCGCGGTCCGCTGCACGGCGTACCGATCGGGCTCAAGGACATCTACGATACCGCCGGCGTGCCGACCGAGGGCGGGTCGAAACTATGCCTCGGTCGCATTCCTGCCAGCGATGCGACGACGACGACCCTATTGAAAAAAGCCGGTGCCATTTTATTGGGGAAATTGACCACCTGGGAATTCGCGATCGGCGGTACCGCCTTCGACACGCCGTTTCCTCCGGCCCGCAATCCGTGGAACGTTGAGCGCGACCCGGCGGGATCGTCGAGCGGCTCGGGCGCTGCGGTAGCCGCCGGGCTATGCGCCGCCGCGATGGGCAGCGACACCGGCGGTTCGATCCCTGGCCCGCCGCCTGGTGCGGCCTCGCCGGGCTAAAGCCGAGCTATGGCCGGGTCAGCCGTGCCGGGATCATGCCGCTGTCGTTCAGTCTCGACCATGCCGGCCCGCTGACCTGGACGGTGGAGGATGCGGCAATCATGCTGCAGGCGGTAGCCGGGCATGATCCGCGCGATCCTGCCTCGGCGGATCGCCCCGTCCCCGATTTTCGGGCGGCGGCCCTGGCCGCGCCGGAGTTGCGCGGCATTCGCCTCGGCGTCGCCCGCTCGATGTTCGAACGCGATTGTGTCGCCTCGGACGAGACGCGGGCGGCCTTCGACCGTAGCGTCGAGGTTTTGCGCGGGCTCGGCGCCAGCGTCACCGAGGTCGAATTGCCGCCGCTCGCCCTTTACGGCGCCGCCGCCTACCTGATCGCGCGGGGCGAGGGGTTCGCCATTCACGAGAAGACCCTGCGCGAGCGGCCAGAGGATTATGGGGCGCTCGCCCGCGACCGGCTGATGATCGGCGCTTATGTCCGCGCCTCGGACATGGTGCAGGCGATGCGGCGGCGCCGGATGCTGGCGGAAGCCACGGCGGCGGCGATGGCCGAATTCGACGCGATCGTGCTGCCGACGGTGCCCGACGCGGCGCCGCTGCTCGCCGAGCTCGGGCCCCTATTTCAGCAGCGAGCGGCCGCCCTATATGCGCCCGTTCAACCTGACCGGACAGCCGGCGCTATCGGTGTGCAACGGGTTCGATCGGCTCGGCTTGCCGCTGTCGTTACAGATCGTCGGCCGATGCTTTGACGACGCCACGGTGTTGCGCATCGGCCATGCTTATGAGCGCGCCACTCCCTGGCGCGAGCGGCGGCCGCAGCTTCAGTAAGGGTATCGCGCGCCGCTCCAGCGGCGGCGGAGCCGGGGAGATTTCCGCGGCAACCAAGCAACAAGCGCCCTTCCGGGGTCAGCTTGCGGGTTGGCCCGCCATTTGCTACGGATTCGGAAAAATACGGTGTGAGGCTGGTTGCACAGGCGGGGAGACCTATCATGTCGCAGCGGAAACTGGCGGGGCTTTGGTTCCTGGGAGCGACAGCCGCCGCGCTGCTCTCTCTCGCTACCGCCGCGCAAGCCGGCGGCACGCTGCGGATCGCGATGACCGCCTCCGACGTACCCACCACGACCGGTGCGCCGGACAATGGCTTTGAGGGCATGCGGTTTCTCGGCTACCCGATATACGAGGGGCTGGTGCTGTGGGACCTGTCGCGCACCGACAAGCTCGCCGAGATCCGGCCGGGACTGGCCGAGAGCTGGGAGCAGGACGAGAACGACAAGACCAAATGGATCTTCCATCTTCGCCGCGGGGTGAAATTCCACGATGGCAGCGAGTTCAACGCCGATGTGGCGATCTGGAACCTCGATCGCTATTTCAAGGCCGACGCACCGCAATTCGATCCGACCGGAGCGGCCATCGCGCGCGGCCGCAATCCCTGGCTCACCGGCTATCGCAAGATCGACGATCAGACCATCGAGCTCGCCAATCCCCGCCCGCTGAGCTATTTTCCTGGCGCCCTCGCCTACATGCTCTATTCGAGCCCGGCGCAGTTCAAAAAACTCGGCTCATGGGCGGAGTTCGCCAAGGCGCCGTCGGGCACCGGCCCGTTCAAGATCACCGAGTTCATGCCGCGCGTCAGCGTCACGCTGAGCCGCAACGAGGCCTATTGGGAGCCGAAGCGGGTTCCCAAGCTCGACAAGATGGTGCTGTTCCCGATGCCGGAGCCGACCACCCGGCTCGCTGCGCTGCGCTCCGGTCAGGTCGATTGGATCGAGGTTCCGCCGCCCGACGCGGTGCCCAGCCTCAAGGCGGCGGGTTTCGAGATCGTCACCAACAGCTACCCCCACGTTTGGCCGTGGGTGATGAACTTCGGCAAACCCGACACGCCGTGGAAAGATGTGCGGGTGCGCCGGGCGATCAATTACTGCGTCAATCGCGACGGGCTCGTCACCTTGCTGAACGGGCTCGCCGAGCCGGCCATCGGCGTCTACAACAAAAATGACAAGCTTTTCGGTAATCCCAAGGAACACTATTCCTACGACCCCGCCAAGGCCAAGGCGCTGCTGAAGGAGGCCGGTTACGGCCCGGACAAGCCGGTCAAGGCCAAGATCATGATATCGACCAGCGGCTCGGGGCAGATGCTGCCGCTGCCGATGAACGAGTTCTTGCAGCAGAACCTGAAGGAGTGCCATTTCGACATCTCGTTCGAAGTGGTCGACTGGGGCACCATGCTGGTTGCGCTGCGCAACCCGCCCACCGCGCCGCAGGCGCTCAACTCAGACGCGATGAACATCAGCCTGGCGCACCCGACCGAATTCTCGCGATTCACGACCTTTTTCTTGTCCAGCACGTTTCCGCCGAACGGCTTCAACTGGGCAAACTGGAAGAATCCGGAATACGACGCGCTCGTCGACAAGATCGAAAAATCATCCAATCCGGAAGAGATCACGGCCAATATCCGCAAGTCGCACGAGGTGCTCGTCGATGAGGCCGTCTGGCTGTTCATCGTGCATGACCGCAACCCGCGGGCAATGACGAAGCACGTCAAGGGGTTCACCAGTGCGCAGAGCTGGTTTCAGGACTTCACCACGGTCGACATGCAATAGGAGGACAGCGGTGCTCCTCAAACAGACGCTCGGGCTGGCTACAGCGGCAGTCCTTGCGCTCGCCGGCTCGGCCTGGGCCGGCGGCACCTTGCGGGTCGCGATGACGGCGTCCGACGTGCCGACCACGACCGGATCCCCCGACAATGGCGGCGAGGGCCTGCGCTTTCTCGGCTTTCCGGTGTTCGAAAGCCTTGTGGCGTGGGATCTGACGCGCGCCGACAAGCTCGCCGACATCCGTTCCGGCTTGGCCGAGAGCTGGGAACAGGACAAGACGGACAGGACCAAATGGATCTTCCACCTGCGCAAGGGCGTCAAATTCCACGACGGCACCGATTGGAACGCCGATGCCGCGATCTGGAACCTCGACCGCTATTTCAAGCAGGATGCGCCGCAATTCGATCCGCCCAACGCGGCGGTTGCGGTAGCCCGCGACCCCTATGTCGCGGGGTATCGCAAGATTGACGACTGGACGATCGAGATCGCCAATCCGCGACCGATCAGCTATTTCCCGAACATTGCGACCTGGATACTCCATGTGAGCCCGACACAGTTCGCCAAGACCGGATCATGGGCCGAGTTCGCCAAGGCGCCGCCGGGCAGCGGCCCGTTCAAGATCACCGAGTTCAAGCCGCGCGTCAGCGCCACGCTAAGCCGCAATGACGGCTATTGGGACAAAACGCGGATCGCCAAGCTCGACAAGATTGTCGTGTTTCCGATCCCCGAGCCGACCACCCGGCTGTCGGCGTTGCGCTCCGGCCAGGTCGACTGGATCGAGGTGCCGCCGCCCGACGCCGTGCCGAGCCTCAAAGCCGCCGGGTTCGAGATCGTCACCAACAGCTATCCGCACTCCTGGCCGTGGGTTGTGAACCTGGCGAAGGAGGATTCGCCATGGCGCGACGTCCGGGTGCGCCGCGCAATCAATTATTGCGTCAACCGCGACCGGCTGGTGGCGTTGCTGAACGGCCTGGCGGAACCCGCCTACGGTCTGTTCAAGCGCAGCGACGTGTTCTTTGGGCACCCCAAGCAGGAATACAAGTACGACCCGGCAAAAGCCAAGGCGCTGCTGAAAGAGGCGGGCTACAGCCCCGACAAACCGGTCAAGGCCAAAATCATGATCACGACGAGCGGCTCGGGCCAGATGCTGCCGCTGCCGATGAACGAGTTCCTCCAGCAGAACCTGAAGGAGTGCAATTTCGACATCTCCTTCGAGGTCGTCGATTGGGGGACGATGCTGGTCGCGATGCGCAACCCGCCCTCGGCACCGCAGGGGCTCGGCGTCGACGCGATCAACAACAGCCTGCACATCTCGATGGACATCTCACAATTCGCGCTGTTCAACCTGTCGGCCAACGTGCCGCCAAAGGGGCGCAACTGGCCGAATTGGAAGAACCCGCAATACGACGCACTGATCGACCGGATCGAAAAATCGACCGACCCGGAGCAGTACATCGCCGATATCCAGAAGGCGCACGAGATTTTCGTCGACGACCCGCCCTGGGTGTTCATCGTCCATGACCGCAACGCCCGAGCCATGACGAAGCACGTCAAGGGCTTTGTCAGCGCGCAGAGCTGGTTCCAGGACTTCACCCCGGTTTACATGGAGTAGCGCGCAAGTGGTTGAGGAGTACGCCCGCGTGCGGGCCTCTGGCCGGCATGGCGTCGGGGCTCCCACAGCCCCGGACGGGTAAGCCGCCATGTGGGCCTATATCGTCCGCCGTCTGCTTTACGCGGTGCCGATCCTGCTCGGCGTGTCGATGCTGGTGTTCGCGCTGATCCATCTGGCTCCGGGCGATGTCGTCGACCTGCTGGTGCCGCCCGAGGTGCCGAAGGAGATTGCCGACTCGCTGCGCGCCCGCTTTGCCCTCGACCAGGCGGTGTATATCCAATATTTCGCATGGCTCGGGCGGCTGCTGGTCGGCGATCTTGGGATATCGTTCTTTACCAATCGGCCGGTAGCGGACGAGCTGTTCAGCGCCCTCAGCAATACCCTGATGCTGGCCTTGCCTGCGGCGCTGCTCGGCTTCAGCCTCGGGGTGGTGCTTGGCGCGCTCGCCGCGTTCAATCGCGGTACCTGGCTCGACAAGGCGTTTTCGGCGACGGCGATCACCGGGGTAAGCCTGCCGCATTACTGGGTCGGCATCGTCCTCGTCGCGATTTTCTCCGTGATCCTCAACGTCTTGCCGGCGCAGGGCATGGGCGGTAGCGGGTTTCCGACCAGCTGGGAGCAGGCGAGGCATCTGATCCTGCCGGTCGTCACCCTGTCGCTGATCCCGATGGGCGTCATCAGCCGGCTGGTGCGCGCCAACGTGCTCGAGATCCTCAGCCACGAGTTCGTCGGCACGCTGCATGCCAAGGGCCTGCTGAGCCGCCGCGTGCTGTATCACGTGATGAAAAATGCCGCGCCCTCGGCATTGGCGCTGATGGGGCTGCAATTCGGCTATCTGCTTGGCGGCTCGATCCTGGTGGAGACCGTGTTCAACTGGCCGGGGTCCGGCGGGCTGATGAATTTGGCGATCTTCCGCCGCGACGTTCCGGTGCTGTCGGCGACGATCCTCGTGCTGGCGACGATCTTCGTCGTGATCAATATCCTCGTCGACGTGCTGCAAGCGCTGATTGACGCGCGCATGCGGCGCTGAGCCATGACAGACACCCCCGCCATCGCGATTGCCGAGCCGGTCGAAGCGCTGCGTCGCGCACAGCAGGGCAAGAGCTATTGGAAGCGGGTGTGGGAGAGGCTGCGCCGCGACAAGGTGACCCTGGCGATGGCCGCGATCCTGATCGCCCTGCTGACTATGGTCATCTTCGCGCCGTGGTTCACCGCTCATGACCCCTATCAGGGCTCGGTGCTGCGCCGGCTGAAGCCGATCGGCTTTCCCGGTCATTGGCTCGGCACCGACGAGGTCGGCCGCGATCTGTGGTCGCGGATGGTCTACGGCGGACGGCTGTCATTGCTCGCCGGCGTGATGCCGGTCTTTCTTGCCCTGTTGGTCGGCGGATTTCTGGGAATTCTCGCCGGCTATGCCGGCGGCCTGGTCAACAGCGCGATCATGCGTCTCGCGGACGTGCTCTACGCCTTCCCATCGATCCTGCTGGCGATCGCGATCACCGGCATCCTCGGCGCCGGGCTCAAGAACACGATCCTGGCGCTGACCATCGCCTTCGTGCCGCCGCTCGTGCGCATCTCGGAGGCGGTCACGACGCAGGCGCGGCATCTCGACTTTGTCGAGGCGGCGCGGGCGAGCGGCGCCGGCACGATGAGGATCCTGCAGTACCACATCCTCAGCAATGTTCTCGGCCCGATCCTCGTCTATGCGACCAGCCTGATCAGCATCGGCATCATCCTCGCCGCCGGGCTGTCGTTTCTCGGGCTTGGCGTCACCCCGCCGAACGCCGAATGGGGGCTGATGCTCAACAATCTGCGTCAGGCGCTGTGGGTCGACCCGGTCATCTGCGCGTTGCCCGGGGTGATGATCTTCATCACCTCGATGTGCTTCAACCTGCTCAGCGACGGCCTGCGCCAGGCCATGGACGTGCGGCTGTGAGGCCGCTCCTCGCGGTCGACGGGCTGACCAAGCATTTCCCGCTGCGCGGCGGCCCATTGAACCGCACCAAGGCGGTGGTGCAGGCGGTCGACGATGTTTCCTTCGAGGTCGGTGCCGGAGAAACTCTCGGCATCGTCGGCGAGTCGGGCTGCGGCAAGTCGACGACAGCACGGCTCTTGATGCATCTGGTGCCGCTCGACCACGGAACGATCGCCTTCGATGGCAAGGCGGTCGGCGCCGGCGCAGGGCTGTCGCGCCGCGATCTGCACCGGCAGATGCAGATGGTGTTTCAGGATTCATACGCCTCGCTGAACCCGCGCCTGCCGGTCGCAATGTCGATCGCCTTCGGCCCGCTGGTGCATGGGCTGGCCAAATCGGCTTCGCTCGCCCGGGCAAGGGATTTGCTGCAGGCGGTCGGCCTTGATCCGATGCTGTTCGCAAACCGCTATCCGCACGAGCTGTCGGGCGGGCAGCGCCAGCGCATCAACGTCGCCCGCGCCCTCGCCCTCGAACCGCGTCTGGTGATCCTCGACGAGGCGGTGTCGGCGCTCGACAAATCGATCGAGGCGCAGGTCCTGAACCTGCTGATCGACATCAAGGAGCAGTTCGACCTGACCTACATCTTCATCTCGCACGATCTGAACGTGGTGCGCTTCATCAGCGATCGCGTCTTGGTCATGTATCTCGGCAAGGTCGTCGAGCTGGGACCGGTCGATCGGATCTACCGCGAGCCGAGGCATCCCTATACAAAGGCGCTATTGTCGGCGATGCCGTCGATGGACCCACGACGCCGGACGATGGACGCGCCGCTCAGCGGCGACCCGCCGAACCCGATCAACCCGCCTTCGGGCTGCCGCTTCCGCACCCGCTGTCCGTTCGCCGAAGCGGTTTGCGCTGACGTGCCCCCGACCCTCACGATGGGCCACGACGGACGGGCGGTCGCCTGCCACATGCTGGTGTCCGGCTCCGGGCACCGCCGCGCGTGAGCAGCATTGTCCCTGTGGTGTCGGTGGAGGGTCTGCGGGTCCGCTTTACCACCCCCGATGCGACCGTAAGCGCCGTCAATGGCGTCGACTTCGCTCTCGAGCCGGGCCGCGTGCTTGGCATCCTCGGTGAATCCGGTTCGGGGAAGACCGTCACGCTGCGCGCGCTGATCGGCCTGCTGCCGCGGGGCCACAGCCATGTCGAGGGCCGGATCACCGTGGCCGGCCACGAGATCACGAAAATAAGCGAGGCGGAACTGCGCGAGGTGCGCGGGACCAAGATCGCGATGATCTTTCAGGAGCCGATGACGGCGCTCGACCCGGTTTTCACAATTGGCGAGCAGATCGCCGAGACGATCGTCCGGCATGAGGGCGTTTCTCGCGCCGACGCGTACCGCCGCGCCCTCGATCTACTGGAGATGGTGCAGATCCCGTCGGCGGTGCGACGCCTCAATTCCTATCCTCACGAGATGTCCGGAGGCATGCGGCAGCGCGCTATGATCGCGGTAGCCCTGTCCTGCCGCCCCGCGGTGCTGCTGGCCGACGAGCCGACGACCGCGCTCGACGTGACCGTGCAGATCCAGATCATCGTGCTGCTACGGCAATTGCAGCGGGAGCTGGGGATGGCGGTCGTGTTCGTAACCCACGACGTCGGCGTCGCGGTCGAGGTCGCCGATCGCATCGCCGTCATGTATGCCGGCCGCTTTGTCGAGACCGGGCCGACGGAGACCGTGATCTGCTCTCCGGCCCACCCTTATACGGCGGGATTACTTGCCTCAACGGTGTTGGGTGCGGCGCAAGGGCAGCGGCTGGACACGATCCCGGGGACCCCGCCCGACATGACCTCGCTGCCTCCGGGCTGCAGCTTCGCCCCACGCTGCCGCTTCGCCGAGACCGGTTGCCATCGTGCCCTGCCGCCTGAATTCGCACTGGCGTCAGACCACGCGGTACGCTGCCTCCGGGTTGCCGCCGGTGAGATTGCAGTCGCCGAGCCATAGCTGGCGGAGCAGGCGGTTTGGTGAGGCCGCAGACGCGAGTAGCTAATGGGCGCCCGCCGTGAGGGTGGCATGCAATCGGTGCTGTTCGATCGCGGGCACCGCAGGACTGCTATCGACTGCCCACTCTCGACAGCGTCCAATGGACGATCATAGCGAGGGTCCGCAGGCGTGACCCGCGCGCGAAGGGCGACCCCTCTCTGACCTTTCTGCTATGCGCTCGCCCACAAGGGCGAGCCGGTCGAATTCCGCCTCGTCGACCCGCTCGAACGGACCCTCGCGGAGCAGCCCTATTTTAGCGGTGCCGCCCGAACCTATACCAATTACCTGAAGTTTTCGGTTTTCGGCGGAGTGCCGGATCGACGATCCGAGGTGGCGGCAAGCCGTATTCGAACATGCCACTGATGCCGACTGGAAGAATGGGCCTTCAGGCCGCTGGCCGTAAGACGACGCCCTCCAGTGGCTCACCAGTGTGATAAACCGCCAGAGCGCAATGACCAGTTTGCGTGCCTGCGCGACGATCATGGTCTTGCGCGTGCCAATACGGCTATCGGCGGTGCGGGCGCGATACCACAGTGCCAGCGCGCTGACCTTCTGAAACATCAGAAAGCGCCAGGCGAGTTTTATCACGCCGCGGCGGACCCGGGCGTTGCCGGCTCTGGCGAGCCCTTGTTCGCGCCGTCGCGCGCCGCTCTCATCCGGTGACCCTGTTAAGCCGGCGTAGCGGGCCACTGCTCTGCGGTCACGCTCCGCCCAAGCGGCCGCGTTCTCGCCCGCAGCGCTGCCATTTATTCGAACATCCCGGCCGTTTCCGCCGCGCTTTCCCCATCTTGCAGGCTCAACCCCGGATAAGCCGACTTTGGTGTCCCCCCTCCACCTCTAAGGATCGGTCGCTCCATGAACCCGGACGTACCTCGGATCCGTTCTGATCAGTGCAGCGTTAGGGGGCCGCTTAAGCAGCCCAAGAACGCTCCTTCTTCGTCCTGGATGTGGGGTCCGCTTTTTCCGGCTCACCAAAAAACACTCGGACACCTCAAAAACCGCCGGCTTTTCGATGGAGCAGTGTACAAAATAAATCAGCGGCTATTGCATCATAATAAGATTGTTATAAAGCCTCAGTAAGAACCGAGCAGCCGTAAAAGCGATTTGCTCCTGCCCTTTCAGGTTCCCCTTAGCGCCGAGTTCCATCAACCGCTCAATTATATCAGACAACTCGTCTACTGTGCAGTCTTTCAGTGTCTTTCCATTAGGCATTGTGGTGGTGAGCAAAGACTGGTTGTTTGCAAAGGCCTCTTCCAGGTCCTCCAAAAAGCGTTCCATCTCTAGTTCGGTCATACCGTCCTCCATTTGCGAAAACGAAGGGGACGCGGGTGGGGTCTTTACCCGGTGCGATAACGCAGGGCAAGGACAAGGACTGCGTGGCATAAGCAGACTGGCGACAGTCGGATCGGTGCGGCGACAACACAACCTGTAGAGGTGAGCAGACCGGCGGCGATCTCTCTCCGGCTCGGTACTGGCCGGACGAACGTCGATCGCGTGCTGGGCAAGCAGGTCACTACAGTCAACGCGCATGAGGATGGCGTGCCGATCAAGCCTGCGATGACGCAAGTGCCACAAAATGAGCCAAGTGGCGCAGACTGTACGGGGGCCTCGATGGCACGATCGAAATGTCAGCCGCAGAAGCGCAGAACGGACGACCGATGAACCGGCTTGAGCGGCGTGTCGCGCAGTAGTCAGCCCTCGGTTTCTAACTGCCGTCGTCCGACTACGACGCTTTCGCGACGGGACCGAAGGTTCCAATCCGTCTCCCTGCAGCCCTGCAGCAGAGAGTCAAATTAACTCCGAGGCGCCCAATGTCGCACTCTTCGGTCGTGGTCATCCCGAACGATCTTATTTGGCTTGGCGACGCGATCGTGCCTCAGAGGGAGGCCGCGCTCGCGTCGGGGGACATCGATGAAAGGCGCTTTGCACTGACCGATGTCTCCGGATTCTGTGGACGGGGCGAGAGTCCCATGCGAACCGTCATTTCCCAGTCGGTCGTCCTGCCGACCTCAGCCGAGAGTCTCTTTGCGATGTACACCGATCCAGCGCCGCTCCTTTTTCGATCGCACTGGCGAAGGCGGCTACACCACACCGGCGAGCGTAGCGGCAATGCCGGCACCCGCTGCGACCCCTTCGGCCCGGTCATCGGTGCCGTCGGCGTCCCGGTCGATCCGCCTCGACCGGTCTTAATCGAACCAGCCGCTGCCGTTGTTCGTGATGATGCTGATGTTAGTATGCGGTATTCCCGCCCTCGCCGGTCTGCGGGTTGATGCTGCCGGCATTGGTCGAGCCGAAGGACGAGCCGAGCATGTTCGAGGCGACGACGAACAATTTGTCGGTGTCGATCGCCTTGCCCGGCCCGATCAAGCCGACCCACGAGCCCGGCTGATTGCCGTCCGCCGGGTTGCGGCCGGCGAAATGGTGGCTGCCGGTGTAGCCGTGCGTGCCCGGGATGGCGTTGCGGCCGCCGGGCGCCGGCCGGCCATAGGTCTCGTAGGCGATCGTCGCCTCGGGCATGACTGTGCCGTCGGTGAACGGGAAATTGCGCAGGGTGAAGAACCGGTCCTCGACGCTGCCGATATTGTCAGCGGGGCGCAGCGGCAGGTCGTTCATCGTTTCCTCCGCAGGATGCAGGAGGCCACTGTGCCATGCCGGCTGGTCACGCGTCGGTCGAGCGCCTCGACCGCCCGACCCCTTCCGCACGCATTCACGGCACCGGAGCCGCCCTTTGAGGTCGAGAACTTGTTCGCCGGGCTACGCCCGACCCTCAGCATGCTTCCGATGCAGCTACGCTAGGAGAGAAGCGCCGAACTCCCGGCCCTCAGCGATAGCGACAGCGTTCTCGCTCCTGGTGAACTTCGCTGAGCCGACGACCTGGTCTCCAAACTTCTCTATGTGGGTAAAATCAGCACCCGATGGCCGAGGTCGATTCGAGCCGTTCCACGTCGCTTATTCTTTGAACCACTACAAGCGACCGTCGCCCAGCTGAGTTTCAGCAGCGGCTGTGCTGTGTTGCGCTATGCCGTAATCTGGCGCGGCGTAA
>Ga0126383_10000856_pt1 | contig 17816 bp, 15 predicted proteins | sample PanSoiMetPlot_35_FD_96882 | JGI IMG/M metagenome (GOLD analysis project Ga0126383, IMG submission 96882) | Tropical forest soil microbial communities from Panama - MetaG Plot_35 | ecosystem: Environmental > Terrestrial > Soil > Tropical forest > Bulk soil | place: Panama | collected 2016-02-17
CGACAGCAAGCTCGCGCAACAGAATCTTAGTCAGGCCAACGAACGGCTTTATCTGGCTATGGAAGCTGGTCGAATCGGGGGTTGGGAATGGGATATCAAGAGCGGAAGAACGCTCTGGTTCGGTCACGCGGACGAATTGATGGGAATGGCCACGGGAGAGCACGCTCGATCAATAAAAGAATTCTGGGGTCGGGTACACCCTGAAGATCGCGCTCGAATTCGCGGCGCCCTGGAAAGTGCCGAGCGAGACAACACCGATTTCAATGAGGAATATCGGGTGGTCTGGCCCGATGGAGCAGTCCGCTGGCTGAGGTCGCAGGGCAAATATTTCTACGCGGCCAATGGGGAGCCAGTGAGCATGCTAGGAATCTCGTTCGATATTACCAGCCAAAAACAAATAGAAACTGAGCTGCGAGAGAGCGAACTTCGATTGCGCTTGGCGGTCCAAGCAGGGAAGATGTACGCCTACGAATGGGACGTGGCGTCCGATTCCGTTATTCGATCCGGTAAGGTCGCCAGTGTACTCGGTTTGCCCGGCGAGGAGTTACTCCTAACACGCCAACAGTTACTGGCTAAAGTTCACCCGGACGACCGAGATCTGTTCATCGCCTCGGTGGCCGAGCGTAATGTTGAGAGCCCAGACACACAAATTAGGTATCGCGTGTTGCGCCCAGATGGATCGGTTGTGTGGGTGGAAAAAACTGGGCATGCCTTTTTCGATGAACACGGCAAGCTGGTGCGCATGATCGGCATGGTTGCCGATATCAGCGAACGCAAGTTAGCCGAAGACAAACTGCGAGAATACGAAAGGGCCGTGGAAGGCTCAGAAGAGATGATCGCGGTCGTTGACCGAGAATACCGCTATTTGATTGCAAATCGTAAGTTCTTGAACATGCGGAAGATGACAAAAGAGCAAGTTGTGGGGCACTTAGCCCGTGAAGTGTTAAACGAGGGCGTATTCGATGCCGTCGTCAAGGAAAGACTGGATGAGTGTTTTCAAGCCAAAGTTGTCAGATACGAGATGAAATATTTGTCTGCTGAGCTTGGGGAAAGGGACGTATCGGTCTCGTATTTTCCCATCGAAGGTGCTAGCGGGGTTGATCGAGTCGCTTGCATCATGCAGGACATCACCGACCGCAAGCAGGTGGAAGAGGCGCTCGCAGGCATAAGCCGAAGACTGATTGAAGCGCAGGAACAAGAACGTAAGCGGATTGCCCGAGAGCTTCACGACGACATCGGCCAGCGCTTGTCGCTCTTGATCGTTGAGCTAGACCAACTCCAAAGGAACTCCCGTGACCTGCCTGCTCAAATTCGTAGCAGTGCGGGCGCACTAAAGCAAAAGGCCTCCGAAATCGTTTCTGACCTTCAGTCCCTGTCGCACAAATTACACTCGTCAAAGCTGCAATATCTCGGCATAACGGCTGCTGTGAGAGGTTTCTGCAGAGAGTTCGGCGAACAGCAGAATGTGAAGATTGAGGTCAACGCAGACGATTTGCCGAGCCGTCTATCGCCAGACATTGCGCTTTGCCTTTTCCGAGTTCTGCAAGAGGCCGTTCACAATTCAGCGAAACACAGCGGGGTACGGCACTTTGGGGTACGATTGTGGTTGTCATCGGATAAGGTTCATCTCGCGGTCAGCGATTCTGGCGCAGGTTTTGATATTAAAACTGCGATGAAGGGCGGGGGTCTCGGACTCACCAGCATGCGGGAGCGAGTTCGGCTAGTGAGTGGAACGATCGCGATTGAATCTAAGCCCTCGGCGGGAACCACAATCCACGTTTGTGTCCCCTTCAAGTCAGAACAGGGTTCCGCGCGGGCGGCAGGGTAGGACCGCGAAGTGGGGTGGGGCTAGGTAGAACAACTCGTTGCCATAGACTCCAACGGGCTTTTCTCCACCATCGCGGCCTGATAGGTGCCATTTACTAGCAAAACTTAGGAACGGATTAAAACACTACAAACGCGAGTTATAGTGATCGTTGCTGCTATTGGGGGCAGACAACTGCTGAGTTGCTGTTTGACTAACCAATAGCCAATATTTGCCCCTCAGGCGGAGTCGCTTCGCGCTGCCTGAATCGGGAATGATCGAAACGCTTGACGGAAGACCGAATCAGCAAGGTGTTAAGGATTTATTCAAGGGCTTGGGAAACACCTAAGGTTCAGGATTTTATCCTGCCGGCTGCGGAGCACCCTCGAAAAAGATAGTCACATCCGAGCCCCTGGTCGCCTCCGCCAGCTTCGAGGCGGCCGCGCGATTTGCGGCGATTTCGAGGAACCCCATGCTGCCGAGTATCGCAAAAACCTCTCCCGGAGCTCCGTCGGCGTAGGCCGCGCGAATTTGGGTAATCTCGCGCTTGCCAACGGAAAGCTTGAAGGGCAGAGCCTCGGCTTGAAATAGCCCGGGTGCGTCTTCAGGTGTAATGTTGGTAATCAGATTTCCAAAACGGTCCACCTTCAGGACAACGCCGCGTAATGTGCGGTTCGCTCCCAGCTCTGGCTTAGGCGCCGAGAAGCGCACATAGTCGTTCACCTCTTCACCCAGGCTAGCGGGATCGACGCCCTTGCTGAGGTGGGCGGCAATAGGAGAGAAAATGTCGCGACCGTGAAAAGTATGGCTGAGGGGTTCGAGAAAATAACGATCGGCGGTGATGGCGCGAACGCTAAGCTCGGGCTCATGATCGTAAACGAGCGAAAGCACCCCATTATCGGGGGCTACAAATAGGTACTTTTTACTGGACACCACAATTGGCCGCCTGGTGGTCCCGACTCCCGGGTCGACGATAACCAGATGAACGGTGCCGGTCGGGAAGTAGGGGTATGCCTGCGCAATGGTGAGCGCTCCATCGAAGACATCAAAGGGCTGGACCGCGTGGCTGATGTCCACAAACTTCACATCGGGATTGATGTCGATCATGACACCCTTCATCGTCCCCACGAAGTGGTCCTGCAAACCGAAGTCGCTCGTCAGGGTAACAATGGAATTTCGAGCCACAAATTCCCCTCTGCCTGCTCCGAGATTTCCCAAAGCGAAGTTAAATCTGCCTAGAACGTGCAGTCAAGACGCTGAGGCAATTAGATGCGATAGCCTTATTGGTTAGGAACCGTTGAATCTTTCTCGACGAGCTGCTTCTCCTCCTTTACTCGTAACGCAACGCCTCGATGGGGTTCAGGCGGGCTGCTTTCAACGCAGGGAAGAAGCCGGAAACGACGCCCACCAGGGAAAGAATAGTGAAGGAGATGATCATGACGCTGGCCGAAGCACGAAGAAAAATGTCACCTTCATGATTCGCGGTTTTGTAGAACTCGCTGTAGAGCGGCATGGGCGGAATAGCCCACGTCAGTAAAATCGCCATCGCCATCCCGATCAGACCGCCCGCAAAGGTCAGAACCAGCGCCTCGATCAGGAACTGCCCGAGAATGTGGCGCGGCCGTGCACCCAGCGCTTTTCGCAGTCCGATCTCTCGCGTCCTCTCAGTCACTGACACCAGCATGATATTCATCACACCAACGCCGCCGACAGCCAGAGTGGCCATTCCGATCAATCCGAGAACCGCCTGTAGCCCGAGCGAAAACCCGTTGATCATGGCCCGGTCTTCAATGGTGTCCCAAGTGGGGGTTGCCTTGTCGTCCTTGGGGTCGAAATGATGACGCCGGGCCAGGGTTGCGCGGGCCGCCTCCAACGCTCGCTTGTTCAGTTCCGGGGCGGTTGGTTGAATGATGATCATGTCGGGATCTTTCTCGTTCTTCAGATCCCGAAACAGCTCGAAAGGAATAAATCCGTCTTCGTTGTCTGGGCCTTCGTACATGGAGTCCTGAATTTTGTTGCGCATCACGCCGATGACCTCAAAGTCCAGTCCCTGAATATTGACCGTCTGACCGACGGCCGGCGCACCCTGAAAAACCCGACGGGTGGCATTAGAGCCGAGAATTACTACGCGATGGTGTTCAGCAAAATCGGTCTGGTTGAAATAGCGACCCTGGTCGATGTCCAGTTTGCGCATCTGTCCGTATGGAAGCTCCACGCCGCGCGTTTGAATGGAAACCACGCGCGTGGCAACTTTATAGCCGAAGGAAGAATCACTTTCCGCGCTGACGGCGCGAATGATCGGAACTTCCTCACGAATGGCGAGGACGTCGGCATACTCGTAGGTGATCTTCTTTCCTGCGCGCTGCCCACCCGCCTGCATGCTGGTCTGGCCGGGCCAAAACACAATGACATTGTTTCCCATATTCAGGAAGGCGTGCAGCACGCTGCCGCCAAGTCCCTGGCCATAAGCAAGCAGGATCACGACCGAGGCCAGGCCCCAGACGATGCCCAACATCGTTAGGGCAGAGCGCAGGCGGTTACGCACCAGGGCCTGCCAGCCTTGCCAGATGAGTTCCGTGAGAAACATCTTCCTGGTCAGTTCTCAGGTGACTACAAAATCTGGATATCGCCTGAACTGGTTTCCACTTCCACTTGGGGACCGCCCCCGCGAACCCTCCCCCGAATCTCCCGCCGATTTACAACGCCTTGGACGGTGACCGGCCGATTTACCGAGATTGAGCCCGAGCTGGTGTGTGCATTTAGATCAAACGCGGCATCGCTGTCGAGCCGCAGGCGAACGGATCCCGAACCGGTGTGGACGACCCAGCCAGCGCGGGGCTCGCCTTCCGCGGTAATCTCACCACTTCCCGCTGTCGCTTCCAACGAACCGCGCACGCCGCGAGCCGCAATGCCGCCCGAACCGGTCTTTACCCGCACCGCTCCCGGCGCGGATTGTTGCAGGTCAATATGACCGCTGCCTGTTTCTCCTTCGAAGCCGCCGCCGATATTGGTGGCACGAATCGTACCGCTGCCCGTCTTGGCGCGGACGTTCCCTTTAACGTTCTGGAGTTGCATGTTGCCGGAACCGGTCTCCGCCTTAACCGTGTTGCCGATGTTCGAAATGCGAATGTCACCCGATCCTGAATTGACGTCCACCGTGCCTAGCAGTCCATCGATGTCCTGCCCACCCGAGCCGCTATAAGCCGTGAGTTGGGTTTGGTCAGGAACCGTAAGCTCGTAGCTGATCGAGATGTTGTGGCGGAGATCGGAGTCTTGGATATGGCCGATACGGACGCTATTTCCGCTCTGCTGAATGGGAGGGTTGGACTCGAGCCTGCTCACCCGATCTTCTCCACCCTCAAACCAGCCCGAGGCGCGGATGTGACCGGTGACCTCTACCTTGCCGTCTCTGCCCGTGCGCACCGTGACGTTGCCAGAGCCAGTTGTCAGATCTATGTCCACCGCGCCGTTGACTTCGAGGGTTCGATGGAAGGTGCCTTCGCGGGCTGCAACCGCAGGAATGGCCAGACAAACTAGAACCAGCAAGCTTAGAACTGCTACAAAATTTGTGCGGCTCATATATTTTCTCCCTAAAGGCCGTCGTCACTAATCGATCTCAATATCGCCAGAGCTGGTGTGCAAAGTTACCAGAGGGCCTCCGCCGCCTACCGTGCCTTTGATCGCGTGACGGGCAGCATCCAGGTTTCCCTGTACCGTGATGGTAACCGCCTGACGGACGCTCAGTTCGCCCGAATTGGTGGCCGCATCCAGTTGGAAGGCGGCGCCTTGCGGGATGTTTAGATGAATGTTGCCCGAGCCGGCACGGGCTTCCCAGGATCCCGTCGGAGTACCTGCGGCGGTGATATCACCGCTGCCGGCCTCGAGGTGCAACGCCCCGTCGATTCCCGTAGCCTCCACGTCGCCGGAAGTGGTGCGAATGTCGACATCGCCCTTGCCGCGCTCCTCCAGTCGGATGTCGCCGCTAGAGGCCTCGGCGCTGAAAGAGCCGGAGATCGCCCTTGCCCGCACGTCACCTGAGTGGCTCCTTGTCCCAATTCGCCCGGTGATGTTCTCGAGCCAGAGGTCTCCCGAGCCGCTTTCGAGATCAAGGTCGCTGGTTAGGTCTCGGATCTTCACGTCGCCCGAATTCGTGCGAGAACGCACGCGCGTATCGGCGGGCACGGTGACGTCGTAGTCGACCCAGATATTATTCAGGTGCGCGTGATCGAGGTGAACCGTGTTTCCCAGCTGGCGGACGGGAGGATTGCTCTCGAGCTCCCGCACTTTGGCGGTTCTGTCGCCCATCAGCCAGCGGTTAGCGACATGAATTTTGCCGGAGACGGTGACCACTCCAGCAGCACCGCTGTGGACGGTTACGTCCCATGATCCGGTTTCGATCTCCAACTGAGCAGGGCCATAGATCTGGAATTTGCGCTCAAAACTCCCCTGGTAGTCGGTGGCGGCGGCCAGGAGGGAGGGGAAAAAGAAAAGGGCCAGCACGGCTGAGAGACGCTTGGGGTGTGCTCCGATCATTTTCATTCATCCTCCAGACCCCGCTTATTCAAAGCGCAGTGAGTCGACGGGAGTCATTTCTGCAGCGCGCTGCGCCGGATACATTCCGGAAGTAAATGTGATTAACGAAAGCGTTACTAGGGAAGCCACAATGGAAACGGGAGAGACCACGGGATGCGGGACGAAGTCCGGCAAAGGCACCGCCCGCATCGCGAGGCAGAGTCCAACGCCCAAGGCCAGGCCGATCGTCCCACTAACGACCGTAAGCATGGCCGACTCGGCAAAGAACTGGCGCATGATGTCGTCGTGAGTCGCACCAATGGCTTTGCGGACGCCGATCTCGCGGGTGCGTTCTGTGACTGAAACCAACATGATGTTCATGACCCCAATACCCCCCAGCAACAGCGTCATTACGGCTACACAGCCGAAAAATATGGTGCAGACGTCGAAAATATTTTTGAGCTGCTGAGAGCCCTCCATGGTGTCCCAGATGAAGAGCGCGTCTTTGTCTTTAGGATCGAAGTGATGAGCCCGCCCGATCACGGCGCGAACCTGGGCAACAGCTTGTTCATGCATTCCGGGATCGGCAACTTCAAACACGATGTCATCCAGGTATCCGCGCACTATGCCCGGCTTGTCTCCCGGAGGAGGAAAATCGCGGGCGACCGAGGAATAAGGCGCGAAAAGATAATCGTTGTCGGGGCCGCTGTAATTGGAGTTCTGCTTCTTCTCTCTTAAAACTCCGATCACGATATAGGGAACGCGGTTGATTAACAGAACGGCGCCCACGGCGGGCTGTCCGGGAAATAGTTGCCGGCGCGCCGCATAGCCAAGAACCACTACACGCCGGCCGTTACTCTCATCTTCCTCAGTAACCAGCCTACCTTCGCTTAGCAGCAATGACCGGAAGTCCTGGTAGGAAGGCCACATCCCCACCACACCGCGATTGGCCGAGTTATAGGGGCTGACTTCCGGAACCGCGCGTCGCAGTTCCGGACTCACATTCTTCACAAAATAACACTCATCGCGAATGGCGCGTGCATTGTCAACCGTCACGCTGATTTCGCGTCCGGCGGCTAGGCCGCCAGTCTGTGAGCTAGTGCGTCCGCCCCAGACAATCACCAAATCTTTGCCCAGAGTTTTCATGTGTTCCTTCTGGTCCACCATGAATCCTTTTCCGAGCCCGACCAGGATGATCACCGATGCGATGCCCCAGATGATCCCGAACATCGTCAGGAAGCTGCGCATCTTATGCGCCCGGAACGTGCTGAGTGTTTGGCGCAGAATGTCGAGGACATTCATAAGAAATTAAGGTCTCAGCTATCAGTTCTCTGGTCGGCGGAGCCTAAACCCGACTCCTGACTCACCTGGTGCGGCGAGTTGACCCTAACGCCTGATCTCTGAGACCTGATCTTATCTACTGCAGGACTACCTGATCGCCTTCCTTTAACCCACTCAGCAACTCGGTCTTGGCGCCGTTTGATATGCCGATGTTTACCGCAACCTTGCGCTTACCCTCTTTCCCCTTCGGGTCGGGGACCTCGACGGAAGCTTTCTTCTGATTGTCATAGATGAGGGCCCCTTCAGGAATTTGCAGAACGTTCTTGTGCTCTTCCAGCAGGATTTCGGCGTTGGCTGTCATCTCCGCTTTCAGTTCGCCTCCGGGATTGTTGATCGAAACGCGCACTTCGAAAGTCGTCACATTGTCTTTCTCGACACCCATCGGCGAAATCTTGGTCACCTTGCCATTGAAGGTCTTGTCCTTGAACGACTCGACCTTGATGCGGGCGGGCTGGCCCAGATACACCTTGCCGATATCGCTCTCGTCGACTTTGCCTTTCACATAGACTTGGCTAGTGTCGCCCAGGGTCATGATCAAGGTAGCGGAGGAACCGAGCACGAGGATGGAGCTGACGGCGTCGCCAATCTCGACGTCGCGAGAGAGCACCACGCCATCGATGGGAGACTCGATATCGGTGTAACTGAGCTGTTCTTCGAGTTGCTTCAGATTTGCCTGGTCCTGGGCAACCTGGGCACGAGCTTGGGCGATCTTGGCCTTCAGTACAGTAACCTGCGCTTTGGCTACGTTCTGCTTGTTGAGCGCAAGCTCGTAATTCTTTTGCGCGTCATCCAAAGCCGAGGCAGAAACAACTCCATCCTTTGCCATACCCACGGCGCGATCATAGCCGCGCTTGAGCGGGGGGACATCCGGACCCTCGGCATCCACCTTAGCGCGGTCATAGTCGGCTTCCGCGCTGTTTAGACTGGCCTCGGCGGCCTGCAGGCCGGCCTTGGATTGTTCGACCTGCGCAGAGATTTCTTCCTTATCCAGTTGTGCCAGCAATTGACCGCGCTTGACCCGGTCACCGGCGTCAACCAGAAGCCTTTTAACGATGCCGCTGGCCTTCGACTTGATTTCGACTTTGGTGATTGGTTCGACCTTGCCGGTCGCAACCACACTCTTGGCTAGGTCACCCTTTTCCACTTTCGCGAGCTTCGAAGGATCGATTTTCGTTCCCCCGCTGGTGGCGGCTATCAGGCCGCCCACGATGAGCAGAACCAGGACAACTGCGATTGAGGCATAAATTATCCCTTTTTTGCGCTTTTTCTTCCCATTGCCGTTGCCGCTCACGGTGTACCTCCTCGAGGGTGGTCCTTCTTTCAAGAATAGTTACGAAGCGTCTTTGCGGATTGTTCCGACTTGCTGCGGAAATCCGAAAAAGTGCTGCGGACGGCCAAACCTGCCGGGTTCGCTAGTTAGACCATACGGCGCGGAAAATGGTAGCGGGTACGCCTTAACAAAACAGTGTACTAGAGCAGTCAGGGTCGAATGCCTGGGATTCCGAATATTTTCCAAGCACTTGCCAAAACGGAACGCAAAACGGGTCTGGGCGCATCTGTCGGTCCAATATCTTTGAAATGTTAGAATTACAGCTCAATGGTAACGCACGTACTGCTCCGGGTATTCCTGATCTTTCTCCTGGTAGCAGTGAATGCCTTCTTCGCCGCGGCCGAATTTGCCCTGGTGAGCGTTCGCGATACTCGCATCCAGCAGCTAATCGAAGGGCGGCGGATCGGCGCCCGCATCGTGCAGAGGCTTCATCAGAACATCGATGAAGTGATTAACGGTGTTCAGCTCGGGATCACTGTCACCAGCCTCACTCTGGGATGGGTCGGTGAGCCGGTTCTGGCGGATATGATCGGGCCACGGCTTGGCCCCCGCGCAGGGGTCTACGCCCACCCCATCGCGGTAGCAATTACCTTCTTCTGTATCACTTACCTGCACGTCATCCTGGGTGAACTTGTTCCTAAGTCGCTTGCCTTACAGAGAGCGGAGCGGGTGGCACTGGCGGTCGCCGCCCCGATGGATATCTTCCTTACCGTTACTCGGCCCTTCCTCTATTTAATGCTCAAGTCGGGAAACTTTTTCCTGCGGCTGTTCGGGTCTCGCGAGTTGCGCCGGAGCGGCCGTGGTGTGGTGCATTCGCCCGACGAGCTGAAGTTGATCGTTACTGCCAGCCGACGTTTTGGCGAAATTCCGGAATTCCAGGAAGAAATGATTCATAACACCCTGGAACTGGATAACACCACGGTCCGCGAAGTCATGGTCCCCCGGCTGGATATCTTTTCCCTGCCTGCAGACCTTGCCTTGGAGACGGCGCTGGAACGGGTAGTCTCGGGGCAGCATTCGCGAATCCCGATTTACGATCCGCCGCGTGGCCCCGAACACATCGTGGGCGTGCTTTATGTGCGCGACTTGATGCGCTGGATGCGACTGCGCTTGGCCGTTGGTGTGTCGCAGCCAAGTGGCAGCCGCATCGCCAAAATGCAGGTGGGACAGATTATGCGGAACGTGCTGGTGGTGCCGGAAACCAAGGTCCTGACCGACATGTTGTTCGAATTCAAAGAACGACGGCGGTACCTGGCAGTGGTTGTGGACGAATTCGGGTCCATCGCGGGCGTGATTACTATAGAAGATATCGTCGCGCAGCTAGTCGGCCAGGTTCAGGACGAATTCGACAGCCTCGCGGTGGGGCCCGCTCTGGTCGATGCTGCGGTCCTGGTGCTCGAAGGCTCGACCAGCCTGCGTGATCTGGAGACCGAGTTTGACATCAAGCTGCCGCGCAATGGCGGATTCGAGACCGTTGCCGGCTTTGTCCTGGCGCGCATGCAGAAAATTCCGCGCCCTGGGGAAGCCGTAGAGTTCGAAGGGCGGCGGTTCACGGTCGTACAGATGGATGACCATCGCGTCGCCAAGGTGAAAATAGAGAAACTGCAGATTCCTACGGCCATGCAGCAGGCGGGAGACTGATCACCAGCAGGTGGAAAGGTGTAGTCGAGAGGGGAGTTTCTCGCGAGAGGGAACCCCAGGCGTGTACGACGGGAAACCCAGAGGTAAGAACCAGCTCTGATGCGCTACGTCTTCCATCGCGTTCTGTACACGCTGCCGGTGGTCTGGCTGGTGGTCTCTGTTGTGTTCCTCCTGATCCACTTGGTTCCCGGGGATCCTATTCAACAAATGTTGGGAGAAGGAGCGGCTGCAGCCGACGTCCAGGCGGCACGGCGTGCGTATGGTCTGGACGCTCCTCTGAGCACTCAATACGTGCGCTATTGGGCTGGTGTGTTGCGCGGCAACCTGGGCCATTCCATTCGATTCAGTCAAAGCGTCACCAGCCTGATCACACAGCGCTATCCATATACCTTGGAATTGACTCTGGCATCTCTATTGTTCGCTGTTGCCGTCGCACTGCCCGCCGGAGTGCACTCGGCCCAAAGGCGTGACCGCTGGGATGATCGGGTGCTGAGCGTTATCAGCCTCTTCGGGTTATCGTTTCCGAACTTTGCTCTGGGACCGGTGCTGATCCTGTTCTTCGCCATTGAGCTGGGCTGGCTGCCGGTTTCAGGATCGGGAACATTCGCCCACCTTGTGCTCCCGGCCATCACCATGGGCGGCGCGATGGCCGCAGTCCTCGTTCGCATGGTCCGCACCTCTATGTTGGAGGAACTCGGGCAGGACTACATTCGCACCGCCCGCGCCAAAGGACTGCCAGAGCATAGCGTGGTGTATCGTCACGCTCTGCGCAATGCCATGATTCCAGTCATCACCGTTCTCGGCCTGCAGTTCGGTTCGTTGCTGGCAGGCGCGATCGTGACCGAGACCATTTTTTCTTGGCCCGGCATCGGACGCTTAACTATTTCGGCCATTTCCAATCGCGATTACTACCTAGTGCAGGGATGCGTCCTGGCGATTGGGCTTACTTACGTTGCCGTCAACTTCTTCACCGATTTGCTGTACTCGGCGGTAAATCCGAGAATACGCCAGTAATCGACAGCCGATTGTTGCCTGAGCATTCGAACTGTGGCCAGCACAGCCATCTCGTTCCGCGTCGCGGCCCGTAAGAATCCGTTGGCCGCGTTTGGCATAGTGCTGGTGTTTGTCTTCATCGTATTTGCACTGTTTGCCCCATGGATCGCGCCACAGGATCCGAGAGAAATCAATTTGCCCAACCGGCTTGCCGGGCCGTCGCCCCTCCATTGGTGTGGCACCGACGAGCTAGGCCGTGACATCCTCTCCCGGCTCATCTACGGCGCGCGCATTTCCATGCTCGTGGGCACCAGCGTTGTCGCCGCCTCACTCTTCCTCGGTTTAATCATCGGATCGATTGCCGGATATTATGGCGGCCAGGCGGACCGATTCATCAATGTGGTGGTAATGAACGCTTTCCTCTCTTTTCCCGGAATCCTGCTGGCTATTGCTTTGGTTGCGTTTCGCGGACCGGGAATTTTCAATCTCATCCTGGCACTCTCCCTGGGTGGATGGGTGGGTTACGGGCGCTTAGTGCGCGCGCAAGTGCTGGCGACACGCGACCGGGAATTCGTGGAAGCAGCACGGGCAGTGGGAGCCCGCGATGCACGCATCATCGTCCTCCACATCTTGCCCAATATTATTCAGCCTGTGGTTGTGCAGGGCGCGATTGGCATGGCTGGTGCCATTCTCGCGGAAGCGACTCTAAGCTTCCTCGGACTGGGGGTGCCACCACCCACCGCCAGCTGGGGCTCCATGCTGAACGACGGCCGTGCTCACCTCTTCGACGCTCCGCACCTGGTGCTATTCCCGGCGCTCGCGGTCATGCTCGCCGTGCTCTCGTTCAATTTTATCGGCGATGCACTGCGCGATTACCTCGATCCGAGATCGCGGATGGAAATCGGTTTGTAACACCAGCGTCTCCCGGACCCAACCTCCCGAAGGTGGAGGATGTAGCCTTGTCCTGCTAAATGGTTCGCGCCTAGGCTGGCTCCTCGCATTAGACCGCGGATTGACAGCGCCTTGCATGGATTTCGCGTGCAGTGTATCGTCTCTTCTCCCGAGGTCAAGGTCCATGCCGAAAACCCGTTCGCCGCATAGCCAGGTCATCACCTATTTGTTTTTTTTGTTTCTCTTCAGCTCGGTTTTTTACTTTCTGATCCTCCGTGCCGGAACCCTGCGTTCCGGCATGGGACTGAATGTGCGGGGGCTTATGTGGTGTCCGGCACTGGCGGCCTTCGCTACCTTAAGCCTCAACCGCCGTAGTTTCTCTGAGTTGGGATGGCGCTGGATTGGCAAATATCAATGGTGGAGCTGGTTTGTTCCCCTGCTGTACACCGCAATTGCCTACGTGATTGTGTGGAGCATCGGTCTTGGTTCTTTCGGCAACCCTGATTTCGTCAAGCAGATGACGCAGGGTTTCAACCTGCATGCTCCCGCCTGGCTTTCGGTCGCAATCGGAGTCGTGCTGATGTGCCTTTTCGGCTTGGTCGGAAGTCTGGCCAGCGCGCTGGGCGAGGAGATCGGCTGGCGTGGGTTTTTGGTTCCAGAGCTCGCGCGAACTACCGGTTTCACCGGTACTGCGTTCATTACCGGAATCGTTTGGGCGGTTTGGCATTATCCCGTCTTGATTTGGGGTGACTACAATGCTGGGACAGCAACCTGGTACGGGCTGACCTGCTTCACGGCGCTGGTTATTTCCGCCAGCTTCATTTTTGCCTGGATGCGCCTGAAGTCCGGTAGCCTGTGGACCGGGGCTATGCTGCACGCCAGCCACAACCTTTTTGTGCAGGCAATCTTTACCCCTGTAACTGGAAATACCGGCAAGACTGCCTGGTACATCGATGAATTCGGGGCCGTGCTGCCGGCGGTCATGATCTTCTTCGCGATTTATTTTTGGCGCCGCCGGAAGGAATTGCCGACAGCGGGCAATTTGGCCTTCACTTCGGGCCCTGTTCAGCCTGTCGAGACAGCAGCATCTGTTTAGATCTCCACACACCATCTGCTCAGTGCCCAGCCAGGCAGAGATTTTTTGGCAGCCTGCGTAACTTTCGAAACGTCTAATGGTGGTTAGGTACGGTACGGGGAGGCGGACCCATGATTGCTCGCATATGGCGCGGCGTAACCAAAGCGTCTGATAAAGACAGGTATTTTGACTACCTCAACAAAACTGGCGTACCGGATTACCGCTCCACGGAAGGCAACCGGGGCGTCTGGGTGTTGCGGCGTATGCACCAGGACACGGCGGAGTTTACGCTCATCTCGCTGTGGGATTCCTACGACGCCCTGCGAGCATTCGCCGGGCCGGAGTACGAAAGGGCCGTCTACTATCCGGAGGATGAGAAATTTCTCCTCGAACTCAATCCTAATGTTACGCACTACGAAGTTTTAACTGGTCCCGATGCGATAACGAGGTCAAGCCAGTAGCCCCTGTCCGCTTCTGAACTGAAATCCAGGCTTCGGCAAGCGACTGAAAACAGGGCTAATCCACAGCTTGACGTTAATAGCAATCTGCTATATATAAATAGCTATCTGCAATATGAAACTTGGCGAAAAGATGCGCTACCTGCGGGAAGTCGAAGGGACGCTGCGCGGCCTCGGCCGCGCGATGACCCAGCAGGAGATCGTCGAGGCTATCCGCAAGGAAGTAGGCAAGGGCATTAGCCAGGCCTATCTGTCGCAGATCGAACGCGGAACCCGGCCCCACCTGACCAACTCCACGCGCATGCTGTTGGCGCATTTTTTCAAGGTACACCCCGGTTATCTGGTGGATGACCCGGAGGGTTTCGCCAACGAACTGATTTCCGATGTCGGCGTGCTCGAAGACCGGCTGGATTTGTGGCTGATCAACGGCGCCGAGCGCTTCCGCCGCGATCCGGAAGTATCTCATGCGCTGCTGGAAGTCGCGCGGCACCCCGATTCGCGAGCATGTCTGATTTTGTTGGGCGCGATCCTGGAGACGCCCAAAATGGCCGAACGCCTCTTGCAGGTGCTCAAGCCCGAAGTTCATGCGCAGCGAGAGCAACGCAAGCAGGCCGGCAAAAATGGGAGGCCCTGGCTATGACTTGGGCGGACGTCTATCTGATCTGTTTCGCCGTTGGATTCGCTTTCAGCTTTTTGTCGTTCTTTCTCGGCGGGGTTCACTGGCATCTCCCGTTTCATTGGCAATCCCCTTTCGAGGCGCCGCATGTTCATGTTGGACCACGCGTGCATACCGGAGGGCCAATGCACGCTCCCAATCGAGCGCATGTATCGGCCTTCAATCCGATGACCCTTGCGGCATTTCTGGCGTGGTTCGGGGGGACAGGATATCTGCTCACGCGCTTCTCGACGGTGCGGTTTGTGGGTGGATTGTTGTCGTCCGTAGCTGCGGGGATCCTGGCCGCGGCCTTCATTTTTCTGTTCCTGACGCGCGTGCTGATTTCAAAGGAGGAAAACCTGGATCCCGCAGACTACGAAATGGTTGGCGTGCTAGGTCGGATCACGAGTTCGGTCCGCGGGGGCGGTACCGGCGAGATTGTCTATTCGCAGGCGGGGACACGGCGCGTCTCGGCAGCGCGTAGCGAAGATGGCAGCGCCATCGCCAAGGGATCTGAGGTGTTGGTGACGCGCTATGAGCGCGGGATCGCTTACGTGCGGCCTTGGCAAGAATTGGCCGGGGAGACACAAGCGTCGGAGTCGGCGCGCAATTAACCTGCTGCGTCATCGCGCCCTGGAGCGCAGTCGAGGGGAGAGAGATCTGGTTCTTGCTCGGAGGAGCAAATGAATCGCCAGCGTTTTCGATTATGTACCTGGCTGTGGTGGTTGCCTTTGCCGCTCGCGCTCGGTACTGGCAGGTTTGAGACCAGCTGCCGAGGTCGATGGTGAGTCATTTCCAATGCTGCCAGCCAGCCGACGGCTGAATGCGGCACGGCACGACCAAAGTTTGACGACTGGTTTTTCGAGGAGGGGTTATGTTCGGGATGTCACCGCTGGTTGAAATCTGGGTCTTTACTGTCCTGGGAGTGCTCGTCATCATGTTCCTGATGAGCATGCTGGCGCGGCTTTATCGCAAAGCCGGGCCGCATGAGGCCCTGGTCGTGTACGGTTTTCGCGGGACCCGCGTTGTGAAAGGGCATGGCACCATCATCTTCCCCATGGTCGAGAACTGCCGCGAGCTTTCCCTGGAATTGATGTCGTTCGATGTGGCTCCACAGCAGGATCTCTATACCAAGCAGGGCGTGGCCGTAACCGTGGAAGCCGTGGCGCAGATTAAGGTCAAATCCGATACGGAATCCATCCTGACCGCTGCCGAGCAGTTCCTCACCAAGACGGACCAGGAGCGCGAAGGACTGATTCGGTTAGTAATGGAAGGGCACCTGCGCGGCATCATTGGCCAGCTGACCGTGGAAGAAATCGTCAAGCAGCCGGAGATGGTGTCTGACCGCATGCGCTCGACCTGCGCCGACGACATGAACAAGATGGGGCTGGAGGTGATTTCCTTCACTATCAAGGAAGTGCGCGACAAGAACGAATACATCTTGAACATGGGTAAGCCGGATGTAGCGCGCATCAAGCGCGACGCGGACGTTGCCGCTGCTGAAGCCGATCGCGACACGGCGATTAAGCGCGCCCTCGCGCAGCGTGAATCTGCCGTTGCCAAAGCGCAAGCGGATCAGGAGCGCGTGTTAGCGGAAACCTTATCACTCGCCAAGCAGGCCGAATCGCAACGCGACCTTGAAATCAAAAAAGCCCAGTATCAGGAGATGATGAAGAAGCAGCAGGCCCAAGCCGACAAAGCATACGACATCCAAACCAACATCATGCAGCAGCAGGTGGTGGCTGAGCAGGTGAAGGTGCAGCAAGTCGAAAAAGAACAGCAGGTGAAGGTGCAGGAGGCGGAGATTAATCGCCGCGAGAAAGAGCTGATCGCGACGGTGCTGAAGCAGGCGGAAATCGAGCGTCAGCGGATCGAGACGCTGGCCGCAGCTGAGAAGCAACGCCTGATGGTCGAAGCCGAGGGTAACGCCTCCTCAATTCGTCAGCAGGGCGAAGCGGAAGCGGAAATCATCTTTAAGAAGGGCGAGGCGGAAGCCAGAGCAATGAACGTCAAGGCGGAGGCCTATCAAGAATATAACCAGGCCGCGGTGGTTGACAAACTGCTGACGAGTCTTCCCGATGTGGTCAAGGCTCTAGCCAGTCCGTTAGCCAACGTCGATAAAATCACCATTGTTTCCACGGGCAACGGCGACGCTGCCGGTATGAGCAAGGTTACCGGTGATCTTGCCAAGATGGCAGCCCAAGTACCGGCGCTCTTCGAGACGCTCTCGGGCATGAGCATGAATGAGCTGCTCTCGAAGGTGCGCACCATCGGCGACCAGGCTCCAAAACCGGACGGATTGCCGCCGGCTGAGGGGAAAAGCGGCGCCGCGAAGGCTGGAAAATGATCGCCACCGTGGTCGGCTTTTGCTGAGGCGATATCTGACAGCTGAGAGGTAGGAAAGGAGTTCGTCATGGCATTGTTGGAGCGAGTTTCGACCCTGGTTCGGGCGAATCTGAATGACCTGATCGACCAGGCCGAGGATCCCGAAAAGATGATTAAACAAGTCATCCTCGATATGCAGAACCAGCTATTGCAGGTAAAGACGCAGGTGGCGATAGCGATCGCCGATCAGCACCTGCTCGAGAAGAAGCAGAAAGAAAATGAAGACCGGCACGCCGAGTGGACTCGGCGGGCGGAGTTGGCAGTGGACAAAAAGGATGACGAGCTGGCCCGCGCAGCCCTGGAGCGTGCCATGAGCTACAAAGAGCTCGGCGAGAGCTTCGCGCAGCAGGTCGCCGATCAGAAACTCGAGGTCGAGAGTCTCAAGACGGCGCTGAGCAAGCTTGATCAGAAATTGTCAGAAGCCAAGGCCAAGGCCGATCTGCTGATTGCGCAGCACCGCCGCTCGCGTGCCCTAGGAAAAGCTGCCGACGCGCATATGGCGATAGGGGATGGCTCCAAGGCGGCTGCATTTGACCGCATGAAGCGTAAGGTGGCGCGCTCGGAGGCAACTAGCCAGGCAAAGTCTGAAATGGTCGTCGACGACGTTGAGGAACGGCTCGCGGCCCTGGAGAAACAGGACCGCATCGAGCAGTTGCTGGTGGAGCTGAAGACTAAGCGTGGAGCGTAAACAATGGCCCTGGACCTGAATCGAAATCGACGACTGACAGCCG
>Ga0126383_10000857_pt1 | contig 17809 bp, 14 predicted proteins | sample PanSoiMetPlot_35_FD_96882 | JGI IMG/M metagenome (GOLD analysis project Ga0126383, IMG submission 96882) | Tropical forest soil microbial communities from Panama - MetaG Plot_35 | ecosystem: Environmental > Terrestrial > Soil > Tropical forest > Bulk soil | place: Panama | collected 2016-02-17
ATTTGCGGTATCCCTTGCCAAAAGGCGTGCGCGCATCCTTCTGGAGACCGTCCGGACCGTTGGCATTGCCGGGAAACTACACGGTGAGACTCACAGCGCACGGGAAAAGCAGCTCGCAGCCGCTGGTCATCAAAATGGATCCTCGGGTGAAGACACCCCAGGACGCGCTGGGGCGCCAATTTGAACTGGCGTCGAAGATTTCAGCGCGCGAAGGTGAAGTTTCAGCTGCGCTGCAACAAATAGCGGAATTGCAAAAGCAACTCGGAGTGCGCAAAAAAGAAGCGAGCGAGAAATCCGATGTGGCAAAAACGCTCGACGAGCTGAATCAAAAGCTGGGGGCGATCGTCGCATCAGACAGCGACGGCGGGTTTGGGCTATATGGGCTGGCGTTTCCGAAGAAAGAGCCTGAGTCATTGAGCAAAGTTGCGTCAGCCCTCAACGGCTTGCTGAGCGTGGTGGAAAGCGCGGATGTCGGACCTTCAACTGATGCCGTCACAGCGCATGAGAAATGGAACAAGGCCGCGGAAGCGGCCCTGGCGCGCTGGGCCGACTTTCAGAACAAGGATTTGGCCAATGCCAATGCCGTCTTGCAAAAGGCAAACCTTAAGCCGGTAGCCACAACAGAAATGCCTGCCGGTCGTTAGAACTTTGCGAAGAAGGCTTTAAAGAGCGCGGGTTCTTGCATTTCCTTCTTGATTCGCAACAATCGCACCAATCAAGCTGCGCGAATTCGTGCGTGAATTTGGTATGCTGCTCGATGTGGGAAACTCCCATCGGCAAAGAGTCCTCGCCATTTGCGGCGTAGCTTCGCTGTTTCTTGCAGGCGCGGTGATGACGCACGCTTCGCAAACTCCTTCGCAAACGCAGCAGGCGCCTCCCGGCACGGCATCGCCCGCTTCTGCCGCGGCCGGAGGACAGAGTGCAACGACGGTCCCTTCTGGCTCTGCATCCGGGATACAAAACGCGCAAGGCGGGCTCAGCGTTGTTGTGCTGGACCCGGCGCACGGAGGCACCGACCCCGGCGCGCGCGGAACCGGCGGAATTCAAGAAAGCGAAATCGTGCTGGAATTCACCGCAGAAGTGCGGAAAGCGTTGGACCAGCAGGGATTTCAAGTGGTGCAAACGCGGCAAGCAAACGATAACCCTTCTTTCGACGACCGCTCCGCGATTGCGAATGCACAGCGGAACGCCGTTTTTATCACCCTGCACATTGCCTCGACCGGCTTGCCCGGAACCGTCCGAGTGTATGTAAATTCGGAGCTCCCGGCAGTCACAACGGCGACCGCGCTTATTCCCTGGGACCGTGCGCAGGCCCCGTTTCTTGGCTTGAGCCGCAAACTCGGCGATCTAGTGCAAGGCATGCTCACACAGCGCTTCAAAGGTTCGCCGGATAGTGCACAAACGGCAGCCATCCGTCAGCTTCGAACTACGGCTGCGCCTGCGATTGCCGTCGAAGTTTCAAGTGTAGTCGTCAATGACCGCGCCGATCTGGATCACATGGCACCCGGAGTCGCGGATGCCATCGCGCGCGGCGTGGTGGCATTCAAGCCGCTGTATGTGATTGCCAGCACCCGCGGAGGGTCGCCATGACGGACCCCATTATAGACTCCTTGACCGAGCTTGCACCGGGACCCGCAAGGGAAAAGTGGAAATTCTGGCTGACGGCGCTGCTCGTGTTCGTCGTGGTGGGCGCGGCAATTTCTGTTCCCCTCATTCGCAGATGCATGAAGCGCGCCGCACGATTGCAAGAGCAGAGCGCGGAGCAGGCGCGGCGTGAATTAACGCAGCCTGTTCCAATGAACCCCAGCGATCCGCTGGTAAAAGCGAAGCTTTTTTGGCTTTCTGATTCGGATCATTCCGTGCTGGCTCCGTTGACGGTAGAGTTGCCGCTTTCGAGCGATCCGGTGCTTCGTTCCAAGCAAGTGCTGAATACCTTGCTGGCCGGCCCGGTGGACGTGGAGCTCCGCACGCTGCCACCGGATGCGGTGCTACTCGCGTTTTATATTTTGCCGGATGGGACGGCGATTGCGGACTTTTCGGAGGCGCTGGCTATTTCAATTCCTTCCGGAATCGCCAGCGAACAGCTGGCCGTGGATTCCATGGCGCGAACGCTCGAAGCAAATGTTCCCCAAGCGAAGCGGCTGAAAATCCTCATTCACGGGCAGGAAGCGGAAACGCTGGCAGGACACGTGGATTTGACGGGAACATTTGCTGTGCACATCGATGCGAGTCAGGCGCCCGCGAATCCCGCAGCCGGAAAAGTGGGCGCCTTGGTTGAGCCGCCGTTGACAGCAGGCCACAGCACCTTCAAACTGGCTCGACGGTAAAAACTGTTGCAAAGCTGGTGCAAACCAATGCAGGAGGATGAGTGAGAAGCGACGGCCGGGCGGCGGACCAGATGCGCCCGCTCAAAATCACGCCGGATTTTATCTCGACTGCGGAAGGCAGCGTGCTCATCGAGCTTGGAAACACCCGCGTGATTTGCACAGCTACCGTGGATGACGGGGTGCCTCCCTTTCTGAAGGGCAGCGGCAAAGGCTGGGTGACCAGTGAATACGGAATGCTGCCGCGCGCGACCGAAGAACGAACAACGCGCGAGGCGACCAGAGGAAAACAGTCGGGGCGAACGCTCGAGATTCAGCGATTGATCGGCCGTTCGCTGCGCGCCGTAACCGACCAGGAGGCGATGGGCGAGCGCACGGTGTGGCTCGATTGCGACGTGATTCAAGCCGACGGCGGAACGCGCACGGCCTCTATCACCGGAGCGTTTGTGGCGTTGGCGCTAGCGTTTGAGCGGATGGTGGCCGCCGGAATGTTGAAGCATTCTCCGTTGATCGACACCGTCGCCGCCACGAGCGTCGGTATTGTGAATGACCGCGCGCTCCTGGACCTTGCCTACGAAGAAGATTCGCGCGCGGAAGTTGACATGAACGTGGTCATGACCGGCAGCGCGCACTTTGTGGAAATCCAGGCGACCGCGGAAGGGCGTGCGTTCAGCGGAAGCGAAATGCAGGACTTGCTGGCGCTCGCAGCCGCCGGAATTCGGCGCCTCACCGACGAACAGCGCGCCGTGCTGCCCGTGAAATTCAGTGCGCGCGCCCGTTAAGCTGTTTCTCGCCTCTTCAAATCCGGGAAAGCTGAAGGAGTATCGTGCGCTCGTGGAGAATGCCGCACCATCATCGTCCGCCTCTGCCGAGTTGGAGTTGCTTCCGGAAATTGGCTCGCTTCCGGCGTTTGAAGAAAACGCGCCGACGTTCGCAGAGAATGCAGCGGGTAAGGCGCTCCATTATTCGCGATGGAGCGAAGGGTTGGTCTTCGCCGACGATTCCGGCCTTGTCGTGCCTACGCTTGGCGGCGCACCAGGTGTCCTTTCCGCAAGACACGCCGGCGCAGACGCGACGGATTCGCAGCGCATCGAAAAACTCTTGAACGAGATGCGAAACAGAGCGGACCAAGAACGCTCCGCGCACTTTGTCTGTGCAATTGCGCTGGCACGAAAAGGAAGGGCGCTGGCGGTGGTCACCGACCGCGTTGACGGTGAAATCCTGGAGTCGACGACAGGCGGTGGAGGATTTGGTTACGATCCCGTGTTTTACTTTCCCGCACTGAAAAAAACTTTCGCGGAGCTTTCTGCAGCAGAGAAAAACCGGCACAGCCATCGCGGCAAAGCCTTCCGCAAATTGCTCGCGGCGCTTTCCTCCATGCTATAGTCTTGGCTCCCATGGCAACGAGACTGAGCAAGAAGCAATCCGCGCAAAAGAAAAACGCGCGTGCAAGAACGAAGGCTGCGAAACCAGGGAAGGCAGCTCAAGGAGCAAAGGCTGCGCGCGCGGCAGGGGCCGACCCGAAGCGCATAGCGGCCATTCTCGCAAAGCTGGACAAGGCGTACCCCAACGCAACCTGCGAACTGAATTACAAGAACGCGTTTGAGCTGCTGATTGCGACTATTCTTTCCGCACAATGCACGGACGTGCGCGTGAATCAGGTCACAGAGACTTTATTTAAGAAATATCCCGATGCCAAAGCATTCGCATACGCCGATCCTAGTGAACTGGAACAGGAGATTCGGCCCACAGGTTTTTTTCGCAACAAAACCAAATCCGTGGTGGGCGCAAGCAAAGGCATCCTGGAGAACTTTGGCGGAGAAGTGCCGCGCACCATGGAGGAAATCCTAAAGCTGCCAGGCGTGGCGCGAAAAACGGCAAACGTTGTTCTCGGGACAGCCTACAGAATCCCCAGCGGCATCGTTGTGGATACCCACGTTCAGCGGATCGCGAACCGGCTGGATCTGACACGCAACGAAGATCCCAAGAAAATCGAGCAGGACCTCCTGGAAGTGATTCCGAAGGACAAGTGGATTCAGTTTTCTCACCAGGTTATCTGGCACGGACGCAGGATTTGCCACGCCCGCAAACCAAAATGCGTGGAATGCAACATGGAATCGCTCTGCTACGCGAAGGACAAAACCATTTAGCCCGATTACTGCGGTTTCGTGGTGGACGGTTGAGCCTGCGCCGCTGGCGGCGCCGTCGATTTCGGCGAGCCGACCGGCTGGTGGCCCGGAGGAAGCCGGGTCTGCCCTGGGGCGGCGGAAGGATCGAGGAGTTCTTTGAAATTGGGCATCGAGTGGACCGGTAGATTGGTATTTGCGTTCTCACTGGTATGGGGATGCTGCATCGCGCCGCCGAGCGGTTGACTTTTCAGGACGACCCAGTCGCTCCCGCGTTTTTCGAGGTCGTAAGCGACCTGCATCCCACCGCCCGGAGGTCCGTTGGTCTTGATGCGAAACTCGACCTCCGCGTGCGCTTGATTGCCTGTGACGGAAACGCTGCGTAGGTCCATGTCCATCGCGCTCATATTGAGCGTGCCGATGGAAGTCAGGTGTTGCACGATTCCCGCGCGAATGGCGTCGTTGTCGCTCGTTTGCTTTTTGCAGGAGCCTAGGCCGAAGAACGCAACAGCTAAGAGCAGGGCCAGCGCGATGCGCTTCTTCATCAGCGTCCTTTCGTCCCTTTCACCGCGAACGGCGATTCAAGCGGCTCGCAGCCCGTTCGGAACCATCGGCAAATTGTCTAGCCGAACGCCGGTGGCAGCGAACAACGCGTTACCTACCGCCGGGGCAATCGCCATGATGGGCGTTTCGCCGGCGCCTGCGGATGGAATGTCTTTTCGATCGAGCAGCACCGCTTCGACCTCGGGGACATCGCGGAAGCGCGGCACGCGATACGTGACAAAATGCGGATTCGTGATCCGCCCATTTTCAAACTCGACGGCTTCGAAGAGCGCTCCGCCGAGCCCCTGGATGACGGCGCCCACCACCTGATTGCGCAAGCCGTCGGGATTGACGATGGCGCCGCACTCGAAGGCCTCGACGACGCGAACGACGCGCACGTCTCCGGAAGCGCGGTTTACTGCAACCTCGGCGCATGTGGCGACGTAACTTCCCTTCTCCGCTCCGCAGGCAATGCCAAACCCTTGTCCCGGTTGCGTCTTCTTTCGCGGCCAGCCAAAGGATTTCGCGGCAGCTTCCAAGACGGCACGCATTCGTTCGTTCGAAAGATTCGTCATGCGGAACTCGAGAGGGTCCATTCGCACAACGTGCGCCAGGGCATCCATGTGCGACTCGCGTGCGAAATGGTTTGCCGTGGCGGCCAAGCCTCGATAGGACCCACTGCGCAAGACCAACGGCACCTGGTGATACTCCGTGTGCTGATTCGCAACGTCGTAAGGCGTTTCGATGCCTGACATGCCGGAATGATAGTTGTGAAATTCCCAAGCGGTGAGTTTGCCGTCCTTGGACATGCCGCTTTTTACTTCAATCACTCCTGCGGGACGGAAATAGGCCCAGGTGAACTCTTCCTCGCGCGTCCAGACAACCCTTACGGGCTTTCCGGCGGCACGAGCGAGGCGCGCCGCTTCGATGGCCGCGTCGCTCGTGTGTTTGCCTCCGTATGCCGCGCCTGTGTCCGGGACGATGACGCGAACGCTGCTCTCGGGAATGTGAAAAACGCTGGCAAGCTCATCGCGATTTGCAAACGGCCGCTGTGTGCCGGTCCAAACCGTGAGCTTGCCTTCGGTCCATTGCGCAGCGGCGGCACGCGGCTCGAGCGGAGCGTGCGCGATGTACGCCACGTTGTGAGTGGTTTCGACACGATGCGCCGCCTCGGCAAGCCCATCTGCTAGGGAACCTTTTTGATGGCGGGACCGCTCATTCGAGGACGCCTCGGCGTTCTTCTTGAGATACGAGAAGATCTCTTCGCTCGAAACCTGCGGAACTTCTTTCCACTGCACGCGAATGGCCTCGAGAGCTTTCTGGGCTTCATGCACGCTCGGAGCGGTCACGCCAACGAAGTCTCCGTCGCGCACGACGGTGACACCATTCATGGCTTTCGCCACACTGTCATCATAGGAAGCCAACGTCGCGCCAAACGAGGGCGGACGCAGGACTTTGCCGTAAAGCATGCCATCGAGGCTGATGTCGCTGCTGTATTGGTGACTGCCGGTGACAAACGCACGCCCGTCCACTTTGGGAAGCGGCTTTCCTGCAACTTTCCATTCCGTTGCGGGGGTGATAGGGTCCTCGGCCGGAAGATTCTGCGCCAGCGTTTTGCCGCGCGCGAGTTCTGCATAGCTGAGGGAGCGCTTCGAAGCCGGATCCGTGACTTTTGCATCCGCCGCGACTAATCCTTCCGGCGCAACGTTCCATTCCTTGGCCGCCACACCGACAAGCAAATTACGCGCAGCTTCGGCGACGCGGCGGAATTGCGGAGTCATCGTCGGCGTCGTGCGGCTGCCGAACGTGCCGGCATCAAACGGCGTGAGGCTGGTATTCGCCATCACCAGGCGTACGCCTTCGAAAGGCACGCGCAATTCGTCGGCAATGGTTTGCGAAATCGAAGTGCGAATGTTCTGGCCCACTTCGGCCTTGCCGGTGAAACCCGTAACTACCCCGTCTTCGCCAACGTGCAGCCAGGAAGTGATTTCTTTGGGCAGTTCTTCATTGTGGAAAGCACGCGACCCGGCGGGAGTTTCTTGCGCTGCGATGGCGTCTCTCGCCACAGCAAACACGGCGACGCCCGCGCCAAGAAGTTTGAAGAATTCGCGGCGGGCCAGATCGAATTTATGGATGGGCGCGGCGCTAAATTCGAAGCGTTCCGGTTCGACGGCGAAATTCTGTCGCATAGGGTTCATTGGGCACGCTCCTGCATCATTTTGGCTGCGTGCTGCACAGCTTCAAGGACGCGCGGGTGCGTTCCGCAGCGGCAGATGTTGCCTTGCAGAAAATGAACGATGTCTTCGCGTTTCGGATTGGCATTCGTTTGCAGCAAACCGATGCTGCTCATCACCATTCCCGAAGTGCAGAACGCGCATTGAAACGCGCCAGCATCGAGAAACGCTTGCTGCACGGGATGGAGCTTTCCCTCTTTCTCCAGACCTTCAATGGTCGTGATGGGCTTTGCCGCCGCGGCGCCAACAGGAACCTGGCACGAGCGCCTCGGGGCTCCTCCGATCAATACCGTGCAAGCCCCACACTGCCCTTCTCCGCAGCCATACTTGGTGCCCGTGAGACCGAGTTCGTCGTGCAGCACATACAAAAGTGGCGTATCGGGAGGGTAGCCGACAGGGTAGCGTTTTCCGTTGACCTCAATTTCCAGTGATTTCGCCATGAGCCCTCCTCACCCGTAAATTTTCCGCCCGAATCGATGTCCGTAGCAAGTGTTTGCGGCAAGTCTCGCCAAGCAAATTCCTTTTGCCCGGTCCTCTTCCTTTTCGGACCCTTACGCCTATTCGATCCAAACCGTCTTGATGTTGGTGAACTCCCTGATTCCGTGAACCCCCAGTTCCCTGCCATGCCCCGACCACTTCACTCCTCCAAATGGAAGCCGCGGGTCGGATGCCACCATCTTGTTAATGAAAACCATCCCCGCTTCGAGTTCGTTGATGAAGCGCTCGCGTTCACGGTCGGCATTGGTCCATGCGCTCGCACCCAACCCAAAGCGGCTGTCATTCGCGATGCGAATCGCGTCATCCAAGTCGTTCGCGCGAAACACGCTTGCTACCGGCCCGAACAATTCTTCTTGATATGCCGGTGAGCCCTTCGGAATGTTAGTCAAAACCGTCGGCGCGTAAAAATTCCCCGGACGATCCAAGGGCCTACCGCCGGTCAAGACTTTTGCGCCCTCTTCCACAGTGGCTTTCACGTCGCGATCCAGATCTTCCAGTCCTTGTGCCGTCGAGAGCGGGCCAAGCTCCGTCGTTTCGTCGAAAGGATCTCCCACTTTCAGCGCCGCCATCTTCTCCGCGAACATCTTCTCGAATTTGTCGGCAACCGCTTCCGCAACGATAAAGCGCTTTGCGGCGATGCACGATTGTCCGTTGTTGACAATCCGCGCCTTCACAGCCGCAGCCGTAGCCTCCTCCAGACCCGCGCTGGGCATCACGACGAAAGGATCGCTTCCGCCCAACTCCAAGACGACTTTCTTGATTCTTTTTGCCGCTCCCATGCCGACTTCAACGCCCGCGCCTTCGCTGCCGGTGAGCGTTGCTGCCTGCACGCGCGGGTCGCCCAGCATGCGGTCCACTTTTTGCGAACCAACCAGCAGCGTCTGAAACGCTCCGTCGGGAAAACCAGCCTTTTGAAAAAGTTCTTCGATGAGCAGCGCCGATTGCGGCACGATGGAAGCATGCTTCAAGAGACCGACGTTTCCCGCCATCAATGCCGGAGCCGCAAACCGAAACACCTGCCAGAACGGAAAATTCCAAGGCATCACCGCCAACACGGGGCCCAGGGGCAAGTAGCGAATGTAGCTGCGCTTCGCGGTCGTTTCCACAACTTCATCCGCCAGGAATCTTTCCGCGTTCTCTGCGTAATAGCGGCAGACCCACGCGCACTTGGCCACCTCGTCTACCGCGGAACGAAACGTTTTGCCCATTTCCGTGGTCATCACCCGGGCGCAATGTTCTTTTTCGCTTTCCAGGATTTCTCCGGCTTTCAGCATCATCCGCGCGCGTTCGGCAAACGACGTTTTGCGATAGCTTGATGACGTATCCGCTGCCTTCTGGAGCTTCACCTCGAGTTGTGCGTCGGAAAGAGCTTCGAACGTCTTCAGAACCTGTCCCGTCGCGGGATTCACAATCGCAATGACCATCTTGTCGTCTTCCTCCGAACTTCTCTTCCTAACACAACTAGCGTCGAGTGTCACCTGATTGACAAGGGAGTGACAAGGGAGGCACTCCAGAAGGCGCGGACCTGACTCAAACTAGAGCGTCAGTTAAAGGAGACAACCACGGATGAGCCAGGATTCCACGTTACATGCGGGCGCACGAACAAAACTGATGCCGTGATGCTGATCTGGCAGGGAAGCAAGTCGCCAGGTAAAGGGTACAACGCCTACCGCGGCACAAAGTCCGGCGGATCGTACTCTGAGAGCAACCCCGACCTGGTGCAAGGACTCAGCAACCGGGACCGCGATGTACAGAGCGGCACGACCGATTATTACGTTACGCGAGCCGTAGACGCCGACGGTTTCGAAAGCGTCAACTCCTCCGAGGGTACGGCTACGATTCCTTCGCTTCCGGTACCTCAAAGCAACGGGCAACTGGCTGCTATTGGGGGCCCGAGAGCCGTTTGACCCCGGCGTCGGCGACCTCCCAGCGCGTGCCGCTGTGAGGCGGTGTGTGGCTAAGAACCGACCTGTAATTGGCCAACGCTTCGTCGCGCTGACCCGCGGCTTCCTGGAGCCTGGCGAGGTACAGAGCATGGGACCACGGGGTTGTTACATCGCCGGTGTCCCAATTGTCGAACAGCCAATGAAAAGTAGCGATATGCTCGGCGGGCGGTACAGCGTTGATGAACTCTGAGGTTTTGGCTGACTCATGCGAAAACTCCGAGTAATAGATTCCATAAATGCGGGTGCGGTCGCGGTCTGTGACCGTACGCTGTTCTTTGCGCATGGCGTTTACCACGCGAAGCACTTCTTGCTCGGCGTCTTCGCCACCACAATTGAATAGCGCGCTCAATTGCAGGCGCCGTACGAACTCGCCTTGGCGCTGCGATACCAGCGCGGCAGCGAAATGCGGTGCAGCTTCCTTGACCCGGTAGCAGTGATCCCACAGGATCCAGTGGCCCCACATAGCCTGTGCGTAAGGATTGTTGGGATCTTCAGCGACCGCTTCGCGATATGGGCCGACGGGGTCAAGGTCGACTCGCCCGTCCCGTGACTCCAGGAAATAGGCCCAACCGAGGTGCGCGCGCAAATCGGCTTGGTGTTGTCCGGGCTTGGCGGCCGCCACTGCGCGCGTGAGGACGGGCTCGAGCTTTTGCACGGCGTCAGACCATTTCTGGTGTTCCTGGAGATGCATGTCGTCGAGCCAGAGCATGGCCAGGTTTTCCTGAGCGGCGCGCACCTCCGCGGAATCGGGAACGAGCTTCGCAGCTTCTTCAAGGGTCTGCCAGCCGGATGCGTAATCGCGTGATTTTTTCTGCTCGGCTTCCATGGCGAGCAGCGCGGTGAGATTCTTCCGCGTTTCCGCGCGGCCATAGAAATATTTCCCGACGCCCCAAACCGTGGCACAAAGCGAAAAGATCGCCGTGAGGTAGCCAACCCACTTGAGGACTTGAGAAAACTTGCCGTCTTTCGCTTGTTGCTTCATCTGGAGTGCGGACATTGTAGCCGTTCGTCCGGAATCTGGTGCGAAGAAAAACGAAGCCGTTTCATCGGAGCGACACTGTAGGAAGGGATCAGAACCAGTCGCTGCGGTAGGCAACCCACCAGCTCACGATGCCGATGGGAATCGTCGCGAGCAACCCCCACATCAGGGGCAACGTAACATCAGCGATCAAGCCGAGCGCGATGAATACGGTCCAAAAGATTCTTCGGCGCATTTCTATATTGTAGCGCTGGTGCACACTGGCTGAATTTCGCGGAGGTTTAGTTCGTACCGCTCAATGCGGTTTCAAAAACATAGGTTCCCGAGCCTACCTCGACTAGCACTGCGTCCTCGGCTTGACGCGCACCGAGGAGATCCGAGCGGCCAGCCACGGCCTTCTGGCCTTCTGCGGTCTGCTCGAGCTTCGCTTTCGGCAAACGCACCGTGGCGGTCGTGTTCGGAGGCACTTCGACGGTCAGAGTGAACTTGCCGTTTGCAATCTTCCAGTCCGACGCTACGCGGCCATACATGCTGTCAAACGACGCTTTCGCATAGGTCAGGCCGCCTCCCGGCTGCGGCTGAATCAAAATGTGTTTGTAGCCCGGGTGGCGTTCGTCGAGTTCGATTCCCGCAACCACGCGGTACATCCATTCACCAATAGCGCCATAAGCGTAATGATTGAAGGAGTTCATCCCCGGATCCTGAAAGCCGCCATCGGGCTTGATTCCATCCCATCGCTCCCAAATGCTGGTCGCCCCTTTGGTCACCGGATACAGCCACGAAGGATACTGGGTCCGGTTCAGAAGCATGTAGGCGACATCGAGGTAGCCGTAATCGCTAAGGGTCTGGCAAAGCAGCGGCGTACCCAAAAATCCAGTGGTGAGATGGCCAAATTTCTTTACGTCTTCGGCCAGCCGCGCCGCAGCCAGCGCGCGTTGCGCTTCCGGAAGCAGTTCGAAAGCGAGCGCAAGCGCGTAAGCAGTCTGCGTGTTCGAGGAGAGCCTGCCGTTCGGAGTTACAAACTCTTTTTGAAATGCGGCCTTAATCTTTTCTTCGAGCGACGTGTATTCGGCAGCCTCTTCCTTTTTTCCAAGTACGGCCGCCGCTTTGGCGAGCAGCGCTGTCGAGCGCGCGAAATAGGCCGTCTGAATCAAATCCTTATCGGTGGTTGCGCCGGGATAATCGGAACGGGTCGTTGCAAACGCAAGCCAATCGCCAAAACTGAAACCGTTGCTCCAGATGTATTTTTCGTCTGCCTGCCGCCGCATGTACTCGACCCAGGCTTTCATGCTTGCGTATTGCTCTTCGAGAATCCGCTTGTCTCCGAACGACTGATAGACAACCCATGGAACCACCACGGCTACATCGGCCCATCCTGCGGACGCCGCTTCGCCTTTGCGCGTCTTGTGCGACAAAACGTTGGGAATGACAAAAGGCACTGCGCCGTCGGCTTCTTGATCCAAGGCGACATCTTTCAACCATTTGGTGTAAAACGCCGCGGTGTCGTGATTGAACGAAGCCGTTCGCGCGAACACTTGCGCGTCGCCCGTCCAGCCCAAGCGTTCATCGCGCTGCGGGCAATCCGTGGGCACATCCACAAAGTTGCCCTTCTGGCCCCAAATAATGTTGTCCTGCAACTGGTTCAGAAGAGGGTTGGAAGTTTCGAACGATCCCGTTCTCGGAATTGCCGAATGCACCACAACGCCGGTAAAGTCCTGCCGGTGCAGTTCGCCCGGCCAGCCGCTGACAGCCACGTAACGAAATCCCTGAAACGTGAAATGTGGTTGGAAAATTTCGATTCCCTGCCCTTTTGTGGTGTACTGAATCGTTTGCTTGGCCGCGCGCAAATTTTCCGTATAGAAATTTCCCGCCTTATCGAGGACTTCCGCATGCCGCAGGGTAATTGTCGTTCCTGCCGGCGCGGTCACGCGAAAACGGATCCACCCCACCATATTTTGCCCCATGTCAAGGACCGTATTACCGGCAGGCGTCTTCAGAACTTTGATTGGGGCGATTTCTTCTATTGCCTTGACGGGAGGCCCCGCAGGCGCCACCAGCGTGGCCTTTGGAGCTTCCAGGATGGTGACCGATTGCCAGTCCTTGTCGTTGAATCCTGCGTCGTTCCAGCTAGCCTGTTCGACCCGCGCGTCGTACGTCTCGCCGTCATAAATGTCGGACAAAAGCAGCGGCCCCGTCGCCGACTTCCATTGCTGGTCGCTGCCGACGATTTGCTGCGAACCGTCGTTGAAAGTAATGACCAGTTGCGCGAGGAGGGCCAGCTTCTTGCCGTAGTGATTTCGGTTGTTCTTGGGATCCCACGCCAGCCTTCCGCGGAACCATCCATCGCCCAGAATTGCCCCGATGCAGTTCGCTCCGGATTTAAGATCGTTCGTCACGTCGTAGGTCTGATATTGATAGCGAAAATCGTAGGAGGTCCAACCGGGCGTGAAATACTCTTCGCCCACGCGCTTGCCATTTAGCGACATTTCATACAGGCCCATCGCCGTGGCGTACAATCGCGCCCGCTCGACTTTCCTATTGATCGAGAATTCTCTCCGCAAAAGAGGCGCTGTATTTGATTTGGTTTCATCCTCGGGGAGATTGGGCGTGATCCATTTCGCCTTCCAATCCGTGGGCTCGAGCAAACCCGTCTCCCAACGCGCCGCTTTGCTCCATCCCGTCAAATGCCCGCGATTGTCCGCAACACGCACCTGCCAGTAATAAATCTTGCGGCTTTCGAACGCCGGACCGCTGTACTCGACTTGGTTCGAAGCGTCTGAGGATTGCTTGCCGCTTTCCCAAAGCGTTTTTCCTTTCGCAAGTTCCGTTTCCGAAGCGGCCACGCGAATCTCGTAGCTCGTCTGGAGCACTCCCCTTTCCGTACTCGTGAGCTCCCAGCTTAGCCGCGGCTTTCGCACATCGATTCCCAGCGGATCCGATTTGTACTCACACCGCAGGTTCTTCACCGCGAGGCGAGTATCAGCAATTGCGTTCAGCGCCGTTGTCAATACAACTGCCGCCGCCCAGACAAAGGTCTCGATCTTCCACTTCATCGCTTGCCTCCCAACGCGGATCCTATTTGAACCAGTTTTCCACAACTTTCTTGAGAGACTGGGCTCCAAGATTCTCGATGATCCTCATCACGGCAAAAGCAAGCAAAGTAAGGGCGGCAATCATGGCGTTCTCTCTTCACACGGGCCCATCCACCTGCTTTGTGCGGGGTTCCTAGATAAGGAAAAGCCAAAAGCAGTCCTCCCAGGAGAAAGAGGGCAAGGCTGACAGCCAGTGATCGATCTGCATTACCGGACTAAGTGTGTTTACTGCTTTGAGGAATACGCAGCCGCACCACTATAATACACGCGCGAAAAGCACGCCAAGGAATGCGAGGGTCGTGGAGGAGTTTTGAGTCATACGGAAATCGCAGACGATGGACCGACGGAAAGTTTTCCGAAGCAGCATCCCGTGGCGGCGTATTTTGTTGTGACGTTCGTCACTTCCTGGGTGGGCGCGCTCGCGGTTGTGGCGCCAAGACTTTTTCGTGGGGAGCCCATTTCCAAATTCACCGGAATACTGATGTTCCCTGTGATGTTGCTGGGACCATCCGTAAGTGGAATCCTGCTCACTGGCGTGGTGGATGGGCCAAGCGGTCTGCATGACCTTTTTTCGAGGATGCGGCGAATTCGTGTGGGAGCGAGCTGGTACGCAGCGCTGCTCATTCCACCGGCAACGATCTTCATTGTCCTTCTTTTCTTAAAGACCTTTGTTTCGCCGCTGTTTGCGCCGAACGGGTTTTTCGTTGGAGCTTCGTTTGGAATCGTGGCCGGCTTCTTCGAAGAAATCGGCTGGATGGGCTTCGCATTTCCGAAAATGACCAGAACCGGAAACCCGCTCGCAGCGGGCATCGGGCTTGGGGTGCTGTGGGGATGTTGGCACATCCCGGTGATCGACTTCCTGGGAACGGCAATGCCTCACGGCGGCTATTGGCTGCGCTACTTCCTGGCGTTCACCGGAGTGGTGACCGCCATGCGGGTGTTGATTGCATGGACTTACACAAACACGAAAAGCATTGCGTTGGCGCAGTTGATGCACGCCAGCTCGACGGGTTCGTTGGTGGTGCTCAGTCCCGCAGGCGTAACGGCGGGACAAGAAGCCATGTGGTACGCGATTTATGCGGTAGCTTTGTGGCTGATCGTAGGAATCGTCGCGACAACATTCAGCGAAAAACTGACGCTACCAGCCCCCTAGCGCCTGCCCCCTAAGCAAGTCAACCCAAGTTCCACAGGCCCCAGGGTGGCGCGAGTCAGTTGCCACCTGCCCAAGAGATCAGGCTTACTTTCTGGCAATATCCGCCAAAAATACGCGTCAGCCGAAGCCGCCCGGGCTGATGATGAAAACACAGCCCGAAAGGCGGGAAATTATGGACCGCACAAAACAGGCCGAACCCTCCTACGGCGAACTCACCGCGGCTGCCGTGGCCGAGCGGCAGGCCGAGGCCAGGGAAATTGCGGAGTCAATAGCTGGCACGCGTTCGGCAGACCCTGCAAACGCATCGCGCTACTCACCGGTAACGGTGCCGGGGGCCGCGACAGGCGAATCGTCGCCCGTGAACGACTTTGTGGATTTCCTGAAGCAGACCAAGCGCGTGTGGCTGATGGTAGTGGGAGCGATTGTCGGATTAATCCTCCTGGTTACGCTGGCACAGCGCGGCCTCGAGTGGATCGGCAAGAAGCGCGAGCGGCGGCATGAACAAGCCGTGGCCAGCGCGACCCCGGAACACCTGCTTGCGCGGTGCGGGCAACCGGCGGAAGACACGACCAGAAATCTCTATCCCATCCTGATGCGCACGATGATCTACCAGATCAGCCGGAACGAAGCCTACACTTTTGAGTTCAGCCGGACGGCGGAAGACCAAAGCGACTGGGTGTTTCTTTCGATGAAGGACGCAACCGGCAAGAGCTACGAAACGGCGGAGGAAAAAGTCGGCGCAATGTCCTGTTTGAATTCGCGCAAATAAGCGATTCGATTTCGATTCACGCATGCCCACGAACCGTGTTTTCGACAGCGGCAGGGAGCGAATCCGTTTTCCCGTCACCGCAAAAATCGCGGAGGAAAGGCAGCCCGGATGTAGCAACCTCGACATCCGGGCGGGTTATTCCTCTCGTAGAACCTGCATGGGGTCGACGTGAGCGGCGCGGAGCGATGGAATCAGTGCGGCGAAGGCCGCAACAAGCAGCATGAGAAGTACGACCGACAAAAGCGTTCCAACATCAGAGGGTGAGACGCCATAGAGCATTCCAGAGAGCACGCGCGCAAACGCAGCCGCTAGTCCCCAACCTGCCAAACATCCCAGGAAGGTAACCACCAATCCTTGCGCAAGAAACTGCCTAACGATTTGCCCTTGCAAAGCTCCAAGAGCGAGACGCAGACCGACTTCGCGCCTTCGCACCGTCACGGAATAGCTCAGCGTTCCGTACAGCCCGACACACGCCAGCGAAACCGCCGTCACTGCAAAAAACGAAAGCAGAATCGTGCGCAGGCGATTCTCTGAGAAGGCGTCGTTCAAATGCGCTTCCAGCGGCATGATGTCGAACACCGAGCGCGCAGGCTCGATTTGATGCATCTCTTTGCGAAGCGTCTCCGCTAAAGCCATAGGTTCCGTGGCCGTGCGAACCAGGTAATAAGGGTCCGGGTCGGGAGCGCCAATGCACCAGTACACCGTCGGACCGGGTTGACGATTCAGACCCTCTTCCCGCGCATCTCCTACCACGCCCCGGACTGTGCCGGCGTCCTCCGGCCGCAGAAACGCATTTCCCAGAACCTGAAGGTGCCGGCCGATGACTTTCGAGCCAGGCAGATAGGTGTCTGCGAAACTATGGTTCACAAGAACAGTCACGGAGTTCGCTTCGAGGCGGACACCGCCCGGGGCCCCGGGGCTAACGATGAACTTCGGCTCCTGACAAGGTTCCCCGCTGAGTTGCGGGATTTGCACGGTGGAGAAATATCCGGGGGAGACGAACCGGCTTTCCGCAACTATCTTGTGCCTTGGATCGGCGGGACCTTCGACGAACTTAAGCTCCGTTTGAAACTCCGTCGGGACACCAGGCAGCTCCGCAGAAGTCGCGGCGGCCCCGACGCCGGGCGTGTTTCGCAAGGTCTCGATAATATGATCTATTCGCTGCGTTAGCCCCTTCATGTCCGCGGTTTCCCCCCACGAACCGCTGACGTGGAAGGTCAAGACATGGCTGGCCTCGAAGCCCGGTGAAACTCGGCCAAGAGCTTGAAAGCTGCGCAGCAGCAATGCTGCTCCGCCCAGCAGAGTCACCGCAAGAGCCACTTGCACGCCCACGAGAAACCACTGGAGAGGCGTGCGCGAGGATACCTGCGAGCGGCTGGCCTGCGCGAGCGCCCCGGAGAGATTGCCGCGCGTGCCGCGAATGGCAGGGAACAATCCGCAGACCAGAGTCGCGAGGACGGAACACAGCAGCGTATAAAGTACAATGCGCGCATCAAGGTGAATTTCCTCCACGCGCGGAAGCTCTTTGGCCAATCCGCGAAACACGTTCGACGCTTCGCCGGCCACAAACAGGCCAATCAGCGCGCCGGTGAGTGCCAGCACAAGAGATTCGGTGAGCAACTGGCAAACCACGGCGAAGCGCGAAGCACCGAGCGACAAGCGCACGGAAATTTCATGCTGGCGCTGCGCCCCGCGCGCCAGCAACAGCGCGACAATGTTCGTGCAGCCAATCAGCAGAAGTAGCGACACTGCGCCAAACAGCATCCACAACGAACTTCGCACGCCTCCCACGGTTGCTTCCTTGAGCGGTGCGATTCCCGGTGTCAAATGCGCATCCGTTTGCGGAAATTGCTTCCCTAGTTGTGCCTGCACTGTTTCCAGGTTGGCGCGCGCCTGCTCGAGCGTGACCCCTGGTTTCAGACGTCCGATGGTGAGATACCACGTCGAACCTCGATCCTGCGCGAACGGCGCATCGGTCGGGACAGATGCCCAAACGTCCACGTCAGGGCTTGGAAACGCGAAGGAAGCGGGCATGATTCCCACGATTGAGCCGGAAAAGCCGTCGATCCGCAGTTTATTCCCGAGAGCATTCGGATCGCCAAAGCGACGCCGCCAGAACCTGTCACTAATAAGCAGGGCATGCGG
>Ga0126383_10000858_pt1 | contig 17791 bp, 13 predicted proteins | sample PanSoiMetPlot_35_FD_96882 | JGI IMG/M metagenome (GOLD analysis project Ga0126383, IMG submission 96882) | Tropical forest soil microbial communities from Panama - MetaG Plot_35 | ecosystem: Environmental > Terrestrial > Soil > Tropical forest > Bulk soil | place: Panama | collected 2016-02-17
AGCCAGCGCCGATATTGCGGCCATCAAGGCCATGCGATCACGCGTCATGTCCGATTCTCACCCTCCCGGATTTGCATCTGTCCCTAAATGATCCGTCGAGACGGCAATTTGTCATCGAACCAAAGCGAAACTTGCGTTCGGCCGCGCGCCCTGCCTGTCGTCCCCGCTTAAGCGCGCTTGCGCGGGAACGCTGACGGGACGCGGCGGACCGACAAAACGGGTTCTCGCCGGCTCACACGATGGGAGAGAAGTCGAGCAGTGGTTCGCTTGGCGAAATTTGAGGACGACAGCGCGCGGCTGACCGAGGAGGCCAGCGTGCAGGACGAGAGGCTTCGGCGTCAACGCCCCGATCTACACCTTTCCGTTCGACCACAGGTTCGGCCGTTGCGGTGGAGATGCGGATTGAACCCGGCCATGCCCATCGGCGACGCCACCCATGCAAAGGAGAGTCACGCGTGCATCACAAAGCCTCTTTCGACACCATCATGATTCCGCCCGGGAAGTATCAAGTGGTTCGTCAGCGGGAGTATTCTCCGCGGGCCGTTCGGGAGGCCTATCGCTATGTCGCTGACTGACCTCGACCGCTTCAAGGCGGCCTGCGTCTATCCGGGCGAACTCGACGAACAGGCGGTCGAGCGCGAGCTGGCGGCATTTCTGCGGGCGCGAGGCGAGAGCCGGCGGATCGTGAGGCTGCGGGCAGGGTGGCGCTCGCAGCATGACCCGCCACTCAACCGAAGTATCAAGTGGATTTTGGCTAAGTGCGTAGAGCGCAATCTCCTAGTCCGCGCCTTGCGCGGCGGCGCTGAACACGAGCACTCCCGGCACCTCCACGCCATCCCCGACGATGACGCCGATTTCTCCTCCGATGACCGCATCGCCCGTGCCGCCCTTGATGCCCTTGCCGTCCGTCGCGCCAGCGACGCCGGCGCCGCCGACGCCGCCCTCGCCTCCTGCCGCGCTCTCGCCGGCCGCGCCGACTACGTCGGCGTCGTCTTCTTCGTCGCCGGCTTTGTGGCCATTGCCGTCACCATGGTCCTAGCCGCCTTCGGTGACGCCGATTTTCCCTCCTATGACCGCGTCGCCCGTTCGGCCCTTGGTGCCCTTGCCGTCGTCGATCTCGCCGCCATCGCCGTCCTTTTCGTCAGCGCACCCTTGTTACCCGTGGCCGCCGTTGCCGACTTCTTCTTCCCCCGCCGCGCCGCCGCTGCCCGCGCGTTCGCCGGCTTTGCGGCCGACCCCGAAGCCCGCGCCTCGAGAACCTGGCGCGGTTCAGTGTGGGAGCTGTCGTGGACCGTCTGCATGCTATTCCACGCGATTGAGCGGAGAAAACTTGCCGTTGCGTGGTTGCGGCCCCTCTTCGAGGCTTTTGTCTGCGGCTGCTGGCTCCTCCATTGGACCGATGACACGCTTTACTGGGTGGCGAAGCCCGCCGTACGCTGGCAGCCAGGCGCGCGGCGCCTGCGCCTTCATCACGATACTCATGCGGCGCTCGAAAGCGACGTCGTGAGCCTCTACTTCTGGCATGGCGTCAGGGTGCCATGGTTTGTAATTGCAACACCCGACCGGATCACGATCGACCGTATCGAAAAGGAGACCGACGTCGACGTGCTGCGGACGATGATCGAACGCTATCGCCACGGCGAGGAAATCCACGGCGCCGCCGCCTTTATCCGCGATGCCGGCGCCAAGCGCCTTGATCACGACGAGCGCTACGGCACGTTATGGCGGCGCCGTATCTTTGTCGCAGTCGGAGAAGCTGCTGTTGAGGATGAGCCGATCGTGATGATCGAAGTGGTCATCCGCACCCCGGATCCGGACACGCGGTTCAAGCACCACTGGCTGCGCGTGCCGCCGACAATGCGAACCGCCCGCGAGGCGGTGGCCTGGGCGTTCCCTGATTTTTGGGGCTCAACTGAAAACGGAGGTTTTTCCATGTACCGGCAAGGCGACGTATTGATCATCCCGGTCCGATCGATCCCGGAAAAGCTCGATCCGATCGACAGCGAGGACGGCCGCGTCGTGCTCGCGCACGGCGAAGTCACCGGCCATGCTCACGCCATCTGGGCCGAGGGTGCGGCGCTGTTTCGCGATCCCAAGCTGATGGCAGTGTTCATGAGGGTGAGCGGCGATGCTCCGGTGGCGCTGGAGCACGAAGATCATGACACCATCATGATTCCGCCCGGGAATTATCAAGTGATTCGTCAGCGTGAATATTCTCCGGGGGCCGTTCGGGAGGCCTATCGCTATGTCACCGACTGATCTCGACCGCTTCAAGGCGGCCTGCGTCTATCCCGGCAGACTCGACGAACAGGCGGTTGAGCGCGAGCTGGCGGCATTTTTGCGGGCGCTGGGCATAAATCGACAGATCGTGAGGCTGCGGGCAGGATGGCAACTCGACGATCATCCAGCTCTCCGGCGTAATGTGCAATGGATTGCGGAGGAGTGGGTAAAGAGTAATCCTGCCGCCCGCGACGCCCTCTCCGGCCTCGACGTTTGCACGGGCCACTACTGCCCTCCCCTCCACGCCGCTCCCCTCACTCCCTACTCCCGCGCCGACTATGCCGCGCGCTTCGCCCGCGACGCCCGGGAGGCCGGCGAAGCCCGCGCCGCTCTCGACGCTGGTGCGGTAGCCGCCGCCTGCTGGCCCCCCGCCGCCCGCGACTGGCAGTTCGTCCTCGGCGCCCTCGATGCACGCGACGCCATCGCAGCTCTTGCCGCCCTCGGTGCTCCCGACACCCTCGCTGCCCTCGCTGCCGGCGCCGCCCGCGGCGGGGCCGCAGCTGTCGCTGCCCTCGGTGTTCCCGACACCCGCGCTGCCCTCGACGCCATCGCAGCGCTAGTCGCCCTCGACACCTACTACGCCCGCGCCGCCCTACAGCAGTTCGCCGCTTGGTGTTTCCAGGCCTATGGATGGTGGTGGTGTCGGGATGTCTCGGCAATCGTTACCCAATATTTTGCCGCAGTCGAGCTACGCATGCCGGCCATCGAGGCATGGTCGAGACCACTATTGGAGGCCTTTGTCGCCGGCTGCTGGCTGCTCTATTGGGCCGATGATACGCTTTACTGGGTGGCAAAGCCCACCGTACATCGCGACCCGGGCACGCCGCGCCTCCACCACGATGCTCATGCGGCGGTGAAAAGCGACATCGCGAACCTGTACTTCTGGCGCGGCGTACGGGTGCCACCGTTCGTGATCCTAAGGCCCGATTTGATCACGATCGCCGGTATCGACCGGGAGCAAAATGCCGAAATCCGCCGCGTCATGATCGAACGCTACCGCCATGGGGAGGAAATCCACGGCGCCGCGGCATTCGTCCGCGACGGCCGCGGTGAGTGCCTTGATCACGACCAATATGGTACCTGTGGCGCCGCAATATCCCGCGTGACGAGCCGATCGTCATGATCGAGGTCGTCAACCGCAGCCGCGAACCGGACGGCAGTTTCAGGCGCTACTGGCTGCGCGTGCCGCCGACAATGCGAACAGCCCGCGCGGCGGTGGCCTGGACGTTCGATGTGCCGGCCAAGCGGTATGCACCCGACATAGAGACCTGATCGGCCATCGCTCTCGGTCTCGTCCGGAGACCATTCGGGAGGTGATGCGGTATGTCGCTGACCGACCTCGATCGTTTCGCGACAGCCTGCGTCTTTCCCGGCAAACTCCAGGCGCTCGACCGCGGAGGCCAGCCCTCCTGCGGCGCGAAACCCTCAAGCGCGACCTTTCGCACAAATTGAGGGGCTTGCGCCGACGCGCCGTCAATGGAGATGGGGGCTTTCAGGAAATGAAACCATCCAGGGCCACGACAGAGTCAGGACTGGTCACCGTTTTGGAGGGTACGAAAGTGGTAGAAGCACAGCGCCAAGTACCCCGAAGCCCTGTCTTGCGAAATTTCATTTGGTATGTCCTAATGAAGTTGACGACTGCGGCACAATATGGAACGAGCCACACATGGGCGGTAGCCAGTCGGGCCCATGGCGCGCAACGGTCGTAATTCCCTTATCTGGGCATCGCGATCGTGCGTAACCCCAATCAGAGCGGGACCGTTTACGGATGGTGCACGACGTTTCCGAACCATTGATCTGATCGGCAAGTGACTGTGGCTCGCAGGCGGGCTTACGCGACGCGGAATTCGATTCACGCACTGGCAAACGTTTCCGTCGATTTTCACTGACCGAGAAATTCGTCTCGGATTGATCTCAGCGGGGGGACATCGATGAGCGGCGCTCACACGGACCAGGGCGCGAGCGGGTGCGAGACGGGCGAAGTCTATCGCTTTCCTCTGAGTATTTCCATCCCGGCGACGATCATGGAGGCATTGCGCGCCAACTGCGAGCGCATGCGAGGGCTGATCGTCGGAGGCAGTGTTCGCGATGCAGTTCTGGGCCATGAACCGAAAGACGTCGACCTCGAAGTCTATGGAATGAATTACGAGGATCTCGCCGCCGTTCTTCGACAATACGGACGGATGGACTTTGTTGGAAGGAAATTCGGCGTAATCAAGTTCTGGGATGAGAGTGGAAACGAAGTCGACATTTCGATTCCACGGCGAGAGAGCAAGACGGGAGTCGGTCACAAAGAGTTCTCTACCTCGTTTGACCCGGATATGACCGCGCGAGAGGCGGCTGCAAGGCGAGACTTTACCGTGAATGCGCTCGCCTGGGATCCGCTGACCGAGGAGCTTCACGACTATTTTGGTGGGATGCGTGACCTCGATCGAGGCGTGCTACGCGCGACTTCGCCGGCTTTTTCCGAGGATCCCCTCCGCGTCCTGCGCGGAATGCAGTTCAGCGCGCGGTTTGGGATGAGGCTTGAGCCGCAGACGGCCGAGCTCTGCCGCTCGTTGCGAAGTGAGTACTGCCATCTCGCCCGCGAGCGCGTGGCGGAGGAATGGATGAAGCTTGCCGTGAAGGGCAAGCAGCCGGGCCGGTTGTGGAGCTATCTCGGCGAGGCCGGTTGGATCGAGCTCTACCCGCCGCTCGCCCGGCTGGTCGGGGTACCGCAAGACCTGGAATGGCATCCCGAGGGCTCGGTCGATGTGCATACTGCCCATGTGTTAGATGCGATGGCTTGCATTGCCGATCGCGAGGGTGCCGCGGGTGATGATCGGGCCGTTCTCGTTTTTGCGGCCCTCACGCACGATTTGGGGAAGTCATTCGTGAAGGATGGCGGAACAACCGAGATGCGCGAGAAGGCCGGACGCCTGCGCTGGACGGCACACGGGCACGACGAGGCCGGCGGCCCGATGGCACGGGACTTCCTCGAGGCTCTCGGGCTCAAGGCGAGCGTCATCGACCGGGTGGTTCCGTTGGTTGAGAACCATCTCCAGCACGTTCATCTGGCCGCCGGCAAAGGCATTACGTCCGTTGCAGTAAGACAGCTCGCGGATCGACTCGCGCCAGCGACAGTACGGGAACTGGCGTTGCTGATCGAAGCGGACCAGTCGGGGCGGCCGCCGCTACTTGGAGGAATGCCAGAGCACGCGCAACAGATGCTAGAGCTTGCCAAGGAGCAGGACATTGCCGACGGGCCGCCGCCCCGGTTGGTTCAGGGACGCGACGTCCTGCCGTACTTCGCCGGCAGACCCGGTCCGCACATCGGTAGGGCCGTTAACGCGGCCTATGCCGCTTTCCTCAAAGGCACGTTCACGAGCCAGCAAGAGGCCGCGATCTGGCTGGAGTACTATGTGGAAAAAGAGGCACGCCTGGTACGTGGGAGCGATGTATTGCCGTATTTTGACACGCCCGGCCCGCAAGTCGGGAAAGTACTGAAAGCGGCGTGGGAAGCGCAACTCGCCGGTGAATTCTCGGACCGCCCCGCCGCGGAGGAATGGCTGAGACGATATCTCCAGGCAGAGCACCCCCATACCCGAGAGCGGCGGACCCCGAGTGGTTATAACCCGTAATGAGTTCGTGAGTAACGCCAACGGACTCACGCGTCCATGACTTCCCAAGCACAGGTGAATGCGAGAGACAATGCCAACGTGGAGCGACTTGGCGACCGATCGGCGCTGGCGTGGTGTCGTCACCTTTATCCGCGACTGGGTGGGGCCATTCGACCCCGCCTGCGGTATGTCCGCGGAGGAACTCGACGAGATACTGCTGCGGGAGTCACTGGCCCTACCGGCGGCCCTCAGGGAGTGGTACTTGCTCGCGGCCCGGTGGAGCCAAGGCGGGTTGAACGTCTGGATCAGCCCTCAGAAATTGGCCGCCGAGGACGGGACGGTCGAGGTCTTGACCGACACGCAAGGGGCCAACCGCTGGGGGGTCCGGGCAGCGGACCACGACGTCGAGGATCCGCCCGTCTACGATCTGGACGCCAATCCCACCAAAATCGACTTCCCGAGTTTCACGTCGCTCGTCACGGCCCATGATCGTCAATGACGTGATCTTTGGGTGTGACACTGATGAACCGGTGGAACTGAACCCTGGTGTCGCTCGCGCCGGTTTGACGTGCTTCGTCTCGACCCGCCAGGGGACTTCTACGCCGACGGGGTTCTCGACGCTGCGGCCGTCGTCATGTTCGCCTACCCTGGGAATGGCCCGGCGTACGGCAAGACGCGAACTCATGCAGGGCATACACTGTTTCAGCGGTTCCAACTATAAACGGCCAGGCCCGTCCAAGCGGTGACGGCTGCCGGTCACAAGATCCCGACAAAGACGGCTGCCGATCGGGCCAATCACGCGAGGAACGGTTACCTCTAACGCACTCCGCGCCGCACCAAGCGGCTTGCTGCTGATATGGCCTAAGGGACCGACAAGTTCCTCGACTGGCTGGTCAAGATCAAGAAAATCATCCCGCACATCGCGGTCTGGGACAAGAGCGATCGGCGGGATGGCGTTTTCTCGCGCTCAGACTTTCGCTGGGACAAGAAGCGCGGTGTCTATGTATGTCCGAACGGCAAGCTGCTGCGGACCAGTGGTACAGTGTACGATGGCGCGCACTGCACGAGGCGCCAGCGCGGCCCGCGCTGGGCGCCTCAAGCTCGGCGATCACCTCGCCCTAAGGCCGCCGGCTCGGCGGCTTGGCAGGCGCCCCGTGTCGATCCATCTTTTGATCCTCCTGTCGTCCGGACCTTCGCGAAATTTTCGCCAAGGTCCAAATCCCGCCCCGGGTGGGTCCGGGAGGGTTTCAAAACCGCCTCGCAAAGCTCCCATCAAAAATTTTCACCACTGATCTCAATAGCTTGAAAAACTCCATGGGAGGGTTTGGGAGCTTGGGAGGGTTATTTCATGATCTTATATGCGCGCACGCGCACATGGACCGACCCTCACAAAATCCTCCCAAACTCCCATAAACCTCCCAACCCTCGCATAATCAGCCGGTTAGCCGTCCGCTAAACCCTCCCAAAACCCGGAGCCTGGGAGGGTTCACATGGTGAAATCGCCGATTTCATCAGACAACGACTCCTGTTCTGCGTTGGGCGCATGCCTCGGGCGCCCGTCCTCGTCGATGAAATCGCCCTTGCCCTTGGTGAGGCGAATATCGAGGAAGAAACACGACGCTCGATTTATCCGTCCGGTAACCCCGCTCCGTCGTCGCGTCGGAGAAAGCCGCGGTCCTTCCACGGATTGAGTGCGTTGGCGACCGACCACGCATTGAAGACTTCGTGCAGCACGCTCGATTGCACGCGCTCGCCCGGCGCGTGCTCCGTGCAGGCCTCCAGGAAGCGCCCGAGCTGGTCCGCGGCGGGTACGCGCCAAAACCTATTGCGCATGATAGCAATCAAAGAACGGCTGCCTGACCCACAGGGCACTGCCCTTATGGAATGGTCCGACCAGACCAAAACCGTTATCGAGCGCCGCGCCGGCGAAAGCGCGCTGCAATTTTCGCATCAAGACAGTCAACAGCATCGTGCCATGAGGCCCATTTTCTCACGGATCGCACGGCGTCGCGACCTTGCCGATGTAAAGTTCAGCCGGGTTGTTAAGCGACTGTGCAACATTGTGACAGGGCGTTTTCTTCCTGATCCCCCTCGCTCGCCTGTAGAGCGGTTCGGCATCGGCGTAGCGACCCTGGCTGCGATAGAGCGCAGCCAGGTTGTTGAGAGACGTCGCAACGTACGAATGATCGGGTCCGAACGCTTTTTCCAAAATCGTCAGCGCTCGCCAGTAGAGCGGCTCGGCGTCGGCGTAGCGACCCTGCTTGGCATAGAGCTCAGCCAGGTTGGTGAGCGCCCCGGCGACGTACGGATGGCCGGGACGGTACAACGCTTTTTCGATGATCGCCAGCGATCGCCTGTAGAGTGGCTCGGCGTCGGCGTAGCGACCTTGGTTTTTGTAGAGCGCAGCCAGGTTGTTAAGCAACGTCACAACGTCCATGTTATAGCCATAAGGACCGAGCTCTTTCTCCGCGATCGCAAGCGCGCGTTGCGCCAGCGGCAAAGCTTCATCGAATTTCCCGGCTCGCGACAGTTCTGATGCTTTCTCAGTCAGCGTGGCCACCTCGTCCTGTTGCGGAAACGCAGCCGCAATGACGGAAGCATCCATCGTCAGCGTCACCGCAATGATCAGACCGAGTCGTTTGGTCGGGGTCATGAATAGCCTCCCATAGTGCACTACCCTATGGAATGGTCCGACCAGACCAAAAACCGTGAACAGACGTCGCGCCAAAGTGCGCTGCAATTTTCACGTCAACCCAGTCACCGGCGTCCTCCGATGGGCTTCATCGTGCGCCGCCGACGGTTTTTTGAAGGCGCACGACGTGTTCGAGCCTTACAGCCTCGACGACCCCGAGCGCGAGCGACCCCCAGCGGCTGCTCGGTCTCTAAAAGGGCCCTTGGCTTATCGGCGCCCGCGCGGGCACAGGCACCGATAAGATAAAAGGTCGGGTATTTTTGAGTGCGGTCCGCCCAAAGCGATCGCCTCTGTCCAATGACCTGACCAGACCCAAACTGTTATCGCCGAGCGCGTCAGCGCCCAGCGGGCGCGAGGTCAGCGCGGGCTACGACATGCTGATGTCGGTGCCATTCAAACGCCACACCGCATCAAGTGAAGGATCGAGATAGCCACACCGGAGGGGGGCGAGGCGTCGTAAATGGTTGCGCCACCGGATCGGCGCACGGGCCCGGGGACGCAAGACAGGCGCAAAGCAGGCAGCTACCGACGGGCCAATCGCAACAAAGCGCCAAAGGTGCCGATTGTAACTCCAATCATCATAAAGTGGTACGAGTCCATTTGACCGGTAAATACCAGATAGGCTCCTACGCCTGAGAACAGCGCGACCACTGAAAAATACAGAATGAGACCTGGCTTGCTTGGTCCATCCATTGAGTCCTCCTGTGAAAGTTTATGCCTGCTGTCAGGGTTCGATTCCCGCGCAGTCATCTGATTCCGAGCGCTGCTTCGAGCCCTTTGGTCAATTCCAGGCAACCGGGTCCCTTGATGCCACGCACTGCGATGCTGACCGACCATTCGGCCCAGAAGGGAGATCAGTCTCTTGTCGCTCCATCTCGCCTCCCCCCAGAGCTACTTATGCAGTAGTGGCTGTGGGGTCCGGCCTGCTGCAATGCTGCATCCATCGGATGCTGTCATTAATGCTGAATTGCGCCGGCGCATGACAAAGCCCGGCGACCCGGCAGTCGTAAGGACCGGGCCGGGCCAGCACCGGGGTTGGTCGTCTGGTTGCGGCGCCGTTCGGCACCGCAATAGGGCGCGCCGCGGCGAGTCGGGTAAGAGCAGCCACTGCCTCCCTCTCAAAGATAAAGGCCGCGGCCGCACCTGCGCACGCGCCGGTATTCGATATAGCCGGTATACAGATTGTAGACAGCGATCGTCCGGTAGATGCAGAAGTTACCGGTATTTCGTCCGTTGTAGTAGACGGTGCCGTTGTCGAGATCGATCCCGAGGAATTGGGGGTCGTTACGCTGTTGCGGTATCCCGTCTCCGGCAAACACCGGTCCGGCGAATCCTGCAAGCGCGATGAGGGCCGCAAAGGCTGCTGCAAAATTCTTGTTCATCCCATTCTCCTTTCGATCCCGGCAGACCGGAGAAAGGCTCCGGCCTCCCTGGAGAGCTATGAGATAGCGAGAGCGGTTTTTGCTCCCGGCAGGACCTCCGGCGTCCAGGTCAAGCTCCGCGCCACATTATTTCTTGGCCCGGCTGCAAACAGCTGCTTGCGTTTTGAACGCCAGAGGGATTGTTGCGCCTGTCTCGATTGCGGCGGTGCGGGTGATTGTGAGCAACGGCTCCGCCTATTTGAACAAGAATGTGCAATCAGCCATACCGGGAGCCAAGGACGCCAGGCAGAAGCAACTCGGTTCCCGTAATGAAATCGGGAATTATGCGGAGGGCACCCAGCCGGATTTCAAAGGCACCTAATCCGCCACGGCTTGCTTCATCAGAATACCCCCACCATCGTCGCCGGCGCCGCGGGGCGGCTCGGTTTTCCCGCATTCGCGATCTGTTGCCTCGGTTGTGCGGGCGCCTTGGGGGAAACCGCATCACCGGCCGGCGGGCGCACACTCGACTTGCCTTTCTCGCCACTGTGCTTGCCGGGCCGCGCCGCATCGGGCGGATTTCTGCCGGCTTGGCGAATTCCTGTTCCGGCGGCCGCGGGTGGCTTGTCCGGCCTGTCGGCAGCCGGCTCAATCCGAGGCCCCACACTCGGCCCTGCTTCAGTTTTGTCCGGCCGATCGGATGGCGTCGTGTCCGCGATAACGTCGAGCTTCTGTATTGCGACGTGATCGTCCTGCAGGGGGCTGGCCGGTTGGACGGGCTGTTGGGCCGCCGGCACTGTCATCACAGGTTCCTGCGCCACAGCTGATTGATCATGAAGCACAGGGTTCGGCGGTACGGGCTGCGGCGGCATCTCGCTTGTCTCGCCACTGTGCTTTCCGGGCCGCGCCGCACCGGGCGGATTTCCATCGCCTTGGCGAATTCCTGTTCCGGCGACCGCGGGTGGCTTGTCCGGCCTGTCGGCAGCCGGCTCAATCCGAGGCCCCACACTCGGCCCTGCTTCAGTTTTGTCCGGCCGATCGGATGGCGTCGTGTCCGCGATGACGTCGAGCTTCGGTAATGCGACGTGATCGTCCGGCAGGGGGCTGGCCAGCTGGACGGGCTGCTGGGCCACCGGCACCGCCATCACAGGTTCCGGCGTCACAGCCGATTTATCATGAAGCACCGGGTTCGGCGGTACGGGTTCCGGCGGCATCTGCACCGACGGCGCAAGGTGAGCGAGCCGATCCAGGACGACGGGGTAGTGAGGCGATGACGGAAATCTTTGGATAAAGTCTTGCAAAGCGGATCGATCGCCGGAGTCCTTGATTTTCTCCCAGGCACTGCGATCGCTCCGATTGAGGAAATAATTGTCGTAGGCCAGCATGCTGATTTCCGGATGCTGGCGGCCTCCGGTTTGGGTGCTGACATCGGCACCGACGAGTTTGAGCATCTGGGTGATCTCAAGCCCGGCTTCGCCGATTCTGGTCAGCAGAGCGCTGGTGAACGGGCTGTTGCGACCCTTGCCGTCCTCGGCGCGCTCGCCCGCCGCCGCCGAATAGACGGTGATCATGCCCTGAGTCTTGTCGTGGCGAAGGTCGCGGTCACTGCCGCCGCCTCCGGCGGAGCGATAAATACGGAGCGGGTTGTCGCGGCAGGCGTCGAGGATCATGACCTTGAGCCCGCTGACGCGGTCGAGCGCCCTGCGTACATCGTCCAGGCGGACCATGCTCCAGACGCTGTCGCCGTCCTTCAGCTCGCCGTCGACCGGCATCAGATAGTTCTGGCCCTGGAGCTGCATGGCGTGGCCGGCGTAGAAGAACAGCGCCACCTCGGCGTTCTCACCCATCCTGGCAAAGTCCGCGACCTTGCTCTCAAAATCCAACTTCTTGGCGTTGATCAAGGTGAGAACCTTAAACCCCAGCCTCTCCAACGCCTGGGCGACATCCGCTGCATCGTTTTGGGGATTGGGAAGGGAAATATTTTCTGCTGTGTAGGTCGAATTGCCGACCACCAGCGCAATCCGCCGCTCAGCCCGCGGCTCGCTCTTTGGTGCAGTGCCGAGAAGCGTGACGCCGCGCTCGGTCAGCGTTTGCTGCGCCCGCGCGCCCTCTGCGATCGCATGCACAATAATGAAGCCGCTGATCGCGGCTGCCGTCAACAGCCAGGTCCTGATCATGATTCCTTCCCCACCACCGATTCCGACAAGACTGGAGAAAGTCTCCAGCCTCCTGGAGAAGCCATGAAGGGGCGAGAGCGATTTTTGCTCGGGCAGGACCTCGTCCAGGTCAAAGCTCCGTCACATTATTTTTGACCTGGCTCCAAAACGGTTGCTTGCATTTTGAACGTCACGCGGCATACTTTTCGATTGACCGCGCCACGGTGGCAGCCGCGACTAAGTCTGTCGTCATGATTGCTCCTCTCCGTCGTTCGCAGAATTTCCGTTGGCGGGATTTCCGCTTCATCGCGTTCGTTCTGTGCGCAGGGTGTTCATTGCTTTTGCAACCGGCACTCGCCCAAAATGTCCGGCTGTTCGAAGACAATGCGGATTCGATCGCTGTCGTGATCGGCAACAAGAACTACAGGCAGACCGTATCTGTTGACTTCGCTCACAACGATGCCCATGCGATGAGTGATTTTCTCAGCCGCTCGCTCGGTTTCCGCAAAGACAATATCTTCGTGCGCGAGGATGTCACACTCAGCGAATTGCAGCAGATGCTCGGCAACGAGCGCGGCCCGTCCGGGCAGCTCTTGGATGCCGTCAAGGAGGGGCGTTCCAACGTCTTTGTCTATTTCTCCGGCCATGGGGTGCCGGATCTTCGGACCCACCAGCCCTTCCTGCTGCCGTCCGACGGCAATCCCAGCCGGGCCGACACCGGCTTTGCGCTCGACACGCTCTACCGCAATCTCGAGGAGGTGAAGCGCAAGGTCGGCCCCGCCCGCCAGGTGATCGTCATGATCGACGCCTGCTTCACGGGGGAAACCGGCCGCAGAGGCGAGTCGCTGATCACCGTCTCGGCGCCGGGCTTCGTGCCCGCGAGACCGAAGGCCGGCTCCGGCATCGTCAAGCTCCTCGCCACGTCGGCGCGATCACCGGCCAACTGGGACCAGGACGACAAGCTTGGGCTTCTCACCAGCCGCTTCCTGCTCGGCGCCGCCGGCCTCGCGCGCGTCCCGGATGCCGCGCCGGATTTGTCCTGGGCCGATCTCAAGCGCTTCGTGATCGACAGCGTCAAAGAAGGCGCGCGGCGAGAGATGGGCCGGGAGCAGGTGCCGGAGATCGACGAGGCCGCCCTCACCCTGAAGCCGGACGGCCCGGTGCCGGCGATCGAGCGCACCTACGGCCGCATGCGCGATGAAGCGAGCTGGCGCGCCGCTGAGGCGGCCAACACCGTCCCCGCCTTGGAGAATTATATCGCCCGTTGCGGCGCGATCTGCGCCTTCAAGGACCGGGCGCTGGATGCGCTTGTAGCAAGGCGTGGCGCTGCCGCCGCGGCGGCCGATGCAGCCAACTGGGAAACGTTGAGCGCGCTCGAAAAGTACCAGGATTATCTTGAAGGCTGCGGCCGCGTCTGCGCCTATCGCGAAATTGCCAGGCGTTATCTCGCGCTCGCGCCTCCTGTGGCGCCGACGCGCCAGCCTGCTGCACCAGCAGTCGTGCCGGGGCCGCCCACTGCCGCGGGGGACGCGAGTGCCGTGGGAGCGCGGCCGATGGCGGCACCGGCGCCTGCGAGGCCCACAACCCCACAACAGACGGCGGTCTTCTCGCCGCCAGTCACGCTAGTTATGCCGGGCTCGGGCTCTACGGCCAAGCCGGAGGTCCCAAGGAAATCCTATGGCGACGAGGATGTCGATTTCAACATCCCCGAAATAAAATCCTTGAGCCGCATTGTCGGCGGGCCGACGCCTTTGACCATCCCCGGTATCACAAAGGTGACGACCGTCGAACTCATGGAGGCCATCCAAGCCGGCCACCCGATGGTTCTCATCGATGTTGTCGGTCAGAAGCACACGACGACCATCAAAGGTGCCATCCCGCTGCCGTATGCCGGTGCCTCGGGGAGTTTTCGCGACCAGGTTCAGACCCGGCTCACCGATGTGCTGAACGGCTTGTTGCAGGGACGCGCGGAAGCCACCCTGGTCTTCTTCTGCGGAGGGGCAAAATGTTGGGAGTCCTATAACGCCGCCCTGCGCGCCCGCGCCGCCGGCTTTAAGAACATATTATGGTACCGTGGTGGGCTGGAAGCGTGGGAGCACGCTGGCTTCCCGATGCAGCCCACCTAACAATGAGGATCAATCCGACTTGGGTCCGGTGATCGTGCGATAAGTTCGCTAGGGTCCTGGTTCTGAAGTTCGTTACATTCATTCGACTACTGCCGCGCGGCCCTGCCACAAACCGTTCAACGTGCATTGGCAGTTGTGTTTGCGCGGACACATTCGGCCAGCACCGGAAAAAGTCGGGAGGTGCCGCCCAAAATGAGCGGGATAGACTGCCCTTCGAAAAAAACCCACATGACTTTCGATCTGCGGAATTGCTCGACGAGGCCGTCGCCCTCCATCGGAATTATTAACCCGTGCTCATCTTCTGACAGTGGTTTCGCAAACAGATGATATTGAGCCTGGGAGTCAAATGTCACGTCCACGGAAATCGGCTTCCCGACCTCCCAGTGCCATGATGGACGACTCAGATAAACGCCCCAACTGCGATCCGTTTGCATCGCTACACCAACAACACCATTGTTGTTGAAGGAATTTACGGCCGTACATGCTGCAAGCGCCCCCTTGGCATCAAAATTCGCTCTGGCCTTCCACCCGCCGTCCAAGCGCGAGTACTCACTCGTAAGCCGCTCTCGGGCAAATCCCGAGCCCGTGGGGGCAACACTGGAGCGGCCAGCAGTAGGAGCACTATTTGTACGCAAGCACTGAACCAACAGCGGCTGAAGTCTGGATACTCCATCCAGGGCGAGGCTATATTGCTGTCCCTGAACGAAGGTATACATGGCTCTTGACTGGAAAAACCGTCTGACAATAGCGTCACCAGAGATCGGAACTGACAAGTTGTGCTCGTCTAGAGGCTTCCCATAGCTATGAAATAGCGCCTGCCCATCGAACCCCAAATCCACCGGGAAGGCTGTCCCAACTTCCAGCCGCCACGACTTCTGAGAGAGTTCGATGAACCAGAAGGGCTCATCGCCGTAGTAGCCTTCGAGAGCGACGACCCGAAGCATGGTGCCAGCGCTGTTGGGCGCCTCAGCATTGCACTCGCGGAACTTTCCATTCTCGAATATGGCGCCGCCTGCCCAGTTGCCGGTACGAATCGTGATTGGCCCGTCGCGACCGTGGCGCTCTTGCCCGAATGCGCCGCTTGCGGTCAGCAGCAATACCAGGACGCACGCCCCAATCCTCATGCCCATGTCATTTCCCCCAAGATGCAAGCCGCTTCAGCGGGCATTCTCCCCCAACCGGGAGAAATGTCGGTCGGGTGCCAAGATAAGGAATTTTAAAGCTGGTGTGCATTTCGTTTCCCGCGCCTTAGGGTAGTGCCATTTTGTCGTAGAGACAATGGGCGGCGGCACAATCATGCCCGACGACAGCCATATGACGCTCCCCACCCCTACTGCTTATTTCACCGCAGCTTTTGGCTTTTGGCGCGGCGCAGCATTTCGAAAAATTCCACCGAGTCTTCTGCCGCGCGGCCATCGCTTCATGCTTACGTCCATTCCGAAACGCCTCTTTTTCTGCGCGGGCGAGACGGAGGAACTCGATCCATTCGAGCACGCCGGCCGCTGTCCCAGCCGTAATCTATGTGAAACCACTAGAGCGGATTCCGTACGAGAACGGCGGAGATAAACGGCGCCCCGCAAACGCGAGGCTACAAATGGCCGACAATGCGTCTGCACGCCGGGCAAGGGCGAGCCGTGTGATCGCCCTCCAGTAACCAGTAACCAGTAATCAGCAATCAGTAACCAGTATCCCGTAATAGTAATCACATCACTGCAGACCTGCCTTCGTTCTGATTACTGACCTCTGATTCCTGGTAGGGCGACCACAAGGGTCGCCCCCCTACAGCAGGCAATGTTGAGGGACTCAATCCCTTCCGAATCGCGTGCGACTACCGGATATTTATCGTCTGCCCGGGCTTGAGAGCGTCGAGCGGGCGGTCGGGGACGACGCGGGTCCCGGTGCCGATGCCGCGCAGCGCCTTGTCGAGGTCTTCGGCCGCCGGCGCAAGCGGCAATTCGACAAGTAGCTTGCCGTCGCCGATATCTTCCACCTTCGCATTTCCGCCGAAGCTCTCCCGCAGGCGCGACATCGTCTCGGCCGTAACCCTCTGGCCCTTGGCCAGCACAAAGATGATGCGGCGCATGTTCTTGACCTCCTCGATGCAAACCGGCCCGCAATTGGTGACGCGCGGATCGGCCCCGTCGGGTTTCGGCCCGCTCGCCACAGCATCGACGAGCGCCATCATCGCGGCTTCGGCGTCGGGCACGACCGACGCGAGATCATTGCGGGGGTCCGTCACGGACTTGCCCGTCCTCTTTACGGCATCGACGAGTTGGTCGACCGTCGCCCGTGGATTGTGCGCCCGGAGCAGCGCGAAAATTCCGGCAACATGCGGCGCAGCCATCGAGGTGCCGCTCGCCTTAACGTAGTGGTCAAATGCCGAGGAGAGAATCTGGGTCCCCGGCGCCACGATCGCCACCTGCGCCGAGGTGTTCGAATAGCTGACATCGATTTCACCGCTTTTCTTGATGGCGCCGACCGCGATGACGCCGGACACACAGGCGGGCGATGCGATCTCGCCGACAAGTTTTTCGTTGCCGGCCGCCGCCACGACGGCGATTCCGGCCTTGCGCAGCCGCCCGACCACATCCGCATAGACCGACTCGTCATCGCACGGCCCGGCGAAATGCCCCCCACCAAGGCTCAAATTGACCGCGGCGATCTTCCGTGCAGCAGCAATGCGTTCGACATACAGAAGGCCTTTGATCACATCGGAGGTCCAGGCACTAACGCAGGTCTTGACGCCCTTGCCGCAGGCCTCCTCGCCATCGAAACGGCTGAACACCTTCACGGCGACGATGGCAGCATCGGGTGCCATGCCGTCAAGCAGCACGCCCTCCGCATCACCCGCGGCGCCGGCCGCGATACCGGCCACATGGGTGCCGTGCACACAATTACGAGTAACGGTGTTATAGTCGCAGGCCGCCGCTGCGCCCCTGCCAATCTGCTCACCCTTACCGTTGCCGCACAAACTCTTCGACCCTTGCGATTCGACGTTTGAGCTGAAACAGGCCTCAGCCACGATCCGGCCCGTGATGAAGGGATGGTCCAATTGCACGCCGCTATCGACGATCGCGACCGCAACGCCACCGCCGCGCGTTTGTTTGCTCCATACGTCCGGCACGTCTAGCAGTTTGACCGTGTCCGGCAACGATGGCTTCAACAGGGTGTCGGGCACTACCCGCAGCACGCTCTCGCTGCGCGCGAGGCGTCGCAGGCCCTCGGAACTCACCTCGGCCACCACCATGGGCTGGTCAGCAATGCCGCTGACCGACCGGGCGGTATTGCCGAGCGCGCCTCTGATAAAGTTTTCGGGCTGGCGGAATGCCTCCTGGCGCCCACCCTGGTTCGGCGCAGCCATCAGCACGATCACGCGCTGCGGCCGCGCCTGCGCGGCGCTGATCAGCGATTCCGGGACCTTCGGCGATTGGGCAGGGGCTGGCCCGGCGAGCAAAGCCAGCGCCGATATTGCGGCCATCAAGGCCATGCGATCACGCGTCATGTCCGATTCTCACCCTCCCGGATTTGCATCTGTCCCTAAATGATCCGTCGAGACGGCAATTTGTCATCGAACCAA
>Ga0126383_10000859_pt1 | contig 17781 bp, 31 predicted proteins | sample PanSoiMetPlot_35_FD_96882 | JGI IMG/M metagenome (GOLD analysis project Ga0126383, IMG submission 96882) | Tropical forest soil microbial communities from Panama - MetaG Plot_35 | ecosystem: Environmental > Terrestrial > Soil > Tropical forest > Bulk soil | place: Panama | collected 2016-02-17
CGGGTTGCTGCCAGTGGGCGCGTTCTTACGGCGTTCCTCCGAGGTGACCTTGCCGCGCGCCTTGATTTCGCCCCAGGATGCCGTCGAGATGGTGCATTCCACCACCAGCTCGTCGGGCCGGTACTCCCAGGCGTCCTTCTCGTCTTTGGTGAGGGGCCGGGTGCGAAAGCCGCGGTACTCCGGGTGACGTTTGGCGAGCTCAATGCGTCCATCGATCGTCACCCATGGGCGGCCGCGATAGAGCGTCACATGCGTGAGCGGGTCCAGCCGGTAACGCTGGCACAAGAGGTAAACCACGTTGAGCTGCGCCGACGTCGCCTCCTCGAGCCCATAGCCGGCTTGCTTGGCGATAGTCAGCCGCTGCTGGATTTGCTTGTCAGAGAGCGCTGGGACGGCGAGAGCCGTGCCGTTCTGTTGTGTCATTCGACTCCTCTCATCTCAGCCCCAACATGTGCCCAATGCACTCCGCTTACGATCCACTTCACATTCGACCAACACACGCCGAACTCACGCGCGAGTTGTGCTATTCGAACGCCGTCCGAGTACTTACTGCGTATCTCTTTCACCTGCTCAGCCGTAAGCTTGGAACGACCAACGCGTTCGCCGCGTAGCACCTTCTCTGGGTGCGTATACGCTCCGTTCTGCTTTCCACGCGCGGCACGCTCTGGATGCTTCTGCAAGACACCACGACCCTTGCGGGACATGTCCAGCCCGTTGTCTTTGATCGTTCCCAACCAGAGATGATTCGGATTGACGCATGGCGGGTTGTCGCAGTGATGAAGCACGCACAATCCTGGAGGTATCGGCCCATTCGCCAACTCCCATGCCACACGATGGGCAAGTAGAAGTCCTGCGCCTGCGCCTCCTGCACTGATTTTTCCGTAACCAGTGCGTTGCTTCGCTGCTGTCCACAACCAACAGCCATCGGATTTCTGCACTTTCGGCCAGAACCGAACTTCAAGACTCAGCATCCGCCAACCGTCCACTGTGCCCGTCGACCGAGTGCTAAATCATGCGCCGCCACCGCTCTGGCCTGCGCAGGATTCCACAAAGACCACTCCGGATGGCCCATCTCCGCGGCGCCGCGCGCAAACGTGGACGGCATGTACTGCATCACACCACCAGCACCTGAGCCGCGCCGGTTGCTGACGTTGGCACCGCCGGATTCCTTGGCCTCGATGCACGCCACACGCGCCCAGATCGACGCTGAATACGCCGGCTCCGGTGTTTTCTCCACAGCCACGGGTGCTGGCTCCGGCGATGATTCCGTCTCGACGTCCTGGGCGCCGCCCTCCGCCGCGGCGTGGATCTGCAAGGCCGCACCACCCAGCACGCCGACGATGACGCCAAACGCCACCAGCGCCACGTTCCTAGCCACGCATGCTCCAGGCGACAACGATCATCAGGAACAGCACCACACCCAGAAACAGCAAATAGAGATGAAGCGTCTCATCACTCACACCGCATCAGTAAGGCTCTTCGTTTTTGGTGCAAGTCGATCCCAGCGTCGATGACATGGCCGACAGAGCCAGCGAAAGACCATCGGGTCTGAGTAGTCCTCGTGCGCAATTTCAATGAATCCGCGATGACCACATTCACCAACTTCAGGACGAGTCAACTCACCACGTTTGATGGCTCGGCACACGATTTGACTTGCCCACTTCGTCAGTCGCTTTCGCTCAGGTGCAATCTCACCACGACCGCCGCCACGCTCGCGGTCATACGCGCGCGCGCGTTCCAAGTTAGCCGCTCGCCACGCCAGAACTCGCGCTCTATTTCTTTCGGGATGCTTCGCGTTCCAGCGACGCATGTATTCGCGCGCTTTCCGATGGGCCTCGTCTTCGTACCTAATTCGGGCCATCAGAGGGGCAGGTCCTCCGGATCGTCTGAGTCCGGCAGCGTGCCGGTCGACTCGGCTGGTAGTTCGGACGGTGTCACAGCATCCCTGACGCGCCAGGCCGGCGACTTGCTCAGTTGTTCGTGGACAAGAAAGCGCGCGTGCTCGAGCGCGACTGCGAGCGGATCGAGTCCAGCCATGTCCGCGTCTGAGACCTCAAGTAGCACTTCCGCCGATTCGGTGCCGTAGTTGCCGTCTGAGACTTGCTTGCGAAAGATGACGTGGCTCACTCCTCAGCCCTCCCACGAAGACAGTCATGCATGCGGCGTGGGTAGAGCTCGTCGTGCAGGTCGCAGAAAAAGGCGCGACACAGTGGGCACCAAGTCTGCACGGGACGACGGCACGCCCATTGCTGGCACGTCTCGGGCACCGGGTCGACGTTCCACTCGGCGATGACGTGATCGACCCACTTGGCATCAATGCTCATAGCGGCCTCCGCGCCAGGATGCGCTCGATCTCTTGCCAGTTCCGCGGGCGCCAGACGTAGTACTCAATGCCGGGACACCGCAGCAGCTCGTGCATCCACAGACGCTGGGCACCAATCAGCTCCTTCGGCGCGTAGTCTGTTTTGCACTCGGCGAACACCACTCTGGGCGCGCGGACGAGGACTAAATCGGGGAAGCCAGGCGCCGATTTTCTGCTGTCGAATGTGTGATAGCGGAGCGACCAGCCCATCCAGCGCGCGAGCTCGAGCACGCGCCGCTGGAAGGACTCTTCCGACTCGGGCGGCAGCACGCGGTACGCCTGCGGCCTGGCCCGACGTCGCGCGGGAGCAAGCACGGCTAGCCTTGTCGCCACCAGTCCTCCGGCTCCCGCATCCAACGGAACCAGCGCGCCAGCGCCGCGCCGACGCACACACTCGCCATGACCCAGCCCAGGATTAACCACACAAACCACGGCCATTCGAAGCTCAAAATGGGAGTTGCTCCAGTTCTTCAGCGTCAGGCCAATAGGTAGAGCCCTGCTCGGCCTCGCGTTCGATGTCGGCCGAGCGGACCATGTCCTTGAGCTCTTCGATGCGTTCGACGAGTTGGGTCAGGCTCAGGCCGAGGTCGGTGTTGCGCTGGACGCCGTCCCACGCGCCGGCCTGCCAGGCGTCGCACCACAGGCGGCCGAGCAGCTCGGGCGGCACGTCGCACAACGCGTCCCGTTCACTCGGGTGGCGCGCCAGCCAGACAAAGAACCCCTTACGCTGGGCTTCGTTCGCGGGCGCGGTCACGCGACCTCGGCCACCGAGTTGTCAGTCTCAGCCGCGAGGTACTTGGCGTATTCCTCGCGGATCTTCAGGTGTAAGAGAAACGAGCCCTGCTCACGAAACGAGCGATGGTTGTGGATCGCGAGTACGCGCAGGGGCTCCTCGTCGCCATCCTCCACCTTGATCTGCATACTCAGCACGTGGTCTAGCGTGCATCACTGTCAAGGGCTCTGACACGACACGAGACGGTGTCTAAGCTAAGTGCCGAATTCACGTTCGCGTGGCGACCTGTAGATGCGCTGCTCGTCGGCATTCCAGGTCGATGGGGGCCAATCTGCGGTCCTCAAGCCATAGCCCGCCATCGTTCGCGAGATGGTCTCCGCGGTGTCGGGCCCGAGCATCGCCAGGTTCGCTCTGGTGACGCGTTGCTCAGCCTGCAGGAGACCCTCGAGCCGCTGCAAATCGCGCACGAACCCACGCCAGGTATGCCATTTCGTATTCGCCGGCAGCCGATGACGGACGGACGGCGCGTCCGGTGCGCTCGTGTGACGGGCGTGCTTTCGGGCAGCCTTGGCCTGCTCGCGCTGCAGTTTCAAGCGCTGACGCTCGACCTGCAGTTTCGCGTATTCGAGCAGTTTGTCGAGCTCGGGCAACATGGGCTGATGACCATCGTTACGCACGCCGACACGCTCCGGCACGACAACATGCGACACATTGCTTATCTGCCCGATTGCCGGCAGACTCACCACCCTCCATGCGCGTGGAACCCCCATGAGCAAGCCAGAGTATAGAACACACGTTCTACGCTTTGGGCTCGCGTTGTCCGGCGGCGGGTAGGGTCGTCGGGCCAGCGCAACTGCCCTCGTGCGCCAGACCGTTTAGCTTTTCTTTACCTGCTGATAACCTTAGCGCGTCCTGAGCGCGACGTAAACGGCACTACGCCCCTGTGATTGAGGCGCTACCATCTCAGCACCTGAGCAATGCCTGGGAAGAACGTGAGCGAGTCTGTTCATCCCGCGTCACGTCCACGACTATCTGAGGACGTGCGAGTGCCGCGCCTACGTGACGTTCGCCACCGCATAGCGCTCAGCCAGGAGGAGCTCGCCGAGCGCTCAGGCGTCGCGCGTAGCACCATCATCAAGCTCGAGGCGGGTCGCGACGCCTGGCCCTCGACGGTGCGCAAACTGGCCGCGGCGTTAGGCGTCAAACCCGCCGATCTACAGTAAATCGGCACATAAGCTACGTGCCGTTTCATCGCGTGTCACTGGTGGTTGTGGCGCCGCACACTGGAGGGCGTGCCGCAGCCGGACCCCGAGCCGCCGATTCCACCCCGTGTAATGCGCGAAGTCGAACGCATCCTTGACGGTGTGGCCAAACGCCTATTCCTCGAAAAACTCGATCGTGACGCGCTGGGCGGGCGTCCCGCGGCCAGGCGCGACGATAATCCGCCTGACGACCGCACGCAGAACCGCCCGCTGCTCGGCGAGGGTCATACTGTCCCAATCCGCCAGCGACGCCAGCGCCGGCGTACCGAACGCGGCGCGTAATTCGTTGAGTCGCTCGCGAGCTGCTTCGTAGTCGGCTTTCATCTCGAGCAGTTTTGTCCGCGTTGCGGGCACATCGTCTAATCCGTCAAAGGCATTCACTGCGGCATTGAGCTTGCGTTCTTTCGTGGCAGCGTCTGCTTCAGCTTCGACCAGGCGCTCATCGCTCGACCAACGACCCTTGGCCGATGCCAGGCGCCGCTTCACCGCATCGGCGACATACGTATCCAGAATGGGAGCGGCGATGTACGGCCGACGCGGGCACCTCGGGCTGGGGATAGGTGCGCAGCGGTAATCGTAATAACGCTTGCGCGGCGCATCAGGCCGACCTTTCAGGTTCTGTCCGCCGGCCATCATCTTCTGGTTGCACGTCCCGCACACGGCGAGTCCCTGACGTGCGAGCAGGATCGGCGAATGTGATTGAGGGCCACGCGGATCGCCGCGCATATAGGCTACGCTACGAAACAGTCGCGTATCGATGATCGCTTCATGCGAGTGCAGGTTGACGAACTTCCCGTAGTGCAGCTCGCCGAGATAGAAGCGGTTGTAAAACATCTTCTGCGTTGAGCGGAACGATCGCGGGTAGCCCTTCTTGTGCAAGAAGACGGTGATGTCCTGGAGCGATGTGCCAGCCTCGCGCAGCAGGAACGCCTCACGCACGACTTCCGCAGCGTCAGGATCAACATAGATCTTGCGGTCAGCGCCATGGGCCACATATCCGAGCGGCATGATGCCCCACGGTGGAATGCCATTAGCGACAGCATTCGCCTTGGCCTCGCGTGTCGACTCGCCCGTGCGCCGAGCGACGAATTCAGAGACCATACCCAGCATCGTAGACGTCAGCCAGCGAGCTGCCGTGTCGGTGCGCACCTCGCCAGTATCAACGGCCAAGACGCGACCACCAGCATCCTCGACACGCTGCAGAACTTCCTCCTGGACTTTGAGCTTTCGGAACAGTCGGTCGAAATAACACGCGACGATGACCTCGGCTTCGCCGCGCTCGATCAACTCAACAGCTGTTTTCAGACCTGGTCGTCGCTCGAGGGTGCGGCGATAGGCCGAGACATCGAGCTCCTCGAGGACGTCAATCAAGCGCAGCGATTCGGTCTCAGCGACACGCTCGATCGCGCGTCGCTGGTCGCTGGGCGAGACGAACCGCTCACCCTCGCGGTCACCCACTTCTGAGACACGAATGATACCCACGGCACGCTTGAGGAACAGTGGCCGAACTCTAGCCTGGGTCATACCGACCTCCTGGGCAAGGCGCGTAGAGTAGCGATCGAGGACATCGGTTGTAGTGGCCGAGAACCACTCAGAGGCGGTGCGGTGATCGTCGAGCGCCACGTGGATACATTATCTATTTGTTTCGCCGACGTCGACACGTTCGGTACATAAGTAGATAGCACGGTGTGCATTGTATGTAGCGCGCATGTCGCGTGTCGAGTATGCTTTGCCGTATGGGGAGAGCACATCTAGACATGATCGTGGGCACGGTGGAAGCCACCAATGAGCGCGGCGTCCGCATCGCCGGCGAGTGGTACAACTTTTCGCGATTCACGCCCGTGGACCCGCCCGCGGTCGGCAGCTACGTCCGCCTGGGCGTCGACGGCAAGGGCTTCATTCTCTCGGTCGCCGAGCACGACGACGAACCCGAGCAGATCGGCATCGGCTCAGACCGCGCGGTACGATTGGCGGTGCTCAAGACCGCCGCGGACTTCGCCGTCACGCGCGACGAGATCAAGAGCGCCGACGTGCTGCGCATCGCCGAGTCCTGGCTGGCGTGGGTCGAACGATGAACGATGCCTCCAGCGTCATTCTCGTTTTCGCCGCGGCCGGCGTGATGGGCATGCTCGCCATCATCGTGCTGGGCTCCATCCGCGACTGACTTGGTAGAGATGATGGTGGTTATGACTGACAAGATTCGACTAGAGACAACCTGGGAACTCCGTGACAAGGCCGAGCGGCTGCAACGAGAGAATGGCTCGCTGGCCCGTGCCTATGCCGCGTGCGAGCGGTTGCTGCGAGATCGCACTAAGCAACTGAATCAAGCCGACGCCGAGAACGAGCGGCTGCGGATTGCTGAGCAACGTCGTACTGAAGAGGTGCAGACTGCGATGGCTGAGGTTGTGCGGCTGCGGGCTGAGATCGAGGAACTAACCAGCATCCTCAACTCGCATCGGGTGACCTATCCAGACAGACTCGGTCACTGGGCTTGCGAGCCAAACAGAACCGACGATGAGGGATTGCTGGGCTATGGTCCGCCCGCTTGATATACAGGACCGAATCGCTGAGGCGATCTGGTTCGTGCCAGCCTCAGACGGTGCACGAGCGCACTACGTGCTCGAGTATTCAGATCGTGGGCCAAAGGCATACCTGAACCTCTGGCTAGGCGAGCAATTCGGTGAAGAATTGACCGAATGGAACTGGGTGCTGCACGAGTCTGCCGTACTGCTCTGGCGGCTTGGCAGCGATAAGGAGTGTTAGCTCTAGCAAGTTCACGCATAAAATCGGGGCGCTCGTGCGCTACAGAACCATCGTGGCTGACCCGCCTTGGGACTACCCTGAGGGCTTCGCCCTCGGCCCCGGACACGGCATCCTTGAGCAGCGAGCATTGCCGTACGCACCGATGAGCTTCGAGGAAATCGCAGAGTTGCCGGTCTATCGCCTCGCCGACGCAGACTGCCGTCTATTTCTCTGGACGACGAACCGATACCTTGAGGACGCCTTCACGATTCTGCGAGCGTGGCGCTTCCGATATCGGCAGACCTTGGTCTGGCACAAGACCGACGCAAACCTACCAGCGTCAATCGCTCCGAATAGTGCCGAGTTTGTACTCGTCGGCACAATTGGACATCCTGACCGACTGCGTCACCTACCATCAGCAGTAATCGGCATGACTCGTCGCGGCGGACACTCAACGAAACCAGAGGCGTGGCTCGACTACTTCGAGCAAGTCAGCCCGCCGCCCTACGTGGAGCTGTTCGCTAGGCGGCATCGCCTGGGCTGGGACGTGTGGGGAGATGAGTCGGCTAATACCGCTTCCCTGGCAGTCTGAGCCGCTTGGTAGCGATAAGAACTAATGGATCTGCCAAAGTATTGGCGCTGCCGAATCACCCACGTGCCATGGCTGGGCTGGCTGGAATGGTTCTGGCCCGCGTTCGGCCATCTCATAAAGTTCAACCTGGGCGAGGCTTACTGTGAACGCTGCGACTGGCACGAACCACTGCCGACAAGTGAAACTTCCCTGGCCTGATGTGGTCATTGACCCATCGGCAGTCATATCGCTGACTGTCTCATCCGATGGGGTCACGATCCTGATTCAGGAGCAGTCAGGAGCAGTTACAACCATCGAAACGTTGTGGTCGCCTGAGATCGACGAGTTGGTGAAAGCGATCAGGCACGCAGCCCAGGACGCCATGCGGCCGTCGCTGGCGTGGGCACTCGCGCACCCGATCCACGCGCCAGACTCGGTGGAGGCCGACGCCGCGGCACGCGACTCCGCGGTCATCGACGCCGAGGCGGACGCGCTCAACCGAGCCGGCCAACCCCCTGCCTGACGGCCCCGCAAGAACTCAGCCGCCAGACACGCGCGAGTTTACAGAATCCTCTGGAAGATCTCGTAGATGAACAGCAGCACGAGGGCGATGCCGCCGACCAGCAGCAGCACTGACACCGCGGTCGTCTCCCACTTGCCGGTGACCGCGTGGCCGGCGCGCTCGCGGGTGTAGCCGACCGACAGCGTCACCTCCAGCTTGAACGCCGACGAGCGCGGCGGAACCGGGTCGAGGTCGTCCGGGTCCGGCAACATCGCTGCCTCAATGGGCGCCTACTAGGGCCGAGAACGAGAACGCAAAGAACGCCAGACCGAGAGCTGACAGCCGCCCACCCCACGGCACGCTTGGGATCCACCACAAGATGAAGTCCAACAAGAATAGGATCGCAGCCACAAGAATGAAGGCTTCGTGCATAGCACCTCTTTCTTAACACCTCAGTCGGTCAGCCAAACAACGCTCCAGCCCCCGAGTCGCTGCCAGTCCGCACGGCTGAGGTTGTTGTAGATTCCCTTGTATCCGGGGGCAGAATTGGCCACCCAGATAGTCTCGCCTTGGACTCCTCTGATCGCGACCCAATGATAGAAGGCAGTTCCCGACATCTGGCCGGTGGTGTGCGTCGCGAGCTCGTAGACCGTATCGAAGTCCAGCCATGCCTGGGCCGTGTCCTGGCCGTAGTTGGCGTACACCTCGCGCAGCGCCGGTCCGCTGGCATCGCACAGCCCCAGTGACGAGCTGATGCCGCAGCCCGCGGCACACGTCGGGCAGTAGCCCAACTCGTTGATCTCGCTCTGCTCCGTCGCGCTCGAGTTCAACCCCGTGGCGCGCAGCACCCACGCCAGCGCGCACGCCGAGCAGCTCCACGACGCTTCCTGGGCCGGCATGTACTCCCACGGGTCCCAGACGATACCTTCCGCGGGAGGCGGAACATCTCCGTCAAAAGGGGCTTCGCTTGGTAGCGTTGTCCTCCTCGTACCAGAAGTACACCCCGTCCCTGGCGAAGGTCCTCGAGATCTTGTGGCCCTCGTCGAGAATGATGAACTGCTCGTCGCTGCGGGCTTCGTCGCCGTTATCTGCGATGGCCTGGGCGACACCGGGGCCGATATTGAACTCGCTCACTTGCGGGTAAACCTCACTTCACCACTCTGCCAGTTGATGTCCACGGTGAATCACGCTCTGCCAGAGCGCCTGGTCGATGTAGGAGCCGATCATGGCAATTGCAGTACCTGGATTCCCAGGCCCTCCGTCACGGGAAACGAACTGGCGCGGCAGTACATCGTGGCAGCGAAGCCTCGGCTATAGACTTGCACCTTGACGGTGTGAGAGGCGGCACTAAGCGTCCCGATGACCACGCCAGCGGCGCCGTTCAAAGGCGAAGCGCCCCACTTCTGGCCACCGGCGGTGTCGTACAGGTAGCTGTCGCCCCACTGGCCGAGGATCTTGCTCGCCGAGCCGTCGATATTCAATCGCGCAGCCACGCTGAACTGCCCGCCGGTTGCCTGTCGCAGAAACACGCCGCCGCGAGCGGTGATCAGAATGAGGCTTGTGGCGCTAGTGACGGTGAAGCTCTGCGCGGTGCCGAGATCGGTCCAGGTGTCGGCGGACACGCTCACACCACTCGCGATATCAGTAGAAGCCGCGTAGTCCAGGAGCAGGCTCGCGCTGCCGCCACCGCCGCCGCCCGCGGCCGCGCCCCACTTCAACCCGGTGGTCTGCGTTGAATCGGCCATCAGCACGTAGCCATTCGTCCCGACTGGCAAGCGGGCCGCCGTATCGGCGCCAGTGCCCGCGATCAGGTCCCCCTTCGCATCAGCGATCGCATAGGGAATGTAGCGACTGTCGGTGCCGGCCGTGCTCGTCTGCACGCTCAGCCCGTAGGCCACCCATGCGGCGCCGGTGGTCGTGGTCGCCAGGTTCGCCACGTGCACGGCCAGCACGTGGGTACCGGCCGTGAGCAACGCCGGCGAGACGCTAAAGACGATCTTGCCAACGCTTGTGCCAGGCGTGCCGGTCGCCGTGCCCAAGTACGTGCCATCCAGATAGGCGCTCACGATCTTGTCGTCGGCTTCAATCGTCAGCGTCGCCGAGGTGATCGTGCCCGCAGAGATGGTGAACGACTGACGGAACAGGGCCTCGGCCGTCGCGGACGCTGGCGCACTGGTCGGCCAGAGACACGCCGAGCCCGTGATATCATTGGTGCCAGTCGAGCCGCCCGTTGGCACGACCGGCGTGGCCCAACTGGAGTCGCTATAGCCCGGTAACTGCCAACCCGACGGTGGCGTGTTATTACCGCTGCCGCTGCCGGCTCCATCGGCATAAATGTCGAGGTCGACGATGTACGGATGATTAGCAGTCGGGTACCCGACCGAGCGCGACCAGACAGAGACAATCGTGCTGGAGTCTGCTACGTAGCCAATGGGCAGCGTTGGACCGGTTTCCGAATATGGCGCGCCGTACATCGTCTCGTTGATGAAGTACGGCCCATAGCCAGGTGAGGTGCTGTACAGAAATTGCGCAGCAAAGTCACGGTTGCCGGTGCCATCTATGCTGGTGGCAATGTAGTAGGCATTGAGGAGGTTGATGCCCGGAACCGCGAAGTTATCGAGCCAGCCAGTATCCGGGTTACCGGGGTTAAAACCGGGATGGCTGATGGTCTGATGGAAAACGAGACCAGTACCGACCCCAGCGGTCCACAAATTCAGGCATTTCGCTGAGGTCGAGCTCAACAACACGTTGCTGGTCGAGGATGCGGTAGGCGCACCTGGCACAAAAACATTCACGCGGCGCATGGCGGCATCATCACTGACGACCACACCGGGACCCTGGAAGTTCACGATGCGGTGATCATTGGCGATGACTGTTCCGTCGTCCTGAGCGGCGACCGTCATGTTGGGCAGCATCGACGTGACAATCTCACGTACCTGCTTGTCGACGCGCGAGTAGATGCCTTCGAGGAACTGGATCGCCTTCGGATCAGCCATCAGGTATGGTCAGGCGCCGCCAGAATCTTTTGTCTGTCGAGCGAGAGATAGGCAGGATCGGTGGCGAGCAGGATGTCGTACTCGGCGTGGTCGTGGATGACGGCCACCTTATGCTTCGAACCCACGGCCCCGCCGCGCGGGTCCAGGCCGACGATGAGCCCGTTGCCGGGGTCCACGTAGACCACCTGAAACATGGTCAGCCCAGGCCCAGCCTGGGCTTGTGGAGTCTCGGTCATAGCTGCCACCGTTCTGTATCCATAAAATGAACTTCATGCGGACGGGAGACTTCTGCGGTCCTCTTGAGGATCGTTTCTGGGCCAAGGTCCAGCGGGGTGGCCCGGATGACTGCTGGCTGTGGCTTGCGGGTACGTTCTACAGAGGCTATGGGCAGATTCGGGTCGGCTTGCCTGGGGAGCGCGTCCAGAAGCGCAGCGCCCATCGTGTCAGTTGGGAACTTGCCCACGGACCAATCCCTGAAGGATTGTTTGTGTGCCATGCTTGCGACACGCCAGCTTGCGTCAACCCAGCGCACCTCTTTCTTGGAACTAACGCAGACAACGTCGCTGATATGTTCGCTAAGGGACGCAACCGCACGAACCCGCCTCGCGGAGAAACCCACAGCAGTGCAGTGCTGACAGAAGCCCAGGCCCGAGAGATTCTTGAGCGCTATGCGGCGGCGCCCAAGAAGTTCGGACTCCAGCGGCAGTTTGGCCGAGAATACGGCGTCAATTCCCGAACGATCAACGTCTTGGTCAAACGGCATACTTGGAAGCACCTAACCTAGAACCCACCGGCCGCTCCCGTCCATCCTCGCACACTGGAGGTGAACGTGCGATTCTCCGAGCGCGGTCGGGTCGGCACTCAGCACCTGGCCACACGGGCACCCGTTGGCATCCACCTTGTTGACGAACATCTGCTGCACGGACGCCGGCTGCGCGCCGCCGCCCACCGGGTGGGTGCTGGTCGAGTCGCACACCGGACAGGCGATCACCAGAAAGTTGTGGTTCTCAGTTTGGTCAGGATTCTGGACGTGCTTGACGGTGGTCGGGTCGATGGTGCCACCATGCCCGCCACCGGGTGCGTCGTCGTGGATGACTTCCCAACTCGAAGGGGACGTAAAGGCTGCTACGTAAACCGACATGTCAGGGATTACTTTCTGCGGTGATAGTGGCCGGAGACGGAGCGTTGTATGCCAAGAACTGCCCCGCACCAAGTGATGCAGCAGTGAGTTGAACGACACTCAGATCATACGAACCAATTGCAGGTTGACCACAATTACTAGTTGTCCACGAACCAACCTTGGTGACAGTGGGTGTAACAGCCTTCTTCGTCGCGAACGGCATCGTCATATACGCCGTCTGGCTCGCTGCTGTCGCAATGCCGCCAATACCCACCGCTCCGCTTCCAGCAGCCGAACCTATCGTTTCGTAGTACCTCAAGCACCGCGCCAGGTCGTCAGCCGGGTGCAGCGGCACGTAATTAGACGCCTGCGAGCCGACCACCAGCATGGCGTTTTGAACGAACACCGTCGCGGCAGAAGCGATAAAGTACGGCACATAGCACTGGAGATACGTCGCATCATTCGGGACGGAGTACGTCACTGTGAGCGTCTCGAAATTAGACGATCCAGAATGGCTGGCCGAGTACACCGTGACAGCGCCAGTACCATCTCCAGTCAGTGAGAGCCTGACGGCGTTGGGCACCTGAGCGTACACTCGTGCGCTGAGCGTCAAGGTCTTGCCCTTCAGACCGGGCCTGTCCGAGATTCTCAGTGTTTGTAGCTGACCGCCTGCTGCCGCAAAGGTGTACCCAAGTTGCGCGCCTGCGTCTCCGTCACCACCACTAGAGGTAACCGTCGTGACCCTGGAAACACTCAGGGTGCTGCCCCCGCCAATATTGAGTAGCCACTGGTCAGCGGTATAGGCGAGATTCGCCGTAAATGCTCCGTTGCCGCGCTGCCAGATTTTGAAGCCGCCGTTTGTCAGTAAATTGGCACGCGCCACGTCCGGGCCGAGGCGGTCGTTGGCGATGCCCGCCGCGGCGATGTCCACCGACTGGATGGTGCCGTCCAGAATCTTGGCTGAGGTGACGGTGCCGTCTACCAGTTTGGCCCCACTCAGCGAGTTATCCGCGATCGACCCAACGTTGACACCCAGGCCCTTACCCGTAGTGTGATCGTGGCCATTCAGCGCCAGCGCGAGTTGCTGCAAGTCTTCTTTGTGAAAGGCATCAGTCGCGGCGTTCGCGATCGGGTAGCTCGGACTAGAGTAATTACTGCTTGTCGAACGGCTCACGGGGAACACTCCATCAGACTGGTGGTGCTGGGTTCGTCTGCTGCAATCCGCCGCCGGTCAGTCCATAGGTCGCCATCCAGCCGTTGTCGCCGACCGCCCAGGCGTGGCGAGCGACCCACATCGGCTCGCCGATCGCGAGTCGGTCCAACGCATCAAGCAGGCACGTCATGCCAGGCCCGTGCGTGTCATCGCGCCAACTCGGAATGCTCGCTTCGACGAACTCCTTGTCGACGTCAGGCAGAATCTGATCTGCGAGGGTGTCCGCATTGAGTCCGGTTAGGCCATATGCGGAGCCAAGTGGATCATTTCCATCTTCAATCAGATCGCTAGAAAACATCTCCCATCGGTCGGGTACACCGGGTATGGGCGTGGCAGTCGCCGTCCCTTGGACCGGACCCACACCTACGCCATAATCGTGTCCAAGTACGCGCAGATTATTGCGAGTCTGCTCGGTATTCCGATCGCCACTCGCGCCCTGCAGCATGTCCTGTGGCCCGAGTGTGAAGTCGGCCGTATTGTCGGGATGGCCGATCATCTGCACGCGATAGATGGTGCCGTCGCGCGCTTGATACGTTCGATAAAGAGTCGCTCGATCGAGTTGTTGAATATACGACCAGGCAGTCGCACCATTTTTCCAATCGAAGGACCGCGGTGCAGAAAGTCCGAGCGTGGTGCCCGTCCCACCGATGTCGCCGGCGAAATAGCTGATGCCGGGCACCTGGTCAAGTACCCAGCGCACGATATCCTGGTCGGTCCCACCAGAAGGAAAGAATCCCTGCGAACCGTCGGGGAAGTCGCCGCTCACTCCAAACCGATAGGCGATGTCCGTCGAGCCAGTGAGCACGGGGGCCCACTCCGCGGCATACGCGAGTGTCCCACTGCAGACCATCTCGATGGATTTCGGAAATCCCGATGGCCGGAAGCGCCGGACTTTGCCCGTAAAGCGTGTGACGTTGTTGCCGGCGCCCGCCACCACACTGATGTCATCCTCCTCGTTGCCCGTGGGGGGTTTCGCCGTGACGAACACGCTGCACGTCGGCCAGCCAGTGTCGGCCGAGACCTCGCCACGGGCCTGGATGACATTGGTCAGCACTACGCCCGCAAACGTCACTTGCAGCGAGACCTGACGGACCTGGGCGCCCTCGAGCAGGAAATATGTATCGGCTTCGAGCGTCGCGTATGTCCCAGCTTCGAGGTCGCTGTAGTCGGCCATGCTCTCAAATCGCCGAGCCCGTGATCAGAAACGTGGCCATGCCCTGCGTGCGGTTGTACGGCAGATAACTATTCCGCTCGAGAGCCGTCAGGATGGCCGTCGTCGACCCCAAACCGGCGATCACCAGATTGCCCTCTCCAGCGCCACCAACGATATCAACGACCGGATTGCCACCGAGTGGCGCATGCACGTGATAGGTCGTCGTCGCCAGGGATTGGAGTGTCATCCACTCGCTGACGTCCCAGAGCGTCACGGCACACGTGAATTGCTGCAGATTGCCGAGTGTCTGGCGCGAACCATCGATTCTCGCGCCGAAGACGGCCACGGTTGAAGCGACGGTAAAACTCGCCATCAGTTACGTCTGACCGCTGAGATCTGAGTGGTGGGCGGTTGTTTGGCCTGACCATTGGCTTCGATCATTTCACTATAGGTGGCGACCGAGCCGTCCGGAAGTTGCACATTGATCGTTACCGGAATCTGAACCTGCTGCTGATATTGCTGGGCGGCTTGCAGGTTGGCTGCCACGATGGCACTCACGAGTTGGTTTTGTTGTTCCGCGCCCTGGATACCCGCGAGCGCACGCTGTTGAGCGATGTCCTGCAAATTCGCCTCGATGCCAAGGCGCGCTGCTGCCTGACCAGCCAAACGCGCTGGTTCGTTGGCTTCGTTGGCGGCTAGCGCCAGACCCGGCAACGCGCGTAACCGGAGATTGATGATGTCGCGATAGGCTTGCGAACGCCGCTCGATGGGCTGAGAAAAATCCTGAATGATGAGTTGCGCGTGCTGTTCCGCAGCTTGGGCATTCTCGAGTGCTTGTGTAGCCGGCAGTCCGGCCAATTGCGCACGGAGTTGCTGTTCGGTCATATCGCGCTGGAGCGCGGCGATGTGCTCCATAGTCGGCAGCATGCTCAGTCGAATCCGCGCTTCTTCGGCTGACAGATCCACCGCTTCGTGCTGCAACCGAACCCGCTCTGTCAGGACGGCAACAGTCGACAAACGCGCCGCTGCGAGTTGCGCCTCACGTTCGGCCTTTATCGCGTCGAGCGCCGATTGGGTCTGGGCATGCGTAGCGACAGCCGCCGCGTCTGCTGCTTGTCGACGGTCGGACTCATCGCTGACAGCAGCTTGTGCGGCTTCCCGACTCTTCTGGGCTACAGCATTGATGGACGTTCCAACGGCATCGACAGCTTGTTTCTTCGCATCGAAGCCCGTCGTATCGGCAATCTGGGTATTCAGTTTGTTCAGTGAGCCAGCGGTATCCTCAACGGCCGCAACGCCGGGTATCGAGCGGAATAAGCCATTGAGCAGAGTTTGTGCGGCGATGACCTTGGGGTCATTCGGATCCAGATCAGCAAGCGCGTCCTTGACACCCACCAGTGCAGTGCGCACAGGATCTGCCGCCGCGCCGGCTGGCGGACCGTGCGCCTTGTAGATGTCATCAATGCCCGTGGCAATCTTGGCGAGGGTGTCGATGAGCGGTGGCCCGATATCGTTGACCAGGCGCTCCCATTCGGCGTTGAGATTACGCTGGGCATCGCGCAGCTTATCGATCTCGGGACTGGTAACCTTCGTCTGATCGGCAACTTGTCCGAGCGAGGCCTTATAGCGCAACCAGCCCTGAGTACCTGGATCGAGCTGATTGAACACCTCGGTGGTGGACTGGCCGAGCTGCGTAAAGGCGACGTAGCTGTCGTCGAGCTGCAAGTTCAGCTGGTTGGCCGCTTGTTCATTGCCTTGCATGGCCGACGTGAGCAACTTCATCGTCTGATCGACATCGAGACCATGAATGCGCGCAAGAATGGTGGCCGTCTGGGTCAGCCCGAGGACCTGGTCCGGACCCAGACCGATGCTGCGAGCAAACTGTTGTGCGGTGGTGCCGGCCTCGAGCAGAGCCCGCTGCGTAAAGCCTGTCTGTTGCGATGCCGTCGCCGCCCATTGCTGGAAACCTGCGGCCGACTGGCCGAGCGTGATCGTATTGGCACGCTGCGCGTCACCGAGCGCGATCGTGCTGGAGATGATGTTCTGCAACGTGGAGTGCGCGATGTTCCCGATCGCGGTGAAGCCCGAGAGTCCGATGCCGGCGCCGATGAACGCCGCACCCATCCGCACGAATTCCTGTCCTGTGAAGTGCGCCGATTCGCCCACTTGGCGAATGGTCTGCGTGGTTTGCGGCGGACCGCCCGGTAGACCAGGCGCTGCAGCCTCGGGCCGGATACCGAACGCTTCCGGGCCGAGCGTTGGTCTTCTGCCGAGCTGAGCAGTGATAGCATTGACCTGCGCCCTGAACCCCTCCATCGTCTGGGGAGCCGCGCGCATGGCCTGCTGCAGCATCCGGTTCGCACCTTCGGCCCCCACCGCGACTTGCTGCAAGGCCTGCTGGGCCTGCCGTGCGCCGCTCAAGTCGGCAGCAGTCGAGATGACGACCTTGAGTTCTTCTTGAGTCGCCATCAGCTAATTAGCACTTTCTTTACCGGCGGTGACTATGGTCTTACTCGTCCGCCGGACACCGCGCGGTCCCATAGCCGCCGGGGTTCGGCGGACTTTCCGCACCGTATGGGAGGTGCCATCGTGAAATATCTTGTCAGTAGCCTGGCGTTGCTCGGGATCATCGTCCTGTTCATCAAAGCGCCAACAGTCCTCGTCGTTCTGCTCGGCGTAGCGCTCTATTTCCTGCCCTCGCTGATCGCCCTCGAGCAACGTAAGCGGAACGGCACCGCTATTTTTGTGCTCAATCTGTTTCTTGGTTGGACCCTGATAGGTTGGGTCGTCGCGTTGGTCTGGTCTGTGACCAAGGATGCGCAACCACCCGTCACGATGACTGTCTAGTTCAGTCATCGACGAACTGCACGTCATCGCCCGGCGCCATGCCCCACCACGCCGCGGCGACCTCACCCTCAACTGAGAGCATCGACAACACGCGCTGACGACGGTCGGCGTCGACGTCCTCCCAGTACAACGGCCCGGTGCCCTCGAAACGATCGGCGAGGATGATCGGCACATACGCGACCGGTGGTCCTAGACCGCGACGCTGGTCGCGTGCGCGCCGTTGGTCCGAGAGGTAATCTCTGAGCTCGGCTCGCGTGCTTTTGGGACAGCTGCACTATCA
>Ga0126383_10000860_pt1 | contig 17779 bp, 12 predicted proteins | sample PanSoiMetPlot_35_FD_96882 | JGI IMG/M metagenome (GOLD analysis project Ga0126383, IMG submission 96882) | Tropical forest soil microbial communities from Panama - MetaG Plot_35 | ecosystem: Environmental > Terrestrial > Soil > Tropical forest > Bulk soil | place: Panama | collected 2016-02-17
CCGACTTCGTTCCGCGCTTTCTCGCGGCCATTCAACCCCTCGCCCAGGCGGGAAAACTCGGCCCTGTGCTCTTCCAGTTGCCGCCCAACATGAAGGCCGATCTTGCGATGCTCGAGGAATTCCTCGCCAGCTTGCCCCGCGCCGTACTGTCCGCCTTTGAATTCCGCCATGATTCCTGGTTCACCGATGAGGTCTTCCAAGTGCTGAAGAAATACAACCGCGCACTGTGCGTGGCCGAAACCGAACAGCGCACCACCCCCGACGAAGTGACCGCCGACTTCTGCTACTACCGCTACCGCAAACCGACCTACACTGCCGACGAGCGCAAAGCCATGACCACCCGCCTGCGCGAGCATCTCTCCGCCGGACGCGACGCCTACGCCTATTTCAAACACGAAGAAACCCCGGAAGGCGCCTTATACGCGGTAGAGATACTGAAGGAAATCTCCGCCTAGCCGGCTTCGCCCCCCCTTGCGATCAAGGGCTTTTCCGCACCGGCCTCGCCACTTCCCCAAATGTCCGATGACGCGCATACTGCGTGTGTGCCCTCGGAAGCCAACGCCCGCGTCGTTTCCGGCTTTCTCGACTATCTCAAGATCGAGAAGGGCCTGGCGCGCCTCACCCTCTCGGCCTATACCACTGACATCGGGCAGTTTGCCGGCTTCCTCGAGAAGCGCAAGCGTACGCTCCTCAGCGCGCGCCTCAACGAGGTCCGCGACTTCATTCAGCAGCTTTTTTCCTGCCGGGTCGACGGACGCTCGGTGGGCCGCAAGCTCTCCGCCCTGCGTCATCTTTATAAGTACCTGCTGCTCGACAAGCTCATCGAGCACGATCCGACGCTCAATCTCGATTCACCGAAACAATGGAAGGTGCTTCCCAAGTCGCTCTCCCGCGACGAGATGGAAGCGATCCTGCGCGGAGGCCGGCGCTCCTCCGAGCGGGACAACTCCCATGCTCTCTCCGCCCGCGACCGCGCCATGCTCGAAGTTTTCTACGCCGGAGCCCTGCGCGTCTCGGAGATGATCAGCGTCAAGCTCGAGGATGTGAAGCTCGATCCCGGCTACCTGCTGGTGCGCGGCAAAGGCGACAAGGAGAGAATTGTCCCGCTGGGGAAATCCGCGCAAGAGGCGCTCGCCGCCTACATGGCCGGCCCGCGGCAGGCGCTGGCCTCAGGCAGGAGCACGCCGTGGCTCTTCTTGGGACGCGCCGGCGAGCCTCTCACCCGGCAGCGGGTCTGGCAGATGGTGCGCGCCGCCTCGCTGGCCACGGGCCGCAACGCCAGTCCGCACATGCTGCGCCACAGTTGCGCCACACACATGGTCGAAAACGGGGCCGACCTGCGCACCGTCCAGACCATCCTCGGCCACGCCGACATCTCCACCACGCAGGTCTATACGCATCTCGCGCTCGACCGGTTGAAGAACGTGTACCAGAAGCATCATCCCCGGGCGAAAGCCAGGTGAAAATTGTTGATTGTTGAATTTTGATGGTTGCTGGAAATGCCGGCTCTCGGAATCAACCATCAAGAATCAACGATCAAGAATCAACAATGACCAAGGCCTCCACGGTCGAAATCGCCGCCCGCAACTTTCTCCGCGTTCTCGGCGAGCGCAACGCCTCGCCCCACACCATCAAGGCTTATGCCGGAGATCTCGGGAATTTTTCCGCCTACGTCGGCTCACGCGGCTGGAAAGCGATCGACCACGTCACCATCCGCGGATTTCTCTCCCACCTCTACGAGAAAGGACTGGGCAAGACCTCGGTGGCCCGCTCCCTGGCTGCGGTACGCTCGCTCTACCGCTGGTTGGCGCTGGAAGGCGTGGTGGACCAGAATCCCGCGAAGCTGGTTTCGACTCCCAGACTACCCAAGAAACTTCCCCGCGTCCCGACCATCGAAGAGATGAACGGTGTGCTCGACGGCGAGATGCCCGAAGTCGCCGCCTTCCCCGAGCGCGACCGCCTTATGCTCGAACTGCTCTACGGCTGCGGCATCCGCAACTCGGAGCTGGTTGGCATCAATCTTGACGACATCCGCCTCAGCGGCGAAGCCATCCTCATTCGCGGCAAAGGAAAAAAAGAACGCTACGTGCCTTTTGGAGACGCGGTGAAGTCCGGGCTGGGCGTCTACCTTCCGGCCCGCCGGCTCCTGCTTTCCGGGAAAAAGAAAAATACTCCCGCTCTGCTCATCAATCACCGCGGCGGCCGCCTTACCACGCGCAGCGTCGGCCGCATCATCAAAAAAATCGCCGTCGCCAAGGGCCTTTCGCCCGATGTCCATCCCCACACCCTGCGCCACGCCTTCGGCACGCACATGCTCGAAGAGGGCGCCGACCTGCGTGCCATCCAGGAGATGCTCGGCCACGAGCGCCTCTCTACCACGCAGCGCTACACCCAGCTCTCCATGAAGCACGTGCTCCACGTCTACGACCAAACCCATCCCCGCGCAAAGTAAGCAACATGTTTCCGCCACGCGATTACCTCGGTCATCTGGCCTGCCCGACCAACCTTCCTACCCTGGTCAGACTGGCCGACCTGCCGGCCCGCGATACGCGCCAGGCGAAGAAACGAGCTCTGGCTGTTGCTGTTCCTCTGGTTGCGACCGCCGTTCTCAACTTCCTGGCCGCCTCCCAGCGGATGGCCCTCTTTTCTACTTCCTCCCGGTGATGTTCCCGGCCTACTACTTCGACGCCGCCACGCCACGCTGACGGCCTGCGCCAGTGTGATCCTGGTCGTGCTGCTGACCTTCCTCAACCCCGCCATGTTCAGCCGCAAGAGCGATCTGTCCTTCGACCGCCGCTATTTTGACCTTGCCGTCTGGGGAGGAATTCTGGTGGTCGCCGGATACGCCATGGGCACGCTTTACGAGCGCAACCAGAAGACACTCTCCGGCACGAAGAATGGCTACGACAGCATGTTGGTGATCCTGCAGCAGGTGACGCCTTCGCCAAAGCCTTCGGCGAACCAGCCCAAGGCGCCAGAGCCTGAAAGCTTCCACCCCTTGGAGGGGCAGGTGTCCTCGCACGTCGAGGCCGTTCCTCCATTCCTGACAGGCAGCTTCAACGTCGAATCTCCTCCCACATCTCCACAATCCTTGCCTTCACCTCCGCCGTCAGCTTCTCGTACTCGTCTTCCGACGCCGCCGACTCCGGCGGAGGATGGATCGCGTCTCCGAACTTCATCTTCAGCGGCTTGAATCCCTGGAATTTCTTCCCCCGCGGCCAGGCGTCGTGGAAACCGTCAATCGCCACCGGAACCACTGGCACCTGCAGGTGAATCGACAGAATCGCTGCTCCCTTCTTGAAAATCCGCGGCTTGCCGTCGATGCTGCGCTCGCCCTCGGGATAGAGCATCAGCACCAGTCCGTGCCGCAGGCCGAACGCTCCCGCGCGCATGGCCGGAAGCAGGTTCGCGTCCGGATCAACCACGACGACTCGCAGCCAGCCGGCCAGCCGCCGCATGAATCCCGAGCCGAAGATTTCGCTGGTCCCCACCGAAAACAGCCGCCGGAAGACCTCCCACGGCATCAGGCTGCCCAGCACCACGGGATCGATGAAACTCTGGTGGTTGGAGGAGAGGATGTACGGCCCCTTGAGCGGCAGCTTCTCAAGGCCACTCACCTTGAGATCGAAGCGGTCAGAGGCGATCATCTGGGCCGCGCGACTCACCAGAAACCAGAAATGTTCCGCGAAAGGCTGCGGCTTCCCGAGCGCCAGCACCTTGGGATCGGTCGACTCCTCGTCGAGCACCGCCTTCCATCCCGCAAACTGCGCGCGCGCCAACGGCGACGACTTTCCCGACGCCGCGCTTTCCCGCACTACGTCCACCAGCTCGCGAACCGTATAAATCTCCGCCAGCCGCGATTCCTCCACATCGCCGCCCAGCTCTTTCTCGAGCGCCACCAGCAGCTCCACCCGCTGCATCGAGTCGAGCCCCAGATCGAGTTCAAGATTGTCGCGGGGACGAATCTTTTCGGGATGCGTTCGCGCCGCCTCGCGCAACACCGGCAGCCCCCGCTGCACCTCGGGGATCGCCAGCCACGCTTCCTCATCCGCTGTCAGCGGCCGCTCGGCCGTGAGCTGGGCGTCGGCCGAGGCGCCCTTTCCCGGGTTGGCGCGAACCTTTTTCTCGATCTCAAACCGCTTCAGCTTGCGCGTGGTGGTGCGCGGCAGGTCTTCCTGCCAGATTTCGTAACTCCCAATGCGTTTGGTCGAAGCCAGCTGCGAGGAAAGACCTTCGATATCGAAGCGAATTACCTCTTTCGAATTCACGATCTTGCGCTGCTTGAGCACTTCAAAATTCGGCACCACCACGGCATGCAGATGCTCCGACGTCGGATCCCCCGGTCGCGCCTCCATCGCCATCACCGCCAGTTCCTTGATGTACGGCGATTTCAGGTAGTGTGCCTCGATCTCCTCGGGATAAATATTCTTGCCGTTCGCCAGGACGATCAGTTCTTTCTTGCGTCCGGTGATAAACAGATTGCCGCGCGAATCGAGGTACCCCAGGTCGCCGGTATGCAGCCAGCCCTCTTTCAGCGTTGCCTCGGTAGCATCGGGACGGTTCCAGTAGCCCATCATCACCACCGCCCCGCGAATCGCGATCTCGCCCACCGGCGGCCCTTCTTCCTGCGGCTGGGGATCGACGATCTTCCCCTCCACGCCCTTCATGGCGTGGCCGACCGAGCCGATCACGTTGTCGCCGGGAGAAGTGGCGAACGCCGCCGCCGTGGTTTCCGTCAGCCCGTAGGCCTGCAGGATGTCAATGCCCAGCGCATAGAAGTCGCGCCCGATCTGTGGTTCAAAGCGCGAACCCCCGGTCACCAGGTAACGCATGAGGTCGCCGAAGGTGTCATGGATCTTGCCGAAGAAGAGCCTGCCCGGATTCCACCCCAACCGCCGCGCCATCCGGGTGAAGCCCATCAGTCCGCGCACCAGCGCCTGCGCTCCTTTCCCTCGCCTGCCGATCTCTTTGAAGATGCGCTCGTGAATCAGGTAGAAAAACTGCGGCACCACGGCGAACGCCGTAATCCTTCTCTCGCGCAGCGCGCGCAGCAACTCCGTCGTATTCAGCGTCTCCAAGTGCACCACCCGCGCGCCCTTCACCAGCGGGATCAGGATATTGGCCATCTGCGAGAGCACGTGAAACAGCGGCAGCACGCCCAGCACCGCATCCTCCGGTCCGAGATCGATCCAGCCGGACACCGCCTCGGCCTCGCCGCTCAGGTTCCCGTGCGTCAGCATCACCCCTTTGGGATCGGCCGTGGTTCCCGAGGTGTACAGCAGCCCGGCCAGCGTGTCCGGCGTCACCGGGCGAGGCGTGAACGGGCCCGGCGCGGCGGCAAAGACACGGTCAAGATCGGCGACCACCTGCGCCGACCCTGCATCCGCCCCCCCGTCCATCTGCACAATTCCGAGCGGCAATCCGTTCGCCCCCGCCTCGACCAGCTTCCGGTGCTTGCGATCGCAGAACACCAGCGACGCCCCGCTGTCTTTCAGCAGCTTCGCAACCTGGTCGGCATGAAACGCCGTGTCGAGCGGCACCACCACGCAGCCTGCGGCCATGATCCCGAGATACGTCGTCACCCAGCGCGGATGGTTATCCGCCAGAATCACCGCTCGCGTCCCCGCCGCGTGGCCTTTCTCCATCAGCCACTGCCCTACCGCCTCGGCCATCTGGCGCGCCTGGGCATAGGTGTAGCTTTCCACCCGGTCGCTGCCCTGGATCTCGAGCGCAATATTGGTGGGATAACGCTCCGCGTTCTCAACGAAAACATCGTAGAAACTGGACATGGGTCGCCGGGAATCTTACACGAAGGAGTCCAGAAACCAGGAAGGAGTACTCTGGATTCCCGTATGCTATTGAATAAATGATACTTACAAGAATGATTGCCCGTGTTTGCCCAGACGTGATATCAATGCTATCATCGATAGCATGGCGACGATCATCGTCCGAAAGATCGACGACCGGACCAAAGCCCGATTGCGGATACGCGCGGCCAGCCACGGCCGCTCGATGGAGGAGGAGGCCAGAGAGATTCTGCGCTCGGCATTGGTTTCTTCTCCGCCGGGCGGGAATCTGGCGGAGATGATTCGGCGGCGATTCGCTCCCTTGGGAGGAGTCAACCTGGAGTTGCCGCGAAGAGACCCCGTGCGCGAACCACCGCGATTTGAGGAATGATCATCCTCGACACCAACGTGATATCAGAGCTGATGAAGCCGGAACCCTGCCCGGCGGTGCTGGCCTGGGTTGCAGATCAGCCGGCGACAGAACTCTTCACTACTTCCATCACAGAAGCGGAGATTTTCCTGGGCATCGAGCTCCTGAGCAAAGACCGGCGCCGGGATGCCTTGCTTGCCGCGTCCGAAAAACTGTTCGAAATTGAATTCGCCGGACGCGTGTTCGGGTTCGAAGGCGATGCCGCGTGGGCGTTTTCCAGAATTGCCGCTCATCGCCGCTCGATCGGCCGACCCATCTCGCAGGCCGACGCCCAGATCGCGGCGATTGCGCAGGTCCGCAGGGCAAGGCTCGCAACCCGCAACGCCGGGGACTATGCGGAATGCAGGGTGGACGTCGTGAATCCCTGGGAAAGGCCCTAGCCTCGATCCCCGGCTGTCATCTGGCGGAGGCAAATCAAAGGGATTCGACGTTACCCACCCGCCGCGACTCGACGCCTCGCCTTGACCAGTACTTCGACCGGAGCGGGACCACCGTTCCAGAAATCGAGCCGAATCCGGCCATCTTGCATCTGGCTGACGGTGGCGGGGTGGGAGGTGGCGGTAACATACCATCCGCGGGGAAGAACTACGGCATTTCGGGCGGATTTCAGTGCACTTTCAAAGACCAATTCCTGATCGATTACCCGCAGAGCAGCAGGCTCCGTCACGGTCTCGACGACTCGGATGCGTAAACTCTGACGAGACTGAGAAGCGGGCGGGGAGATGACGACGAAATGTGTGTAGTCGGCGAGGACTTCGCGCAACTCACCCGTGGTCTTCTCTGCTTCGGCCCTCGTCAGCACTTTGGCCTGCAGCTCCTCGCCGGTATCGAGAACATAGGCCGACACGCCGGTCACCTCGGTTTTTCCGTAGAGCCCGTAAGCCATTGTAGTTTCAGGGTCCGTAGTGTAGTCGAAAACTTGTTGGTAAGAGTGAGTTTCGGGCTGCCGCAACAGAAGTACGGTCTGCTGATCGCTGTGTGCCCGTTCTGCCAGCTGCCATGTCCCGGGCCAAGCCTCGGGGGGCGGGCCACTCCGGTGCGTTCGGTCGGCTGACTTGGGTGGAGCTACGGTTTCGGCGCCGCGCCTGGTCTTGACGATGAGCGGCGCCTCAGTCCCACTGCCATTCATGAAACTGACAGAGATACGACCGTCGGGTTCGGTCAGGACCTGGGAGGGTACATTGCAAGCCACGACTTCATATCCCGCGTATAAGATCACTTTGTTGCGTGGAATGCTGAGCTGACGGTTGAAGACGACGGTGTCGCCTTCGCGGTAATAGCTCTTTCGATCCCTGTAGGTCTTTAGAATCAGGAGGCGAGCTTGGCCTTGCGGTGGTACGGGGCGGGCAAGGTGCACCTTGATGTAATCCACATCAGCATCTTCGCCCCTCAGCAGCGGGTCCTTGACCGCTTCCATGCCGCTCACGATTTCAAATTTCAGCGCCTCCCCGGACATCACGTCCCGCACCGACTCATCGCTCGCCACGCTGCCCTTACGAATGGGATTGAAGTAAACCGTTGCCCCGGGGGTGGTCGCGGTCACTTCATAGCGGATGGCAAAACTTGCGCTCTCTGGCGCCAGCAATTCATAGGATGTGTACTCGTCGGTTTCGGTCTGGGTTGCGGGGTTTTCTTGCCCGTGGGTTGCCAGTGGATTGGATAGCATGGCCGCCAACAACCCGATTGAGTAGACCACTGACGTGATCGGCTTCATCGCCAACACTCTATCAGCACTCGGACAGGCGCCTCTTTCGATCTCCATCTTCGCCTCCCACCCTCCTCCCCCCGCATCTAAATATGCTAGGCTTCTACAGATAGCGTCGGCTGACCGGCCTCTGAGGAAACAACCCTTTGATTAACACTGTACTAGGCAAGGTTTTCGGGACCAAGAACGAGCGCGAACTCAAGCGCATGATGCCCCGCGTCGAGGCCATCGATGCCCTTGAACCTGAGATCGAGAAGCTCTCCGACGACCAGCTGCGCGCCAAGACCGACGAGTTCCGCCGCCGCATCCAGGAGCGCCTCGGCCAGATCGCCGACGAGCCCGATGCCGATCCCGACCGGCTCAAGCAGATCGCGGACGAGCGCACTACAGCCATCAACGGGGTGCTCGACGAGATCCTGGTTGAGGCCTTTGCCGTGGTCCGCGAAGCCGGACGCCGCGTCCTCAACATGCGCCACTTCGACGTGCAGCTCATCGGCGGCATGGTGCTCCACCAGGGCAAGATCGCCGAAATGAAGACCGGCGAAGGCAAGACCCTGGTCGCCACCCTTCCTGTCTACTTGAACGCCCTGAGTGGTCGCGGCGTGCACGTCGTCACCGTCAACGACTACCTCGCCAAGCGCGACTCCGAGTGGATGGGCCAGCTCTACCGCTTCCTCGGCCTCACCGTGGGCGTCATCGTCCATGACCTCGACGACGACGAGCGCCGCGAAGCCTACGCCGCTGACGTCACCTACGGCACCAACAACGAGTTTGGCTTCGACTACCTGCGCGACAACATGAAGTTCGACCTGCGCGATTGCGTCCAGCGCGTGCACAACTTCGCCATCGTCGACGAGGTCGACTCCATCCTGATTGACGAGGCCCGCACTCCGCTCATCATCTCCGGCGCCAGCGAGGAGTCGACCGACAAGTACGAGCGTGTCAACCGCATCATCCCCAAGCTCGAAAAAGGCGAGGAAATCGACACCGCCCCCGGCGAACCCAAAGAACTGACCGGCGACTACGTGGTTGACGAGAAGCATAAGAGCATCACCGTCACCGACCAGGGCTGGGAAAAAGTCGAAAAGCTGCTGGGCATCGGCAACATCGCGGACCCCGAGAACTGGGAGCTCAAGCACCACGTCGACACCGCGGTTAAAGCTCACGCCCTCTATCACCGCGATGTCGAATACGTGGTCAAGGCCAAGGAAGAGAATCCGCGCGAGAAAGAAATCATCATCGTTGACGAGTTCACCGGGCGCATGATGCCCGGCCGCCGCTGGTCCGACGGCTTGCACCAGGCCATCGAAGCCAAAGAAGGCGTCAAGATCGAGCGCGAGAACCAGACACTTGCCACCATCACCTTCCAGAACTACTTTCGCATGTACAAGAAGCTGGCGGGCATGACCGGCACTGCGGAAACCGAAGCTCAGGAATTCGAGAAGATCTATCGCCTCGAAGTCATGGTCATCCCTACCAACAAAACGCTGCGCCGCATCGAGAATCCCGACGTCGTCTACCGCACGGAAAAGGAAAAATACTTCGCCGCCTCGGATGAAATCCAGAAGCTCAACGACTCCGGACAGCCGGTGCTGGTGGGCACCACCTCGATCGAGAAATCCGAACGGCTCTCCGAGCTGCTGAAGAAAAAGGGCATCAAGCACGTTGTCCTGAACGCCAAGTACCACGAGCGCGAAGCCGAAATCGTCGCCCAGGCCGGGCGCAAGGACATGGTCACCATCGCCACCAACATGGCAGGCCGCGGCACCGACATCCTGCTCGGGGGTAATCCCGAATTCATGGCCAAGCAGGAGTGCGTGAAGAAGGGAATCGCCCAGCCTCTGCGCGCCGCCCAGGGCAAGGTGCAGGCCGGGGTCGACGACAGCAACAGCAGTGTCTGGTACTACAGCGGCAACGAGTACGTCGTTCCCGCCGCGCAGTGGAACGAAATCTTCAACCGCTATAAGCAGCAGACCGACCAGGAACACGAAGAAGTCATTGCCGCCGGCGGCCTGCACATCTTCGGCACCGAGCGCCACGAGTCCCGCCGCATAGACAACCAGTTGCGCGGACGCGCCGGCCGCCAGGGCGATCCCGGCTCCTCCCGCTTCTACCTTTCCCTGGAAGATGATCTCATGCGCATCTTCGCCAAGGAATGGGTCTCAACCCTGCTACAAAAGCTGGGCATGGAAGAAGGCGTTCCCATCGAGTCACGCCTGATCAGCCGCCGTATCGAGAAGGCCCAGGAGGCCGTCGAAGCCCAGAACTTCGAGGCCCGCAAACACCTGCTGGAGTACGACGACGTGATGAACAAGCAGCGCGAGGCGGTTTATGGCCTGCGCCGCCAGCTGCTCGAAGGCGTCGATCAAAAGGAGCTCATCCTCGAGGATTACGTTGCCGGGATTCTCACCGACAAACTCGACCATCACTGCCCCCCCAAGATGCATGTCGATGACTGGGACATCAAAGGCCTGAAAGATGCCGTCTTCACCAACTTCGGCGTCGATTTCCTTGCCGAGGGCGTGCAGCCCGAGATGCTCAACCGCCCGGAACTGGGCGACGCCATTTTCGCAACCCTCAAGAAACGCTACGACGCCAAGGAAAAGCTCATCGGCCCCGAGGCCATGCGCTACCACGAGCGCATGATCATGCTCAGCGTGCTCGATTCGCAGTGGAAAGACCACCTCCTGAACATGGATCACCTCAAGGAGGGCATCGGCCTGCGTGGCTACGGACAGCACGATCCGCTGGTCGAGTACAAGCGCGAATCCTTCGACATGTTCGAAGCCATGATGCAGCGCTTCCAGGAAGAAACCGTCCGCTATCTCTACCTCATGCAGATTCTTGAGCGCCCGCCCGAGGGCGCCGCGCCACCTCCGGCAGGGCCGGAGGGCCAGGGTGCCGAGGCCGGACTGCGGGTGTCCCGCCTAGGCGGCGCGGGTGACGGCAACGGCCACCGGCCTCCGCGCGGAGTCTCCACCTCGGTGGATGAAATCGAAGAGGCCTTCCAGCGCAAGAAGAAGCGCGAGCTCGAACAGGCGCGCATGGCCGGGTCCGGCGAACGCCAGACCGTGCAACAGGTCGTTCGCTCCGGCGACAAGGTTGGACGCAACGACCCCTGCCCCTGCGGCTCAGGCAAGAAATACAAGAAGTGCCACGGCGCCTGAGCCTGCGTCGTGCCCACAGCATCTCCCGCCACGACCCGCTTGCGGACCCATGTCCAGCCCGCCTGCCGGCCAAACTCGGGGGGCGTACGACTTCGGTCGTGCCGCCACACCGGCAGTAACTGCGCGTTCGCGCCTGAGAAATCCTCCGCCATCCGCCGGGTGTGCGGCGCGCAGCAGTCAAGGCTTCTATTTATATCGCGTTACGATATAATAATGAGTTGACGCGCCGTAAAACTTTGTAAAAACGGCTTCCGCCCGGAATCCGGCCCGCTGAGCCGGCATCTAATGAAGTGAGTACGGAAAGAACCAAGGGGGTTGGCGAAATGGTAGGGCTGCGCCTCGTGCATTTGATCGAAAACCACTCCGACGAGCTGGTCGAGGACTTTCTAAGCGGCATTGCACTCTCGCCGCGTACCCGCGGCCTGCAAAAGGTTCCCCCGGAAGAGCTGCGCGCCCGATTGTATGAAGTGCTCCGCCATTTCAGCGAATGGCTGCTGACCAAAACCGACCGCGACATCGAACAGCGTTACGTGGAGTTGGGGATGCGCCGCGCCCACCAGGGCGTTCCCCTGGCCGACTTCTGCTGGGCGCTGGTCATGGTCAAGGAGAATATCTGGCACTTTCTGAACCGCCAGGCCTTTGCCCACAACCCCGTCGAGCTTTACGGCGAGATGGAGTTCCTGCGCCTGCTCGATCAGTTCTTCGATCGGGCGCTCTACTACGTGGCCCAGGGATATGAGCAGGCTCTGCGCTCCGCGCCGCAAACCAGCGCCGCCCACGCTGCCGACTAGGCGTTCGTCGAAGGCACGGCAGCGCCCGGCGCACGTCTTCCGTTATCGATCGCGTTTCCGGCCCGTCCGAGCCACAACTCAGGCGGGGATGGTCTGTCCCCCCCGCGGAGGGGGCTGGCAAACGGATTCGGATCAGGGCACGGCTTCCGCGGTGCGGCGGCTCAGACAAAAAATGTCTGCCTGAGGTCCTCTGTCCCGCTCCAAGCCTAATTCCAATTCTTCTGATCCGCCCAGATCTCCGCCAACGGCTGCTTCAAACGGCAGACATAGATCGCGTGGTTCTCCTCCGCCATGCCCCAGGGATCGCTATGCATCGCCGCCTCGCGCACCGAATCGCAAATCTTGCCGAGATAGCGCGGACCGTATTGAATGGTGATCACCGTGTCGCCCGTAAATCCCCGCGTGCCCCAGTAGTAGTGGTTCTGATGCCCGCTTAACGCCGTGGGCAATCCATAGCTGGGGCCGAATTGATCAATCGCTCCCGCCTCGCCATAGTTTCCGGCGAGAATCGCCGTTCTGGCTCGCTGTTCGGGGGGCAACGAGTTGTATACCGAAGCCACCTCCTCGACCAGCACCGGCCAGCCGAATTGATCTCCCAGAAACTGCGGCAGCGGTCCGATATGGTTGACCTCGGTCTTGCCGGGTGTCACGTGCAGCTTGTCTTCGTAGGCCACGTAGTCCTGCGGCGACAGCAGGGGTAAAGCCAGCGGCGCCAAGACCGCTCCCGCCGCCGCAATCACCCCGGCAATCGCGGCTTTCGGCCACAGCTTGCCCTGCGTCACGCGGCTCTGCTCCAGCCAGTTCTCTATAGCCACGGCTCCTGCCGCCAGCAGCATCGGGTACGCGGGAGACAAGTAGTAGTTCTTGCCGTGCATCACCATGAATTCCACCAGCAGCGCCAGGTAGATCCAGCCGAGAATCCGGTAGCGTTTCCCCTGTCCCGCCAGAAGGAACCACAACCCGCTCAGCCAGACGGGAAAGGTAATGGGATGCATCATGAAAATCTGCTCGCGCAGGAACGCCAGCGGAGGCAGAACCACGTTCTTGCCGCTCTCTTTCACGTTGCGCAGGTCTTCAAGCGTCGGGAAGTGATGTTGAATCTGCCAGATCAGGTTCGGGAGGAAGATCAGAGCCGCGATCGCTCCCCCGATCCAGATCCACGGCTTGCGCAGTTCGTTCCTTTGCGAGGTCAGCACCAGCCCGATCAGCACCGCCGAGCCGAAAAACAGCGTCGAGTGCTTGTTCATCAGTCCGAGCCCGGCGATGACCCCGAACCAGATCCAGAGCTTCGAGTTTCCCGTCTGAAGGATGCGGATGATTAGGTAGACGCATCCCATCCAGTACCACTTCTCGAAGACGTTCATGGTCATCAGACCGGCCGTGGCCAGATATTCCGGGACGATGACCGCGCACAGTCCGGCCAGTCCCTGGGCGAAGCGCCCGCCGCCGAGACGCCAGGCGATGAGGATGGTGATAGCGACAATTCCCGCTCCCCCGATGGCGGCGATGGTGCGCAGCACGGGCAGTGATCCCCCCAGGGCCAGCGCCAGCCGGGCTACGAACGCGATCATGGGAGCCATGTCCACGTAGCCCCAGGCCAGGTTCCGCCCGCAATCGAGGAAGTAGAGTTCGTCGCGGAAGTAGCCGTAACGCCCGCTCAACAGCACATGCAACAGCAGCACCGCGCCCGTCAAGCCGAAGAAAATTCCCCGGTCGAGCCGCGGTTCGGCCGTGCCGTCGTCAGCAACCGTGTGTCGAACCATCTCTCGGAATGAACTCATTGTCGCCATAGAACCTCCGGGAAAGCGAGCTTATTCTCCGCGCCGGGGGTGTCGGCGACAACGAGGCTGGGACTTTTCTATCGCGTGGGACCGCTTGCGGGCCGGATCCAGGGACAAACGGGCTGGGAATTTTCCCGGGAAGGGCAACACAGCTGGCGCAAGCGTGATCTAACCAAGCGGGCGGCAAAGGCTCCCTGCGGCGTTTGCCGCAGTTCACCGCGACCTCAACGTTGTAAGATCCTGGCTACCGGAAACTTCGATCCTGCGAGGTGCCACATGCGTCCATGGTTCGTCGCGATGTTTCTGACCGTGTTCAGCTGTGTCCTCGTCGGCCAATCCACACCATCCAAGCCGCCAGCTCCCCGGATCTGCGTCGCCGGGGTGGCTAACGCCAGCACGGTCTCCGCGGATCTCGGGCGCCTCGCCGACCGTCTGGTGGCCGGCTTGAAGCGAAATAAATTCGACGCCGTGACCATGGATTCGAGCACCTCCATGAATCATAGGCTCCAGCCGACGCGGGACAACGCCGACGAAGCCGATGCCAAACAGTGCGACTACACCGTGCTCACGCGAATTGTCGAGAATCGCGCCCATCCTGCCGCGCCCCTCACGGCGCGTCCCGGAGCGATCGTCCCCAGCGTCGATGCCGCCGACACCATGGGTGGAAACTCGGGCCCGGTCTACCGCGAGGAAATGGAGATGGACTTCGCGCTGTTCCGCACCTCGCGCGCCGACCCGCTCTTCGATACTTCCATTCTCGAGCGCGCTTCCGCCGGCGTCTCCGATACCTTCCAGAGCGCCATGGATCGCATCGCCAGCCGGGTCACCCACGAAATCAGGAAGAAATGACCGCTGTCGTCGTTCTTGCCTCGGGCTTCGTTCCGGCCTAGAATCGGCAGTCATCTCCACGAGGGTTCTGCTATGCGCCTGCCCGTACTGGTTGCCGCCTGCCTGCTTTCGTCCCTTGCCCTGTTCGCGCAATCCTCGCCCGCCGCGCCTCCCGCGCCCGGATTCAGCATTGACAACATCGACAAGACGCTCGATCCCTGCGTGGATTTCTTCCAGTACGCCTGCGGCAACTGGCTGAAGAGAGCCGAGATCCCTGCCGACCTGCCGCGCTGGGGAAGTTTCGCCGAGCTGCATGAGCGCAATCAGAAAGCCCTACGCGACATCCTGGAGAAGGCCGCTGTGGTTTCCCCGAACCGCAGCACCATTGATCAGAAAATCGGAGACTTCTATGCCTCCTGCATGGACGAGAAGGCGGTAAACGCCGCGGGCGTCGAACCCGTCAAACCCCTGCTCGACAGCCTGGCCGCCGTGGAGAACAAAGCTGCGCTCATCGACTTGATCGCCCATTTGCGCATGGTGGGCGCGGGAGCGCTGTTCAACTTTTCCTCCGCGCCCGACCTGCACGACGCCGATAAGGTCGTGGCCTTCATCGATCAGGGCGGGTTGACTCTGCCCGATCGCAACTACTACATCCAGACTGACGCCAAGATGGTGGAGATGCGCCAGCACCTGGTTGAGTACGCAACCCAGGTGTTCACGCTGGCGGGGCAGACGCCGAAACAGGCGGCCGATTCTTCCGCGACCGTGCTGCGCATCGAAACCGCGCTTGCCCAGGGCTCCATGGACCGGGCTGCCCGCCGCGATCCCAGGAACCGCGATCACAAGATGACCGTCGAACAGGCCGAGGCCCTGGCGCCCAATTTCGTCCTCAGCCGCTTCTTCAGCGGCGTGGGCGCGCCCAGCTTCGCCGACCTGAACGTGGTCAATCCGGAATTTTTCAAGCAGGTGAACGGATTGCTGGAGAAAGAGTCGCTCGATGCGCTGAAAACCTATGCCTCGTGGCGCTTGCTCGACACGGCGTCTCCCTGGCTCTCGCAGCCGTTCGTCGAGGCCAACTTCAAAATGCAGCAGCGGTTGACCGGACAGGCGCAGATGGAAGAACGTTGGAAGCGCTGTGTCGATCTTACCGACCGCTCGTTGGGCGAAGCTCTGGGGCAGCGTTACGTCGAAGCCAACTTCGGCCCGGAAGAAAAAGAGCGCATGGTGAGGATGGTGGCCGCGCTCGAGAAGGCGCTCGGCCAGGACATCCAGACTCTGCCCTGGATGTCGGATGAGACCAAGAAGGAGGCCAGGCTGAAACTGGTGGCCATCCGCAACAAGATCGCTTATCCCGAAGTGTGGCGCGACTACACGCGCCTCAACGTGCAGCGCGGCGATCTCATCGGTAACATTGCGCGGGCCAACGAATTCGAAGCCCGGCGCCAGATCGCCAAAATCGGCAAGCCCCTCGACCGCAAGGAGTGGGGTATGACCCCGCCCACGGTGAATGCCTACTACAGCGGCTCGTACAATGAAATCGTGTTTCCCGCAGGGATCCTGCAGCCACCGTTTTTCGACAGGAACATGGACGACGCCGTGAACTTTGGCGGTATCGGTGTCGTCATCGGTCACGAACTCACTCACGGCTTCGACGATTCCGGGCGCAAGTTCGACCCCCAGGGAAACCTGCGCGATTGGTGGACCGAGCAGGATGGCAGGGAATTTGAAAAGCGCGCCAGTTGCGTGGCCGACGAGTACAGCAGCTTCACCGCGGTCGACGACCTGCATCTGAGCGGACGCCTCACGCTCGGCGAGAACACCGCCGACAACGGCGGCGCACGCATCGCGCTCATGGCGCTGCGCGAGATGATTGCCGCCGATCCCAGCGGCAAGGCGGCGCAGAAAATCGACGGCTACACCCCCGAGCAGCGCTTCTTCCTCGGCTTTGCCCGCGTGTGGTGTGAAAAGCAGCGTCCCGAATTCGCCCGCACCCGGGTGAATACCGATCCCCACTCGCCGGGGAGGTATCGCGTCAACGGCGTGGTTCAGAACATGCCGGAGTTCCAGCAGACCTGGAACTGCAAGGCCGGGCAGGCCATGGTGCGCGCGGACCCTTGTCGGGTGTGGTAACTTGCAAATCATTTTTTATCAGTGACTTACCGCGGGATCGCGATCTCGCCCGAGGTCCGTTCTGCTACCTGAAGCCCTTGCGGCGTTTCTCGCTGTAGCGGTGCAGGGCATCTTCGATGACGGGGTAGGCTTCCGTGGCGGGGCGGATCTCATCTACTTCTACGGCCTTGCCCTCCAGTTGCTTGTAGTCCTGGAAAAAACGCCGCAGCATGAGCAGGCGGTGCTGTGGCATCTGGCTGGCTTCGTGATAGGTATTGAACTCGGGATCTTCGGTGGCTACAGAAATGATCTTGTGGTCTTTCTTGCCGCTGTCGATCATGGTCATCAGCCCGATGGCGCGAGCATGGATAATGGTCAGCGGCACCACCGTCTCCTGGCAGAGCACGAGCACATCGAGCGGATCGTCGTCCTCGGCGTAAGTCTGCGGAATGAAACCGTAGTTGGCGGGATAATACACCGCGGAGTAAAGCACGCGGTCGAGCTTGATCAGTCCGCTCGACTTGTCGAGTTCGTACTTCACGCTCGAACCGAAGGGAATCTCGATCACGGTCTGAAATTCCTGCGGCAGCTGGTGTCCTGGAGTAACGTCATGCCAGGGATGAATCATACGAATTCAGCATATCAAGCGCGGCGTTCGAAAATCGGCCGGGCGTACAGAAACCACGTGCGCGCCGGTATTTAGAGACAGCTTGACCCGGGCCGGGGCGGGGAATAGAGTTTCAGCAAGGGTGGTTGGGTCCATGTCTAATGAAAGCGGCAAGTATCTGAAGTTTGGCGCGGCAACGCTGTTGATCCTGGTGGCGATGGGCTATCTCGCTTATACCGGAGTCGAGGAAAGCAAGAGTTACTACGTTACCATCCAGGAACTGCACGGGATGGATCCGAGCGTGTACAGCAAGCGGCTGCGGGTGGCAGGCAACGTGCAGCCGGGGTCGATCAAGCGCACGGGCACGCAAGTGGAGTTCGTGCTGGTGGAGAAAGACCAGAGCCTGCCGGTGGTTTACAACGGAACCGAGGCGCCGCCCGACACTTTCAAAGACAACTCCCAGGCGCTGGCTGAAGGCAGCTTCGGGCGCGACGGCGTCTTCCATGCCAAGCAGTTACAGGCTAAGTGCGCGTCGAAGTATGCTCCCGCCCCGGGCGGGACCACGCCCGTCAGCG
>Ga0126383_10000861_pt1 | contig 17778 bp, 17 predicted proteins | sample PanSoiMetPlot_35_FD_96882 | JGI IMG/M metagenome (GOLD analysis project Ga0126383, IMG submission 96882) | Tropical forest soil microbial communities from Panama - MetaG Plot_35 | ecosystem: Environmental > Terrestrial > Soil > Tropical forest > Bulk soil | place: Panama | collected 2016-02-17
CCCGCCCGCCGGTAGGTGGGCACGGTCGACGGGTACAGGACGGAAACCGGCAGGCCCGCCGCGCGCTGCTCGGACATGGTCTCCCTGAGGAGGTGCTGCACCAGCCCGCGTCCGCGCGCTTCGGGCGCCACGGCGACCGAGCTTAGGGCGGCCATCGGCACCGTGGCGCCGCCGAAGAACTGGCCCACACGCTGGAACCGCAGCACGGCGACCACGTGGCCGTCCTCGACCAGCACTCTGAAGCCCTCGAGGCGGCTGGGCGGCGGCCCGCTGGGAACCTCTATCGCGTTGAACGCTTGCTGGCGGAGCGCAAGTATCGGACCGTCGTCGGCCTCGGTGCCGGCCCTGACCTCCAGCGTCAAACTGCGCGCCGGGCGGCGAGAGCCGAGCGCCTGATCTTGCCAGCCTCATCCCTCGGCAGCTGGACCACCAGCTCGTAGCTCCGCGGCACCTTGTAGGAAGCGAGCCGCTGCCGCATATGGAGGTCGAGCTCCTGTGCCGTGGGTGCCTGCTCGAAGTGCACTGGCTGAACGACCGCGTGCACCTTCTTGCCCCACTCCTCGTCAGGGACGCCGATCACGGCCACGTCGGCAACGTCGGGGTGCTCAGTCAGCGCCGCCTCGACCTCGGCCGGATAGATGTTTGCACCTCCTGAGATGATCATGTCGACCCGACGGTCGGCGAGGAAGAGGTAGCCCTCCTGGTCAACCCAGCCCATGTCGCCCACGCTCATGTAGCCCTCCGGGCTGGTCTTGACCGGCGGCGCCCCCCAGTACTGATAGGTGGGTCCCTGGACGTGCGGCCGCATGAAGATCTCACCCACCTCGCCGGCGGGTAGCTCGCGGAAGTCCTCATCCAGGATCTTCAAGTCAGACCGTCGCGGACGCCCCACGCTGCCGGGATGCTCCAGCCATTCCCGGCCGCTGATGGTGCAGGCGCCGACGGCCTCCGCGGCCCCGAACGCCTCGTTGACCTTGTCTGGGCCGATCAGCTCGATCCAGAAGCGTTTGAGCCAGGGTGCGCAGGGCGCGGCGGTGCTGAACACAGCCTCCAGGCTGGAAAGGTCCCGGTGTTTGATGTCGGGGAGCCTCGCTAGCCGGTGCATCATCGTCGGGACCGTGTAGCTGAAGGTGACGCGATACCGCTCGACGAGGTCGACGAAGCGAGCGGCGTCGAACTTCTCCATCAGGATCAGAGTGTGGTCCTCGAACAGGCCCAGGAGCCCCCAGCCGAACGGCGTGTTGTGGTACAGCGCGCCGGCGATCATCTGGATCTGGCCGGGGCGCATGCCCATTTCCCAGAGCACATCACTTTCTGACATGCCGGGGACCCGGACCCAGGGGTTGGGATCGATGATGATCTTGGGGCGGCCTGTCGAACCCCCGGAGGCGATCGCCTTGCCCGGTCGGGGAACGATGTCTGGCAGCGGAGCCGACTCCCACCCCGAGAGGTCCCACAGCTCGGGGTGGCGCACCGCGGGGCAGGCCGGGTTCTCCTCCCAGTCGTGTACGACGACCGGATGCTCGGTCAGAGCCAGCAGCGCGTCTCGCTCCCGCGGGGGCAGTCCGGGGTTGAGAGGCAGGACAAGTGCGCCCAGCTGCCAGGCGCCGAGGGTCGCGAAGTAGTGCTCTGGGCAGTTCGGGAGCGCTACTACCACGGTTGAGTTGGAGTCGGTCCCACGGGCGGCCAGCAGGTGAGCCGCCTGGCGGCTCGCACGATCGAGCTCGGCGTAGCTGACCGGGCGGTGATCGCCCTCGCGGGGGACGAAGATGATCGCGGGCTTTTCGGGACGGGTCTGGGCCAGCTGGCAGATCCTGGCTCCCCACGTCATCGCGTTTGCCTGGACTGTGCTCACTGCCGGCCCGCGCCCTCGAACCAGTCCTCGATCGAAGCAGGCTCGACCAGCATCGCGGGCAAGTGCTGATCCAGATCCTCCAGCGTCCAGCGACCTTGAGTCGTGAGCCGGTGAACGATGGGCGGCATGGACGAAACGACCAGTGCGCTGCCGGTGATGTGGAAGACCTGAGACTGTGCCGGGCAGCCGGCCTCGGCGAGCCACCCGATGAGCGGCGAGACGTTGGCCGGGTCGAGCGCGCTGAACCCGTCGCCATGGACTAGCTCGGGCTCTTCGTCCTGGCCCGCCGACAGCCGGGTCCGCCCGCCTGGCGAGACCACATTCGAGCGCACACCGTACTTGCCACCCTCGAGCGCCGTCACCCGCGAGAGCGCCACCACCGCCAGCTTGGCGGAGCTGTAGTTCGCCTGCCCGAAGTTGCCGGCATAGCCGGCGACGGACGAGGTGTGCACGACCGACGCCTTGACCTCCCGCCCCGACTTGGCCCGCTGCCTCCAGTAGGTGAGCGCGTGCCGGGTGGTGGCGGCGTGGCCCTTGAGGTGGACGCGGATAACCGCGTCCCACTCCGATTCCTCCATGTTGAAGAGCGCGCGGTCGCGCAGGATGCCGGCGTTGTTGACCAGCACGTGGAGGTCGCCAAACGCTGCAACGGCCTGGTCGACCAGCGCTCGTGCCTGCTCCCAGTCCGCCACATCGTGGGCGCTGACCTCTGCCCGGCCGCCTGCCGCCCGGATCTCGTCGACGACTCCCTGGGCGGGGGTGGGATCGCTCCCTTCTCCACTCAGCCGCGAGCCGAGATCGTTGACGATGACAGCGGCACCCTGTTCGGCGAGGAAGCGAGCGTGGCAGCGACCGAGACCGCGCCCTGCGCCCGTGACGATGGCCACCCGGCCGTCAAGCCGGCCCATTCAGGCCCTTCAGGAGGATGTCGGCAAGCCTGTCCGCCGCCTGCTCTGGGGATAGCTTGCCGGCGGGATTGAACCACCACTGGGACCAGTTCGCAACCGAAACCAGGACCAGGAAGGCGAACTTCCGATCGTGGTTCGCGAACTCGCCTGCGGCGATGCCTTCATCGATGATGCGCTGCCAGAGCCGGCCGTACTGGTCTCGCAAGGCCACGATCTGGTCCCGCCGCTCGGCCCTCAGCGACTTCCAGAGGTCGACGATCTTGGAGAGGCTGGGATCGTTGGCGGCCTGACGGAGATGATTGCGGAGGGCCCGCCGCAACTTCTCTCGCGCGGGGAGGTCGCTCTCCGCGATGGGCGTGAGCGTCCGGATGACGAGCTCCATGCGCTGTGAGAGGACCTCGAAGAGCAGGTCCTCCTTGGCGTTGAAGTGCGCGTAGAGGCTGCCGGAAAAGACCCCGCTGAGCCTGGCCACATCCCGGACGCTGGTGGCCTCGTAGCCCTTCTCGGCGAACAGCGTCGTGGCCGCCTTCAACATCGCGTCCTTGCGAGCCGGCCGTGCCATGCCCGCGGCAGCATACCAAGCGCTCGCTTGCTAACGCAACGTGGTTCCGGCCGCCAGCGCGTCGTGGCGTGAGCCGACCTCCCCGGCGAAGTGACAGGCGGCTGCGTGCGGACGTCCCCTGGTGCCGGACTGGGGGTCCACGTCCACGCAGATGTCCCGCCCCGATCGGACGAGAGGACCGATCGCGCAGCGGGGATGGAAACGGCAGCCAGACGGCGGGCGCCGAGGATCGGGTATCTCGCCCTCCAACCGCACCATGGAGCGCACCCCGGGCTGGGGTACCGCGTCGATCAAGGCGCGGGTGTACGGGTGCTGGGGACGGGAGAAGAGATCCTCCGTGGGGGCCGCTTCCACGATTCGCCCGAGGTACATGACGGCAACCTGGTCGCTCATGTAGCGCACAACCGACAGGTTGTGGGAGATGAACAGGTAGGAGAGCCCGAGCCGGGCCTGGAGCTCACGCAAGAGGTTCAGGACGTTCGCCTGGACCGAGACGTCGAGCGAGGAGGTCACCTCGTCGGCGATCAGGACCTGGGGATCGGCGGCCAGCGCCCGGGCGATCGCGATCCGCTGGCGCTGGCCGCCCGAGAACTGGTGGGGAAACCGGCCCGCGGCGCCCCGGTCGAGTGCCACCAGGTCGAGCAGGCTCAGGACCTCGTCCCAGCGTTGGGCGGGGCTGAGCGGGCGATTAACTTGCAACGCCTCGTCGATGGCTTCGCCGGCCGTCATCCGCGGGTTGAGGGACGAATAGGGGTCCTGGAAAACCATCTGGACGCGCCGGCGCAGCGCGCGAGCGCCACCGCCCCGCAGTTGCAACGGCATTCCGTCCATTCGGACCTCGCCGGTTGCGACCGGCACCAGGCCGACGATGGCCCGAGCGATCGTGGACTTGCCGGAGCCCGACTCACCGACCAGCCCCAGGGTGCCATGCTCGGGGATGGCGAGGTCCACTCCGTCAACAGCCGTGATCGGACCGTACTGGATCGACAGGCCGTGGACCTCGAGGCTGCTCACCGCCGCGGCAAGTCCTCCTGGGCCACCCAGCATGCGACCCGGTGGCCGGGGCCGACTGGCTCCAGGGCAGGCGCCTCCTTGCGCGAGCGCTCGACAGCGATCGGGCAGCGGGGAGCGAACGCACAGCCCGGCGGAAGGTCACCGAGGTCTGGAGGGCGGCCGGCGATCGTCTCGAGCGGCGTGTGGCGGTCCTTGCGCAGATCGGGCACGGCTGCCATGAGCGCTTTCGTGTAGGGGTGTGCCGGAAAGTCCAGGATGACGCCGATCGGCCCTTCCTCGACGACCCGCCCAGCGTACATGACCAGCGCTCGAGAACAAATCTGGGAGACCAGGGCGAGGTCGTGTGAAATCAGAAGAATCGCCGTGCCGGCCTCCCGGTTGATCTGCTCGAGGACCTGCACGATCTGCGCCTGCACGGTGACGTCAAGGGAGGTGGTCGGCTCGTCCGCGATTATCAAGTCGGGCTGGTTCATAAGCCCCATGGCGATCGTCACCCGCTGTCGCATGCCACCTGAGAACTCATACGGGTACTGGCGCAGCCTCTGATCAGCGCCGGCGATGTGGACACTGGCCAGCCGATCCCGAGCCTCCCTCATCGCTTCCGCGCGGCCGATGTGGCGATGCGTCTGCGCGCCTTCGATGAGCTGTATACCCACCCGGAGCGCCGGGTTGAGCGACGACATCGGGTCCTGAAACACCATGGCCAGCCGGGTCCCGAGGAGCCGGCGCCGCCGGTCTGGCGCGAGCGTCAGGAGCTCTTCGCCGCTCAGGCAAAGGGAGTCGGCGCGGACCCGCCCTGGATAAGGCGCGAGGCAGGCGACGGCGAGGGCCGTGAGGGACTTGCCGCTGCCCGATTCCCCCACCAGGCCTACGATCTCGCCACGGCCAACATCGAAGCTCACCCCATCGACCGGCCGCAGCGGGTCCCCCTCACCTGGGAACTCCACGGTCAGGTTCCGCACCTGGAGCAGCGGCTCGGAGCTCAGGACCTCTCCTCCTCCTCGTCGGCCGAGACGACCAGGGCCGGAGTGAGCACCATCCCGGGCGGGCTGCTGCGGGGAATGGGTCGGCGCCGCCCCCTTGCCGCGGTCCAGATCCGTGGGTTCATGGCGCGCGCCAGAGACTCGCCGATCAGGCCCATGGTGAGCCCGGTGGCTGCGATCGCCACGGCCGGTGCCAGTGCCGCCGACGGCTGCACGTAGAGTGCGGCGACACCCTCGGTAAGCATGCGGCCCCAATCGAAGTCCGGGGCTTGCACACCGAGCCCGAGAAACCCCAACGCCGAGATCGCCAGCAGGCTCGAGCTGACCACGAAGGAAAGGGTCACGATGAGCGTCTCGGAGATGTTCGGCAGGATGTAGCGGAGGAACAGGCGCCGGCCACCGACCCCGATCACACGTGCCGCCAGCACGTACTCCTCACCCGCCACGCTCGCTGCGAGGTTGCTCGCCACGCGGGCCAGGCTGGGCGCGAATGCGATTGCGATGGCGGTCACTGCCCCATGGGCGCCGCGGCCCACGATCGCGGTCACGAAGATCGCGAGGAGGATGGCCGGAAATGCCAGAAGCACTTCGATCACCCGGAGACCCAGAGTTCTGAGTTGGGCGGGAGCAATGGCCAGCAGGGCTCCAAACGCAAATCCGATCGCGGCCGCCAGTCCCGCGGCGATCAGGGCAAGCTCGAGTGAGAGCCGTGTCGCGGTCAGCGTCCGGGCCAGGATGTCCCGACCCAGCCGGTCTGTGCCCAATGGGTGTGCGCCGCTCGGCGGCTGGCCTGAGATGGTGAGATCGATTCGCACAGCTGCGCTTGACCAGAGCACCGGCCCCACCACCGCCAGCAGGACCAGAATGAGCAGAGCGACCACGGCCGGCAGCCCGGTCGGCGACGTCCACACCGCGCGCGCTACACGCATGAGGAAGGAGCCCCGCCTCATGCCCGCACCAGCGAGCGAGGGTCGAGCGCGCCGAGCGCCAGGTCGACGATGGTGTTGACGAGCACCACCGCTGCGCCGAGGAGGAGCACCGCCGCCTGGACAACCAGAAAGTCCCGGCTGATCACCGCCTGGACCACGGCGGTTCCCAGCCCCGGCCATGCGAAGACGTTCTCCACGATGACCGCGCCGCCGATGAGGCTCGCGAAGATGAGGCCGCCAATGGTGAGCGCGGCCGTCAGCACGTTTGGCAGTACGTGGCGAACGTAGAGCAGCCGCCTGGGTAGTTGCTTGCTGCGAGCGGTCCGGATGTAGTCCTGAGCCAGGACGTTCAAAGTCGTGACCCGCACAATTCGCGAAAGGTGCGCGGTCGGAGTGATGGCCACCGCCAGAGCCGGGAGCACTATCGAATTCCAGTCGTCCGAGCCGGCGACCGGGAGCCAGGCGAGCTTGAGCGCGAAGATGAAGACCAGGAAAGTGGCCGCCAGGTACTCTGGCACAGCGCCGAGCACGCTGGTCACCGCTCCGAAGATGAGCTCGCCGCGGCGGTGGCGGCCTTCGCGCGTCAGAGCGGCCGCGGTGATGCCGATCGGGACGCTGAGCAGCATGACGAGCGCCAGCGCAGCCGCGGCGAGCTCAGTCGTCTTTTGCAGCCTCGCTCCGATGATCGCCGCCACCGGTTCGTGGCTGGAGTACGACTTGCCCAGATCGAGCTTGATGATGTGTCCCGCATAGTCGGCGAACTGCACCGGGAGCGACCGGTCGAGGCCCATCTCGGCCCGCATATTGGCGACGTCCTGGGGAGTTGCGTCGAAGCCTGCGGCGAGCCGGGCCGGGTCGCCGGGAACCAGCCGGACGATCATGAAGGTCGCGAAGAGCAGGACCAGAAGAACGACCCCGAGGCGCACCAGCCTCCAGATCACGAATCGCAACCAGATGGCCACCGAGGTCGGAGTCTAAGGGGCCGGGAGTGCAGATCTATGAAGCAAGCGCTTGCTAGGTTAAACTACCCGCGATCAAGCCGCTGAGAGTAGCAGCCTTGGCGGCGACACCGACGGGGAAAAGGGGGAACCCGACATGTCAGAGATTGGTTCGACAGGGAAGCTGCTGACCGCCCTCGCCGCCATTGCGGTCGTTCTGGTCAGCGCCTGCGGGACTGCGAGCAGCGGCAACCAGCCCAAGGCGGGAGGCAGCCTAACCATTCGCCTGACCGCCGACTGGGACACGCTGGACCCGGCTCTGACCAAGTCCACGCTCGGATACCAGATGGCATTCATGGCCTACGACCGGGTGGTCGCTCTCGACAAGGACGGCAAGGTTGTGCCGGAGCTGGCCAAGAGCTGGACGCAGGCCGCCGATATGGTAAAGCTGACCCTCCGCAACGACATCACCTGCTCCGATGGCAGCAAGCTCACCGCGACTGGGGTCGCCGAGTCGCTGAAGCGGTTGGGCGCGCCCGACACCAAGGCGCCTTATGCCTATCGCACCTTCGGGACCGCCGGGTACACGAGTGTGACCGGCGATGACGCCGCGGGAACGGTCACCGTCCAGGCGGCCAAGCCCTACAGCGACATGCTGATCGGGCTCGCCATGCCGTGGGCCTCCATCATCTGTCCGGCTGGACTGAAGGATCCCTCGCAGCTCCAGGGCAAGCAGTTCGGCAGCGGGCCGTTCACGATGACCAATCTGGTTCGTGGCGACACGTACGCGTTCTCCGCCCGCAAGGACTATAGATGGGGCGAGGCCGGGGCCACGACGCAGGATCCCGGGTTCCCGGGTACGGTGACCTACAAGGTCGTTTCCAACGACACCACTGCGGCCAACCTGCTCCTTACCGGCGGACTTGACGTGGCAACGATCTCCGGCCCCGATCTGGCCCGTGTCCAGGCCAACAAGTCGCTCAAGGAGATCATCGGGGTTCCGTACGGGACCACGTTCCTGCTGGTCAACGAGCTCAGCGGCCGGGTCGGCGCCGATCCCCAGGTTCGAAAGGCCATCTTCCAGGCCATCGACGCCGCCTCCTGGGGCAAGGCCGCGGTGGCCGAGCAGGCGGAGGTTGCGACCAGCTTCATCACGCGGGTGGTGCCCTGCTTCGACCCCAGCACCAAGGACCTGGTTCCGGCCTTCGATCTGTCGGCCGCCAAGAGCACGCTCCAGGCCGCGGGCTGGACCGCCGGTTCGGACGGCAAGTTGAGCAAGGGCGGTCAGCCGCTCACGCTACAGCTGGCTGCCTCAACCTCAGGCACCGATTCGTCGGCCGAGTACATGCTCGACGCGCTCACCAAGCTGGGAGCCACGGTCAAGCTGAACAACGTCGACTTCGTGACGTACACCGGCATTCTGTTCGGCACGACAACGCCCTGGGACGTGGCCACGCTGCCCTTCGGTCCTCCGATTCCCACGCCCTTCGCGGTCAACGGATTCGTGTCGGGCGCCACCCCGGCGCAGAAGGGCACCAACGCGGCCTACATCAACAACAGCACATACAACTCCGAGTCGGCAGCGGGCCTGGCCTCGACAGGAGCTGAGCGCTGTAAGCACTGGGCCAACGCCCAGGAAGCGTTGCTGAAGAGCTACGACATCAAGCCGCTCGCGTACTCCAGCATCCACCACTTCGGCAAGAACGTCCAGTTCAGGGTCATCGGCGGAGGTGCGGTAATCGACGTCTTCTCGTTGAAGAAGAGCTAGACGGGGTCGGCGGTCGCCATCCGAAGCGCGAGGTCGGCGTAGAGCCCGGCCACCGCTTCGGGGGCGAGCCGACCCTTGGGCCGGTACCACACGATGACCACGTCGCACATGGTCAGAATCGCGAAGGCGGTCGGGGTCAGGTCGAGCCCGGCACGGAACTGACCCGCGTCGACGCCCTCGGCCAGGATGTCGCGAAGCGTTGTGACATGCCGGCGCATGCGCTCGCCGATCGTCTGCCGCTGGCCCGGGCTCAGGCGGCTGAACAGGTGAACGAGGCCGTGATCGCACTGGAGGGCACGTCGGTGGGCGTGCGCTCCAATGTCATCTCACCGTCGGCCCGTACTCGTCTGGCGCTGGCCGACCGCCCGCCGGAGGAGCAGGCGCGGTTGATGGGCCAGCCTGACGGCGGCTTCGATCCCCTGGACCCAGCCAATGTCTCGCCGCTGGTGGACTGGCTGGCTTGAAGCGAGCTGTCCCGCCAACAGGCAGATCTTCCATGTCATAGGACGCCGCTTGTTCCTCCTCCGGATGCCCTGCATCGAGCGCACGCTGAGCCAGGATGGCCGCCGGTCGTGGGAGTCCCTGGACCGCGAGCTGGCGCCCCGCCTGGTTGAGCAGCCCGGAATCGACGTCTTCATCAAGGAGGACGCGCCGGCCCGCGGATGACGAGTGCCCCGCCGACGCTGGACGAACGTCGCGTCACCTTTGCGGAGCGTGGGCGCGAGCTGGCGAGGCGCCACCCGGACCGGCCCGCGATCGTCTTCATCCCTGGCGCCGGCGAGCAGCGCACCCTCAGCTACGGCGAGCTGGACGGACGCGCCAACCAGGTCGCTCGCACGCTCCGGGCGGCCGGGGTGCGACCCCGGTCGCGCGTCCTGGCAGCGCTGCCTAACTCGCCCGAGCAGGTCCTGACCTGGCTGGGAGCCTGGAAGCTGGGCGCATGCGTGGTCCCGGTCAACCCCGCCTTGCCTCCCGCCGAGCAGGCCCGGCTGGGACCGTCGCGGAGCCGGCCTTGGTGGTGGCCGACTGGGCGCACCGCCCCGAGCTCGCGACCCTCCCGGGCGCCGCCATCATGCGCTCCGCCGCGCTGTCCTCCACCCCCGTCCGTGAAGAGACGCCGCATCCCGGACTCGGGTACCAGTCGTCCAGGTCGGCCGCCCAGGCCCGCGTGATCCTTGTCGAGCGACCCGGCGCCTGTCGGAGAAGGAGGTGCTGGCGAGCCTCTTCTATGCGGCATGCGGTTTCCGGCCCGGTCAACGCCAGCTGGTTGCCGGGCCTCTCCGAGCTGGCTGGACGCGGACGGCTATATGTACATCGCCGACAGGCGCGTCGACATGATCGTCAGCGGCGGGATCAACATTTACCCGGCCGAGGTCGAAGCGGCGCTCCTGAGTCATCGCGAGCTGGTGGCCGCGGTCGTCGTAGGTCTGAGCGATCCGGATTGGGGAAGGCTCGTGCACGCGATCGTGCAGCCGGCGGACCCGTCGCAGCCACCCTCGGAGATCGAGCTCGACCGGCATGTCCGCGAACAGCTAGCGTCCTACAAAGCGCCCAAATCCTATGAGTTTGTCAGCGACCTGCCGCGAGCCGAGAGCGGCAAGGTTCGCCGGGCCGCCTTCCTGGCCGAACGCAAACTGGACTGAGGGCCTGCACCTTCCGACAACTGTCGGTTGAGGTCGGCCGGTCTCCGGTTTAGCCTGTCGGCACGCAGGCTCGGTCTTCAGACAGGGGGTTTCGCGATGGGCAAGAGGATCGTATTCAGCGGCGGGCATGTGTTCGACGGGACCGGTGCCGCGCCGGCCCAGGCCGACGTCACAGTCCAGGACGGCCGCTTCGTGGAGGTAGGTGCCCGCCTGGACGGTGACGTTCAGGTCGACGTCACCGGCAAGACGCTGCTGCCCGGGCTTTTCGACTGCCACGTACACGTCATGGTCAGCCACATCAACGTCGTCAGACACCTGGAGTCGCCCTTCTCGTACAGGTTCTACGAGACAGCTCGGAGCCTGGAGGCGATCCTCCGAACCGGGATAACCACGGTGCGAGACGCGGCAGGGGCCGATCTGGGGACCAGGACCGCGGTCGAGCGAGGACTCGTGATCGGGCCGCGGATGAAGATCGCGATCACGATGATCGGCCAGACAGGGGGTCACTCCGACGGCTGGCTGGCATCGGGCTGCGCCCTCGAACTGCTCGGCGGCAACCCCGGCGTCCCCAAGGGTGTGGTGGACGGGCCCGACGAGATGCGCAAGAAGGTGCGCGAGGTCATCCGGGCCGGGGCCGACTGGATCAAGATCGCCTCCTCAGGCGGTGTCGTCTCGCCTCGCGACAATCCTCGCCATCCCCACCTTCGTCGCGAGGAGATTGAAATGGCTGTCCGCGAGGCGGCCTTTGCAGACATGTACGTGATGTCGCACGCGCAGGCGACCGAGGGCATCAAGGAGGCGGTGCGCTGCGGCGTGCGCTCGATCGAGCACGGGATCTACCTCGACGACGAGGCGATCGACCTCATGCTGCAGAAGGGCACCTTCCTCTGCCCGACGCTGCTGGCACCGCAGAGTGTGCTTGAAGCGGGCCGCGTGGGAGGAATCAGCGAGGCGGGTTTCCGCAAGGTCCAGGAGGTTATCGAGGCGCACAAGGACTCCTACCGCCGAGCCGCCCGGGCCGGGGTCAAGGTCGTCATGGGCACCGACGCGGTCGGATATCCGCACGGTCGCAACCTGGAAGAACTGGAGCTGCTGGCGATGGGACTGCCTCCGCACGAAGTGCTGAAGGCGACGACGCTGAACGCGGCGCAGCTGCTGGGAGTAGACGGCGAGCTGGGCACGATCGAGCCCGGAAAGTGCGCCGACCTGGTCGTGCTGGAGGGCGATCCGTACCAGTTCCGCGCGATGCGCGAGCGAGTAGCGGCGGTCTACAAGGAAGGAAAGCTGGTTCCCCAGCAGCCGCTGGAGTTGATCGATCCGGCTGCGTCGGCCCCGGCCACGGCGGCGGTCGGGACCGCGCGTCTGTGACAGGCGGGTTCGGAAGCTACGACTTCGGCCTGACACCCGACGCCGAGGCAAGGGCGCAGAGACTGCACGCCGAGAGCCTGATCATCGACATTCTCTTTCAAGGACCGTGCGGCTACCGCTCGTTCAGCACAGAACACCGGGACGAGATCGAGAAAGCCTGGGCGGGTACGGACGACCTCTCCGCCGGTCTCGTGCTGTCGGGGCGTGTCAACCTGGACCGCCTGCTGTCAGGGCAGTGGCCGGAGTCGCGGCAGGTCTGGGAAGCCTCCGGGATCACCGCCGGCAACCGCCAGTTCACGATGCGCCCACGCGATCTCGCCGGCAGCTTTGCAGGCGCCGTCGCCCAGTTCGACCGCCTCACATGGCTCAGCAAAGCCATATGTGGCGACGACTTCAGACGGGCCCAGGCTGAAGGCAAGCGCGCCGGCTTCTTGACCACGCAGGACACCACGGGCATCGACCGCGAGCTCACTCCCCTGGACCTGGTGCACCAGCTCGGAGGACGGGTGATAGGCCTCACCTACAACCAGATGAACTACGTCGGCTCAGGGTGTACGGACCGCGCCGACGGCGGTGTGAGCGACTTCGGTGCCCGGTTCATCAGGCGCATGAACGAGCTCGGCATCATCGCCGACACTGCCCATTCGGGGCGCCAGACCACGCTGGACGCTTGCTCGATCTCCAGCCGCCCTGTCATCGCCAGCCACACCAGCGCTGACGCCGTGTCGCCACACGATCGGGCCAAGTCGGACAGTGAGCTGCGGGCTCTGGCCGGCACTGGGGGAGTGATCGGGGTGGTGGCCGTGCCCTTCTTCTTGAGCACCGGTAGAGACGTCACGATCGACGCCATGCTCGACCACATCGATTACGTCGCCAACCTGGTGGGGTGGCAGCACGTGGCCATCGGCACCGACTGGCCACTTCAGATGACCAGGGGTGCGTTGTCGCGGATTGGCGAGATGGAGGGGCAGTATGGGTTCCGGCCCGAACATCGGGTCAGCTGGACAACTAACCTCATTGGCTTCGACGACTACCGGGACTTCCCCAACATCACCCGCGGTCTGGTCAAGCGCGGATACACCGATGAGCAGGTGCAAGCGATCCTTGGGGAGAACTTCCTGCGCGTGGTCGATGACGTGTGCGGCAAGGAGGCGGCGGTCGAGTGACGTGGCCGCGCGCTCGTGAGCGCCGTAACGATCGGGGGCCAAGGTGTGAACTCGGGCTGATCGTTATGTGCCGCAGACGTCCTCAAACACGCGGAGCGCGTTGGCGCCGAGCACGCCCAGGATCTGCTCGTCGGTGTAACCGCGCCGCACCAGGCCCCTGGTGATGTTGGGGAACTCCCGGTAGTCGTCGAAGCCGACCAGGTTGGTTACCGAGTCGATCCGGTGCTCTTGCCGAAAGCCGATCCGCATCGCGCGCTCGTCGAGCCGGCGCAGCGCGGCTTTGGTCTGCTGGAGGGGCCAGTCGGTGCCGATGGCCACGTGCTGCCAGCCCACCAGGTTGGCGATGTAGCCGATGTGATCCATCATGGCTTGGATCGTCACGCCCTCGGCCCCACTCAGGAAGAAAGGGACGGCCATGACCCCGATCACTCCACCGCTTTCCGCAATCGCCCTCAGCTCTTCGTCTGACTTGGCGCGGTCATGCCTGTACACCGCTTCGGCGCTGGTGTGACTGGCGATGACCGGGCGGCTCGAGATCGAGCAGGCGTCCAGCGTGGTCCGGCGCCCCGAATGGGCTGTGTCGACGACGATGCCGAGCTCGTTCATGCGCCTGATGAACCGGGCACCGAAGTCGGTCACCCCGCCGTCCGAACGATCCGTACAGCCCGACCCGACGTAGTTCTGCCAGTTATAGGTGAGTCCGATCACCCTGGCGCCGAAATCATGCAGTGCGTCGAGAACGTCGACACTCTGGCTGATGCCCGTCGTGTCCTGGGTGCTCAGGTAGCCGGCGTGCCGGCCCTCGGCCTTGGCTTGCCGGAAATCGCCGGCAGTGCGCGCTTTGACGAGCCAAGGCAGGTGGTCGAACTGAGCCTGGTTGACGGCGAACGAGGCGGCCATGGCTTCAGGGCTGGAAAGCATGAATTGACGGTTGCCGCCTGTGATGCCCGACTCGTCCCAGCACGTCTTGAATTCCTCGAGACCACCGTCGTCGAGAGCCCGCCGGATCGGCAGCCGCGTGCAGAAGACCTGGGCCTTGTCGAGGTCACGGCTCGACTCCCATACCTGTTCCACCTCGGCCTCCATATCCGCTGTGAAGGATCGGTAGCCGCAAGGACCCTGGAACAGCAGATCGATGATGATGGCGTCCCGGTGCAGGTTCGCTGCGCGAGCCTCCTGCTCCGGGCTGAGCCCAAAATCGAACCTGGCGAAATTCTCAGCCGGTTCATGCTGCGGCATGCTGAGCCCGTGATCTCGTCGACGGCCAGGTCGCCGCACCCTACCTACTCCCTGCGGGCGGCGAAGACCGACGTGTAGACGTAGCATGGCCGCCCGCCGGCGTCGAATCCATCGAATACCAGCTCTGGCGCCAGCGTCCCCTCCGGCGAAGCGACCGTGTAGCGCGCGGCCAGGCCGCTCCCGAAGGCGCTCGGCGACGCGGGCCTGAATCTGCGTCCGGCGTAGAGCTGCAGAGCCCAGCTGCCCTCCACGTCAGCCAGCAGGCCGTCGGCCTCCACCCGCAGCGTCAACTTCATGCCGTGGCGCCGGTAGACGCCTGCGTAGCGCGAGAGGTCAAGCTCGAGACCAGGCTCAACCGTGTGCCAGGGTGGCGGCTTGTGCACGCCGTACAACTCGGAGAAGAGCCGGCTGAACAGGTCATGAAAGAGCCCGGCGTCACCTGGGGAATTGAAGACCAGGGCCGCCGCCGCCCGCGACTGCGGCAGGAAGCGCAGAAAGGAGCCGATGTGCTCGTTGTGGCCGGTGTGGCCGAAGACGCGCACCGGCTGGCCGTCCATCTGCCATTCCTCGAACAACAAGCCCAGGCCCCAGCCCTGCGCCATCACGCTGCCGGCCGGCAACCTGGCATGCGGCACGCGCATCATCCCGGCCACCGCCTTCGAGACCACGCCGCCGCCGTCCATATGGAGGCGAGCGAAGCGAACCAGGTCGGCCGCCGTGGCGGTCAGCGTTGAACCCGTCGGTCCCATGGCCCGGCCCGCCGCCATCGCCCAGGCCGTCCCGGGCACGGCCGACCCTTCGGCCGGCCGCTCGTGGCCGATGGCGATGGCGTGGGCGGCCGCCATCTCGGGCAGCGTGAAGGTCATCTCCAGTCCGCCGGGATGGAGCAGGCGCGTTCGCAGTGCGGTGTCCCAGTCCAACCCGGTGACCTGCTCGACCAGGCGGCCGAGGATCACGAAGCCCGCGTTGCTGTAACTGAACCGCTCGCCTGGGGGAGAGATCGGCGGGATTCCCGTCAGCGAGTCGACATAGCGCGACACTGCGTCGTCGCCGCGGCCGTGGTTGCTGTAAGGCCCGTTGTCCAGCCCGCTGGTGTGACTGAGCAGCTGGCGAGGCGTGATCGACTCGTCGATCGGCGCCGCCACGTACCGACTGAGCGGCAGGTCGAGGTCCACGCGGCCCTCCTCGACCAGCTGCAGGACAAGCGTTGCAGTGAATGACTTGGTCGTCGACCCAACCATGAAGAGCGTCTCCGGCGTCACCGCGTGGCCGGTTCGCAGATTCGCGATCCCGGTGGCGAAGGTGTGGATGTCGTCACCATCGAGGACAGCCAGCGAGGCGCCGACTACGCCATGCCGGGTTACCAGCTCATCGAAAAGAGGGGCTATCCAGGTCCTGGCCGGCGAAGAGGTGAACACTCGTGAGTAGCGTAGTCGGGCTAGGCGCCGCGCCGATTAGACACCAGTCGGTTTCGCACGGACACCCGCACGCATAGAGTCCCGACATGGTCGCTCTCCGTCGTGCGAGCCGCAAGCCGTACCGCCGTGTGTCGACGAGCAGTCGCATCTGCGCTCCAGCGCGGCCGGGCGCCAACCGACGGAGTCCACACTCGCCACGTCAGCGAGTACCACCTGGGGAGGATTTCGATGCCGACTCAAAATGAGCTCAAGCGGTTCGACGATTTCCTCGATCTCTGGTCACGTCGCGAATTCGTGCGCCGGCTGGGCACGGGTGTCGCATTCGCCGCCTTCATGGGCGGCGGGCTGGAACTCCTCGAAGCCTGCGGCACAAATCAGGCCACGGGACAGACCACGAGCGCCACTCCCAAGAAAGGGGGGCACGTGATATACGGGCAGTCATACGACATCACGAACATGAACACGGCGATCGCGCCCGGACTGACGGGCAACATCGTAGTAAACCTGATGCTCTTCGACGGGCTGCTCTTCTACAAGCCGGACGGCACGTTGATCCCGTCGCTGGCGCAGCTGCCCGAAGTGTCCCCGGACGGAACCACTTACACCTTCAAGCTCAACCCGAAGGCGACATTCTCCGACGGGTCTGCGATCACCGCCGAAGACGCCAAGTTCACATACGATCTGATGTTCGACCCCCAGTTCAAGGACGTTCCATCGCCGCGCCGGAGCGAGCTGGAGACCTACGTGCAGTCGATCACCGCCGTCGACCCACACACGCTGGTGATCAAGCTGAAGCAGGTTTGGGCGCCTTTCCTGGTGTATCACGGGGCGTACGGGATAATGCCGAAGAAGGTCTTCGCGGGCATGAACGGCAAGCAGATCGCCACCGCCGACTTCAACACCAACCCGACGATTACTGGTGGCCAGTACAAATGGGTGAAGTGGGACAAGGGACAGCAGCTGTCGTTGGCACGCAACGAGTCCTACTGGGGCCAGAAGGCATACCTGGACACATATGTCCAGCGTGTGATTCCAGACACCACGCAGCTGTCGAACGCCATCAAGACCGGTGAGGTGGATATCGGGTCGGTCAGCCCATCGCTTGTCGACAGCTTCAAGGGCGTTCCCAACGTGATCATCTACGCCTTCACGGTCCCTACCATCTACTTCTACGCGTACAACCTGAACCCCGACAAGCCGCAATCGAAGTTCTTCCTCGACCGCGGAGTACGACAGGCACTGGTGTATGCCATGAACCGGCAGCAGATGGTTAACGCGGTGTGGTTCGGGTATGCCAGCGTCGCCAACAGCTGGGTGTCGCCGACCAGCTGGGGCTATAACTCCGGCACCAGGCCGGTGTACAACTATGATCCCAACAAGGCTGGGCAGCTCCTCGACGCCGCCGGCTGGAAGATGAACTCATCGACCGGGATTCGCGAGAAGAACGGTGTTCCTTTCAAGATCGAGATGGACATCTCGAGTGCATCTAAAGAGAGTGTCTCTATGGGCCAGATCATCCAGCAGCAGTGGAAAGCGGTGGGCGTCGACTTGACTCCCAAGCCGCTCGAGACCACCACCCTGGTACGTAACTTCGAGTTCAACCACGACCACTACACATCGATGATCTCGGTCAACCTCGCGGTCGCCGAGCCGGACGAGGCGATCCTGTTCCACTCACGCAATACGGTCGTCGGCGGACTCAACGGAGCCGATTACAAGAATCCTGAGCTTGACACCCTGTTCAACGATGGCGTCAGTACCCTCGACCAGAAGAAACGCAAGGACATCTATGTCAAGATCCAGAACGTCCTCCAGGAGGACCAGCCCTTCGTGGAGCTGCTCGTGCCCAAGGGCATTTTCGGCTACAACAAGCGCGTACAGGGCACCGAGTTCGGGCCCGCGGGGCGGCCGATAAACAAGAACATGTGGGTCGACGATGGCAAGTAACCCTCTGGCGGCCTCCGAGCTGCGCCGCGACGACGTTTCG
>Ga0126383_10000864_pt1 | contig 17768 bp, 15 predicted proteins | sample PanSoiMetPlot_35_FD_96882 | JGI IMG/M metagenome (GOLD analysis project Ga0126383, IMG submission 96882) | Tropical forest soil microbial communities from Panama - MetaG Plot_35 | ecosystem: Environmental > Terrestrial > Soil > Tropical forest > Bulk soil | place: Panama | collected 2016-02-17
CCGCGCTCGATGCGCGGCGCACGGCATAGACCGAGCACATCGCCCAGCCACAACGAGACCGGCGGCGCGACCAGCTGGCCGCGCACGGCCGGGCCCAGGTCGCCACCGAGCAGCACCTCGGCGCCCGAGGCCTCGGCCTCCACCACGTAGCGGCTCTCGGGCCCGCGCTCGAGCTGCGCGCACACGAACAGCCGGCAGCCGGGCGGGATGCGCGCGCCTTCCAGCCGGATCCGCTCGCAGACCCGATCGCCCTCGACCGGCACCGCCGGCTCGAAGCAGCGCTCGACGGTGGCACGTGCGAGCGGCTCGGGTCCGGCCGCGAACAGGCAGGTCCACAAGGCGGTCAGATGCACGACCGCCAGCCCGAGCAGGCCCACCACGGCCAGGCTGGCCCAGCCGATGCGGACCGACGCGATGACCACGGCGGCCGCCGACCAGGCCAGCGCGCGGCCGCTCCCGGTCAAAAGGTCCAAGTGATCGAGCCGGCGCGCCTCCAGGCAGCGCACCCCGAGCGCGCTCGCAACCAGCAGGGTCAGCGGCCAGATCGCAAGCGTGCCGGTCTTGAGCACGAGGTTGGTCGGGCCGTCGTTCGCCGCGACCGCCCACACCACCAGAAGCGCGGGCACAGGCAGCGCCGCCATGCGAGAAAGCCGAAAAAGGGCCCTCATGGCGTCCCCGCCACGCGCACGGCCACCCCGCGCAGCCGCTCGCGCACGCTGGCCCCGTCGGACCACAGGCGATGCCGCAGCACATCGGGCGCGACCTCCAGCACGTCCTCGACGGTCACGAACTCGCGCCCGCATAGCAGCGCGCGCGCCTGCGCGAGACGCACCCAGTGAAGCGTGGCACGCGGGCTCGGCCCCGGGCGACCCGGCTCGGCTGCCCGCAGACCGTGCACGTAGTCGACCACCGTGCGCTTGATGTCGGGGCTTGCGTGAATCAGTGGCACCGTGGCCTGCCACTCGAGAAATCCTTCGCGCGCAATCACGGGCCGCACCGCCTTGAGCGCAGGCTCCGCGTGAAGGTGCCGATCGAGCATGCGCACCTCGTCCGCGCTCGACGGGTAGCCCAGCTCGAGCATGACCGCGAAGCGATCGATCTGGGCGGCTGGCAGCGGGAACGTACCCTGGTGATCGTACGGGTTCATGGTGGCCAGTACCTGGAAGGGTTCCTCCAGCAGGTGGGTGACCCGGTCGACGGTGACCGCACGCTCCTCCATCACCTCGAGCAGGGCCGATTGCGTCTTGGGTGTGGCCCGGTTGATCTCGTCGGCCAGCAGAAGATGCGTGAACACCGGTCCGGGGCGGAACCGGAACTCGTGATCGCGCACGTCGAACAGGTTTGCGCCCGTGATGTCCGCGGGCAAGAGGTCGGGGGTGAACTGCACGCGCCCGAACTCGACCGCGAGCGCAGCTCCGATCGCTTTGACCAGCTGCGTCTTGCCGGTGCCCGGCACGTCGACCAGCAGCACGTGACCACGCGCGGCCAACGCCCCCAGGACTCGTTCGATCACGCTCCGCTTGCCCACGATCACCTGCTCGACCGCGGCCAGCACGTCCCGGCATTCGGCTGCGATGCGCTCGACCCGGTCGCGCAAGGGCGCGCGGCTCGACGGTGCGACCGGAAGCTCGTTGAGATTGGCGTCGCGATACGGTCCGTGGCTCATCTCCACCTCCCAGAGTCGATCATGGTGGCGGGGCAGGGGGCCCAGAAGCCAGCGCACAAGGGCGCGCGCGGGCGTTTTCAAGGCGCGCAGCGGCGGCACCGCCGACGGCGGCGGCTCGTCGGCGGTCCGGGCCGAAAACAGCCGCGCGTAGGCATCGGCCAGGCGACGTCGGATGGGCTCGTCGCCCGCCAGCTCGTAGAGCAGCGCGAGCAGACCCGGCCGCGCAGAGGCCGGAATGCGGGGCGCCAGCTCCTCGGGCGTCGCCAGCACAAGGTCGCGCTCTTCGAGGGGCGGCCGGCCCAGCCGCGCAAGGGCGGCGTCGGCGCGCGCGCGGTCGGCCGGCATCGGTGCGCCGGTCGCCAGCAGCAGGCCCCCGACCGCGCGACCGACCATTCGGATGTCGGGCGGCGGCGGGGCGAACGGGCCTTGCGCGGAGCGCATGGGTCTGCCTCTCCTTCCATACGCACGAGCCCGGCCTCGCATTTCAGGTGGCCCAGGTCACACTTGCCAGGGCAGGTGGTTTCCGCTAAAAGAGGGCATCCTCTCGGAGGCAGAAGGCGTGTGAAGCTCTCGATTCTGGCCAGCGGGAGCGGTGGGAACTCCCTTTATGTGGAGGCCGAAGGCACGCGCCTCCTGGTCGACGCTGGGCTCGCGCATCGGGAGCTGTGTCGCCGTCTGGCCCGGGTTCCAGGGGCACCGGCGCCCGAGAGCCTGGACGGTGTCCTGGTCACGCACGAGCACACCGACCATGGTGGCCATGCCCAGGCGCTGGCTGCGCGCGGGCTGCGCGTGTACGCCACCGGCGGCACGATCGAGGCGCTGGAGCTGCCGGCGGATTGCACTGTTCGAATTAAGTCACAGAAATCATTCACAATTGGAGCGATCCAAGTAACCGCGGTCGCGCTTCCACACGATGCCGTGGAGCCGGTCGGATTCGTTCTGGCGGTCGGGCAGGCCCGGGTAGGCGTGCTCACCGATTGCGGGCACCCGGCGCCCGACGTGGTGGCCGCCTATGCGGGCTGCAGCGTGATGGTGCTCGAGACCAATCATGATCCCGGGATGCTGAGCTATGGCAACTATCCGCCCTCGCTCAAGCGCCGTATCGGCGGGCGGCGCGGCCATCTGTCGAATGAGGAGGCGGCCGAGTTTCTGCGCGCCATGGGGCGGCCGCTGCCGCGTGTGATCGTGCTGGCGCACCTGTCACAGATGAACAATCGCGCGGCGCTGGCGCGGGCTGCGGTCGGACGCGTGATTGGGCGCCAGCCAACGCGGGTGCTGGTGGCGTCGCAGAGCCGCGTGATGGCGCCCATCACGGTCCACGAGCGTGGAGTGGACATTGCGACCGGTCTGCCCGGCGACCAGCTCCCGCTTCCATTGCCCGCATGATCAGTCGTTACGCGCGCCCCGAGATGCAGGAGCTGTGGGGGGATGCGCACCGCTACGAGACCTGGCTCGCGGTCGAGCTGGCCGCCTGCGAGGCCATGGAAGAGCTGGGCGAGGTGCCGCGCGGAACCGCGGCCGCGGTGCGGGCCCAGGTGCGGCTCGATCCGGCGCGCATTGTCGAAATCGAGGCCGGTACGCAGCACGACGTGATCGCTTTTCTGACCCAGGTCGAGGAGTCGGCGGGCGAGCCGGCGCGCTGGCTCCATCTGGGCATGACCTCGTCGGATGTGCTCGACGCCGCGCTCGCGATCCTGCTGCGCGAGGCCGTGGATCTGATCGACAAGCAGGTGGACGCGCTGCTGGCGGCGCTGCGCCTCCGCGCCGAGGAGCATCGCCTAACCCCGATGATCGGCCGCACGCACGGCATCCACGCCGAGCCGACCACGCTCGGGCTCGTGTTCGCGCGCTGGCACGCCGAGCTTGCGCGCGCCCGCCGCCGACTGCGCTGGGCCCGCTCCGGCATCGCGGTCGGCAAGATCGCGGGCGCGGTCGGCACCTACGCCCACCTCGCGCCCGCGATCGAAGAGCGCGCGCTGGCCAAGCTGGGGCTGCGCCCGGAGACCGTGCCGACGCAGGTGGTGGGGCGCGACCGGCACGCCGAGCTGGCGTGTGCGCTCGCGCTGTTAGGCGCGGCCGTCGAGCAGATCGCGCTCACCATCCGGCACTGGCAGCGGACCGAGGTGGGCGAGGCCGAGGAGCCTTTCGGCAAGGGCCAGAAAGGCTCGTCCGCGATGCCACACAAGAAGAACCCGATTCAGTCGGAGAATCTGACCGGCCTGGCGCGCCTTCTGCGCGCATACGCGGGCGCGGCGCTCGAGGACGTGGCGCTGTGGCACGAGCGCGACATCTCGCACAGCTCGGTCGAGCGCGTCATTTTCCCCGACGCGACCACGCTTGCCCATTTCATGCTGGTGCGCCTGGAGCGTCTGATCGAGGGCCTGGTCCTATATCCCGAGCGCATGCTGCAAAACCTCGAGCGCTCGGGCGGCCTCGTGTTCAGCGAGGGCGTGCTGCTTCTGCTCGTGAAAAAGGGACTGCCGCGCCAGCGCGCCTACGAGATCGTGCAGAAAAACGCCCTGGCCGCGCACGCCGGTCGCGGCCGCTTCCGCGACCTTCTGGCTCGAGATCCCGAAGTGGCCGGCCTGCTTGCACCCACCGAGCTCGATCAGGCGTTCGATCTGAATCATCATTTGCGCAACGTGGACGCAATCTTTGCGCGCGCCTTTGCCGAGGAGCACGACTGAATGGTTTCGGACGACATCATCCGCGCTCAGCTCGAAAGGACTCTTGCAGAGGCTGATCTCGGCTCCATCGGGACGCGCTATCGCGGCAAGGTCCGTGACAACTACACCACCGCCGACGGCAAGCGGATCATGGTGGTCTCGGACCGCATCAGCGCCTTCGACGTGGTGCTGGGCACGATTCCGTTCAAGGGCCAGGTGCTCAACGAGCTGGCTGCTTACTGGTTCGAGGCAACCGCGCACCTTTTGCCCAACCACGTCATCGCGGTGCCGGATCCGTGCGTGACCATCGCGCTCGAGTGTCAACCGCTGCCGGTGGAGCTGGTGATGCGCGGCTACCTGACCGGCGTGACCACGACCTCCATCTGGTACGCCTACGAGCGCGGCGCGCGCAGCTTCTGCGGCCACCCGCTGCCCGACGGCATGCGGAAGAACCAGAAGCTGCCGCAGCCGCTTTTGACCCCGTCGACCAAGGCCGAAAAGGGCGGCCACGACGAGAGCCTGCCCAGGTCCGAGCTCATCGAGCGCGGCATCATCGGCGCCGACGACTTCGACGCGGCCGCCGCCATGTGCGCGCAGATGTTCGCGTTCGGCGTGACGCGGGCCCGCGAGCGTGGCCTCATCCTGGTCGACACCAAGTACGAGCTGGGGCGGGATCCCGACGGACGGCTGGTCTTCATCGACGAGGTGCACACACCCGACTCATCGCGCTACTGGTTTGCCGATGACTACGACGAGCGCATGGCGCGGGGCGAGGAGCCGCGCGCCCTCGACAAGGAATATGTGCGGCGCTGGCTGGTCAATGAAAGGGGCTATCGCGGCGAGGGCCCGCCGCCTGCCTTGCCCAACGAGGTGCGGGTGGAGGCGGCCAAGCGCTACATCGCGGCCTACGAGCTCGTGACCGGAAGCCGCTTCGAGCCCGACACCGAGGAGCCGCTGGCTCGCATCCGGAGAAACCTGGGGCTCTCATGAAGGCACGCATCTACGTGACTCTCAAAAAGGCAGTGCTGGACCCGCAAGGCAAAGCGGTCGCGCGCTCGCTCCAGCAGCTCGGGTTTGCCGAGGTCGAGGACGTGCGCATCGGCAAGTACATCGAGCTCACGCTGCGCGCCGCCAGCGCCGAGGCCGCGCGCGCCCACATCGAGAACATGTGCCAAAAGCTGCTGGCGAATACCGTGATCGAGGACTACCGGATCGAGGTGGAGGCGTGAAGGTCGGGGTGATCCAGTTCCCGGGGTCCAACTGCGACCAGGACTGTGTGCGCGCGGCCCGCATCGCCGGCGCCGAGGCATCGTACGTGTGGCACAAAGAGACGCGGCTGCCCGAGCTGGACGCGCTCATCCTGCCGGGTGGCTTCAGCTACGGCGACTATCTGCGCTCGGGCGCCATCGCCGCCCGCTCACCGGTCATGGGCGCGGTGCGCGAGTTTGCCGAACGCGGAGGTCCGGTCCTGGGCATCTGCAACGGCTTTCAGACCCTGTGCGAGACCGGCCTGCTCGAGGGCGCGCTGACGCGCAACGGCAGCTTGAAGTTCGAGTGCCGAGACGTGCATCTTTCGGTCGAAGGGCGGCCCACGCCGTTTACGCAGGCGATTCCGGCCGGGCGCATCCTGCGCATGCCGATCGCGCACGCCGATGGGCGCTACCATCACGACGATCCCGACTCTTTGACCCAGCGCGGCCTGGTCGTGTTCCGCTACGTCGACGCCGCCGGCGGCGCCACCCCGGCCGCCAACCCCAACGGCTCCCTCGGAAACATCGCGGGCATCACCAATCCGCGCGGCAACGTGCTGGGCCTGATGCCGCATCCCGACCGCGCGTGCGAGCCCATCCTGGGCTCGGCCGACGGCAAGATGCTGTTCGACTCGGTCTTGTGCGCGCTCCGGGGCGCGCGCGTGCGAGTGGGCTGATGGCGCTTTCCGAGCCCGCGGTCACCATCGAGCTGGCGCGCGAGCACGGCCTCTCCGACGCCGAGTGGGACCGCATGCTCAAGATCCTGGGCCGGACGCCCAGCTACACCGAGCTCGGCATCTTCTCTGTCATGTGGAGCGAGCACTGCTCGTACAAATCGTCGCGGCTCTATCTGCGCGGCCTGCCCACGGAGGGCCCGCGCGTGATCCAGGGCCCGGGCGAGAACGCCGGTGTGGTCGACATCGGCGACGGACAAGCGGCCGTGTTCAAGATGGAGTCGCACAACCACCCGTCCTTCATCGAGCCCTTTCAGGGAGCCGCCACCGGCGTGGGCGGCATCCTGCGCGACGTGTTCACGATGGGCGCGCGCCCGATTGCCAACTTGAACGCGCTGCGCTTCGGTCGCCCCGATCACCCGCGCACGCGCCATCTGGTCGAGGGTGTGGTGGCCGGCATCGGCTTCTACGGCAACTGCGTGGGCGTGCCCACCGTCGGCGGCGACGTCATGTTCGACGACTCGTACGACGGAAACATCCTGGTCAACGCGTTCACGCTGGGCGTGGCACGCGCGGATCGCATCTTCCGGGGCCGCGCCGAGGGCCTGGGCAACCCGGTCATCTATGTGGGCGCCAAGACCGGCCGCGACGGCATCCACGGCGCCACCATGGCGTCGGCCGAGTTCGATGAAGGGTCCCAGGACAAGCGGCCGACCGTGCAGGTGGGCGACCCGTTCACGGAGAAGCTTCTGCTCGAAGCCTGCCTGGAGCTGATGGAAACCGACCTTCTGGTCGGGATCCAGGACATGGGGGCGGCCGGGCTGACCTCGTCGTCGATCGAGATGGCGGCGCGCGCGGGCTCGGGCATCGAGCTCGATCTCGACGAGGTGCCGCGCCGCGAGACCGGCATGACGCCGTACGAGCTCATGCTGTCGGAGTCGCAGGAGCGCATGCTCATGGTGGTGCGCCGCGGGGCCGAGGAGCGCGCGCGAGAGATTTTTGAAAAATGGGACCTCGATTACGCGTTGGTCGGCCGCGTGACTGCGAGCGGGCGCGTGGTGGTGCGGTTCGAGGGCCACGTGGTGGCCGACCTTCCGGCGGCGCCGCTGGCCGAGGGGCTGCGCTACGAGCGGCCGCGCAGCCGGCCGCCCTGGCAGGACGAGGTCACGCGCCTGGGCGCTGTCCCGGCGCCCTCGGACCTTGCGGCGGCGGCGCTTTCTGTGCTGGGCTCGCCGACCGTGGCCAGCAAGGAGTGGGTATACCGGCAGTACGACACCCAGGTACGCGACATGACGATCGTGCGGCCAGGCGCGGACGCAGCGGTCGTGCGCGTGGAAACGCCCGACGGACGCCAGAAGGGCATCGCCCTCACGGTCGACTGCAACGGCCGCTTCTGCTTCCTCGATCCGTACGAGGGTGCGCGCCTGGCGGTTGCGGAGGCGGCGCGCAACCTTTGCTGCGCGGGCGCCGAGCCGCTCGCGGTCACCGACTGTCTCAACTTCGGCAATCCCGAAAAACCGGAGATCATGTGGCAGTTCGCCGAATCGGTGCGCGGTCTGGGTGACGCCTGCCGCGCGCTGGGGACGCCCGTGGTGTCGGGCAATGTGTCCTTCTACAACGAGACCGAGGGCCGCGCCATCTTCCCGACCCCCATGATCGCCATGATTGGCCTCTTGCCGGATGTGCGCGACGCGGTGACGTCGTGGTGGAAGGGAGAGGGCGAGCTGGTCGCGCTGCTGGGCGTCAATACCGACGAGATCGGTGGCAGCGAATATCTGAAGCAGGTGCACGGCCGGATTGCCGGGCCGCCGCCGCGGCTCGACCTCGCGCGCGAGCGGGCCCTGCAGGCGGCCTGCCTGGCCCTGGCGCGGCGGCGCCTGCTCGTGAGCGCACACGACTGCGCGGAGGGGGGCCTTCTGGCCTGTCTGGCCGAGTGCGCGGTGGCCGGGCCCGCGCTCGTCGGAGCCACGCTCGAGCTTGCCGACGAGCTGCGGCCCGACCTGCTCTTGTTTGCCGAAGCCCCCTCACGCATCGTGATCTCGATCCGCGAGGCCGATCAGGCGGCGGCGGCGGCGGCGGCCCAGGCGGCCGGGGCTCGGTTTGCCGTGCTGGGCAAAACCGGCGGGCGGCGCCTGACCTTGCGGAACCTTTTGGATGTGCCGGTATCCGATCTGGCGGCGGTCTGGCACTCTGGCTTCCGCCGGCTCGTGGAGTAAACTTTGAGGAAGTCGAAAGTCGAAAGTCGAAAGTCGAAAGTCGAAGAAAAGACAGAAGGGAAGCCGTGTTCCGCCCTTTCGACTTTGAACTTTCGACCCTTAACTTCTTCGGGAAGCTGCGGCGTTACCGGCCGGTATAAAGAGATCACAAAGCAGGAGGAGCCATGCATCTGCTCATCCACTGGATCGTCGACGCACTGATCATCCTGGCGGTGGCCAAGATCCTGCCGGGAGTCAAGCTGCGCAGCTTTGGCACCGCGCTGGTGGTGGTGCTGGTGCTGGGCGTGCTGAACGTGCTTCTGGGCTGGTGGATGACGCTCATCGGCGCCGCCTTCACGCTATTCCTGTTGACCGGGCTGGTCCGGTTCGTGGTCAACACGTTCCTTCTGTGGCTGACCGACAAGCTCCTTGCGGGCTTCGAGATCGACGGGGTGGGCACGCTGCTTCTGGCCTCGCTCATCATGACCATCCTGCACCACGTGGCCTTCCGCCTCTTGTAAGTCGCTCACCCGGTTTCAGGGCGGCGCCCGCATCGTGCCACTTTCTTATTCTGGAACCAGCAGGCCTTCCGGCCTGACTTTGTAGCCCGAGAGCATGGCCTCGTTTCTGTACCGGGCCGACACGTCGTCGAGCGTGCCCACGAACCAGGCCGCCTCCTCGATTTCGTCGCGGGCGCGGGGGCCCCGGTACGCGCCCTCGGCATCGGTGTACGAGTCGAGCGCGAACGCGACCTGGCCGAGCCGCATGTCACCCGCGGTGGCGGGTCGCGGCTTGTGGAAGCTGCTGCTCCAGATGTGGCGGCCGCGCCGTCCGCCCGACACGCCCACGAACTCGGCCTGGTTCTGGGTGGCGGCGCTGGCGGGCCGGACCATCTTGGCCACGTAGGCGTACTGCCACCCCGATCCGGCCTGGTAGGGCTGATCCAGCACCAGATACTCGTCGCCCTCGAGCCACTGTGTGGCCGCGCTGGCCGGCGATGGGGCCTTTGGCATTTGGCGGCCGAACGCCCACATGGTGGCGCCGCCGGCGCAGAACGCGGTCAGGATCACAAGTGCGCGCATGGTCTTGCCTCCGACGACTAGAGACGCACAAACCCCGCCATTTGTTCTGCCGCTCAGCGTATGCTAGGTAAGAGGTCTCCATGTGCGGCATCATGGGTGTTTACGGCCACCTGGAGGCGGCCAACCTCGCGTACCTGGGGCTGCATGCGCTGCAGCACCGCGGGCAGGAGTCCGCGGGCATCGTGTCCTCGGACGGTGAGCGGCTTTACACGTCGCGCCACATGGGCCTGGTTGGAGAGGCGTTCACCTCGGAGGCGCTGGCCCGCCTGCCCGGCTCCATGGCCATCGGGCACGTGCGCTACTCGACCACCGGCCAGTCGGTGCTCGACAACGCACAACCATTCGCCGTCGACTACCAGCATGGCTCGATCGCGGTCGGCCACAACGGCAACCTGGTCAACGCGCACGAGCTGCGCAGCCGGCTCGAGCACGAGGGCTCGATTTTCCGCACCACCTCGGATACCGAGATCATCGTGCACCTGCTGGCGCGGGCGCGCGAGCCCGCGCTCGAAGACCGCATCGCGGGTGCGCTTCGGCAGGTGCAGGGCGCGTACTCGCTCATCTTTTGTACGCTCAATCAGATCGTCGCGGTGCGCGACCCACATGGTTTCCGTCCCCTCGCCATGGGGCGGCTCAAGGATGCGGTTCTGTTCGCCTCCGAATCGTGTGCCTTCGACCTCATCGAGGCCGAGCTGGTCCGCGAGCTGGAGCCGGGCGAGATGGTTTCGGTCTCGCCCGCGGGCGTGCGCTCGCTGCACCCGTTCGCTCCGGCGCCGCACTACTTCTGCGTGTTCGAGCAGGTCTACTTTGCGCGCCCCGACTCGATCGTCAACGGCCGCTCGGTGTACCGGGTGCGCGAGCGCATGGGACGCCGGTTGGCTCAGGAGCATCCGGTCGAGGCCGACGTGGTGGTTCCGGTGCCCGATTCGGGCATCGCGGCCGCGATTGGCTACGCGCGCCAGTCCGGCATCCCGTACGACATGGGCCTGATGCGCTCGCACTATGTCGGGCGCACGTTCATCGAGCCGTCGCAGTCGATTCGCCACTTCGGCGTGCGGCTCAAGCTCAATCCGGTGCGCGACGTGCTCGACGGCAAGCGGGTGGTGGTGGTCGACGACTCCATCGTCCGCGGCACCACCTCGCGCAAGATCGTCAAGCTGATCCGCTCGGCGGGCGCGCGGGCGGTGCACCTGCGCATCAGCTCTCCACCGACCGTCGGACCTTGCTACTACGGGATCGACACGCCGACCCGCTCGGAGCTGATTGCATCGTCGCACTCGGTCGACGAGATCATGCGCTACATCACCTGCGATTCGCTGGGCTACCTGTCGCACGAGGGCATGATGGAGGCGGTGGGGGCGCCCGGCGGGGCCGGCCACTGCTCGGCCTGCTTCACGGGCTCATACCCGGTGCCGCTGGGCGAGCGGGTGCCGGCCGAGCGCGCCCTGCATCTGATTCGGAACGCATCACCTTCATGACCATCGAGACCAAGAACCCGCGCGAAATCTTGAGATCCCTCGAGGAGCGCCTGGTTGCTCTTCGAGGGCATCTTTGACGTCGACGGCAAGCGCAAGCGAGTGGCTGAGCTATTCGAGCGGTCGGCGGCGCCCGACTTCTGGGCCAACGGAGAGACCGCCCAGTCGGTGCTCAAGGAGCAAGCGCGCCTGCAGAAAACCGTCGAATCGTGGGACAAGCAATGGAAGGCGCTCGAGGACGCGCGGGTGCTCCTGGAGCTGGGCGAGGAAGCCAAGGACGACGCCACCCTGCGCGAGGCCACCCAGGAGGCGGAAAAGCTCGGCAGCGCGATCGCGCAGATGGAATTCTCGCGCATGCTGTCGGGGGAGCACGACCGCCAGAACGCAATCTTGGACATCAACGCGGGCGCCGGCGGCACCGACGCCCAGGACTGGGCCGAGATGCTGATGCGCATGTATCTGCGCTGGGCCCAGGAGAAGGGGTTCAAGGCCGAGGTGGTCGACGTGCAAGCGGGCGAGGAGGCGGGCATCAAGAGCGCCGAGATCACGATCGAGGGCGAGTGGGCCTACGGCCTCTTGCGGGCCGAGGACGGCGTCCACCGGTTGGTGCGCATCTCGCCGTTCGACGCCAACGCGCGCCGGCAGACCGCGTTCGCGGCGGTCAAATCGATGCCCGACATCGAGCAGGACATCAAGATCGAGGTGCGTGACGAAGACCTGCGGGTGGATGTGTATCGCAGCTCGGGCGCGGGCGGCCAGCACGTCAACAAGACCGAGTCGGCCGTGCGCCTGACGCATTTGCCGAGCGGGATCGTGGTGGCGTGCCAGAACGAGCGCTCACAGCACAAGAACAAGGCGACCGCCATGCGCATCCTCAAGGCCAAGCTGTACGAGCTCGAGCAGCGCAAGCAGCAGGAGAAATTTTCGGCCATCGCCGGGGAGAAGAAAGCCATCGAATGGGGCAGCCAGATCCGGTCGTACGTGCTGGCCCCGTACCGGCTGGTGACCGACCACCGCACCGACCTGAAGGTGGGCAACGTGGACGCCGTGCTGGACGGCAAGATCGACGAGTTCATCTCCGCGTACCTGCTCCAGCAAGCTTCCGAGAAGGAGCAGTCAAAAGCATGAAGACTTACCGCCGAGAACGCGGAGAACACGGAGACATTTTGATCCGATCCTCTGCGTCCTCTGCGCTCTCTGCGGTGAATTCTCCGGAGAAGAAATGTCTGATGAGAATCGGCTGATCGAGGTGCGGCGGCAGAAGGTGGCCGAGCTGCGTGCGAGCGGCGAGAACCCGTACGCAAACAACTGGCGGGTCACGCACACCAGCGCCGAGCTGAAGGAGCTGGCGCCCGACATTCCGCCGCCCGAGCTGCGCTCGGAGAATGCGCTGACCAGCGAGGACTATCGCGTGGCCGGGCGCGTGATGGCCAAGCGCTCGGCCTTTCTCGAAATCTGGGATCGCGAGGGCCGGCTGCAGCTTTATTTCAAGACCCCCGAGCAGCAGGCCCGCCTGGCGCACGTCGAGCGCGGCGACTTCGTGGGTGCGCAGGGCCACCTGTTTTACACCAAGCGCGGCAAGTCCAAGGACGACCTGGCCCTGTTCGTGCACGAGTTTGCGCTGCTGACCAAGTCGCTGCGCCCGCTGCCCGAGAAGTGGCATGGCCTGCAGGACGTAGAGCTGCGCTACCGGCAGCGCTACGTCGACCTGATCTCGAATCGGGCCGACGTGGCGCCGGTGTTCCGCAGCCGCGCGCGCATCATCTCGCACATGCGCAGCTTCTTCGACCAGCGCGGCTTTTTGGAGGTGGAGACGCCGATCTTGCAGCCCACCCTGGGCGGCGCGGCCGCGCGGCCGTTCCAGACCCATCACAACACGCTGGATGTGAATCTGTATCTGCGCATCGCACCCGAGCTGTATTTGAAACGGCTGGTGGTGGGCGGCTTCGATCGCGTCTACGAGATCGGCCACAACTTCCGCAACGAGGGCATCGATCGCATCCACAACCCCGAGTTCACGATGCTCGAGTTTTACCAGGCCTACGCCACCTTCCAGGATCTGATCGAGCTGACCGAGGAGCTTCTGTGCCAGCTCGCCACCTTGGTGCGGGGCGGCCTCAAGCTGCCGTATCAAGGCAGCCAGGTCGACTTCTCGCGGCCCTGGCCCCGCGTTTCCATGCTCGACATCGTGCACAAGCTGGGCGTGCCCATCGGCGATGTGGAGGCGCTGCGCGCCTTCTGCAGCCAGCGCGCCGAGGGCTCGCGCGGCGAGCTTGCGCCCCCGCCCGCGGGCGCCGCCTGGGGGGAGCTTATCGGCTGGGCCTTCGACAACCTGGGCGAGCGGACGCTCGATCCGGCGCGGCCTACGTTCGTGGTCGACTATCCAGTCGAGATCTCGCCGCTGTCGCGCAAGCGCGATTCCGACCCCCGCCTGGTCGATCGGTTCGAGCTGTTCATCCTGGGGCGCGAGCATGCCAATGCCTTCTCGGAGCTCAACGACCCCGACGACCAGCGGGCCCGCTTCGCGCACCAGCTCGAGAACCGCGCGCGCGGGGATGCTGAAACCATGGACTACGACGAGGACTACTGCCGCGCGCTCGAGTACGGCATGCCGCCGACCGCGGGCGAGGGCATCGGGATCGACCGCCTGGTCATGCTGCTGTGCGATCAGCCGTCGATCCGCGACGTGGTGCTGTTCCCGCAGATGAGGCCCGAGTGAGGCCCGGCAAGCGCCCCGGTGAGCCCGGGTACGAGTGGTACGTGGCCTGGCGGTACCTCGGCAAGCACGAGGGCGCGCAGCCCGCCGAAGTGGTCTGGACGACACCGTCTGGTTGGCTGTTCTGGCGCCACCTCCACAAGCATGGGGCCATGGGCGGCTTTGTGCTGCTGGTCCTGGGACTTTTGGTTTTGCTCGCCGGTGCGGCCCTCCTGTTTGGACCGTCGCTGCTTCATCACAGCCTGCTCGAGGACATGTACCTGGGCCGCGCCGATAGGCGGCGCATCCTGCAGCTTGTCGGCATGGGCACCATGGTAGTCGGCTTCGTGCTGGGCTATCTCGGCATCCTGGTGGCACGCTTCTCGATCTTCACGGCCATCTCGATGTGGGGGGTGTTCCTGGGCGTCTTCGCGCCCATCGTGGTGCTGTCGGTGATGTCGGGATTCGAGACCGATCTCAAGCAGAAGATCCTGGGTCAGCACGGCGACGTCGTGGTGAGCGCGCCCGAACGGGCGTGGACCGGCTGGGAAACCGAGCTCGCCAAGGTGCGAAAGGTGCCCGAGGTGCGCGCGGCCAGCCCGTACCTCGAGAGCGAGGTCATGATCCAGAGCGAGACCAACAACGCGGGCATCGAGTTTCGGGGCATCGACCCCACGAGCGTGGGCGCGGTCACGAACCTGGCCAAATCGATGGAAGTGGGCTCGCTCGACAACCTCCTGCACCCGGACGCGGTTCGGGCTTCGTTGCCGCCGATTCTCGAGCTGGGCAACGAAGTCAAGACCGCGGCGCCGTCGCGGAAGGCGGCCAAGGACGATCCTCCTCCGCCGCCCGATCCGCCGGTGGAGCGGCCATCCGAGCCCGAGGCTCCGCCCCTGCCCGCGCTCCCAGGCGTGGTGCTGGGCGCCGAGCTGGCCAAGAACCTGCGGGTCTACCCGGGCGACGAGGTGCGCATCGCGTGCCTGGCTTGCGGCGTCGGCCCGACCGGGCCCATTCCCAACCAGAAGACCTTCCGCGTGGTCGGCTTGTTCAGGACCGGGATGTACGAGTTCGACACCAAGATTGCGTACACCGTGCTTCCCACCGCACAGAAGTTTCTGTCGCTGCCCGGCGAGATCACGGGCCTCGAGGTGCGGACCGTGGATCTCGAACGCTCGGGCACGATCGCGGACCGAATCCGCCCCGCGCTGGGCGCCGGCTACGAGGTCAAGGACTGGCGGGAGCTGAACCGCTCGCTCTTCGCCGCGCTCAAGATGGAGAAGATCGCGATGTTCGTGGTGCTCGGCTTCATCGTGCTGGTGGCCGCGTTCTCGATCATCTCCACGCTCATCATGACCGTGTACGAGAAGGCGCGCGACATCGCGATCCTCAAGGCGATGGGTGCAAAGAACGCCGGCATCGTGCGCATTTTCCTGCTGCAGGGGTTGTACATCGGCGTGGTCGGCCTGCTGGCCGGCCTCTGTGCCGGCTTTGGCGCGTGTGGGCTGCTTGCGCGCTTCGGGCTGGCGCTCGATCCGGAGGTCTATTACATCGCCAAGCTGCCCGTGCACATCGATCCAATTGAGATCGCGGCCGTGTCCGTGCTCGCTCTCGGCATCTCGTGCGCGGCCACGCTCTATCCCGCCTTGCTGGCGGCCAACCTGCGCCCGGTGGAGGGGCTGCGCTATGAATAACCTATTAAAATTAGCCATTTGCACTGCGCTCTGGACACTGAGCTGCACCAGCGGGTCCACCACCAACGGCCCGCTCACGTGCTCGACCCACAATCCAGGGCAGCCCGACCACTCGGTCGACTGTCGCCTGGCCATTTGCGCGTGCGAATCCCAGGCGGTTGGTTATCAGGCCAAGTGCATGGCCATCTGCGGCAAGCCGCAACCCTATCATTGCCAGCAGAACCCGCCCACGGGGCCGGTGTGGACGGTGAGCAATCTGTCCTGCAATCTGTGCACGGGCGACGCCGGCCTGCAGACTTGCCAGTAGCCAGGCAACCTCGCGAAAAGCTTCTGAGTCCATTCGTTGACAGCCCCGGGGGCGGCGGGTACAGTCCCAAGCCTTCCGAATGCCCATGACGCAAGACGAAGCTCGTGGCGGCGCACACATCGTGGTCGAGAAGCTGTGCAAGACCTTCTTACACGGCGGGCGGCGCCTCGAGGTCTTGCGTGGGATCGACCTCAGCATTCAGCCCGGTGAGCGGGTCTCGGTGGTGGGCGCCTCGGGCGTCGGCAAATCCACGCTGCTCCACATTGTGGGCACCCTCGACGCGCCGTCCAGCGGCAGCATCCGGTTCGACGGCCGTGACGTGACGCAGCTTTCGGCCGCGCAGCTGGCGGCATTTCGCAACCGTGAGATTGGTTTCGTGTTCCAGTTTCACCACCTTCTGCCCGAGTTCACGGCGCTCGAGAACGTCATGATGCCGGCTCTGATTCAGCGGGTACAGCGCCCACAGGCCGAGCGCGGAGCGCGCGCCATCCTCGAGCGCGTGGGCCTCTCAGAGCGGCTGACCCATCGGCCGGGCGAGCTTTCGGGCGGCGAGCAGCAGCGGGTTGCCCTGGCGCGCGCCCTCGTCATGGATCCCAAGCTGCTTCTGGCCGACGAGCCGACTGGCAATCTCGACAGCCGAACCGGCGAGGGCATCCACCAACTTCTGATCGAGCTCAACCGCGAGCGCGGCATGACCATGCTGGTCGTCACCCACAACCCCGAGCTGGCCTCGCACATGCCGCGCCGCCTGACCATGGTCGACGGGCAGCTCCTCGAGGGAGCGGCCCCCGCGGCCGAAACCGGGGACCATCGTCATCTTGCGTAGCGCGCTCGTGCTCTCGCTCCTGCTCGTCGCTGCAGCCTCAGCCCGGACTGCCCGCGCCGAGGGCGACGTGTCGGAGGAGCAGACCGGGACGCCCAACAAGGTCGCGCGCATCCACTTCCGCGGCAACCGTAAGGTCGAGGACGAGGCCATCCGCGTCAACCTGACCAGCCAGGTCGGCGAGCCCTTCTCGGGCATCAAGCTGCGCGAGGATGTGCGCGCGATCTGGAAGATGGGCTTCTTCGAGGACGTGCAGGTCGACATCAACGAAACCAAGCAGGGCTACGTCATCGTCTACGTGGTCAAAGAGAAGCCGTCGATTCGCAAGATCCTGGTCGCGGGCAACAAGGAGGTCGAGCTGACCAAGATCAACGAGGTCATCGATCTCAAGCGCGACTCGATCCTGGATGTGGCCAAGGTCAAGAAAAATGTCGAGAAGATCCACGACGTGTACCTGGACAAGGGCTTCTACCTGGCCGAGGTCGACTACGAGGTCAAGCGCCAGGGCCCCAACGACGTCGACGTCGTATTCAAGATCGACGAGCGCGCCAAGGTCGAGATCCGGCGGGTCAACTTCGTCGGCAATTCTGCGGTCAGCGACGAGGAGCTGCGCGGCGCCATGTCCACCCAGGAGGGCGGCTACTTCTCGTTCGTCACCTCCTCGGGCACGTACAAAGAGGATCAGTTCCAGCGCGACCTCTTGCTGGTCACCGCTCACTACTACGACCGCGGCTACGTCAACGTGAAGATCTCGCGTCCGGAGATCACGCTGTCGCCGGACAAGCGCTACATGTACATCCAGATTGCGATCGACGAGGGGCCCAAGTACTACATCGGCAAGCTCGACTTCAAAGGCGACCTGATCGGCGCCAAGCAGGAGTACTTCAAGCGTCTGCACATCAAGACCGGCGAAATCTTCAACCGGACCAGGATGTCGCAGGACATGATCGCGCTCAACGACTACTACAAAGACAAGGGCTACGCCTACGTCAACGTCACGCCCCTGACCGGCATCGACTCCGACAAGCACATCATCGACGTCACGTTCGACGTTCAGCGCGGCCAGCCGGTCTATTTCGAGCGCATCAACATCCGGGGCAACTCGAAAACGCGCGACAAGGTCATCCGCCGCGAGATGAAGGTCTCAGAGGGTGAGCTTTACAACCAGACCCTGCTCGACATCTCCAAGCGGCGCGTGCAGGCGCTGGGGTTTTTCGACAAGGTGGACCTGTCGACCAAGCGCG
>Ga0126383_10000865_pt1 | contig 17767 bp, 17 predicted proteins | sample PanSoiMetPlot_35_FD_96882 | JGI IMG/M metagenome (GOLD analysis project Ga0126383, IMG submission 96882) | Tropical forest soil microbial communities from Panama - MetaG Plot_35 | ecosystem: Environmental > Terrestrial > Soil > Tropical forest > Bulk soil | place: Panama | collected 2016-02-17
CCGGATATACGACCCGCAACAGGCGACGACCTGGTGGCTATCGCGAGGGTCGCGACGGCAGCTGGCCAGGCAGACGACCCCTTCGGCCCGACGAACCTGGCCTACGTCCGGCACCTGATGACGGTCGGCCGGGTGGTCGTCGCCGAGCTGGCCGGCTCCGTCACCGGGTTCGGCGCGGTCGAGCAAATCGGCGCCGGGCCGGACGCCGTCACAATGCTGTGTGACCTGTTCGTCGACCCGGCCGTGCACGGGCGCGGCCTTGGCCGAGCCATGCTGGCCGAGCTGTGGGCCGGAGCCGGCCGACGAATGACGTTCAGTAGCCTGCACGCTCACGCGGTGCCGCTGTACACGTCCTTCGGTCTGGACGCCTGGTGGCCACTGCTCTACCTGCACGGGCCGACCGCCGCATTGCCGATCATCAACGAATGGGCGGTGGAAGGAGTCACGCCGGGCGTGGCTGCCCGCTATGAGATGCGCTGGACCGGCGCGGACAGGCTGGCCGACTTGCAGGCCTGGGTCGCGAGGCCGGGCGGGGAAGCGGTCCTCGTCAGCAGGGACGACGAGGTCATCGCGGCGGGCGCGGTCATCAACGCCGGACCGGATCGCGGTATCGCGCACCTGGCGATCTCGCCGTCCGCCGACGATGGCACCGCCGCAGGGATCGTGCTGCTGACACTGGCACAGCTCGATGGCCAGGAAGCCGACACGCATGTCTGCCTGCCGGCGCCGCACCCAGCAGTCAGGGCGCTCCTCGCCGGCGGGTGGCAGTTCGATGAGTTCGACCTCTTCATGGCCACCGAACCGGGCCTGCTTGACCCGCGGCGCGCCGTCCCGTCTCCCGCCCAGGCCTAATGCCCGTCCTGCTCGGCTAGCAGCTGGCGCAGCCAATCCTCGCTCGCCACCGCGATCCGCGGCGGGACACCCAGCTCGCGCAGCAGCCCGGCCGCGGCGGCCATCTCCTCCGCCCGCCGCCGGGCGTGCTGGATGCTGCCCCGCTCGAGCCGGTCGACGGTTGCCTCACCGGCTGCCGTGAGCTCGGCCGCGATGTTGTCCCGGATCCAGTCTTCGCAACCGGCCGCCCGGGCTGCCCGCACCGACTCGGTCACCGCCGCCGCGAGGCCCTTGAAGAACACGCTGCGGACGAGCTTGCGGTCGGCAGCCGCACCAGGCGGCCCGGCGAGCACCTCCACGGTCGCGCCTAGCCCGCCGAGCAGCCCCGCAAAGTCCTCGGCCGCTGGTCCGCAGACCAGCATGGGGGTTCTCAATCCCTTGCCCGGCACCGGCGCCATGAGCGCCACATCGGCGAAGCGCGCGATCCCGGCACCGTCGGCTAGCGAGCAGAGTGCCTGCTTAAGCGACGAGGACGAGGTGTTGAGGTCGGCGTAGATGGCGGCCGGCGACAGCCCGGCCAGCGATGCCTTGAGCGCGTCCAGCGCCTCGTGCGCGGTGGTCAGCGACAAGACCACGTCGGCACCCCGGCAGGCGTCCGCGTCACTCTGGCATTCGATGATGCCCAGGCCGGCAGCGGGCACCTTCGGGTCGAACCCCCGCACCACCGCCCCGGCCGCCGACAGGTCCGCCGCTATCGCGGATCCGGCCTCGCCGAGCCCGAGCACGGCGACCGTCAGTTCGCCACCCGTCACAGGCGCGTCGCCGCGGCCTTCAGCGCCTCGAACGCATTGATGACGCTCTGCAGGTGATCGTGCATGGCCCGCTCGGCGGCGGCGGGATCCCGCGCGGTGATGGCGGAGACGATCGCCTCGTGCTGCGGCAGCGACACAAGAGATCGTCCGGGGACGAGCGACAGCGAGAACCGGTGCCGCACCGTCTGGTCGCGGAGCTGCTGCAGCAGGCGGGCCGACGTCTGATGGGCGGCGATGTCGCGGATGGCGGCGTGCAGCCGGGCATTGAGCTCGCTGTACCGGAGCGGCTCGGCGGAGGCGACAGCGGTCCGCATGTCCCTGATGATGGCGCGCAGGTCGCCCGCCTGCGCCCGGGTGACACGCTCGGCCGCCCTGGCGGCCTCGAGACCTTCGAGGAGCTTGCGCACCTGGGTGATCTCGATCGCTTCGTCGAGGGAGATGTCGCGCACCCTCGCGCCGCGGTTGCGCTGGAACTCCACGAGTCCCTGCGCGGACAGTTCCTGCAGCGCGGCCCTGGCGATGAACCGCGACGTGCTGAACCGCTCACACAGGTCCGTCTCGATCAGCCGCTGGTTGGGCGCGTACTCCCCCTGCAGGATGGCAGCCCGGACCTCCGCGACCACCGAGACGCGCGGGTCTTCGGCCATCCTCGTCATACTGTCCTCATTTTCTGACTGGCCTCATTCTCCGACGGGCGGCGTTCCGTGGGTGTGGAACGACTCGATCGTCTTGAGCCCCCATGCCTGCCCCTTGGATCGCTCGGCCTGCGTCCACGTGATGGGCTTCCAGTCTGGCGCGAAAACCAGCCGCGACATGGGGTTGGCCAGCTCGATCCGGTTGCCCCCTGGCTCGTACAGGTACAGGAAGAAAGTCTGCTGGATCGCGTGCTTGTGCGGCCCCGTCTCGATAAAGACGCCGCGATCAAGTGCGACGTCCGCGGCCCGCAGGATCTCCTCACGGGTGTCGGTCGCGAACGAGATGTGGTGCAGCCGCCCGCTCGACCCGGTCCAGTCGTTGGTGTAGACGAGGTCGTAGGACTTCTGCGCGAAGTGCAGCCACTGGGCGGAGATCGTGCCGTCGTCCAGCTGGATCTGCTCGGTCACCCGGGCGCCGAGCGCGCTCGCGATGAAATCGCCGCACGCATTGCTGTCCGCAGCCAGGTAGTTGATGTGGTCGAGGCGGCGGACACTGACGACGTTGTTCGGCCTGGCCTGTGCCTGGTTCTTCAGTGCCGGCTTGAGGTCGCCGGTCGCATCGAACCACTCGGTCTCGTAGTACAGCTCGATCTCGTGTCCGTCCGGGTCGCGGCACAGGTACGTCGGCCCGATGCCCAGGTCGCCGTCCTGCCAGCCGACGCCGAGGCCCGCAGCCTCCACGTCGGCGACCCGGCGCTTGAGCGCTTCGGGGCTGGATGCGCGCAGACCGGTTCGCCGCAGGCCCGAGGTCTCGTGAGCGGTGAGCTTGAGACTGTGATGCTCGTAGTCGTCCCAGGTGCGCAGGTAGACCGAATCTCCGCTGCGCCCGTTCTCGGTCAGGCCGAGGATCTCGGTGAAGAACCACAGGCTGGCCTCGGGCTCCGGCGTCAGCAACTCGGCGTGCGCGAGGTGAGCGATGTCGTGCAGCAGTCGCATGGGGGCCTCCATCATGCCGGCGAGTAGACGGTACCGTCGAACAGCTTGCGGGCGGTGCGGATGACGCCGGCGCTGCGTACCAGCGGCGGGCTGGTGGAGGTGTCGAGGTCCACCTCCACCTCGAGGTGACCGGTGGGGTGCTCGACATCGACGACATAACCCGAGGGAGGGAACGACGCCAGCTCGGCGCCGGTGCCGCCCGCCCGCAGCGCGGTCGCGACGGTGATCGCGCCGAGCACCCCGATCGAGGTATGCAGGCGGACCGGAATGAACGTCCTGGTGGCAAACGAGCCGCCGTCCCGCGGGGCGCTGACCAGCGTGGTCTTCGGCACCGACAACTCAGTGACGTCGCCGAGGCCCATCAGCTTGCCCGCCTGGACGCGCAGCGATTGCACCCGCTCGTTGAGCTCGGAATTGGCGGCTAGTTCGGCCACCGATTCGTAGCCCGTGATGCCGAAGCTGGCCGCCCTGGCGACGACCACGGGCATGCCGTTATCGACGCAGCTGACTTCGACGCCGTCGATCGTGTCGAACAGGTTCCCTGTCGGGAGCAGCGCGCCGGTGGTCGAGCCGGCCGTGTCGGCGAACCGCAGCAGGATCGGGGCCGCGGTGCCGGGCACGCCGTCGATCGCGGTCTTGCCCGCGTACTCCGGCACGCCGCCAGGGGTTGCGAACGTGGCCGTGACGACGCTGCCCGTATTCACCATCGCGATGCGCGCTGTCGTCGCCTCATCCCCGGCCGGGATCAGCCCGCGCTCCACCGCGAACGGGCCGACGCCCGCGAGGATATTGCCGCAGTTCTGCCTGTCGGTGATCGTCGGCGCGTCGACCCCGAGCTGGAGGAACAGGTAGTCGATGTCGGCGTCGTCGCGCTGCGACCGTGAGACGACCGCGACCTTGGACGTCAGCGGGTAGCCGCCGCCAACGCCGTCGATCTGCAGCGGATGGCCGCTTCCCATGATGGAGATCAGCAGCCTGTCGCGCTCAGAGGGGTCGGACGGCAGGTCCCCGGCCACAAAGTAGAGGCCGCGTGACGTGCCGCCGCGCATCTGCATGCACCGGATCCCGGTACTGGCGGTCATAACTCCGCCATCTTGGTGAGGTACGTCTCGTAGTCGATGTACTCGACGCCCTGCTCGGCCAGCACCGCGCGCAGCCCGTAACGGTCGAGGCCGAGCTCGCCGGCCGCCAGCGCGGCCCTGGTTGCCGCCTCCTTCGCCACCCTGGCCCGCGCCGCCGCGACGGCGCCGGTGACAGCCTGGCGCGGCACGACGACAACTCCGTCATCGTCGGCGATGACGGCGTCGCCCGGGGAGATGTGCTGACCGCCGATACTCAGCGGCACGTTCACCGCGCCGGCCGTCGCCTTAACGGTGCCCTGCGCGCAGATTGCGGCGGAGAACACCGGGAAGCCCATGGCCTGCAGCTCGGCCACGTCCCGCACTCCCCCGGTGGTCACGACACCGCGCACCCCGCGATGGGTCAGCGACGTCGCGAGCAGCTCGCCGAACGCGCCGTCGGCGGACGGTGACGTGGTGGTCACGACCAGGATGTCGCCAGCCCGGCACTGCTCGGCGGCGGCGTGGATCATGAGGTTGTCGCCGGGCCAGCACAGCGCGGTCACCGCCGTGCCGCCTACCCTGATGCCCGGCCAGGCGGGCCTGATGCCGGTGCCGAGGTAACCAGACCGCCCGAGTGCCTCGTGCACGGTCGCGACGCCGAACTCAGTCAGCACACCGACCGCGTCCAGATCGGCGCGTGGCCAGCCGGTGACGACCACCGCTCTCACGGAAACACTGTCCTCAACTAAGGGCCTTAGTCGTCTGCGGGTAGACGCGCATGTAGGCCTCGGCCATCGTGCTGTGCGCCAGCCCGAGATTGGGCCCGGCGTTGCGGCGAAGCTGCACGCCGCGCCGCTTGGCCAGCTCGGTGTAGTAGTCCCACATATGCACCTGGGCGGGCAGGCACTCCATCGCGGCTCGCTTGGCTTCGAACACGTCGGTGATGTCGAGCAGCACATCGGGCTTGAAATCGCACTGTTCCGGCTGGTGTGGCTCGAACAGGAACACCGGCGGAGCGCCGAGCGGCTCACCCGGAGCGTCGTAGCCGATCGCCTGCGCGAGCACGCGCGCCTGCAGGGCCATCCGGCCGGCGGCCGGGTGGTCGGGGTTATACGGATCGGACAGCGTGTGGGTGAGTACGACGGCGGGCACGACTCGCCGGTAGACGCGCACAATTTCATCGACGAGCTCGGTCGTCTCGCGCAGCGGGTAGTCGCCGGCATCGAGGAACTCGATCGAGGCGCCGAGCATCTCCGCGGCCTTGGTCGCCTCCTCGCGCCGGATCGCCTTGATATCGTCCAGCTTTTTTCCGTCCAGCCACGCCCGGGCAGACTCGCCGCGCTCGCCGTAGCTCAGGCACAGCACGGTGACCTGGTCACCGCGAGAAGTAGCCAGCGCCATCGCCCCGGCCGCGCGCCACACGAAATCACCCGCGTGCGCGCTCACCACCAGGACAGGCCCGCTCCCGGCTACCTCGGGCTCCGGCATGCAGATAGCTCCTCTGACAGATCGTCAACAAGATTGTAGGCAATATGCCGCCCACGCCGCATTACGGGCCGGCGCTACCGGCTAGCTGCCGTCCGCGCCTCCCGTCGCCACTGCCGACGTGACCGCCGCCGACGCGGCGACCTGCGCTGCGGCGGTTGCCTGGGCCTGGCTGTCCCCGGCGCCCGACAGCGGGAAGTGGCACGCGACGAGGTGGCCGTCGGCCAGCTGGCGCAGTTCCGGCACCTCGGCGGCGCAGAGATCGGCGGCACGCGGGCAGCGCGTGCGGAACCGGCAGCCGCTCGGCGGGTCCAGCGGCGACGGCAGCTCACCGCTGATGACGCTGGCCGTTTCCCGCCGCCCCACGGTCGGGTCAGGGCTCGGAATGGAGTTCAGCAGCGCGAGCGTGTACGGGTGCAGCGGCCCGGTGAAGATCGACCTGACCGGGCCGATCTCGCACAGCTTGCCGAGGTACATGACCGCCACCCGGTCGCTGACCTGCTTCACGAGCGCCAGGTCGTGCGCGATGAACAGGTACGACAGGCCGAGTTCCTCGCGCAGCTTCTCGAACAGGTTCAGCACCTGCGCCTGTACCAGCACGTCGAGCGAGCTGACGGGCTCGTCGCAGAGGATGAGCTTCGGCGAGAGCGCCAGCGCGCGGGCAACCGCGACCCGCTGGCACTGCCCGCCGGACAGCTCGTGGGTGTGCCGGTCGCCGTACCGGACCGGGTCGAGTCCCACCAGGTCCAGCAGCTCGTTGACGCGCTGACGACGCTGCTCGCGAGACCCTTCCTGGTAAGCCACCAGCGGCTCCTCGACGAGGCTGGCTACCGTCCAGCGCGGGTCGAGCGAGGTGAACGGGTCCTGGAAGACCATCTGCAGGTTGCGCCGGGCGGACTTCAGCGCGGCGCGCTTGAGTCGCACCAGGTCCTCACCCTGGAACAGCACCTGGCCCTGCTTGGGCGGTGGCGCCTGGATGACCGAGCGGGCCAGCGTCGACTTCCCCGATCCGGTCTCGCCGACGATCCCGAGCGTCTCGCCCACGTGCAGGTCGAAGGACACGTCGGAGACTGCCTGCAGGACGCCGCCCTTGGCTCCCCCGAAGTCGCGCAGCACGAACTCCTGGACCACGTTGCGGACCTCGAGCAGAACGTCGCTACCCATGACTGGACGGCTCCTTCTTGTACGGGTGCCAGCAGGCCCACCAGCGACCGGGCTCGTGCTGCCTGAGCGGCGGGGCCTGCTCCCGGCAGTCCTGCTGCACCGCCGGACAGCGCGGCGCGAACGGGCAGCCCGTCGGGATCTCCGACAGGTCCGGCGGACGGCCGCCGACGACCGGCAGAAGCACGTGCGGCTCCGCCTCGATCCGCGGGATCGCATCCAGCAGGGCTTGTGTGTACGGCATCCGCACGCCCGCGAATAGTTCCTTGGTCGGCGCTCGCTCCACGACCTTGCCGGCGTACATGACCATGACCTCCTCGGCGTAGGAGGCGGCCAGGCCGAGGTCGTGGCTGATCATGAGCAGCGCCGTGCCGGTCTCCTGCTGGATCTCCATCAGCAGGTCCATGATCTGGGCCTGCGTCGTGACGTCCAGAGCAGTCGTCGCCTCGTCGGCGATCAGCACCGAGGGTCCGCAGGCCAGCGCGATCGCGATGACCACGCGCTGCCGCATGCCGCCCGACAGCTGGTGCGGATACTCGAAGAAGCGGCGCTCCGGCGCCGGCAGCCGCACCATCCGCATCAGCTCGACGGCCCTTTTGTGAGCCTCATCCTTGTCCACGGGCAGGTGGACCTGGATGGCCTCGGCGATCTGAGTGCCGATCCGCATCGTCGGGTTGAGCGACCGTTCCGGGTTCTGGAACACCATCGCGACGCAGCGGCCGCGGTAATCCCTCAGCTCGTGCTCGCTCCGCCCGACGACTTCGTCGCCCTTGAACTTGATCGAGCCAGACACCTTGGCCGTGCGCGGCAGGATACCCACAACGGCCTGGGCGCTGACGGTCTTGCCGGAGCCCGACTCGCCGATGATGGCGACGGTCTGGCCCGGCTCCACCGTGAAGCTGATGCCCTGCACCGCGTAGACCTGACCGCCCCTGGTGCGGAACGTGACACGGAGGTCGGACACCTCGAGCAGCGGGCTGGGCCGCAGCGGCACCTCGGGCAGCGCGGCGTCCGCCGTGGTGGTCATCAGCGAACCCCCCACCGGCTGCGCAGGCCATCACCGAGCAGGTTGAGGCAGATGGTGGTCAGGAGCAGGAACAGGCTCGGCACGACGACGAGCATCGGGTAGACCGAGATGTAGGACTGCCCGGACGCGATCATGTTCCCCCAGCTCGCGCCCGGCGGCGGGATGCCATAGCCGAGGAAGTCGAGCGCGCCCTCGATGATGATGGTGATGCTGGCGCCGAGCAGGCTGAAGGTCAGCAGCTGCGGCAGCATGTTCGGCACCAGATGGGTGAACATGATCCGCCAGGTCCGGGTGCCGGAGAGCCGCGCCGCGACCACGAACGGCCGGTCGCGCAGGCTCAGGGCAGCCGCCCGCGACACCTGGGCGAAGGCCGGGATGCTGAAGGCCGACAGCGCCCAGATGACGTGGATCTCGCTGGGGCCGAGCCCGTCGGCGATCGCGAGCACGAGCACGAGCGACGGGAAGGCGATGAACACGTCGAGGACCCGCATCAGGACGGCCTCGAGCCAGCCGCCAGCGTACGCGGCGACCAGCCCCAGCAGGCCTCCGATTGTCAGGCCGATGACCTGGACCGCGGCGGCGACCACGAACGACACCCGGCCGCCATACAGGATCCTGGACATGATGTCGTTGCCGACGATGTCCGTGCCGAAGATGTGCCCGCTGGAGAAGAGCGGCAGGTCGGTGGTCTGCAAGAGGCCGCCGACCGGCTTGGGGACCATGCCGAACAGCGGCCAGATGAAGCAGAAGAACAGCAGCAGCAGGAGCACCGTACCGGGGATGACGATCTCGGCCGAGCGCAGCACGCCCCGGCGCCGTGCCCCTGGTTCACCCGCACTGGCGGCCGGGACGGGGACGGCCGTCGCGAGGATGTCAGCTGCGGGAACGGACATGACGAATCCTTGGGTCGAGCACACCGTAAGCCAGATCGGTGAGCAGGTTGGCGAGGACCACGGCGACGCCGAAGACGAGCACGATGCCCTCGACGACCGTGACGTTCCTGTTGCTGATCGACTGCAGCAGCTCCTGCCCGATGCCGGGCAGCGAGAAGATCTGCTCGACGATCACCGTCGCCCCGATCAGCGTCGCGATGTTAAGGCCGATGATCGTGAGCAGGCCGATGAACGAGTTGCGCAGCGCGTGCCGGGTGAGGATGCGCCACTCACTGACGCCCTTCGCCCGCGCGGTGACGACGTAGTCCTCGGACTGCATCTGTTCCAGCAGGTCGGCGCGCAGGAACCGGGTGTAGAAGCCGATGAGCGGCAGCGCCAGGATGATGCTGGGCAGCGCGAACTGGTACACGTTGCTGATGATCGACGTCGGCGCTGAGTAGATGGCCGGGAAGACCGGCAGGTCGACGGCGAAGACGATCACCAGGAAGAAGGCCAGCACATACGGCGCGATGGAGATACTGCCCATCGACAGCACCATGTTGAACCGGTCGATGATCCCGCGCGGCCGGCGGGCGCAGAGCACCGCCAGCGGGATCGACACCACGAGCGTGATGACCAGGGCGAAGATCACCAGTTCCAGGGTGACCGGCAGCCTTTGGCCGAGGATCGACGCGACCGACTGAGGGCTGGCGATCGAGGTGCCGAGATCGCCGTGCACGACACCGCCGAGCCAGTTCCCGTACCTGGTCCACAGCGGCTCGTTGAGGTGCAGCTTGATGCGGAACGCCTTCAGCTCGGCGGGCGTCGCGTTGATGCCGAGCAGCGCAGACGCGGCGTCACCCGGCAGAGCGTTGAGGACGAGGAAGCTGAGGAGCGTGACGCCCCACAGGACGGGGATGGCGGCCAGCAGCCGCCGGCCGCTGACCCGGAGGGCCGGAGACCCGGCCAGGCGGCGCGCACGCGCGCCGCCCGGCCGGCGTGCCGGCTGAACAGAAACCGAAGTGTTCATGTCGGCAGTGATCTCACAGTTATGCGCTGGCGTTGTTGTTGTTGTAGGCGTACTGCCAGAGGATCTCCGGGTTCACGTCGGTGACCGGGAGCGGTGACGTCAGACCTGGCGCGCCGACTCCCTTCGCTGCCACGTCGTAACCAGCGATCGGGAACAGGAACGGCCCGTAGGCGTTCTGTGCGATGTAGGCCGCGGCCTGGTCGTACAGCGACTTCCGGGTGGCCTGGTCGGTCGTGCCGGCCGCGCCCAGCAGCATCCCGTCGAGCTTCTTGTCCCACACGCCGGTGAACGGTGAGGTTGAGCAGAACCGGAAGCAGACGCCAACGCCGGTGCCGGGGTCATAGGCGCCGGCGGTCTGGAGCATGGCCTCCCACTTGCCGCCCGTGAAGGCGCCGATCAGTCCGGTGAGGTCCCAGCTCTGCAGCGTGACCTTCATGCCGGCCTGCTGCCACTCCGTCTGGATTGCCTCATTCATGGAGATGGCCGTCGGCACGCTGATCGTGCCGAGGTTGAAGCTCAGCCCGCCGAGTTCCTGCACGAGGGCCTTTGCCTTGTTGAGGTCGTAAGTGATGTAGCCCGGCACGTTCTGCTCGTAGAACAGACCTGCCGGAGCGGTGAACGACTGCCCCACCGGGTAGGTGTCGTGGAACAGGCTAGAGTCGAGCAGCGCCGCGTTCGTGGCGTAGTAGATCGCCTGACGTGCCTTCACGTTGTTGAACGGCGGGATCTTGGTGTTGAGCTGGATGTTGTACGGCGATGTCGACGGCTCGGCGGTCACCTGGAACTTCGCCTTGAACGCCGGAACGAGCTGCGGCGTGGAAATGCCCTCGTACGCCTGAGCCGAGCCGGATTCCATGGCCGTCAGCGCCTGGTTGTCACCAGCGACGGACTTGAAGGTCAGGTTCTTCAGGTACGGCAGCTTGGACCCGTCAGGGGCCTTCTCCCAGTAGAGCGGGTTTGCCTTGAGCACCAGCTCGGAGTCCGGCGTGTCGGTCACCACTGTGTACGGGCCGGCGCCGACCGGTGTCAGGGCGAACTGCTTCTCGCCCAGCTTGTTGATGGCCGTCGGCGAGGCGATCCAGTTGAACACGCTGCCCTGCAGCGCGTTGATGAACGGCGCGTCCACGAACTTCAGCGCGATCGACAAGCTGTAAGGACCGGTGGCCGTGATCACGGGCGGTGTGTTCTGCACCGGCGGGAAAGTCGGCTTACAGGTACACGTCGCGGTCAGGTCGCGCTTCCAGTTGAAGACGACCGCGTCCGCGTTGAACGGCGTGCCGTCAGAGAACTTGACGCCCTGCCGCAGCGTGATGTTGATCGTCTTGCCACCGTCGCTGAAGCTATAGCCGGTGGCCAGGTCGCCGGTGGTCTTGCCGCCGGCGGTGAGCTCGAACAGCTCGCCGTAGATCGAGTCCATGTAGCTCATGTTCGCGGCACCGTCGGTGTCGGTGGCGGGGTCGAGGCCCGGCCAGTTGCCTGCGAACCCTTGTCCTTCCAGCACGGTGAGCGACCCGCCGTGCTTGGGGGCATTGCTGGCTCCGGTGTTGCTGTTGCTGTTGGACTTGCCGCACGCAGCCAGGCTGACCGCCAGGGCCGTCGCGACGAGGACAGACGACAACCGCAGAGCCGACTTCCGGGTGTTGGGTCTGAAGGAGATCTTGGGTGTCACGTCGATTCTCCCGCTATAGAGATGCTCCTGTAGTGGACAGGCGGCTGCGCTGCCGTGCTGCCCGGGCATGCCGGGCCGGCGCGGTCGGCAGACCTCGGTGTCAGCGCGCGTTCTGGTGGCACTGACGTCGCGCCCAGCTTCCGCGACACCCCAGGGGTCAGTCCACAGCGCTTCCGTCCGGCGAAAGGGAGATGGAGGTGTTGCGGACTTGTTGCCAACCTGTGTCCGGCACGGGACCGATCCGAAAGTTGTTAACCGTGGCGTTCCTCTGCTGTTCGGCAGACTTTGCCGCTATTCCCAGAGTTCTTGCGGAACGGAGCCCAAAGTGCCAGCATGATTTCGGGCGTATTAACGAGCCTCCATCCGTCAGTCGGCACACACCGTCGGCAATTCATATCGTTGACAATGTGTTGGCCTGGCGATGACGCGAAGCGACGGAGGTGGGCATGCAGGAGGTGCTCGAGGCCTCGGCGGACGCGGGCGCTCCCCGCACGAACGCCGCCGGTCGGCTGCTGGCGGTCCTTGACGCCTTCGGGCCCCGCAGCCGGGCGCTGTCGCTCAGCGAGATATCGCGGCGATCGGGCCTGAGCCTGTCCACCACCCACCGTCTTGTCCATGAGCTGCTCAGCTGGGGCGCCCTGGAGCGCGACGCGAACGGCCGGTACTCGATCGGGGTTCGGCTGCTGGAACTCGCCGCGCTGGCACCTCGCGGGCTCGACCTGCGTGAGGCGGCCTTCCCAGTCCTGGACGACCTGCACCACCGCACCCGCGGAAACGTTCACCTCGGGGTGCGGAACGGACTGGAGGTCGTCTATGTCGAGGCGATCCGGGCCTGCGCTACCCATCCCACCAACGGCAGGATCGGCGACCGCTGGCCCATGCACGCCACAGGAACGGGCCTGATCCTGCTTGCCTTCGCCGATCGTGACCTGCAGGAAGAGGCGCTGCAGCGCCCGCTGGAGCGATTCACCCCGCTCACGATCACCGATCCGGCCGAGCTGCGCCGCAAGCTCGCTCAGGTGCGCCAGTCCGGCTACGCGATCGCCGTCGGCCAGATCACGCTGCCCGACGTGGTCGTGGCCGTGCCTGTCTATGACCCGTTCGGCGACCTCGCGGCGGCGATCAGCGTCGTCGTGGAGGCCGCGAGGGCGAAACCGCAGGTCCTGGTCAGCATGCTCGCCGACGCATCCGGCGAGATCACCAGGAGGCTGGCGGCCCAGTCCGGGCGGGCCGGGCAGCGCCTGCCGGCGACCGTGCCACCCCGGCCCGTGGCGCGCGGCCGCGGATTCACCCCTGCCGTCCGGGTCGGCGCGTCGGCGTAGCTTTGCAGAAGATCAGGCTGCGGCCTGTCACCGAGACCGACCTCGGCATGTTCCGGCGCTTCGTGACCGAGCCTCGCCTGATCGGTCTTGACTGGTCCGGGTTTCGCGACCCGAAAGCTGTCCAGCGCCGATACGACACCGACAGCTACCTCGGCGAGGACAACGGCAGGCTGATCGTCGACGTGGCAGCCGAGGCCGGGCCGGCCTTCGAGCCGGCTGGCCTGGTGTCCTATCAGAAGCGGTTCCACGGCGCCCAGGTGTACTGCTGGGAGATCGGCATCGCGCTCCTGCCCGAGTGGCGCGGCCAGGGCGTCGGCTGGCGCGCGCAGGCGATCTTCTGTTCCTACCTGTTCGAGAACACGCCAGTGCAGCGCATCGAGGCAAGCACGCACGCGGAGAACGCGGCCGAGCAGCGCTCGCTCGAAAAGGCCGGGTTCACTCTCGAAGGCGTGATGCGCGCGACCGAGTACCGCGGGGGCCTGTGGCGCGACGGCTACCTCTACAGCCGGCTCCGTACCGACCCCGACCCCCTGGCGGACTAGCGGAGCCCTACGCCGGCTCCTTGACGCCGAGCCAGCGGAACGCGTTGTGCCAGGTAATGGCCTCGAGCACGTCGGCCGGCAGGCCGAGCGAGCGCAGCGTCCGCCCGGCCGGGTCCTCGCGCGGCATCGCCGGGAAGTCCGAGCCCACCAGCAGGCGGTCAGGTCCGAGGTAGTCGACCAGGAAACGCAGTGCCCTGCGGTCAAAGACGAGCGAGTCGTAGTAGAACCGGCGGGCGAATTCGACCGGCGAAGGTCCGTCATCGGGCATGACCGCCCGCTCGGGCACCTTCGGCTCCTCGTTCCAGCTGCCGCCCCAGAAGTACTGCGCCCGCGGCAGCATCATGGGAAAGCCGCCTGCCGCGTGGCTGAAGGCGATCCGCAGCTCCGGGCACTGGGCAGCGGTGCCGCCGGTGATCATGGACGCGGCCGCCATGGCGCCCTCAAGTCCGACCACGTATGTGCCCATCGCCTGCCGGGGCAGGCGGTCGGTCGCAGCCGGCATGGCGTGCACGAAGATCGCGACGCCGAGTCGCTCGGCCTCGGTGAAGAACGGCAGGAACTTCTCGTCGCCGATCGACGCGCCGAGCACGTTGGAGGCGATCTCTACGCCCGCGAGCCCGAGGTCGCGGACGGCGGCCAGCTCGGCGGCAGAGGCGTCCGGGTCCTGCATCGGTACCATGCCGAGCCCGATCAGCCGGTTCGGATCGACCGCGCAGAGCTCCGCGGTGACCTCATTGACATGCCGGGTCAGCGCGAGGCCGTCGCGGGGGGGCAGGTCATAGCGCAGCAGCGGCGGCATCGGCGTGAGGACCTCGGCGTCCACGCCGGAGGCGTCCTGGGCCGCCAGCCGCTTCTCGGCTGCGAAGAACACGTCCCTCGCACGGAACCGGGTCGGCCCGAAGACCAGGAGCCGGTCTGTGCTGTCCTCGATCGCCTCCATCCGCGGAAAGCAGTCGGGCGCGCCGGGTGGGTAGTCGCTCGGGAGCATATGAGCGTGGGCATCGACAAGCACGGAAGTCCTCCGGTGCGGTGCGCAGGGGTGATTACAGGCCGGGGTGAACGGAGACGTGGATGGCCTTCTCCCCCGGTACGTCGCCACCGAGAGTCTGGATCGCCAGGGCGGCGTCAGCCAGGCCGAAGCTGTGGGTGTGCATCTTCTCCAGCGGGAACCGGCGCGACTGCAGCAGCGCGATGGCGTCTTCCATCCCGCGTGAGTCGACGCCGAACGCGCCGCGGATCGTGAGCGCCCTGTTGATGATCAGATCGGTCTGCAGCGGGATCTCCCGGTGACCCTTGAGGCCGGCCAGCACGACGGTACCGCCACGGCGCGCGGCTTGCATCGCGTCGGTGATCGGCCCGCCCGCCATCGGCGTGAGCTCAAGCACCACGTCGGCCATCTCGCCGCCGGTGATCTCCTCGACCCGCTTGACGACGTCTTCTGCTGCCTCGCCGTCCACTACCACGGTGTGGTCCGCCCCGAACTCCCTGGCCATGGCCAGCTTGTGCGCGTCGGCTTCCAGCCCGGTGATGATGACAGTGCCGGCGCCCGCTGCCTTGGACGCGACGACGGCGGCGATGCCCCGCTGCCCCGCGCCGAGGACCAGCACCGTGTCGCCGAGGCCTACCCCGCCGAGGTGACAGGCCCACCGGACGCCCGCGCCGAGCCCGTTGTACATCGCGGCGAGCTCAGCAGGCAGCGTGGCGTCCATCTTGTGCAGCACCGAGGTCGGCGAGATGTACATGTACTCGGCCAGCCCGCCCCACACCGCCGGCGGGGTTTCGACGCTGGTCACGCCGTGACCGTACTTGCGATTGCGGCAGAACTGATAGCGCCCGGTCAGGCAGTCCTGGCACGCCCGGCACGGGACGATGACCTCGACCGCCACCCGGTCGCCGGGCTGGACGCCCCACCGTTCGGCCGCCCGGTCGCCGATCTCCTCGATGATCCCGAGCGGTTCGTGGCCGGGGATGAAAGCAGGCCGCGGCCCGCCCATGTGACCGCGGAAGGTCTCGACGTCGCTGCCGCAGATACCGTTAGCCTCAACGCGCAGCAGTCCGTCGTCAGCTCCCGTCGTGGGCCGGGGAAACTCGCGTATCTCCATCTGCCCGGGGGCGACCTGGACTGCGGCCCGCACCATGTCAGTCATAGTTCTCCTTGTTGTTAGGGCCCGGTCACCGGGACGGCCGTACCTGACCAGCCGCCGAACAGCCGAACGACCATCGAGATGCCGGCGTTGCGCGCTCCCGCGACGGCGATGATCAGATGTTCTGCCTCGCTTCCTGGCAGCATGCGCTGGAACGTGTCATCGGTAGCGTGGCCGGGGCCGCGCACGCCGTTGTCGTCGCAGGCGTCTTTGCCCACGCCAGCCAGTGCTGCCGTGCTGCGGCCGGAGGAGTCGGCGAGAAAGGCGCGGATAGCAGCCCGGTCGAAGCCAGCTCCGGCCAGCAGCTGGGCGTGTTCGGGGCAGAAAACGATCCCGGCCGATGCATGCCGGAAGATCCAGGCCCCGGACCGGCCGATCGTGTCGGCGAAGTCGGCCAGCAACTGCTCAGCGTTGCCGGTGTGCCGGTTATCCACGAACTCGCAGGTGCGCAGCAGCGTGGCGGTGGCCGCGGAGGTACCCGGTGGCAGCCCTGCCTCGGTCGCCAGCGGCGGCCACGGGCTTTCCTCCTCGTTCTCCGCCAGGCAGATCGACCACCGGCCTGGCAGGCCCTGGGTCGCCTGCTCCAGCTCGTGGGGGTGAATGCCGTAGGCGTTGCGGACCATCAATCCGATCGCCCGCGGGATGGTCGCGTTCGGCCGGAAGCCCGGCCCGAAGACGCCCCCGGCAGCGTTGATGCCGAGCTCGGTCCGCACCGGGCCGTTCACGATGATGAGGGGCGCGGGCCCGCTCGTGGACTGCCAGCCACCGCCGGTCGTGGAGCGCTCACGCATCAGCGCGTCCCACGTGGCCAGGACCACAGGGAAGTACTGCGGCAGACAGCCAGCCATGGCCGCGTTGATGGCGGCGAGCTCCACCGTCACTGACCGGTCGAGCTGCGGCAGCCGGCCGATCACCTCTTCCGGGCTGCGCGCGGTCGTGGCGAGGAACTTCTCCACCAGCGGCCGGGTGGCCGGGACCAGCGGGAGGCCGTCGGACCAGCCGCGGGTGTAGCAGTACTCGATGGCCGCCTGCGCGGCGTCGGCATCGAGCTCGGTCTCGGCCTGTCCTGCGCTGTCGGTGTGCACAGCTGTCACGGGGCTCCGTGCTCCGTGATCGCGGCCACAACCTCCGGCAGCAGCTCCTTGGCCCGCTCGCGGACTTGATCCGTCGTGAGCACGGCGACCGGGTGCGCGGTGCGGACGTAGTGGTAGCCGGGTGCCCCGCGCAGTTCTGCCATCGCATCGGCCGTGACCACGAACGCGTCGCTGCAGATCACGGCGGCGGGCAGGCCCGCCTGCTCGAAGCCGATGCCGTCGGCTACCGCGGATGCGCTGCATGACCCGCAGTCGCCGACGCCGGTGATCACCACGTCACACGCCTCGCGGTAACGCTCCATCAGGTCGGCCGGCGCGGGCGCCGCAAAGTTTGCCTTGGTGGCCTCGACCGTGACGGTCGCGCCGTGCTCGGCGGCGAGCAGCTTGCCGAGCTCCGCCAGCAGCAGCGCGGCGTTGTGCTTGGTGTTGTCCATCAGCCCGACCCGCAGGCCTGACAGCTGGGGCCGCCGGGCCGCCAGCGTCAGCCCGGGTCCAGGCGACTTCGCCGCGCCGGCCCGGCCGGTCGGGTCAAGTATCGCGTTGGGCACGGCCGCCCTCCTTCGGGGTTCCAGGGGGTTGTCCCCCTGGGCTAGCACTTCCTCAGTGCTCGTGGATGATCACGCCGCGGATGTTCTTGCCGTCGTTCATGTCCTGGTAGGCCTCGTTGACCTGCTCGAGCCGGTATTTGCGGGTGACGAGCTCGTCCAGCTTGAGGTTGCCGGTCTTATACAGGCGGATCAGCCTCGGGATGTCGAACAGGGGGTTCGAGTCGCCGAACAGGGCACCGCGGATCTGTCGCATGTAGCCGATCAGAAAGCCCGCCGGCAGGTGCACGGCGCGCTCGTCGAAGTGGCCGACCGCGGTGATCGTCACCTTGCCGCCCTTGCCGGTCATCATCACGGCAGCCTGGACCATCTCCTCGGTGACCACGCCGGGCGTCAGGATGGCGTGATCGGCCAGCTGGCCCCAGGTGGCCTCGACGACGTACTCGTGTGCCTCTTCCTTCGTCGCGAACGCTCTGGTCGCGCCGAAGACCGTGGTAGCCATCTCCCGTTTGAACTCGACCGGGTCGACGACGATGACGTC
>Ga0126383_10000866_pt1 | contig 17767 bp, 13 predicted proteins | sample PanSoiMetPlot_35_FD_96882 | JGI IMG/M metagenome (GOLD analysis project Ga0126383, IMG submission 96882) | Tropical forest soil microbial communities from Panama - MetaG Plot_35 | ecosystem: Environmental > Terrestrial > Soil > Tropical forest > Bulk soil | place: Panama | collected 2016-02-17
CCGACACAGGGCCTATATCGTTCCTTCGACGGTGCAAATTTCCGTCAATGGCACGCATCTTACTGATCTCACTCCTGGGCAAAGTTACACCGGCGGAGTGCCGCGCGGAGCCGTTACTCTGACGCTGACCCAAGCGGGGGATATCGGGCACTACAATCTTGAGTTCAATGCGGTGCCCGGAAAGACTTATGCTTTCGAGGTGTCGCCGCGGATCGAACCCAGAGTAGCTATTGCGCTCGGTGGCTTCGCTGGAGTGCTACTTGAAGAGGCCGCCAGCGGCGAGCACTCGGGCGGGTTCAAGATCACGCCGGTGCAATAAGACTGGCCCGCTCAGGCTCGACACACACGCGCGCGGCTTTTATCCGCGCTCTCCCGGCGCCGTGAAGAATTTCTCGCCGTAAGCGAAACGGTTGGGCTTGAGAAAGAAGCCGAGCAGCACGGCGCCGTTGGGCGCGACCGCCTCGTGCTGATTGCCGGCCGGGCGCCAGACGAATTGGCCTGGCCCGCATTTGCCCTCGTGGTCCTCGAGCGAGCCCTCGATCACGTAAGTCTGTTCCAGTGCGGTATGCTCATGCAGCGGCACGACAGCGCCGGGTTCGAGCTTGAACAGAGCCGTGGTAATGCCGCTATCGTCGGTATAGAGCACCTTGATCTTGATGCCCGGAAATTTGGTCGCTTCCCATGGCATGTTGGGCACGTCCAGATAATTCGCGGCGCGCTCCGGCGGATTTTCCGGCTTGATATCGGCATGCACGAGCTTGCGGGCTTGATTGGACATGACCTGCTCCTTGGCGACTTTTTAGCGGGCTAAACTGATCATCTGCAAGCATACTGCGCGCAATGGAGCGCGCCTAGTATGGCGAACCAGCATGCGTCGCGGGGGCGAGGCACAACAAGCAGCGCGGCGTGCTAGCCTGATCAAGTTCGCGGCTATTTGCGGAGCGCGATGCAATGGCGACGACCGATAAGCTTTTCGTTGGATCAATACCCGAACTCACGAACGATACCTCGTTCCTCTGATTTTTGAATCCTATGCGCGCGATCTCGCCAAGCGCGTCGCCGATAGCGCGCCGCGCGATGTGCTGGAGACTGCGGCGGGAACCGGCGTGCTGACGCGCGCGATGGCGGCGCGCCTTCCCGCAGCGGCACGCATGGTCGCCACTGACCTCAATCACCCGATGCTCGATCAGGCGGCGAAGCGGCAGACCGGCGCGCGCAAGATCGAATGGCGGCAGGCCGATGCTCTGGCGCTGCCGTTTCCGGCCGCATGCTTCGATGTCGTGGTGTGCCAATTCGGGGCGATGTTCTTTCCCGACAAGATCGCGGCGTACAAGGAAGCGCGACGAGTACTGCGATCCGGCGGCCATTTGATCTTCAACGTGTGGGATCGGATTTCAGAAAACGAATTCGCCGACGTCGTCACGCAAGCACTGGCGGCGGTGTTTCCCGACGATCCGCCGCGCTTCATGGCGCGCGTGCCTCATGGCTACCATGATGTGGCGCAGATCCGGCGAGAACTGAGCGCCGCTGGCTTTTTCAACATTTCGGTCGAGGCGATAGATGAGAAAAGTAAAGCGCCGTCGCCGCGCGATGTCGCCGTCGCTTACTGTCAAGGAACACCGCTGCGGGGTGAAATCGAGGCGTGCGACGCGTCGCGCCTGGAGCATGCGACGGCGCAAGCCGCCGCGGCTCTGGCGCAACGCTTTGGCCACGGCCCGATCGAGGGGCGGATACGGGCTTTTGTGATTAACGCGGCGTAGCAAGTCGGCCTGAGCCGCGAATGTTTCCTCACGCTTTGTTGCCGTCATCGCGAGGATAGTAGCGACGAAGCAATCCAGCGCGGCGCGTCAACCTGGATTGTTCGCCGTGCTCGATGGCGAGCCGCGCCACCCTCCACCGCCCCGCAATTCACGACCAGTGCGTGCAAAATTTCCGCTGCGCCCTTGCGACGATAAACCTTCGGTCGGTGGATCGCTGAAAATGTGATCGCGAGGCTGGCCGCGAATGCGCCGAATCAGGAGTATCATTCACCCCAAAGGCGATTCGCTTTGTCACGCTTTGTCGCCCGCAACCAAACCCAGAGGTTTGATATGTGCGACTTTAGCCTTCAACACGCCAAATCGCGTCCTGCAGTCGTTGCCGACAAACTGGTAAGCCATAATTTCGGCCGTGGCACGGTCGGATTTAAACAAGTCGACGATCCGATCAGCGAGGCAACGGCGGTTTGTCTCCTGCCCGGCACCGAGCTTGCCTTCGATAAGCCGATCAAGCTGCGCTGGTCGGCCGACGAGGGTAAGAGCCTCGAAGGGTTCACAACCGCGATCTTCCGGCAAAGAGACAAGGACAAGTCGAGCGTCCATCACGACGTCCTGGAAATGCCGGACGGCCAGCAGATTCTGCTGACCAGTCTCGAGGAAGGCCAGATGGCAACGGTGCTGCAGCTGCCGGCCGCTCCCAGGACGGAAGCGGAAGCCGAAGAGCAGAAGCGCGCCGAATACGCCGGGTGAACGACGTTCTCCCTCTCCCCATCGGGAGAGGTTGGGGCAAGGGGGTCGGTGTGAGGGGATTCGGAAACCACCGAGCCCCCTCACCCGATATGCTGCGCTGTATCCGGAACACGTGTCACTTGGCTTGACGCCGCAAACGCTGTTGCGCCCAAAATCCGATAACGATCAGCACGACGGCGATCGCAATCCAGAATCTGGAATAGAGCTCAATTTCGCCGCGGTCGGAAAGTTGGCCGCCAAAAACGGCCTCCCACTGGTCCCAGTGGAAAAAAATGCGAAGCGAGTTCAAGCCTTGCAGCAAGCAGAAAGTGGCGCCGAGGTAGAGCAGCAACACCAGTATCCACCCGAAAATGCGAAATTTTTTGGCCGATTCCGGAAGCTCGCGAGCGTGAAATGGGCTCGCTGGATCGTGGACCACGGTCGCCGGCAGCAGGCCTATGCGCGGCCGCGCCGTGATGGCTGCAACGACGACAAGCGCTGTCGCGCCAATGAAAGCGATAATCAAACTTGCGGTCAGCGTATCCATAGCAGCATCTCACCTTGCGTCGGAGCTTATGTCGCCACGACCGGATCAAGTTGCGCGAAAGTGAGTGTATTTCAAGGCGGCAATCTCGCCTCCGTCATTGCGGGGCTTGACCGGCAATACGTGCGGCGACGAAGCGCGCGCGGCGAGTTGGCATGGACCACCGGCGTAGGCGAGCGAAGCAACGCCGTTCAGCGAACGGCTATGCTCGGCGGTGACGAGCGGTTTGCCAGTCCGATCCCCCCTCACCCGACTTGCTCGCGCGGCTCGCAAGTCGGCCTCTCCCCAATGGGAAGAGGCGAATGCTTCGTCACGCCGCCTTGGCGCGTTCGGCGATCGAAGCGAGTGAGCGCAGCATTACCGTCGCGCCCTTCAGCCGCTCGGAAGGCGCGTCCCATTCGTCGAAGAACACGACTTTCATATCCGGGCGTACGCGCGCGCCGGCCGGATACTTGGCGATGTAGGCAATCAGCCCATCCGGATTTTGGAAAATATTGTCGCGGAAAGCGAGCACCGCGCCCTTCGGCCCGACTTCGATGCGCTCGACATTAGCGCGCCGGCACAGCGATTTGATCGCCACAACCTGCAACAGATATTCGATCTCGTCCGGCAACGGGCCGAAGCGGTCGACGAGCTCGGCGGCGAACGCTTCGATGGCGCGGTCATCCTCGATCTCAGCGAGGCGGCGATAGAGCGCAAGCCGCACCGGCAGGTCGGTGACATAGTCTTCGGGAATGAGCACCGGCGTGCCGATGGTGATCTGCGGCGACCAGCGGTCGGGCGCCGGCGCGGTGATGCCGGCCTTCATCGACATCACCGCCTCTTCGAGCATTTGCTGATAAAGCTCGTAGCCGACTTCCTTGATGTGGCCGGACTGTTCGTCGCCGAGCAGATTGCCGGCGCCGCGAATGTCGAGATCGTGGGAGGCGAGCTGGAAACCGGCGCCGAGCGTGTCGAGCGATTGCAGCACTTTGAGCCGCCGCTCGGCCTGCGGCGTGATCTTGCGCGCGGTCGGAAGCGTGAGCAGCGCATAGGCGCGGAGCTTGGAGCGGCCGACCCGGCCGCGCAGCTGATAAACCTGCGCCAATCCGAACATGTCGGCGCGGTGCAGGATCAAAGTGTTCGCGGTCGGAATATCGAGGCCGGATTCGACGATGGTCGTGGACAAAAGCACGTCAAACTTGCCGTCGTAGAAAGCGGACATGACGTCTTCGAGCGCGCGCGCCGGCATCCGGCCGTGCGCCACCGCGACGCGGACTTCCGGCACCTGCTTGTCGAGGAATGCTTTGGCATCGGCTAAATCCTCGATACGCGGGCAGATGTAGAACGCCTGCCCGCCGCGATAGCGCTCGCGCAGCAATGCTTCGCGCACGGTGACCGGATCGAACGGCGAGACGAAAGTGCGCACCGCAAGACGATCGACCGGCGGCGTGGCGATGATCGACATTTCGCGCACGCCGGAGAGCGCGAGCTGCAAAGTGCGCGGGATCGGCGTGGCGGTCAGCGTGAGCACATGCACTTCGGCGCGCAACTGCTTTAGCCGCTCCTTATGCGCGACGCCGAAATGCTGCTCTTCATCGACAACAATGAGCCCGAGATCCTTGAATTTGATGCTCTTGCCAAGAAGCGCATGCGTGCCGATGACGATGTCGAGGGTGCCCTCTGCTAGACCCTTCTTCACTTTGGCGAGCTCGCCCGCCGAGACGAGCCGCGAGGCTTGCGCGAGCTGGATCGGATAGCCGCGCAACCGCTCGCCAAATGTCTTGAAGTGCTGACGCGCGAGCAGTGTGGTCGGCACCACAACCGCGACCTGCTTGCCGTTCATCGCCGCGATAAAGGCGGCGCGCAGGGCGACTTCGGTCTTGCCGAAGCCAACATCGCCGCAGATGAGCCGATCCATCGGGCGGCCGGAAGACAGGTCCGCGAGCACCACAGTGATCGCGGCTTCCTGGTCGTCGGTCTCCTCGTAAGGAAAGCCAGCGCAAAATTCGTCATAGAGCCCGGCGCCGACCGCAAGCCGCGGCGCCTCGCGCAATTGCCGCTCGGCGGCGACCTTGATGAGTTCACTGGCGATCTCGCGGATGCGGTTCTTCATCCGCGCCTTGCGCGCCTGCCAGGCCGAGCCGCCGAGCCGGTCCAGCTCGGCGCCGGCCTGGTCGGAGCCATAGCGCGAGAGGAGTTCGATGTTCTCGACCGGGAGGAACAATTTGTCGCCGCCGGCATAATGGATTTCCAAACAATCGTGCGGCGCGCCGGCGGCTTCGATCGCCCGCAAGCCGGCGAAGCGGCCGATGCCGTGATCGACATGGACAACGAGATCGCCGGCGGAAAGACTCGTAACCTCGGCGATGAAATTCTCGGCGCGCTTGGACGGCCGGCGCGCGCGAATGAGCCGCTCGCCGAGAATATCTTGCTCGGTGATCAGCGCGACGTCGGCGCTCTCGAAACCGGATTCAAGGCCGAGCACGGCGAGCCCCACCTGCGGGCGTGGCAGCGACAGCGCCGCCGGCCACGATGCGACTGGCGCCAGATTGTGCAGACCGTGTTCGGTCAAGACATGGCCCATGCGCTCGCGCGAGCCTTCACTCCAGAGCGCGATCAATGGGCGCTTGCCGGACGATTGCAGCGCGCCGACATGCTTGATTACGGCTTCGAACACATTGGCGCCGGGAGTCGCGCGCTCGCCCGTGAAATTCCGGCCGGCATGGGCGCCGATGATGATGGTGTTGTCGGTTGATTGTTCGGATTGCGTTCCGCCCGGCTCGCTTGCCTGTTCCGGCGCGGCGAACGGCGTCAGTTTCGCCAGCGCCGCAACGTCGAGGCGTGCGCGCCATTCGCTTTCGGCGAGATAGAGCCGGTCCGGCGATAATGGTTTATACGGCGCGCCGCCGCCGTCTTTGCCCAGCGCGTCCCTGCGCGCTTTGTAATAATCGGCGATCTGCGCGAGCCGCTCGTGCGCGGCTTCCTCCGCGAGCGGCTCGACGGCGAGCGGCGTTGCCGGCAGGTAATCGAACAGCGTTTCCAACCGGCGGTGAAACAGCGGCAGCCAGTGCTCCATGCCGGCGTGCTTGCGCCCCTCGCTGACCGCCTCGTAGAGCGCATCGTCCGGCGCGGCGGCGCCGAACTCCGCCACATAGCCGGTGCGAAAAGCGCGAATGGTGTCGCTGGTGAGCTGAAACTCGGCAACCGGGACGAGATCGAGCGCGCGCAGCTCGTTGGTCGTGCGTTGCGTCTCCGGATCGAAGCTGCGGATTGATTCCAAGGTGTCGCCGAAAAAATCGAGTCGCACCGGCGCGTCCATGCCGGGCCCGAACAGATCGACGATGCCGCCGCGTACCGCATAATCGCCGGCTTCGCGCACTGTGGCGGTGCGGTTGAAGCCGTTAAGCTCGAGCCATTGGATGATCTTGGCCATCGGCGACACATTGCCGGGCGCGACCGATAATGACTGCTTGGCGAGCACCTCGCGCTCGGGCACGCGCTGCAAGACGGCGTTGACGGTGGTCAGAAGCACGGCCGGATGCTCGCGGCCAGTGACGCGAGCCAGCCGAGCGAGCGTCATGACTCGCTGCGCGATGACCGCGGGATGCGGCGAGACGCGGTCGTAGGGCAGACAATCCCAGGCCGGAAATTCCAGCACTTCGATATCGGGCGCGAAGAAGGAAAGCGCGCGCCCGGCAGCGGCCATGCGCGGGCCATCCCGGCAGATCACCGCGAGCGAGATCGCCGGTGCGTTCTTGCCGGCGGCGATGGCGCGAGCGAGATCGGCAATGACGAGACCCGCAGCGCCATCCGGCACGCTGGCGAGCGTCAGCGGCCGGCCCGGTTTGAGCCGCTCGGCCGGGGGTCTTACGAGAAAGGGCGCGCTCATGGCTTCGCCTTAGCGCGGTTATGGAAGGCGATCAGCCGGCGCAGCACGGGCGTATCATGCGCCGCCGCGACGGCTTCATTGCCGACAATCCACGCATAAAGCTCGGCATTGGGGACTTCGATCAGACGCTCGAATTGGTCGAGCTCGGTGACATCGAACTTGTCGATGCAGGCATCGGCGAAGCGGCCGACGATCAGATCCATTTCGCGCACGCCGCGGCGCCAGGCGCGGAACAAGAGCCGCCGCCGCCGCTCGTCCAATCCTGCGCTGGAGCGTTCCGTCATTTGCTCGAATCCACAGATACGCAAACGCCAAAAGCCCGGACGGGGCCGGGCCAGGGGTATATAGAGGGCGATGAGGGGAATGTCAGCGGCCCCGGAACGACGAGCCCCAAAGCCTCAATGCGTCCAACCGTGCTCAATCCGCTGTTTGCGTCGCTCTCCTCGCTGCCGGGAATCGGGCCGAAGTTGGAAAAGTTATATGCCCGGCTTCTTGGCCGCGACACCGAGCCGCCGCGCCTCATCGATCTGTTGTTTCATCTGCCGAGCGGCTTCGTCGACCGGCGCAATCAGCCGAAGCTCTCCGAAGTGACGCCGGACAGTGTCGTCACGGTCGCGGTCACGATCGACAAGCACCGGCCGGCGCCGCCGCATCGGCCGCGCGCCCCTTACAATATCGAGGCAAGCGACGACACTAACACGCTGACCATCACCTATTTCAATGCGCGCAAGGATTACCTGCAAAAAATGTTTCCCGTCGGCGAAGTCCGTTATGTCTCCGGCATCGCCACGCTTTACGACCGTCATTTGCAGATGGTGCATCCGGACCGCGTCGTCGATGCGGAGGGATTCAAAAATCTGCCGCTGCTCGATCCGGTCTATCCGCTGACCGAGGGCCTGCATCCCAATCAGCTGCGCAAGGCGATCGATGGCGCGCTGGAGCGGCTGCCGGCACTCACTGAGTGGCAGGACCGCGACTGGCTCGCACTCCAGGCCTATCCGAGTTTCGACGAGGCGCTGCGCCGGCTGCACCGACCGCAATCGCTTGACGATCTTTCCCCCGAAAACGCGGCGTGGTCGCGACTTGCTTACGATGAGTTTCTCGCCGGCCAGCTCGCGCTCGCTCTCCTACGCGCGCATATGCGCACGCGCGCCGGCCGCGGCAGCGCCGCCGAAGGCCTATTGCGCGGGCGCATCATCGCCGCCCTCCCCTACGCGCTGACGCCGTCGCAGCAGCGCGCGGTCACCGATATCGTGGCGGACCTCGCGCAGCCGCAGCGCATGCTGCGGCTTCTGCACGGCGATGTCGGCTCCGGCAAGACCGTGGTCGCGCTCCTTGCCGCCGCCAACGTGATCGAGGCCGGCAGGCAAGCGGCGTTCATGGCGCCGACCGAAATTCTGGCGCGGCAGCATTTCGCCACCATTGCGCCTTTGGCGCGCGCTGCCGGCATGCGGCTTGCCATCCTCACCGGCCGCGAACGGGGGCGCGAGCGCGAGGACATTCTCTCCGGCCTCGCTATCGGCGAGATCGATCTGATCGTCGGCACGCACGCTTTGTTTCAGGAACACGTCGCGTTCCATGATCTGGCGCTGGCGATCGTCGACGAGCAGCACCGCTTCGGCGTGCATCAGCGCCTGGCCCTGGCGCGCAAGGGCGAAGCGGTCGATCTTCTCGTGCTCACCGCAACGCCGATCCCGCGCACGCTGGTGCTGACTTATTTCGGCGACATGGATGTCTCGGAGCTGCGCGAAAAGCCGGCGGGACGGCAGAAAGTCGATACCCGCGCGGTGCCGCTGGAGCGGCTCGCTGAGACTACCGATGCGGTGGCGCGCGCATTGAAGGCCGGACGCCAGGTCTATTGGGTCTGCCCTCTGGTCGAGGAATCCGAGAGCGTCGATCTCGCCGCGGCCGAGGCGCGTTTCACCATTCTACAGAAACGGTTCGGCACCGCCGTCGACCTGGTCCACGGCCGTATGCGGGGTCCGGAAAAGGATCGCGCCATGGAGCGCTTCGCCAAGGGCGAAACCCGGCTCCTCGTCGCCACCACAGTCATTGAGGTCGGCGTCGACGTTCCTCAAGCAAGCGTCATGGTGATCGAGCACGCCGAACGTTTTGGCCTTGCGCAATTGCATCAGTTGCGCGGACGCATCGGCCGCGGCGCCGAGATCTCGACCTGCATTCTGCTTTACAAGGCGCCGCTTGGTCCGACTGCCAAAGCGCGGCTCGCGATCCTGCGCGACACCGAGGACGGGTTTCGCATCGCTGAGGAGGATTTGCGCCTACGCGGGCAAGGCGACGTGCTCGGCGCGCGGCAAAGCGGCATGCCCGGCTTTCGCGTGGCCCGGATCGAAGCGCATGCCGCGCTATTGCCGGCCGCGCGCGATGATGCGGCCCTGGTGCTCACACGCGATCCGAAATTGCAATCGCCGCGCGGGCAGGCCTTGCGGCAATTACTTTATCTGTTCGCGCGCGACGAAGCGGTCAGCCTGCTCAGCGCCGGCTGAAGCGAGTTTGCCTGGGCCGCCGCAAAGCGACGGCTAGCCGGTGCGGCGGCAAACGTATTCATTGCAGTCCGAACCAAACAGGCCGAGGCTAGTAGGTCGGGCAACCACACGTTCGGCAACGAATCCGAGCGTAACCACGAAGTCGTCGACTTCCTTTGCCGACGCCGTCTCGTAGGGAAAGCCACCAAGCCAATCGTGAACGTCGTGATTAAAATCCATGCCGCGCCCGGGCGCCTCTGTGGCCTTTCGGAGGATGAAATTTTTTGAGCGCAACGCTGCCCTATAGCCGACGCGCATCGCCGCCTGCACCGGCTTCGGTGCGAAGGCATAGCAGCGTTTTTCGATGCTCCAAAAGCGGTCAAGCCTGGTCTTGCGGTAAAGCGCTATAGCAAGAAGGCCGCCGGGTTTCACCATAGCTGCGGATCGACGAAGCGCCGCCCACATCTTGCCGGTGTGATGCAGGACGCCCCAGGAATAGACGATGTCGAAACGGCCATGCCGACCAGGATCGAGATTGAACGCGTCCATGGCTTCGGCATTCCACTGCGTCCTAAAATCGTGCGCCGAGTTCAATACTGAATGAGTCGTGACAACGGACTGCGGATCGATGTCGATGGCGTAAATGCGCGCTGCGCCCAATCGCCCTGCCGCCAGCGACGGCAGTCCAGAACCGCAGCCAATGTCCAGGAAGGACGCCACGCCAGTGCTCGGCATGAATAAGTTTTAACAGTCCTTGCTGCGCCGCCTCGATCCTGGCGCTATCGATCAGCGAGGAGAAATTGGTCCAGTTTTCACCGAAGGCGAAATGGCGCGACATAAAAGTTGTGAAATTGGATTTGATCGGGGTTTAAAAAATCCAAATTCATTGGCGCGACAGAAGGGCGTCGCGCTGTGTTATCGCTTGGCGCAACGCTTCGACAATCGGGTTGGCTGTTTACGAACGATGAAATTTATTCGCGCGAGAGCGAAACAGCTTCGCTCACAAAAATGCGCTCGCTACTTTGTCGTGGTGGGTTTTCGGCCCGGCGCTGGTGCTCACGCCGATCCGAATTGCAATCGTCACGCGGGCGGGCGTTGCGGTACTCGCTTTATCTGTTCGCACGCGACGAAGCGGTCGGTCTGCTCAGCGCTGGCTGAAGCGGATCGGGTCTAAACCGGTTGTAACCCTTCGAGCCCTCCAGGCACCACCAGACGATCAAGACGACCATGCCGATGAGCGGGATTAGCACTAGCAACAGCCACCAGCCGCTTGAATCGGTATTGTGAAGTCTGCGCACCGTGACGGCGAGATCGGGAATGATTGTCGCCAGCCAGAATAACGTCGCCAGCGGCGTGCCGTTGAACACGTTGAAATTTGCGACCAGGTCCAACAGGCCAGCGACTAAGCCGCCGAGAAGCAGAAATAACTGCCACCACCAGAATGCGGAGTGCGATGCGCGGCCGCGGAAATTGGCATAGTTGGAAAATCCCGACTGGACTGCTTCTTGAAAATTCATGGCTGCCTTCCAGCCCGATCGGGAAAGACTAGCAGCAGGACACAGATCCTAAAATGGGATCACTTCGCGGCCGTCGGCTCCACTTTCCGCGCGGCTTGGGCGACGCGCGCGGTTTCGGCGAGCGCCGCCAGTCTGGCTTGCGAGCCGTGCGCCTGCGCCTCGGCGCCGGGCTGAACAATGCCGGCGGACATGATCACGGTCATCGCCTGTTCCACCGTGATGTCGAGTTCGATCACTGCCGCCTTGGGCACGTAGAAGAAAAATCCGGTGGTCGGATTGGGCGTGCACGGCATGAAAGCGGACACGTACTCGGTTGCCGGCAGACGGCTGGCGATATCCTCGGTCGGCGATTGGGTGAGAAAAACCAGCGACCACATTCCGGGCGAGGGAAATTCAATGACAGCGACGCGGCGGAAGCTCGATTCCGATTTCGAGAATAGCGTCTGGAAGATCTGCTTGGCGGTGCGATAGATTGGCCGAACCACCGGCATGCGGCTTAAGATGCTCTCGCCGAAATCGACGAGCTTACGGCCGATCAAATTGGCGGTAAGAAAGCCCAATAGCGTCAGCGCCACGAAGGCAATGATCAGGCCCAAGCCGGGAATCTGCACCGGCAGATAGCTTTCGGGCCGGTACGCCACTGGCATGAACGGCCGCACCAGGCCGTCAACCCAAGTGACGAACCACCAGACCAGCCACAGCGTCACCGCGACGGGGCCGGCGACAACCAGCCCGGTGAGGAAATAGGTACGGATGCGGCTGATAACGCCGGGTGGCGATTTGGCCGCGATGGTTCGCGTATTGTCGTTGTTGTGGTCTGTCATTGCCGTCGCCGCACTCTCGTGCCGCCAGATATATGCGTAACTCGTTCGATTTGCACGGCGCCCCGCCGCGCTGTGCGCGTCTTTATTCCACGGTCACCGATTTCGCCAGATTGCGCGGCTGATCGACGTCGGTGCCCATCAGCACCGCAGTGTGATAGGCCAGAAGCTGGACCGGAACCGCGTAGACGATCGGCGCCACGGCCGGATGCACGGTCGGCAGGGTGAGCGTGACCGTCGCGTGATCTTTGGCGGCGCGCGCGCCTTGCGCGTCCGTCATCAGAATCAGCCGGCCACCGCGCGCGGCGACCTCCTGCATGTTGGAAAATGTTTTCTCGAACACCTTGTCGTGCGGCGCGATCACGATCACCGGCATGTTCTCGTCGACAAGCGCAATTGGCCCGTGCTTGAGCTCGCCGGCGGCATAGCCCTCGGCATGCAGGTAGGAAATCTCCTTGAGTTTGAGCGCGCCTTCGAGCGCGATCGGGAAACTCGTGCCGCGGCCGAGATAAAGTACATCTTTGGACTTGGCGAGTTCGCGGGCCAATTGCTCAAGCTGCGGCTCGAGCGTTAGGCTCTCATTCAATCGGCGCGGCACCTCGATCAGCGCCTGCGCCAGGCTCTTCTCGTCGTCCTCACTCAAGGCGCCACGGGAGCGACCTGCGGCGATGGCGAGGCAGGCCAAAGCGGCGAGCTGACAGGTGAACGCCTTGGTCGAAGCCACGCCGATTTCCGGGCCGGCCAGCGTCGGCATGACCACATCGCTCTCGCGTGCGATGCTCGAGCTCGGCACGTTGACGATCGAGAGCGCGTGCTGCTGGTGCGCGCGCGCATAGCGCAGCGAAGCAAGTGTGTCGGCGGTCTCGCCTGATTGCGACACGCAAATCGCGAGGTTTCCCGGCTTGAGCGGCAGGTCGCGATAGCGGAACTCAGACGCGATATCCACCTCGACCGGCAGCCCCGCCAACTGCTCGAACCAATAGCGCGCCACCAGGCTGGCATAATAAGCGGTGCCGCAGGCGGCAATGGAGATCCGATCGAGCTTGCGAAAATCGAATGGCAGTTGCATCGGCAGGTTGACCCGCCCAGCCGCCATATCGAGATAATTGGCGAGCGTGTGGCCGACCACTTCCGGCTGCTCATGGATTTCCTTGGCCATGAAATGGCGGTGGTTGCCCTTGTCGATCAACAGCACCGAGGTCTGCGATTTAAGCACGGCGCGCTCGGCGAGCTTGCCGTCGCTGTCGTGAATCTTGGCGCCGCTGCGCGTGACGACGACCCAATCGCCATCTTCCAGATAGCTGACCTGGTCGGTAAAGGGCGCCAGCGCGATCGCGTCGGAGCCGACATACATGGCGCCGTCGCCGAATCCCACCGCGAGCGGCGAGCCTTTGCGCGCGCCGATCAGAAGATTGTCTTCGCCGGCGAACAAGAACGCCAACGCAAAGGCACCGCGCAGCAGCGGCAACGTCGACTTCACTGCGTCGACCGGTGGCGCGCCGCGCTTTAATTCCTCGGTCACCAGATGCGCGATGACCTCGGTATCGGATTCGGTGGAAAACTTCACGCCCCTGTGTTCAAGTTCGCGCCGCAGCTCGGCGAAATTCTCGATGATGCCATTGTGCACGACGGCAACTTTTTCGGTGGCGTGCGGATGGGCATTGTTCTCGCTGGGACGGCCATGGGTCGCCCAGCGGGTGTGGCCGATCCCGATCCTGCCGGCGAGCGGCTCGCGGGCAAGCCGGTTCTCGAGATTCTTGAGCTTGCCCTCGGCGCGCCGTCGCGTGAGCTTGCCGTTTTCCAGCGTCGCAACACCCGCAGAATCGTAGCCGCGATATTCGAGGCGCTTGAGCGCATCGATCAAATGCGGCGCCGCCGCCTCACAGCCGATGATTCCGATAATGCCGCACATGCCAGATATCAGGTATCAGGAAGTCAGGTATCAGAAAACCTAACCAGTGTTACCCGATCCCTGAGTTCCTGATCCCTGATCCCTCAAATGGTTAAGCCTTTTACTTGCCGAGAGATTTTAATGCGCGCAAGCGTGTCGCCCAGCCTTCCTTAACCACTTGGCGGCTGCGGCCAAGCGCCAAAGCGTCGGCCGGCACGTCCTGCGTGATCACCGAGCCGGAACCGACGTAAGCGCCCTCTCCGATCTTGACCGGCGCCACCAGCGCCGAGTTCGAACCAATGAAGGCGCCGCGGCCGATTTCGGTGCGGTGCTTGGCGGCGCCGTCGTAATTGCAGGTAATAGTGCCGGCGCCGATATTGGCATTGGCGCCGACCGAGGCGTCGCCCAGATAGGTCAGATGATTGGCCTTGGCGCCCGCTTCCACCACCGCTTCCTTGACCTCGACGAAATTACCGATCCGCGCGCCTTCGCCAAGCCGCGTGCCCGGGCGAAGCCGCGCAAACGGTCCGACCGACACGCCCTTGCCGATATGCGCGCCGGCAATGTGCGAAAACGAATGAATGACGGCACCATCGTCAACCGTGACCTTCTCGCCGAAGACGACGAAGGGCTCGATCACCACGTCGCGGCCGAATTTGGTGTCGGCGCAAAGATAAACGGTCTCGGGCGCGATCAGCGTCACGCCAGCATCAAGCGCAGCCTGGCGCAGCCGCTGCTGCGCCACCGCTTCCGCTTCGGCGAGTTGTTTTTTGGTGTTGATGCCGCGCATATCGTCCTCCTCGACCTCGACCGCCACCGTGCGCAACGTCATGCCGCGCGCGATTTCGACGGCGTCGGTTAGATAAAATTCGTGTTTGCGATTGTGGTTGCCGATCCGCTCCAGGATCGCTAACGCAGTTTTGCCCGCGAGCGCCATAGTGCCACCGTTGCACAACGCCGTCTTGCGTTCGCGTGCGCTTGCGTCGGCCTCTTCGCGAATGGCGACGAGCTCGCCATCGTCCATGATCAGCCGCCCATAGCCAGCGGAGTCGCTCGCACGAAACCCGAGTACGGCGACTGTCGCACCATCGGCAATGGCCGCACGCAGCCGCGACAGCGATGCCGATTGGACGAGCGGCGTGTCGCCATAGACGATGAGAACATCGTCGACCCCGCCTTCGATGGCCGCTCGCGCTGCAAGTACGGCATGCGCACTGCCGCGCCGTTCGCTTTGCACGAAGCATTCGGCATCGGGCGCGGCACGTTTGACTTCGGCGGCGACCACAGCTTCGCCGGGACCGATCACGACGGCGGTGGCGGTGACGCCGGCTTGCCCGACGGTGCCGAGCACGTGCGCCAGCAACGAGCGCCCGGCGAGCTGATGCAGCACTTTCGGCCGCGCCGAACGCATGCGGGTGCCCTCGCCGGCCGCGAGCACGATCGCCAGGCACGTCCGAGCCGCCATTAAAGACCTCACGCCTTCCTTAGAATATGACCGGGAAAGATGGAAAGTCGTTGTCCACGGGGTTTGGCGTAAACGCGAGAAAGCCGTTTAGGTCACTATTTTCGCGATTTTAGCAGGATAATCGTGAAATTCGGGCTCCCCTCGGTTATAAACCCGGACCTCATGGGCCTGTACTTTCGCCGAGCGCCACACCGAGATTTGCCGATGCGCCGCCCGCTCTTCCTCCCCACCGCGCGCCAGACCAATTGGCTTTTGATCATCGCCTTCCTATCGGTCGGCCAGGCGATGTACCTGCGCTATATGGCGATCGAGAATCTCAACGTGGAGCTAGCCTGCCAGGCCGGCCTAAAGACCTGGCTGTGCGGCGCCTTTCATGTCGCGATCGCGCTCTACAACCATTATGTCTTCGGCGCCGTCGCACTGGTGGCAGCGCTCCTTAATCTCATCCGTCCGTCAATTGTATTGGTAGCGGTGGCCTTGGCTGCCGGCGGCTTCGGCATTGTGCTGCATAATCCCGAGCTGTCGGCGCTCGCCGGCGCGCTGCTGATCTTCAGTCTGGCGCGTCCCGCGCCCGCGACAGAATGAAGGCGAGCCCAACCAAAGCGGCGCAAAGCCACAGCGCTTGCCAGTTGGCGACGGTTTCGTTGATGGCGATATAGATCGCGCAGAGAGCAAGCACCGCGGCGGCGAGCGTTTCGGCCGCGGCGCGCTTGCCCGCCGGGCGCGGTGTCGACAAGGCTAGAGCGAGAAAGGCGATGACGCCGGCGCTTTGCGCCGCGAACGGTAGATCGCGATAGCGCGGATCGAACACCAAAACGAGCGCCGTCTCGATCGAGAGGAGCGTCAACGCGATCAGGCTGCCGCCGAGAATGCTACCGAGCGGATCGCGTGCCCCGCGCCTGCCGCCGATAAGCGAGGCGAAGACCGGCTGCGTCCGGCCGACTGCAATCGCTGCCGCGCAAGCCGCCGGCGCGACGGCCGCCGTTGCGGCGAAGGCGATGGAACGGAACCAGGTGCCCACGGTGAAGCTGTCGATCGGAATCCGTTCGAGCGTCCAGCCGAACAAGACCGCGGGAAGAAAAGACAACAGCGCGATCCGCGGCCACAAATAGGGCACGGCCGGCTTGCCGCCCGCGCTTGCCAAGGCGCTCGCAAATGTAATGGCGGCGAGCAGTGCGCCGGCAAGCGCCTGCAACAGCCAATACGGATGATCGGAAACGATGCCGCTGAAGGCAAATTTCGGTGCACCAGTGGCGCGGTCAAAAATGCCCCAATAGCCGCCGGTCGCGCCTTCCAACCACCGCTTCCACGGCTGATTGAACGCTTCGATGACGTTGACGCGAAAATTTTCGCGCTGCGCCAGCGTCATGGTTTCGCTGATGACGCGAGCCTGATTGGATGGCGACGGTAATGCCGCTTCGCGCATGCGTCCTGCGCTCGGCCAGCCGACTTCGCCGACAAATATCTCTTTGTCCGGAATCGCGGCGGCGATTTGCTTGCGAATGGCGTCGACATGGGCGGCGGCAACGGAAGCGGGCAGCGGGAAATCCTCCCAGTACGGCAGGATGTGAATGGTGACGAAATCGACTGCGGCTTGCAGATCGCGATAGCGCAGCCAGAATTCCCACACATCGGCATAGGTGACCGGCATCGTCACCTGCGCCTTCACTGTGCGGATGAATCCTTCGAGATCGCCGACGGAAAGATCGCCGCGCAAGAGCACTTCATTGCCGACGATCACCGCGCTGATCGTATTTGGGAAAGCTTTGGCAAGAGCAATAACCGTGTCGACCTGACGCCGGTTCTTTTCGGCTTTATTGGACAGCCAAAGGCCCTGCATCAGTTTCAGCCCGTGACGCTCGGCGATCGCGGCGACCTGATCAAGTCCGTTTTCGATTGAATAAGTGCGAATGCAGCCCGTGTACCGCGACAACAGCGTCAAATCTTCGTCGATCTGTACGGCGTCCACATGAGTCGTCTCCACCAGAGGGTCCTGACAGCCGCGAAACGGCGCGTAGGACACGCAAGCGAGCTTGTGGCCCTCGGCAAGCGGCGACGGCGGCAGCCTTACGGGCGTGCCAAGCCACCACCACGCCAACCCAACCGCGATTGCGGTTGCGGCGTAACACGCGAGCGCTGCGGCAAGCGAATTTGCATAAATCGGAGACGGCACGTATCCGCCTTAGAGCATGATCAGGAAAAGTGGAAGCCGGCTTTCCGAAAAGATCATGCTCGATCAAAATGCTAGAGCCGCATCGTTTCAATCCGAAACGATTGCGCTCTGCCTTGGCCGAAGGCAATGCCAAGCGCGTTACCCGTTAAGCAGTGTCGGCAAGTACGCTGGACAAACGCCCACAGTTAGGCTGTGGTCACAGCCGCGGTCATTGGCGAAAATCTCTGCCCCAATAGGGGCCTAATCGACCGCCACAAGAGCAGCGCCGTAACGCAAAGAAACGTGAATGAGCCGTCGTCAATGGACTCTGGGGAACGTCCCTTTCAGTCTCGCTTCTGTCCAGCGCAATAAGGCGATTATGTCGTACCGCGTACTTAAACTTGCCGGCGGGATTTGCGCCGTTTTATGGCTCGCAGCGACCGCAATCGGGACCGAAATTTTCCCGGCTCTCGCTCAAAACAACGACGCCAAGCCGGCCGACCAGCAATCCGCGGCACCGAAAGAGGGCGCCAAGGA
>Ga0126383_10000867_pt1 | contig 17760 bp, 14 predicted proteins | sample PanSoiMetPlot_35_FD_96882 | JGI IMG/M metagenome (GOLD analysis project Ga0126383, IMG submission 96882) | Tropical forest soil microbial communities from Panama - MetaG Plot_35 | ecosystem: Environmental > Terrestrial > Soil > Tropical forest > Bulk soil | place: Panama | collected 2016-02-17
CCAGGTCGTACCGTTTGACAAATCCATCTTGCCGGTTTCTCGGCGACCCGCTCCGATGAAACGAGCGCCGCGGCTACGGTTCGATGCCGATGTGGTCGTTTACGGCTCCGCGAATCCGCTGCTTGCAGCCGAGATAGCGCTCGGTTGTCTGGACCGAGACATGTCCGAGAAGGAACTGAATCTGATCCAATTCTCCACCCGATGCATGGCACAGCTTCGCGCACGAACGCCTCAGATCATGCGGCGCTACTTGGGCAAGCCCGAGTTTCCTGGCGTACTGTTTCACGACGTGCCAAACCACCCGTTCCGTTACGCCGTCACCCCAGTGTTTGCCTGCCCGACAGACACATCGGAACAATCTTCCGGCCGAAATCCCGGCTGCAGCCACCCACAGATCGATGGTCGCTTTGACCCACTCGGCCACGGGCACGGTTCGGATGTGGCCGCCTTTGCCGACCAGATCAACTATGGCCCAATGTTCCTCGCGCTGCTGTAAATGCATGAAGTCCAGATCGGCCAATTCGCGGCGGCGGAGTCCGCAGCCCAGCAACACGGCGAGAATCGCACGGTCCCGCTTTCCTTTAAGCGTGTTCGGGGTAGGCGACTGCCAGAAGCCACGGGCTTCCTCGGCCGTGAGCCAGTTCCCAAGCCTCACACCCAGCTTCTTGGCACCTTTCACACGCCGGATACCGGCGGCTAGTTCCGGACTAAGCAAGCCAGCGTCTGCGGCTTCGTAGGCGAGTCGTCGTACTGCAGCAAGTCGTCCATTGATCGTTCCCGCCGCGAGCTTCCGATTCTCGAGGAAAATGCGGTAGCGGGTGACCACAACCTTGTTGAACGACAGTCGCGGCTCGGAGCAGTACCACTGAATAAACTCATCAATGGCGTGTCGATAGCCACGCTTGGACTCGGGAGAACGAAGGCTGTCCAGGATCGCCGATTTGCTGTGATCCAGATCGGGAAGACCGAGTCTTGTCTTGGGCCGCTTCGGTTTTGGGAATTTTCCCTTGCCGTGTTTGCTCATTCCAGCCGCCTCCACCGCGGCTGGCGAGAGCCTACCCCCGCTCATTGGCGCATTGGGCGTTATACAGCAACTTGACCGGCAGCCTGCCCAGCCTCCGGTTGGCCCGTCTTCCCTCCACGCTGGCTCGCGTTTCTGTGCACTTCTGACAGGCTATTGTCGGATCGATGCCAAGGGCTGAGTTAGTGTGGATTTCCAAGCGAGGTCGTCCCAGAAGCTGCTCTCGACTGGTTGCGAAAACGGGCGGGAGGAAGTTCGAATGCGCGCTTAAACGCACGGTTGAAGGCCGCCTCCGATTCGTACCCCACCTCGGCGGCGATCTGTGCTACCGAGTAATTGGTTGAGGAGAGCATCTGCGCTCCCAACTGAAGGCGCCAGGAAGTGAGGTACGCCATGGGAGTTTCATCGAGGTAATGGCGGAAGCGCTCCGCCAGCACCGAACGTGACATGCCGGCTTCTTCCGCCAGAGACGCGATTGTCCAGGGATGCGCAGGGTCGCGGTGCATCAAAGCCAATACTCTGCCGATCTCGGGGTCGCGGGCGCTGGCCAGCCAGCCGGTCTGGTTTGTGGGCAGCTGGGCAACGTAGGCACGGAGTGTCTCAACAAACAGCACCTCGGACAACTTGGCCAGCACGGCTTCTCCTCCGGGCTGTAACCTGTCTGCCTGGTCCACGGAGAAGCGGATTGAATTTTCCAGCCATCGGCCCGAGGGGTGGCTGCGGATGCTGACTTTGAATATCGGAGGCAAACCGCTGAGAAAAACCCGGCCGAGTCGTGGTTCGCAGGCCATGTATCCACAGACAAACTTCGTGACTTCGCCACCTCCTCCCACCCGCCAAAGTCTCAATCCCTGGGAGAGGATCTCTGCTAAATGGTCGGAATCGTCAACCGTCCGGGCCGCTGGTCCATTCTCCACGATGTGTCTGTCACCATGAGGGATCATCACTACGTCGCCGGCTTCCAGACTTAAGCGGCTGCCATTGTCCAACCGCACCGAGCCACGCCCATCTGTGAGTAGGTGATAGACGACCATATGCTCCGTGTCCGTTCCGTAGTAGCGCGCCAGCTCACGCGATGAGGCTGCGTAGACGCTCCATGGTGACGAGAACTCGGCGTTGTAGAAGAGCGCTCCCTGGAGCTTAACCACCTTCAATACTTCGGAAAGCACATCCATGAATCGCCTCCAGTCCCTCCCGGCAAATTCCTCCGGATTCTAGATCAAGCCATCTTACGGCAACTGCGCCGCAAGCAAGAAAGGCGGACGCGCAGACAAGTATTGGCCGCTGTAGTGACGCATAGTTAGGCCCGTTGCAGCGTTCGCAGGTCTGAGAATCGCTTCAACGCAATGCAAATGCAAAGGAGATAAAAGATGTCAACTACAAGTGAAGTTGTCGACCGACACATGAATAGCTTTGCCGAGCGTGACCTCGAGGGTGTGCTCGCTGATTACTCGCCGGATGCCGTGTTGTTTACGCCTGGCCGGCGGCTGAAAGGTCTTGGCGACCTCAAGCCGTTTTTCCAGGGCTTTTTGGCGGAGTTCTCCAAGCCCGGCGCGTCGTTTTCGATGCGGGAGCGAAGCGCTGACGGTGATTACGCCTACATATTGTGGAGCGCAGAAACCGCAGACAATTCGTACGAACTCGCTACCGACACGTTCGTTGTGCGCAACGGGAAGATCGTGGCGCAATCCTTCGCTGCCAAGATCTCCCCAAAGAGCTGAACAGGCTGTCCAGCAAACGATGATCCGCAAGGAACAAGAACTTACCGAAAGGAAGGAGAAATCATGAGTACCGCTACAATCGCACCGGAAATTGATGGTCTGAAGGCAAAGCTGAAAGAAACCTGGTCAGCCGGAGACTACGACTATTTTTCGCGCTACATGGAACGAGGCGCACAGACTTTCTATGAGCAATTGGACGTTGCATCGGGCTGCCACTTGCTGGATGTTGGTTGTGGTTCAGGCCAGCTCGCACTATGGGCAGCTCGCGATGGCGTCAACGTTACCGGTGTCGACATTGCTCCGAACCTGGTGCACAGGGCCCAGGCACGCGCCAACGCAGAAGGTCTCAAGGCCCGCTTTACGGAAGGCGATGCCGAAGCTCTCCCGTTTGAAGACGCCAGCTTTGATGTTGTCACCAGCCTGATCGGCGCCATGTTCGCACCGCGGCCGGAACTTGTCGCGCGCGAGTTACTGCGGGTCTGCAGTCCCGGAGGCACTATCGCATTGGGAAATTGGACGGCCGAGGGGTTTGTGGGGCAAATGTTCAAGACGTTTGCCAAGTTCATCGCACCGTCAGGAATGCCGGCTCCAGTGCTGTGGGGCAACGAAGTTGTTGTGCGCGAGAGACTGGGGTCGGGCGTCTCGGATTTGAAGATGAGGCGGCGTCACTATAGTTTCGACTACCCGTTTCCGCCGGCCGAAGTGGTCCAGCTATTCCGGCAGTGCTATGGTCCCACAAATCGCGCCTTCGCCTCCTTGGGCGAGCACGCGGCAACGGAGCTCCAGGCGGAACTGGAGACATTATGGTCCAACCACAATCGAGGGGGCGATGAAATCACATTTGTGGATGCGGAATATCTCGAGGTAATCGCCGTTCGGGCTTGAGTGATGGGATATGAATTCCGAGGAACGGCGAAGCGCATGGACCGGGCTGTCGGAGCTCCGACAACGCGGTCATTTTCAACTTTCTCGTGCTGGTCGGCCCGGAAAACAATCCACTTGAGCGAGAAGTCCTATTAAAGGGGATGTCAAGTAAAAACACTTCTCCCCGCCGGAACGGCAGGAATATTGTTTCGACATCCAGCCCCCCAGCCCCAATAGCCACATTTGTTCTGCAGCGGCTTGATCGTTTTGCCCCGTTGCGGAGCGGCCCGCTAGGCCGTGGAGCAACGGGCCTTGGAGGCTTTTTCGTCCCTGTGGTTTCATGTTCGCTGACGTGACGACGCCGTTTGGTTCTCTGAAACTCACAAGCTAACCGGGTTGCAGTGTTGCCAACCATGGTCCTATCCGAGACTCGTGGCCTACAGCTTTCTTGGGTCATGCGCGGGGGCATAGGGTCGGCATGGAGACTCGGTGCCGCAGCACACAAATCGCCTAACTTCTCGCTAGATACTCTCCCTCGACCCGAGCGTCTCAAGCAGAACCCGACGGGTCACCACTCAGGATGATCCCCCAGAGAGGAAACGGACTCTCGCTCCCAGACGCTCAAGCTGCTTGTGGTTTTAGTTGCTCAGCGTCGAAATGCCTTCCTTTCTTCCAGATCGTGAGAGTGATCGCCGCCATCTTCCGCGCCAACGTGAGGCGAGCCATCGCTGGCTTCATTCCTTTCGTGAGCAAGCCCTGGTAGAAATCACGGAACGCTCCCTCCCGGCTGCTGGCCATGGTAGCCGCACTCTTGAAGATGGCCTTCATATCATGACTATGATTTTCATTGAGCCCGCGCAGTTGCTGTGGTTTCTTGGCACGTTGCAGTTGACCGGCCACATAGCGGTATTGCGCACTGTCGCGCGTGTCGATCGCCAAACCGCTGTACGTCCACAGTTGCCGCTTGCTGCGGAAGCGATGCGGGGTCTGCATTAGCGCGATCAGCAGAGTGGCGCGAATCGGACCGATGTAAGGGATTTGCCGCAGCAATTTGGTGGCGGCATGTTTCCGGCTTTCGGCCAACAGATCCCGCCGCACGGCTTGGCGCAGTGCTCGCAGAGCATCGAGCTGTTGGTAGAAAAACTCGGCCCGCCGGCGCACCCCGGCTTCCCCGATCCGGTTTAACCACTGCGCGCGATGACGCGGCGCATAGACTTGTCGCCCCTCACAGCCAATGCCCCAGCTGCGATACAGAGCCTTCACTCGATTCATCACGCGGGTGAGATCTTTGCTGATGGTCAGATAACTTCGGGCCAGCTCCTTCAAGGTTCGTAGCCCGTTCTCGCCATGCTAGACCGAGCGCAGATATCCCCCGCGCAGCAGATCGGCGAGCTTGCGAGCATCAATCTTGTCGCTCTTGTTGCCTTCCTTCAGCAAGGCGTTTTTCCGTGGATCGCACACCACCAGCTTGCTGACGTGTGGCTTCAGCAGGTCGTACAACAAAGCCGCCCAGGTCCCTTCTTCCAAGGTCACATGCAAGTCACCGCGTAGCCCCTGGATGAACTGCAGGATGGTGCTCGCCTTGGTTTCGATGATGCACTCCATTACCAGCTTTCCCTCGCCGTTCATCACCGCAATCGAAATGGTGTCTTTGTGAACGTCCATGCCGATATACTTAACGCTCATAAGGGTGTTCCTTTCGGTAGAGTTCTGCTTCACACTCAAAACCTACCTCAAAGGGGCGCCCTTTTATAATGCGTCGGCATGTCGGACACGTGAATCGTGAGACATTCGAATCTCAGCGTAGGGCGTAATACGTCAAAGTGGATTATTCGATTTGCCTGCCGCGAGAATGAGAAGCCCGCTCTGCGCGGGTATTCTGGGTCCGCGCTCTTTCTCTTCTGGAAGCGTTCTCGCTCGTGGAGGCGTTCTCGTTCGAATGGCCACAGAGCTAGTCCGCCTGCGATAGGCGGGCACAATCCTACTGAGGCTTTCCTTTATCGTCCGGTGTTGCTACCCAACCCTGCTCATTGCCATCACTGTCAAACCAATTCCCGACCATCTGCCCAGCGGAATTAATACCCCATTCCGTCGTACCCACCGAACCCGGATAGTCGATACTAGTGAACTTTCCTCGCTCCGCCAGAAAACCGTGGGGAACGCCGTCAGCATCCTTCCAAGTCCCAACAATAGAGCCCTTAGCATTAATATCGTTTGCCGTCGTGTAACTAGAGCCAGCGAAAGGCACATCGATGGTAATGAATTGTCCTTTGGTCAAGATAAACCCATGCACAATCGTACCGAAGATGTCAGAGTCCCACTCGCCTACGATATCGCCGCGAGCGTTGATCCCAAACACGTCTGTTGCCGCAGCGCCAGGGAAGTCTATCTGAGAAAAGGTACTGTCTTTCCAAATGAAACCATGCACGGCAAGCTGGTTCCCATTCGAGTCGACAATGTCCCAGGTGCCCACCACGGTGCCGGCCTCGTTGACACCCAGAGCCTGAGTATCGCTAGCGGTAGGGAAATCCAGTGTCGTCACCACACCCTTGCGTAGCAGGAATCCATGCTGACCGATGTCATCTGCGTAATAGCCAACAACGTCGCCGCGATCATTATTCTTGAAAGCTTCACTGAAGGTCGTACCCAAGATTGTCGATGGAGCCAGCGGAGCGAATTGGCCGCCTTTGAACAGATACGCGTGGCGAGGTGGTTCGAGACGGTAGGCACCCACGATCTCGCCATGGTTGTTAATGCTGCGGCCCGTGGTTAACGTGCTGCCAGGAAAGTTGAGGCTGCTGAATGTGAACTGGGCTGGGGCGGAAGTAGCCGAGACCAACAAAGCTACTGCAACCAACACATATTTCTTCATATCGTCCTCCGCAAGCGATTCGGTTTTGGTGGTGATCGGAAACGAGTTTCAGAGATTTCATTTGCCCTACTGAAACTCGAGATGTTCATCTGCACGTTTTCTATTGGGTTGAAGACAAGAAAAGGACTACCGAATCGTTCTTGCTGATACGGCAAATCGACGCTCATCCGCAGTCCGCGTGGGCGACTGTGCGACAGTCTCAGGTTTTACGCAATGGCGGACAGCTGAATTTTCCGTGACCGTTTTGTGACCGTCGGCAAGTGCTTGGTTCTACGCGGGTTGGGGTGCGCGATTTTCGGGAAGCCGCGACGGTCTAGTGCTAAAATTACCGCCATTCTCGGGGTGATCGTATGGCAACTCGCTCGCGGAGCACGCAGCGGGTGCGTTTTGGCGAGTTTGAACTCGACCTATCGACGCGTGAGCTATGGATTAACGGCACCAAGCAGACCCTCGCCCCTCAGCCGTTTCAGGTTCTGCAACTCCTGATCGAGCGCCGCGGTCAGCTTGTAACCCGCGACGACCTTGTCCGCCACCTGTGGACCTCGGACACATTTGTCGATTACGAGCAAGGGTTAAGGAAGGCGATCAACCGCTTGCGCGAGGCACTTAACGATTCCACCGAGCAACCCCGCTTTATCGAAACGCTTCCCCGAAGCGGCTACCGCTTCATCGCAGAGACGGAATTCGACCCGGGGCGGGCCGCAGAAGCTGTCGCACTGACTCCCCACCTTGTTACTGAAGAAGAAAAACGAGTGCATAGGAAAGGGCGCTGGCGAACGATAGCCTCTCGCCTGTCCATGGCGCTATTGTTGATCGCCTGCGGTGTCGGCATCGTCGCCGTCGGACTCTACTACCGCTCGCGCCAGAGCAGGCAGCTTACCGAGAAAGATAACGTCGTACTGGCCGACTTCGACAACAAGACGGGCGATGGGGTTTTTGACGAGACCTTGCGGCAGGCGCTAGCGGTGGAATTGTCGCAGTCTCCGTTCCTAAATGTGATCTCCGATCGACGAGTCCACAGCACTTTGCAAATGATGGGCCGACCCACGAATGAACGCATGACCCCAGAGGTGGCGCGGGAAGTGTGCGAACGCACGGGAAGCACTGCCCGGCTTGGCGGGCTGATCTCCAGCCTGGGCAGCCATTACATCATTGAGCTGGATGCAGTGGCGTGCAGTACGGGCGATACTTTGGCGCGAGATCAGGCTGAAGCCAACAGCAAAGAAGATGTGCTGAGAGCACTTACACGCGCGTCTTCCAGTCTGCGAACGAAGCTGGGAGAGTCGCTCAGCTCCGTCCAGAAGTATGATGCTCCTATTGAGGCCTCAACATCTTCTCTAGAGGCCCTGCGAAGCTTCAGCATGGGCCGCAAAGTAAGGCACGAAAAAGGGGACCTGCAAAGCATTCCGTTCATTGAGCGGGCGATTGAACTCGATCCCAACTTTGCCTTGGCTTATGCGGAGTTGGCGTTGGTCCACGGCAATAACGGCGAAGGGTCGCTCGCAGTGGATTACGCGACGAAAGCCTACCAGTTGCGCGATCGGGTGAGCGAACGGGAGAAATTCCGTGTCTCTTCGGTCTATTTTGACGCCAACGAGGACCTGGACAAGGAGATGCAGACCTATGAATTGTGGATCGCCGCCTATCCTCGTGATCCCATTCCCCACGGCAATCTGGGCGGGCTTGCGGTAGAACTCGGGGAGTACGAGAAAGGGCTCGCCGAAGACCTGGAAGCTTTCAGGCTTTCGCCCGATCTGGTGACGTATGCAAATCTGGGACGGGCGTACATCTTGCTCAATCGCCTTGACGACGCCCAGGCGATCTTGGATGAGGCATGGGCACGCAATTTAAGGGGCGGACCGCTGCCTCGGGTGCTGTACTCTTTGTACTTCATGCGGGGTGATACCGCGCAGATGGAGAAGCTACTGGCTTGGGGGGCAGGCAAGCACGGAATTGAAGGAGATCTGCTGCTTGAGCAATCTCGTACCGAAGCCTATTACGGGCGGTTGAAAAAGGCGCGGGATTCTTTCCGAGCAAAGGAGTCGACCGTCGCCAAGTCGTCGCCCCAGTTCGCATTGTTTGAGGCGGAGTTGGGCAACACACCCGCCGCGCGACAGGAAGTGAATGCGGCGATGGCGGCGTCGAAAGGGCCTGACGTCAGGGTGGCGCTTACGCTGGCACGCATCGGCGATACTGCCCGAGCGCAGGCAATGGTGGAAGAACTGGAAAAAAGAAACCCGAGCGGTACCATCCTGAAGATTTTTTGGCTGCCGATCATTAGGGCAGCTATCGAACTCAGCAAGGGCAATTCGTTCCAAGCGATGAAGTTCCTGGAACCCGCGTCTCGTTACGAGATGGGCAGCGAAACGCACTACTACCCGGCGTACATACGAGGGCAGGCTTACCTCCTGTCGAACAATGGCTCCGCCGCAGCCGCTGAATTCCAAAAGCTTGTCGATCATCCGGGCATTATGAGGAATTTTTTAATTGGCGCGTTGGCGCGCTTGCAACTCGCGCGCGCGTACGTGATGCAGGGCGACAACCGTAAAGCGAAATCGGCGTACGAAAACTTCCTCACACTCTGGAAAGATGCCGACCCTGACATCCCCATCTACCAGCAGGCGAAGGCGGAGTACGCGAAACTCCAGTAGCTCGGTTGACCTGATCGCTGCCGTAGCGGACGTGAACACCTTTGTTGCGGCGCAGGTGTCGCGTCACCCCGAGCCGGAACTTACAGATGCCAGTGATTCAGCGCGCTCTCTATTTCCCCGAATGGGAGTTGAGCATGACATTTGTCGCGAGGTCAGCTTCTGGGCAATTGTAATAATCGAGGAGCGTGCTGAAGGCCGAAAGCTACGGCGCTGGATACGAAACCCGCGCTCCACCTGCGCTCTGTTTGCTGGTTTACCACTGCTTTTTGTGGTCTTAGATGTCATCCGCTGACCTTGAATGTACGTTTAAGTGCGGATTCGATTCCTTCCGTGCTCACGATCTTTCCGAGCACTTACAAGTTCTGAGAATTGATCCTTTGACCAGTGCCACTTGGTCGTATAGTCGGCTACGCGTAGAAGTGGCTGGCCCCTTAAAGCCCTCCGGAACTTCGAACCGCGATCCAAAAAGACACTGGTTTGTCCCAGTGAATTTTCCTGACCAATTTTCCAGCGATTCACATCCGATTCGCGGCAGACTGCGACTTAGGTAACGGTGGCTTATCAGTAGTAATCGGAATCAGGTCAAACTCGGCGGTGCAGGGTTGCAGTACCATGCTGTAGACCCACGACGACCGGGTCGTTCGCTTACGCATGAGCTAACAGCATGGCAAATCAGCATTACGGGCGGATTGGGGACGTCTGGAAGCACCTTCCGCTTGCCGAAATTTTGACTATCCACAGGCCCGCAGAATACTGGGAATCTCACGCCGGCTCGACTCGTTACCCGTTGACGCGATCATGGCAGCGGGATTTCGGGGTTTTCCAGTTCCTTGCAGGTTCCGAGCAGTCCCCGCTGCTCGCAGCGTCTCGATACCGCCGGGTACTATCCAGTTGTCGTGTTTTCTACCCGGGTTCGTGCGAAATAGCAATGAGGACTCTTGGAACCGCTTCCAACTATCTGCTCTGTGACACCGACCCGGAGAGCGTCCGATCACTGACTGAAAGTGCCTCCGAGCTTCGGATTACTTCTGTGCGATGTGAGCAGCGCGACGGGAACGACGCTCTTTGGGAGGAGCTTCAACACCTTTCTCCTCGGCGGTCAGAGACCCTTTTCGTCCACCTCGATCCTTGGAGTTGCCTGTTGCCATCGCAGACCCACGGCGTCACAAGCCTCGACCTGTTTCGCGCTCTACGGCGTGCGGGCGCGACGGTGATGCTTTGGTTTGGTTTCGATACGCTGATGCAGCGCCGCGAAATCGTCGAACAGTTCGACGAAGGCTGGGTGACCGAGATCCATCTCGACCTGATGAAAGAAGCGCCCTTCGAACTTAATCCGGGTATATTCGGGTGTGGTCTGTACTGCGCAAACCTGCCGAGTAAAGCGAGGAATGCCGTTGAGTGCTTAGGGAAAGAACTGGCTCGGGCCTACCAGAACTCGATAATCGCTCCCGGCTACAGCGGAAGATTGTCATACCAATCCAGCGCAATTGGCGTGGGGTTCGGGTCCTTCTGATGACTTTGGCGCGCCGTTGACAAGCGATAAATCAGTTACGCACGCAATCCGGTTGGGCTTGCTGTTGTAGGATTGTGCGTATCGGGCTGATTGCAACAACTAATCCCCCAAGCTCCCAATAAGGCCAGCAGTCTCACCAGACATGGGGTCTCACACTTAGTTGACTGGTTGTGCGGCCAACTTGTGCCTCAGGTAGGCTTAACAATCGTTCCAAAATCCTGTACAGGCAGAGGCGTGAGTTGTTTATGCAATTCAAGGTTTTCCGGTTACTCGCTCTAATCGCCATGGCTTTGGTGCGGGTACGTCTGGCGGAACCAGCATTCGCAAGCTCGCCTCGTTATCCGCGACCAGTCTCAGTTCCGACTCCAACGATTCCTCGGCGCCATCCGTACTCTTAATCGTAATCCGAAGAATATCTCCGTTCACACGAGCATCGGTGATGGGACTCGCGCCGTCACTTGCCTCTGCTTTCGTCAGTTCACCGGCTTCGTTCACCTGGATATCGGCATGGCTAAAGGTTCCGACGAGCTTGTTTCCCTCGAAACCAATCCTCACGGTTAGGAATGGGTTGCCGTGAAAATCGGCTTTCCAAACGCCAATAAACTGCTTCGCATTCGCAGTTGTTGCCGGCGCGAACTGTTGTGCGGAAGCTAAGTCACACAGAAAAATCAGGAACATCAAACAACACAGTCCCGCAATGGCGGGGCGACGATTAGCCGCTGAACTGAACATCTTTACCCTCCCGAGGCAATACCACAGCTCGCTTCGAGTGTCGTAGAGTTTACACCACTTGTAGGTCAACGGTATGGGCTGAGTGGCGATAGATCGGCTTATCACAAGCAACCCCGATTTGGTCGAATCGTTTATGCTAACGCCGCCTGTTATCGGTCCGGCGGTCAGATCTGCTTTGTTTGAGCCCAGGGTCTCTAGTTGCAGCTCGATGGTTCCCTAAGACAGACAGCGTAAACTGTAACGATGCCCCTAGGAAACAGACTGGAACGTCGAGCGGTTGAAGCACTAGCCGGCCGCCGCGTAGAGCTCGAGCGCTTGGAGGCTTTTGCCTTAGGAGATGAGCCGCTGGTGATGCATATTCAGGGCATCCCAGGCATAGGAAAAACTCACCTGCTGAGTGCGCTGGCGGTAAGTATCGGCGGAAAGGGCGGTTTCGTTGTGCGGATAGATGCCCGCTGGTGCGAGCCTTCGCCAGCGGCCTTGTGTCGAGCGATCTCGAGGGAAATCGGTGCGTCGGAGTCCGAAGATTCCGCGGTTCTCGCGACTAGTCTGTCGGACAGGGCAAAGCAAACTCTCCTGGTGCTCGACAGTTACGAATCTTTCCGTCTGCTTGACTCTTGGCTAAGGCAAATTTTTCTACCCTCGCTTGGCGACAGTGTGCGCACAATCCTGTCGAGTCGCGAGCCGCCCCGGCCGGCGTGGCGTATTGATCCGGCTTGGAGAGGCCTTTTTGATTCTATGCTCCTGGAGACATTTTCTCCGGAGGTGGCTCTAGATTATTTGACCTCGGAGGGTGTGCCAGAGGGTAGCGCTCGGGAGTTGAATCGGGTTGCGCGCGGGCATCCGTTGGCACTTTCCCTGGGATTGGCACTCTACCTTGCGGGCGGGAAGGTCCGTGGGAACGCGGCTAGTCGTCATCAGGTACTGGAGCATATGGCGGCGCTTTTTCTGGAGGATGCCGATTCGGAAACCATACAGGTCCTACAGGCCGCCTGCCTGGTCCGAACAGCCACCGCGCCGCTACTGGCGGCCATGCTACCGCATATCCGGGCAGATGAGTTGCTGGATCGGCTGCACGCGCTGCCATTTGTTAGCTCCGGTCCTCACGGACTGCTGGTGCATGATGCCGTTCGCGGATCGGTGGCGGCTGCTCTCAAATCCCGTGATCCGGTGCGATATCAAGCCTACCGGCGCGCAGCTTCGCAGGTCGTGCGTGACCAGTACAGGCAGGCGCCGCGATCTGAGCACTGGCGCTGCACGGCGGACGTACTCTACCTGCTTGAAAACGAGAACCTGCGCGAAGGTTTTTTCCCCACCACTGAGATCTCTGTTTCCGTCGAACCCGCCCGCGCCGACGACTGGACATCCATTTCAGCGATCATGCAAAAATTCGACGGACCGCAGTCGCGTCAGGCGCTGGAGCAATGGTGGCGCTATCATGCAGATTCGTTTTTTGTTGTGCGGGATGAAAATGGCCAAGTACAAGGTTTCTACCAGGCAATCGTGGCATCGAAGGTTCATAAAAACGTGATTGGGAGAGATCCGCTTGCGGCAAGCTGGGCCAGAGACCTGCCGCGTTCTGAAGACAGGGCCGCCGCTCTCTGGCTGCGACGTACCTTGGATCGCGACACTGCAGAAAGGCCATCATCTGGCCAGGCGGCCTGCTGGCTCGACATCAAACGTACCTATTTGGAACTGCGTCCGCGGCTGCGCTGGGTATATACCTGCTACTGTGATGCCGAGTTGTATCGCCCCTCCTTCGAGCAATTGGGATTCCGGCTGGCAGACGAAGGCCGCCCGCTCCTCGACGGGGTATTGCAACACACATTTCGTCTCGACATGGGAGTGGATTCTGTGGATGGCTGGCTGGGCAACCTGCTTGCCCAGGAAACCGGCACGGCAACGGGCGAGGCTGCGTCTTGCTCGCCGTTGCTGGACGAGCAAGCGCGCGAGTTAGTGGTGGACGGAAGCCGAATTGGCCTGACCCCGCTTGAGTTCGGACTTTTCGCATACCTTGTGGCCAGGCCAAACAAGGCTGTGGCTCGCTACGAACTGGTGGAGGCGGTCTGGGGATATGGAAAGGAAGCGTCAACCAGCAACGTGGTTGAGACCGTGGTTCGCTCCGTGCGACAAAAGCTGGGAATGCACCGCGACGCCCTGGAAACGGTGCGGGGAGTTGGCTACCGGTATCGGCCAATAGCCTGAATTTGCGCTCCCCGCACGGAGTTCGTAGCTAGTTCAGGGGCGAGCCTCAAGAATCAGGTTGAACGGAGTTTTCATCGCCACCCTGGCGCTCCGGTAACCCGCATCCTTGAGGATTGCAAGCAATTGAGTAGCGCCGGCCTGCGCTCCCAGTGAATAGCGTCCTCCCTGCGACAGTGCGTTCTGGGTACAGAGACCAGCGGAAGCCGAATAGTACATCCTTGCTACAGGGCCGACGTTTTCCTCAGACCGGTCCTTTGCGAACGGTTCCACCAGCATGAGTGCGCCGTCGGGAGACATTGCCTGCCGGGATGCCCAGACAGCTTCTAGCGGATCACCCATGTCGTGAAGTGAATCCATGAAGCAGACCAGGTCGAATTTCTCCTTGCTGTTAGCAAGCACCCGTGGGGTTGCCACCTCGAACCGAATTTGATCGCCCACTCCCGCCTGCTTCGCCCGTTGCCGCGCCACGGCAATCGAGGATTCATGGTAGTCAATCCCCAGGAACTCCGACTTCGGAAATGTCTGCGCCATGAGGATGACCGAGGAGCCATGCCCGCAGCCGAGATCGGCTACGTGCCCGCCTTTCTCTAACTGCTCCTGGACACCACTGAGAGATGGAATCCAGGTTTGAGTCAGGTGCGCCCGGTATCCGTTGCGGAAAAAGGCCTCCGTTCCGGTAAACAGCCGGCAATCGTGTTCGTGCCAGCCGACTCCTTTGCCTGAGCGGAAAGCGGCAAGGATTTTGTCTTCGCCATGCCACAACGAGGCCGCTACGTCGAAAGCCGGAGGAAGAAACGCGGGGCTATCCGGATTCGCCAATACGAAAGCGTGTTCGGGTGGCAGTAAGTACTGATTGGCCTCAACGTCGAACCGCACATATCCCCCCGCCACCTGCCCGTTGAGCCACTCTCGCACAGAGCGCTCATTGGTGCCGGTGCGGCGTGCCAGTTCATCCGAATTGATCGGGCCGCTGTCTGCCATGGCCTGGTAAAGACCGAGCTTGTGCCCAAGGTTGGTCATCACACCAGCCATGGCGGCTGCCAGATCGGCTACCACCTGACCGGCGAACCGTTCAATCTTCTGCTCTACCTCTTTCTTGATGGACTCTGTACTGGGACTCTGCATCACTGACCTCCTGCCAACACGGCTTCTGCTTCTGAAAGTTGCACGCGAACATCCCGCAGAGGAGCCCGCGTGATAGCCGAGAGGGAACTCTCTACATCCCATAGTCGGGACTCGGTGGAAACTACAGCAGGATTGCTGCGCACGGCCTGAACTACCGGGCCATTCAGGTAAGCCTCGGCCGTTTCACGGTTGGCAAATAGATACATGCCGCCCATCTCAAGCTCCTCTTGCTGCAGGATCCATATCTTCCAGATCAGCCCCTCGACCGAGGCGATGACGGTAGCGGCTTCTCGGCTGTTAACAAGAAAGACATTTGGCGGTACCCGCAGCTTCAATCGCATGTGCAGAACGGTGTAAGTGGTTGCACTCTTCTCTGACATTTCGTTTCTCCAATCGGTTTATCTCTGCATCTGTGGCAGGCAAAGGTGAGTCTAGGGCTCTTGCAACGTTCCGAGATGAGAGCATGATGAGAACATGATGAGAATTGGGGTACTGTCAGTCCTGTCGTCTTGTCGGGAGGGGGCTAAATCACTGGGACGAGAAGTCGGCGTCCCGTCCTTGTGACCGGGACCGCTAAGGCCATGGGTTGGGGCATTATCCGTCAAGTTGACGCCGAACAGCCCAACCTGCGGTTGTCCGTCATCTGTCCAGCGATCAAGGGGACCTCATCGATTTCGACACGTGTCTCTTCTCGTAGATCGCAGATTGCTGCAAACGCAAGCGACAGGTTCAACGACTGCGGATTACCCAGCTTTGCATACAGTATGGGCATCACTTTCGGTGCCCAATCCCGCGACGTGAACTACATTCGCGGCGAGCCGTGCCGTTCGACCACATCCAGGGCATGATGCTGAGGACGTCAAGCAACCTCCAACTGCAAGCCCAGAGCAGAGACATGTCGCGCCATTCTACTTGCTGGCTGCCTCTTTCTTGACGGCAGCGAGTTCGGGGTTCTTCCATAACCCGCTGTGGTACTCCATATAGTCGGCTGTGGCTTGGGCGATCGTGCGACCGTAATAGCGCTCCACCACGTGCAGTGCGAGATCGATGCCCGAAGTGAGCCCAGCCGCGGTCGAGATCTTATCGTTTTCCACGAACCGCATTCCGCCGACGAAGTGTACAGCGGGATAGCGCTGCTGCAGCCCTTGCTCATAGAGATGATGAGTGGTGGCTTCCTCCCCATCGAGCAGGCCGTAAGCCGCGAGCATTGACGCGCCAACGCAGACCGACATCGTCACGTCTGCTGTTTTGGAGTTGGCGAGGAGCCAGGATTTTTGTGCGTCGCTGCGTCCGCGCTGCGCCGGAATCACGATGATGCGCGGCTTGGGCGCATCCGCGAACGTATAGGTGGGTATCACCGTCAGCCCGTTGGCATCAACTGGGTCCTTTGAATCCGACACTGTATAGAGGTTAAACGGCATCACCATATCGTCACCACCTGTCCACGGCTGCCCCTTGGAGGTAAGCATGGTGTCTTCGAAGACTTCCCAGGCACCGGCGATATCCATCACATTGGCGCCTTTGGAGATGATGAATGCCACATTGATAGGACCAGTTGGCGGCGCTTTGAGAGGCCGCGCTGCAGTTGCGGTGGCGGCGACATCGGAAGATCTCGCCAGTCGGATCACGCATAGCGCAGAGGCCACCAATATAACCGCCAGCAGAGGCATCCAGATCGAATTGTCTCGCATGATGTACTCCTCGCGAAAAGCTTTGCAGTTTGAAGAGTAAACTTACGGACGGATGTCTCAAATGACGTTAATCCGGCAGTTTAGGACTACAAAAACCTTATAGGCTCGCGGACGTCCGAAATCGCTGGAAAGATGTCTGAACAGACGTCTCTACTCCGCATTATCGTTTGGTGAGGAACATCAGCCATGTCACCAAAGCACGTTGCCATCGTCGGGTTTGAGGACATGATGTCGCTGGATTTGACAGGACCGCTCGAAGCTTTTACCAGCGCGCGAATTGAAAGCCCCAGCGGAAGACACGAGCCTTGCTATAAGGTGACCATTGCGGCACTGGGAGCAAAGTCGTTTCGCTCCGAGTCGGGACTGCGCATGACAGCTTCGTGCTCGCTCAGCTCACTGCGTCAGGTCGATACGTTGATCATTCCCGGCGGTCGTTCGATGCGCGACCCGGCTATCAACGCAAAGCTTGCAGACTGGATTAGCCGTTCAGTGCGCGAGATCCGCCGGGTTGCGACTGTGTGCACAGGAGCCTACGGACTTGCCGCAACCGGCTTGCTGAATGGCCGCCGCGCCACGACGCACTGGATGTTCTGCCGCGATCTGGCGGCGCGCTATCCCAAGATCAAGGTCGACGCCAACGCCTTGTACATTCGCCAGGGAAAGTTCTACACCTCAGCGGGTGTGACGGCCGGTATCGACCTATCGTTGGCGTTGATCGAGGAAGACTTCGGGCCACAGGTTGCGCTCGCAGTGGCGCGCGAGCTGGTGGTGTATTTGAAGCGTCCGGGTGGGCAGGAACAATATTCCGAGCCGCTTAAGTTTCAGGCGCAGTCCAGCAGTCGCTTCGCCGAACTAGCGCCATGGATGATGGCCCACCTGGGGCGTGATCTTTCAGTAGAACGGTTGGCCGAGCAGGTGTGCCTTTGTCCGCGCCAGTTCTCGAGGAGATTTAAATATGAATTCAAAAGCTCGCCTGCTGCATTTGTGCAGCGCCTGCGGCTCGATGAGGCACGCAAGCGATTGTCCGCAGCAGAGAGCAGTGTCGAAGCAGTGGCCCGGTCGGTCGGCTTTCAGGATCCAGACAGCTTCCGCCGCGCGTTCGTCAAACGCTTCGGTGTAGCGCCAAGCACCTTTCGCGGCAGGTTCGTTACCGGCCGAGGATGATGGCTGATAGGTCGATGGGACTTGCATCTGCTGGCGGGACTAAATTTCGATGTACAAGTTTTACGTTCACAGCGAAAACACGGTCGAAGTTCTCCTTCGTCTGATCGACGAGTAGACGGCTATCCCCGGGCTCAGCGGGTTACCTGCGAGCGTTGCGGTTTTGAGAGATTGACAGGTAACAAGTGCGCGGTCGCGCAAACC
>Ga0126383_10000868_pt1 | contig 17737 bp, 16 predicted proteins | sample PanSoiMetPlot_35_FD_96882 | JGI IMG/M metagenome (GOLD analysis project Ga0126383, IMG submission 96882) | Tropical forest soil microbial communities from Panama - MetaG Plot_35 | ecosystem: Environmental > Terrestrial > Soil > Tropical forest > Bulk soil | place: Panama | collected 2016-02-17
AGCTTGGCGTTGCTGAAGCGTTTTTCAGAACTGAGATTAATAATACAAACGAACAAGGACTCCATACTAGGGCGTGGGTATGGAGCCAGTGATGTGGCATATGTGGCGAATGTGGGGCTGATGTGCGGTTGTATGGCGGTTCTCGTTTTGGCTCTATACATCACCAGTAAGGAGGTGACGGTGCTTTACGAACAGCCCCCTTTACTCTGGCTCATTTGTCCCATGGTGTTATATTGGATCACTCGCGCCTGGTTGTTGGCAAATCGCGGCCAGCTGCATGAAGATCCTCTCCTTTTTGCTCTGAAGGATAGAAAGAGTTACATCATCGCTGTCGCGACGGGCGTTATTATGATTTTGGCGTCTCGGTAGCGGCGGTGAAGCTGCACCACGCACGCAATCCAAGCCGTGATTTTTGTATGCGGTGCCAATCGATCCGTGGTCTCGCCATGCCCTCGAGCCAGCAGGATAGTGCCGTGCAGCTTCCGTTACCGGTCATATGGCCAAGCAGCGGGGTGAAAGAGAAGTCCTGTGCGCGGTCCAACGGGCGCGGCCTAGGTTGCCCCCGTCCGCATACGACTTCTCTACAGGCGGTACCTGAGCTTGAAGGAATGTCGGTCAATAAGAACTTGCCCCGAGCGGAAGCGCTGACAGCGCGTCTTATTATGCTTGCTTCTCACGACCTGGTAGGTCCGAACCTTGGCCAGCGAACTTGCGTCTGCCTAGAAGGGCGCACGAAAACAGCGTCCAAACCGAACCGTTGGTCCGGCGTGTCGAATGTTGGTGCTCTTCAACTCCAGGCGCGATGTTGATAAGGCTGGGAGCCATTAGAGACAAGAAGAATGCAGGCCCTCAGTACTCTGATGGATGTGATCTTCTGGACGTCAGTCGGCTTCATGATCTATGCCTACGCAGGGTATCCACTTGTCCTCATGATTCTCTCGCTGTTTCGCAATCGACCGGTGAAGAGAGGGCACATTACCCCGATGGTCTCCTTCATTATTACGGCCCATAACGAAGAGTTGCGCATTCGTGACAAACTCGACAATGCCCTCGCTCAGAATTATCCTGCTGATCGTATCGAGATTGTCGTCGCCTCCGACTGTTCGACTGATCACACTGACTCAATCGTAAAGGCGTATGAGGCTCACGGAATTCGACTGATTCGAGCGGCCGAGAGAAAGGGGAAAGAGGCCGCGCAGAAGCTCGCTGTCCAGGCGACGTCCGGTGAGATTCTGGTCTTCTCCGATGTGGGGACGATCTTGCCTCCTCACGGAATCTCAACCATCGTCAAGAACTTTCATGACCGCACTGTTGGTTGTGTGAGCAGTGTGGATCGTTTCGTTGATTCTGATGGCAAATTAAGTGGTGAGGGCGCCTATGTGAAGTATGAAATGTTCTTGCGCCAGCTTGAAACCAATGTAAACACACTCGTTGGTCTCAGCGGCTCATTCTTCGCCGCATGCCGAGAGGTCTGCGAGCCTTGGCCCGAAGATCTTCAAAGCGACTTCAACACACTCCTCAACGCCGTCAAGTTGGGCTTGCGCGGGGTTTCCGACCCAGACAGTGTAGGATATTACAAAAACCTTGCCGACGAACGGAAGGAATATGAAAGGAAAGTTAGGACAATATTACGCGGCATTTCTGTGCTCATGAAAAGCCTGCCCATGCTCAACCCGATCAAGTATCATCTGTTTTCATGGCAATTATTCAGTCATAAGCTCTGTCGATGGCTCGTTCCCTTTGCTATGGTCTTCGCATTCGTCAGTAACATGCTGCTGATTCCGAGTTCAGCCTTTTATCAGTATACGTTTGGTTTCCAGGTGACTTTCTATATCATGGCTCTTGCTTACTTGTGGATCCAGCGCTTACCGAAAAAGGATATGCTACGAATCCCTTCATTCTTTCTCATGGCCAATCTGTCCATTTTAGACGCTTGGTATCGATATGCTCGAGGTGAGCGAATACTTGGTTGGGAACCTTCCAAACGATGATGGTTTGACCTGCATGCACTGTCTCAGAATATCGAAAAACGCTGCCTCTATGGCAAGGCTTTAGTTAAGGCGCAGCAGCTGCTTCGAACAGGAGGGTTCAGAATGAATAACAAGAAGGAAAGGAAGGAGCTGCGAACCTTTGGTCTGATGGTTGGGGGAATCTTCCTGATCCTCGGCCTGTGGCCCGCTCTATGGCGTGGAGAGGCACCTCGGCTGTGGGCGTTAATCCCAGGCATATTGCTGGTTGTCCTGGGGCTTAGCTTGCCGCGGAGCCTGAAGCGGATTCATAAAGCATGGATGGTCGTTGGTCACGTTCTGGGCTGGATCAATACGAGAATAATTCTCGGAGTAGTATTTTATGGCCTGATTACGCCAATGGGTCTGGTCATGCGTCTGTTGGGTTGGGATTCCATGCGTCGTACCCTCGTCCCTCAGGCCGATACGTATCGTGTCGTGCGGCAGCCGCGACCACCCTCTCACATGACACGTCAGTTTTAACTTCTCAGGAGGTATGTCCGTGAGCGAATTTATCAAGGAACTGTGGGCTTTCATGAAAGAGCGCAAGAAGTTCTGGTTGCTGCCAATCATCCTTGTTCTCGTCTTACTTGGCAGCCTGATAGTTTTAACTCAAGGCTCTGCCGTCGCTCCGTTTATCTACACTTTATTCTAATCTTACTGAATTTAGAATTTTGGTGAAGCGCGGAGGTTCTTTCCAGACTCACCTGTAAAATCTGCATAACGTTGGTACAAGAGGTTAATCGAGCATTCGATGGCTGAGCATAGAGAGCCGTTCGAGACGCCGTACAATTAAGATGTATAAGATCACATTGCGGTCTTCTCCCCTTTCTTGAGGCGTGGGGCTACGAGGGAATTACGATGAGACAAGTGGCAATTGGAGAACACATAAAGTCATACGCTCGTGAAACCGTTGCCAATCTCTATCATGCCTCTCAAATCCATCGTATAACTCATCGCGGCAGGGTCATAATCCTAAACTATCATCGAGTTCTTCCAAAAACAGAGCTTCGGAGGCGTTATGTCCAGCCAGCGATGTACGTGCTTGATACTGTATTCGACATGCACCTACAGTTTTTGCAAAAACACTTCAAAATTTTGACTCTGGCTGAACTGCTGGAACGGTGGAGGAAGAGAGTATGGGACTGGAGCGAACGAAACTGTGTTCTCACTTTCGATGACGGATGGCTAGACAATTACTTGTACGCATATCCCCTGCTAAAGAAGTATGGGTTGCCTGCAACCATTTTCCTTCCAACTGACTTCATTGGCACACACGATTGGTTCTGGACTGAGAAACTCTTCTACCTTATAGAACACGTATGCAGTAGAAACTTGGCATCGGCGAGGAAGGTGGCATTCTGGTCACAAATTGAGCGAGCGCTTGGTGAGAGTGGCTATGCCAGGCCGACTTTAAATGTGTTCGATGGGAATAAGGAGCACAATTTTGATCAGATCGTTGAAGAATGCAAGAAACTTCCAATTAACACCGTTGAGCAACTCATTAGCAATCTTAGCGAACTAGTTGAAATCAAATTGCCGGAAGAGCGAGCGATCGTAAATTGGGATGAGGTGGCCTTAATGTCGAAGGACGGTATCTCATTTGGGTCACATTCCTGCTCGCATCGGATTCTCACAAGACTTCATCGGTATGAGATTGAAAGAGAGTTAGAGTTATCCAACCGAGTACTCCAAGAGAAACGAATGAATATTAATTATGTTCCGGTATTCTGCTATCCCAACGGGATGTATAACGAGGACATACAAGGCCTGGTTAAAGACTGTGCTTATGAAGCGGCAGTAGGGGTTCGCCCTGGTTCTGAAGGAGAATTCCCAAGGAATTGGTTCGAAATACGCCGGATCGGAATTCATAACGAGATTTCAGCGACTCTTCAACTCTTTGCCTTTCATCTACAGAGACCTCGCCCGTCACTGGTCTTCCAAGCTTATTAGAGTAGAATTGACGCTATTGGGATGGTCTCGGAGCTAATGTCTAAAGCCTCGCCGATGACGGTCCTCCATGTGTTTTCAGGTGATCTTTGGGCTGGTGCCGAAAAGATGATTGTAACTCTGCTAAAGCGGCTGAAGAATTATCCAGACATTCGAATTTTAGCTTTGTCACTGAACGAGTCAATCCTGAGTCGAATGTTACGGGAGTCCAACGTAGAGACAATTGTAATCCCCGAAGAAAGTCACTTCTTCGCAACCTTGCTGGTTAAGGCGCTTAACCATTTTCGAGGGAAAAACATAAAGCTCATTCACACACATGGCTATAAAGAGGATCTCCTGGCGCTGCTGATCAGACAATTCATTGGCGTGAAATGGCTTGTGTCTACTATACATGGATTACCTGAACCATCCTTTTTTAAGCACTCAAACGCGAACAATATCACTTTCAAAAGAAAGCTCGATTACTTCGTGCTCAAGCATGGGTTCGCTAAGGTCATAGCCGTTTCTGAAGACATTCAACAGAACCTCATTAACAAGTATGGCTTCAATTCTACAAAGGTAGAGGTAATCCATAATGGTATTGATATTCCGAGGCTGAAGAATCCGCGGCGTCCTGAAGACTCTGTCCTCCAAGTTGGCACTGTGGGTAGAATGGTTTCAGTCAAGCAATATGAACTATTCCTGGACATTGCCGATGAGGTAACAAAGCAGCTTAAGAATGTTCGCTTCAGCATACTCGGAGATGGTCCTTTGAAAGAACAGCTAACCCGTAAGGCGAAAGCTCTCCGGCTGGAGAACATCGTTACATTCGAGGTTCCGAGGATCGACCCGTCAGATTTCTATCAATCAATCGATCTCTATTTGAATACTTCTCTCCACGAAGGACTACCATTGAGTATATTAGAAGCCATGGCTTGCGGGAAACCGGTAGTGGCTCCAAAAGTCGGTGGGTTACCAGAAATTATCACGCACGCAGAGGAAGGTTTTCTTGTAGAAAGCCGTAGCCCCAAGGATTTTGCAGATTGGTGTGTGAAATTACTTCGAAATAAAGAGTTGAGAACAATTATGGGACAAAAGGCGTTGAACAAAGTCACCAAGAGTTTTAGGAGCGGTCTGATGGCGGATTCATACCATCGTTTATATCAGAGTCTTGCTATGGGAATGCAGATACAAGATTCCGAGCTTTGGTCCTACCAGAACGCGGATGCGAAAAAGATAGATAGACAGCGAGGGTAAAAGCCTCTGATGGGACTTGGATCACATCGTATGCGGGTTCTGATTACTGATGGAAACGAACGGTCGGGGCTCGCTGTCACTCGCGCGCTCGGATCACAACAGCTCGAAGTGGTAGTTGGTGCCGAAACAAGGTCCTCGCTAGCAGCCGCATCGAAATACTGTTCCCGATCCTTCGTATATCCTTCGCCGTACTCGGATCCGGATGCTTTTGTGGAAAAGCTACTAGAGATTGTGGAACAGGAACAGATATCGGTTGTCTTTGCGATATCTGATATCGCCATGCACCTTCTTGGAAAAGAAAAATCTAGATTTGAGCGGAATGCAGTAGTGCCTGCGCCACCTAGTACAGTATTTGAGAAGATCTCGAATAAATACAGCCTGATGAAAATTGCCCTGGAATTGCAGATTCCAATCCCCGAGACGATTTTCGTTCCCGACGATCGAGTGCAAGATATCGCTCACAGGGTCTCTCATTATCCCGTAGTAGTCAAACCAGGACAGTCAGTGATGAAAGGAACACATGGTTGGAGCAAAACCTCAGTTCATTACGCATCCAATGCCACGGAATTATTCAACCTGTATCGCGAGAAAGACTATTTGCGACAACCTTCACTAATCCAACGCCGTGTTAATGGAGAAGGACAAGGGCTGTTCGCGCTGATGAACAAGGGTCAGCCGCTTGTCCTATTTGCGCATAAGCGTCTCCGTGAAAAACCACCCTCGGGGGGTGTAAGTGTCCTGCGCGAAAGCATCGAGCTACCAAAGCCCATGGTGGACTATGCTCTGCGCCTTTTGCAGCACGTGAGTTGGCATGGTGTGGCGATGGTCGAGTTTAAGATCGATCAAGATCGAGGTGTGCCGCTTCTTATGGAAGTCAACGGGCGGTTCTGGGGATCTTTACAACTTGCTATCGACGCCGGGGTGAATTTTCCATATCTGTTGTTTCAGCTGGCGACTGGGCAGCCCATACAACTGCCCCCGAACGGATATCATATTGGGGTGAAATCTCGATGGCTATTGGGCGATCTGGACCATCTCCTTTTGAGGTTGTTCAAGCCTAAGGAGACGCTTCAGCTCCAGCCTGGCACCCCATCGAAGTGGCAGTCCATTGCTGATTTTTGTCGATTCTTTCAACGGGGAACCTACTACGAAGTGGAGAGGTTCAATGATCTTGGTCCAGGCATCTATGAATGGCGTCATTACTTTGAGCTGCTGCTAAAGGCTGGCTCGCGCTAGGACTGTTTACGGGATATTTGACCAGTTCCATGGGCAATGCTAGTGCGAGATGTATTAGAAAACCTGCTCAAATCTTCATGAGACACTCTTCGGACTGCGGATAGCCTCTTCTCTCCGCTGGTAATAATTTTGTGGACGAAGTCGACAGTAAGCATATGATCAAAATAGCGCCTTCATGGTTTTTGAGATGGTTGAGTAATTTTTCGGTCTGCTTTATCAGCGTAGGTGTTTTGTTCCTGATTCTTGAGGTTGTATTAATTCCGTTCGTCCCAGAGCCTATAACATGGTTAGATCCGCAAGAACGGTATGCAAATCATCCTTCGCTGGGCTATACGTTGCTGCCGAATCAAAGAGCATTTACGCATTCATCAACTGTCGTCACAAACTCATATGGGTTACGAGATCGTGAGTTCACTTTGAAACCAGACCATGGGGGATTTCGCATTCTATGTCTTGGTGATTCACTGACATTTGGAAATGGAGTGGATTCTAGTTCCACCTATCCTAAGCAGCTTGAGGCTTTGCTGAATTCGAGCGGCCAGCAAGCCTACGAAGTCATCAATGCGGGAGTTCCCGGGTATGATATTTGGCAGGAGGTAGCCTATCTAAAACAGTATGGCCTTCAATTTTCACCAAAGTTAGTGATAATTGGGCTTTTTGCGAATGACATCGCTCCCAAACCTAAAGCAACTCACCAGACAATAGATAAAGTATCAGGATTCATGAGAAAACAAGGGGCCGAAGGATTATTCTCTTACGAAATCATTCATCTTTTTAAGAGGAGTCGTTTGCTTTTGCTGTTAAGGGACAGATATCAGAAATTGATGAATCGCATAAGTCCTACTTGGGAGTACAATCATCAAACGGCGCTATTAACTGGACGCGTTGATCGTTTCGTCGAGGATGGTTGGAAAGAAGTAGAGGCGTCCTTAATAGAAATGACCAAACTGACACGACAACATAATTTCGCTCTACTTATTGTCATATTTCCCATGCCTGAACAGGTCATAAGGATGTATCCTAACGCTCGATATCCCGCCAAATTGAAGGAGATCGCTGAAAGCAATCATATTCCGTATATAGATTTGATGCCACTTTTTCTAGAGCGCTTCAATGGATTTGGATCTCTGTTTATTGAGTGGGATGGTCATCCCAATGCCCAAGCCTACAAAATTGCCGCAGAGGCTATTTACCATATCTTCTTTGAGAAGAACATGGTCAGCAGCCTAAACCATTGGGGTTGAGTTAATAAGAGTGAATCTGTCTTAATGTCACGTAAGCTCCGACTGTTGCACATCATTAATAACCTGAACTACGGCGGTATGGAACGCATTCTGGCTGACCTCGTGCGCTGCACCGACCCGTCTAGATTCGACAAGCATATCCTTGCATTGTCATACCTCGGCCAATTCGCGAAGGACCTAGAGAACGTCGCTACCTTACATGTCGCTGACCACATGTCACCTTGGTCTTTAGTTTGGCCCCGGAGACTCGCTCATCAGATCCAGCAGATTGCCCCCGATGTTGTCCATACTCATAGCGGGGTTTGGTACAAAGCGTCTTTGGCAGCCCGCTTGGCTGGAGTACGGCGTCTGATTCACACCGAGCATGGACGTCCAAATCCGGATTACTGGTACAAGAAATTCTTTGAACGGCTTGCTGCAAAACGCACAGATATCGTGGTCGCGGTTTCGGAGCCTCTCGCTAAATATCATCTAGCAAACTGGATCGTCCTTGAGCGCCATAAGATACGAACGATAATTAACGGTGTCGATACCGATCTCTATTCTTCTCGCCCGGATCCGGGGACAGTTCGACGCGAGCTTGGAATAGAGGCAATGATGCCGGTGCTAGGCAGTGTCGGGCGTTTGGAACGAATTAAGGGGTATGATTTAATGCTCGAAGCGTTTCGTCGCCTTCGTTCAGAGTGGCAAAACGGCCCTGCTCCAATCTTGGTGATTGCAGGAGAGGGTGGTGAGCGAGATCATCTCGAAACTTTGGTGGCATCGTACGGGCTTCGCGACAAAATCAAATTTCTTGGCTGGCGCGACGATATCCATAACCTACATGCCACCTACACCTTGTTTACTCTATCGTCCAGAAGCGAAGGAACCTCGGTAAGTTTACTCGAAGCGATGAGTGCAGGCCTTTGCCCAGTTGTGACTAATGTAGGTGGTAATGCAGACGTCCTGGGTAAAGAGCTGAGACACCGATTAGTACCACCCGAAAATTCGGTTGCTCTCGCGAATGCTTGGAAAAATGCACTCCGAGATGTGGCGAAGCGAGAGCAAGACGCTCAGGCCGCACGAAGGCGGGTAAAGGCACATTTCTGTCTAGATAATATGGTAAAAAGTTACGAACGTCTTTACGTTACAGGGAATTGAGCAACCAAGCGGATAACTGGCAACAGGTAAGTTCTATGAGGTTAAACTCAACCTATGCTAAGTCCGAGATCCATGACAAGTGGGAGTCAATCTACCGTGGCAATCCTTTGCTAGACAGGCTTAACGATCAAATAATGGACCGTATCATTGGTTGCATACAGCCGGCCCCTGGTGCAAGATTTCTTGATGCTGGATGCGGCATTGGTGACCACACAGCGCGAATCGCGCGCAAGGGCTATGAATGTGTTGGGATCGACATATCGCCCTTGATTCTCGAGAAAGCTGAAAAAAGAATGCATGATTATGGTTTGAGCTCTCGGGTACGATTTATATGTCAGGCGATCGAGGATATGTCTATATGTGGAGAGTTGTTTGACGTCGTGCATTGTCGTGGGGTGTTGATGCACATTCCGGACTGGAGGAAGGCCTTGGGGAGTTTGTGCGCTGCTTTAAAACCAGGCGGCCATATTGTAATTCTCGAAAATAATGTAAAGGCAGTTTACTTGCGTGCGTATCTTTTTGCACGTATGTTTTTCAAGAATAGGTCAGCTTCCCGCGTGGTTAAAACGGAAGGCGGTGTCGAGTTCTGGACAGACGAGAATGGCACGCCATTTGTGGCGAGGGGTGCCAATATTCAAGTATTAAATGATACCCTACATGAATTTCAGGTTGAACCTGTTCGTAGGTTCTCGACGTCTTTCATAGGGATTGAACTATTCCCCGCGGGGTGGCCTAGAAACGCGGTGATCCGTCTTAACCATCTTGTGTTTCTTCTGCGGATTTCACCTGCTATCTGTAAGGGCAATGCCATCATTGGCAAAAAAGCCCCGTGATTCGTATTTCACCCGATCGGATCCTTGCTTGTACCTGATCAAGGAGAATATTCATCTCATTTGGAGAACAATGGTCGTAAAGTACTGTGCTATGTATAAGGGCACTGAACCGTACAAAAAAGGGCGTAGCCTTCGGCGGCCTAGTGCATTATGGTGTTTCGGACAGTCGCAACGATGAGTCACATGAAGAAAGTCTTAACGATATTCGGTACCCGTCCTGAGGTCATCAAGCTCGCGCCGATCATTCGGCAACTTGAAAAACACAACGGGATATTCAGAACGATTAATGTCAGTTCCGCGCAACATACCGACTTGCTCTATCCTTTCATCAGTCAGTTTGGAATACGGATTGACTATGACTTGCGTATCATGAAACGCAATCAAACGCTGAACCATGTCTGTTCTCGCGTGATTGCCGCACTGGATTCTATTCTGCAGAAAGAGCAGCCACATCTGATCCTGATACAGGGGGATACCACAACTGCGATGGCAGGTGCGTTGGCGGGATTTCATCGTCGAATTCCTGTAGGCCACGTTGAAGCGGGTCTTCGTTCTGGGAACATTTATAGCCCTTACCCTGAGGAGATGAATCGGAGGCTCATTACTCGCCTGGCGACCTACCATTTTGCGGCCACGACCCGTAATAGCAGTACGCTCTTGTCTGAGGGGGTCAGTCCGGAAAATTGCTTCGTGACGGGAAACCCTGTTGTCGATGCTCTTCTCAGCATCCTCCAGGAGTGCTCCGCATCGCACTCGGTCCATAAATTAGTGGAATCAACAAATGGGTTGAAGCGGATTGTGTTGACTACACACAGGCGAGAAAGCTTTGGTGAGGTGATGGCCGGTAATTTGGCGGTGCTGCGCCGGTTTGTTGAAGATCGCGACGATGTCGCTTTGATTTTCCCGGTTCATCCCAATCCGTCGGTCCATGGCCTGTCAGGGGCACTTCTTTCGAAGCATCCAAGAATACACCTTATTCAACCGTTGGGCTATAGAGACTTTATTCATTTACTGACTCATGCCTGGTTGATCGTGTCAGACTCTGGTGGAGTCCAAGAAGAAGCGCCTACATTGGGTAAGCCGTTGCTTATTATACGTGAGAACACGGAACGGCCTGAGGCGGTGGAATGCGGTGTCGCACGTCTGGTGGGTGGACGGCCTGATCTTTTGGCCAAAATACTAGAAGAGGTGTATACAGATCGAGGCTGGATTGAACAAGTCGCAAAGATTAAAAATCCCTTCGGCCAAGGTGACAGTGCAAAAATTATAGTCCAAATTATTAGAGAATTGCTGAGGTGTACTAGGCAAATGTTATAATCAAAAAGTAAGATAGCCCATCCTCGAGATGTACGCATATTAATATTGGAGCTTGTCTAGAACAGCCTAGCCATTTAGGCTGCGTCTATGAGCAAGCGCCTCATTGCTCGAAGCAAGTTATCGAACCGACAACTCAACCAACTCGTTGACTTCTTCGCCCTGGAGTTCCCCGCCGTGAAGGCCGCTCGGGTGCTCCGAATCAACCGCCACAGTACTGCCAGCGGTTTTATACCTTCCGGGCTCTATCGGGTGCAAACGGTTTCTCCGAAAGCATGGCGGCTCGTTCATAACCTTGTGAGACTAGACACGGAGTCACAAAAAGGACCGCCCAGAAGCCCTTGTGGCAGATCGCTTTCGCAAGCTTTGCTGTTTCCTGGATCAACACCGGGATTGCTTCCGCGCGCGTAGTTTCCGAGGCTTGGAACCTGACGTTGTGCCCTCCCAGCAAGCACCGTTGACTTGATCATTTTTGAAAGCAAGCTTTCGGATACTGGAGCAAATCATGCGCCGGAGGTACGCGTGAGCACAAAATGGCAATACCGCCAAGTGTCCATAGAGTTTCAGCTGAGCGATAAGACACTGTTCGCACCCAAGATCTGGCTTCAGACGCGCGAGGTCGGACTGATTGAAGAGACCGCCCCGGTGGCGGAACCAACGCTACCGACAGACCCGTTGGAGCCTGGCAGTCAAGGGTATTTGATCCGCTCGCTTCCGGTGACCGCCAGGCAACCGACACTACGCATAGCCCAGGGTTACCTGTGCTACGTGCCGTCCCAGTACCAGCGCTACTACATTGATCTGCGGCAGACTTTCGCAGACTACAAACAAATGTTCTCGTCCAAGACGCGCTCGACGATCAATCGCAAAGTCAACAAATATGCCAAGCACTGCGGTGGTGACATTTGCTGGAAGATGTACAAGACCGTTGACGATATGCCCGAATTCTTTCGACTAGCCCGAATCGTTTCGGCGAAAACGTATCAAGAGAAGCTCCTCGACGCCGGACTGCCCGATTCCGATCAGTTTCTGCGAGGGATGGAAGCTTCCGCGGTGGCCGGTCGGGTTCGTGCGTTCATCCTATTTGATCGCGTCAAACCGGTGTCCTACCTCTATTGCCCCGTCTATAACGGCGTGTTGATATATCAGTACCTCGGCTATGACCCCGAGTACATGACCTGGTCGGTAGGCACCATACTCCAATGGCTTGCGCTGGAGCGGCTATTCGAGGAGGGCTGCTTCCGGATTTTCGATTTCACCGAAGGGCAGTCAGATCAAAAGCGATTGTTCGCTACCCATAGCGTCCAATGCGCTAATGTTTTCTTCCTGCGCAGCAACCTGCGTAACGCGATCTTGGTGCAAAGCCATCGAGTCGTTAATAGTCTATCCAAAGGGATCGGCGACACTCTCGACCGGCTCGGCCTGAAGGCGAAGATCAAGAAGCTGATACGTTTTGGGAGATGACCCCGTAGGGTCGACCAAGCGCAATGAATGAGCTACTAAATAAGCTGGCAAGGCCCCCTGTCGGAGACTATTCCATCTCGCACATCTATTTCTCTCGACCGACAACAGCCAATCGCTCTCGCCGAAATCGCCGGATCTGCGGTTCGCGACCGTCGACTAAGCACAGGTCGAGTCCGAGCACGGAGCCGTTTCGAAAATCGCGGTTCGCGCGCTGGGCTCCACGAGATTATTTCCCCAGACTTAGGGTTCTGCCCGCATCGGAAACAATCCGGAGAGATGGATTTCTAGACGACGTGTTTAGATCAGAGGGCCAATGAGCTTTGCTATAGATGCCTTCAACTACCTCAGGATGCCAGTGAAGTTTAAGCGCTTTTATTTTCGCTACAAGAACCAAGAGTTTAATTTGCTCGATGTGGGTTGTGGCTATGGTTCTCCAAGAAAGACTATGAAATATTTCAAACTCTGCAACTACTACGGAATTGATCGAGATTATTGTGGTAATGATGAAGTCGATTTCAAATTGATGCGGCGCTTTATCAAGCTAGACTTAGAGAATGAAGCGCTTGATGAGGTCCCGAATGGTTTTTTCGATGTTATTCTCTTTTCGCACGTCATTGAGCATCTGCAGAACGGGACCAGGGTCTTGTCAGACGTCGTGAACAAGCTCAAGCCTGGAGGCGTTATCTATATTGAATTTCCGGGGATGGGCTCCTTTTCGTCGCCCAGTGGGAAAACCTCTTGTCTTCACTTTTGCGACGATCCAACACACGTCAAAGTTTATCCGCTGCATGAGATCATTAATGTGCTCCTGGACAAGCGCTTGAAGATTATCAAGGCGGGAACGAGGCGTGATGTGGTCAGGCTCTTCATGACGCCGCTTCTAGTTATTCGCGGGATTGTTATGGGGAATATGTGGGGCGGAGAATTATGGGACCTGTATGGGTTCGCCGATTACGTATATGCTCAGAAAGCGAAGCCTTAAATACAGCATTGGATCAATTGATAATATCTGATTGACTACACGCTGCGGCTGAAGAGGGATATGGAAAGCAGGCCGCCGAGGTCAAAAAGTTGATAGACCGGGCCGAAGTCGCCGACGCGCACGCGCAAGCCGACGGCATTTACGTGTCGGCCGAGTTGGTGCGGCACGAGGAACTGCAAAAATACTTGGCGAGCGTCCGTGCGAAGATCGAAGCCATGGAAGCCGAGCGTCACACTGCCGAATCAGCCGAGTAGGAATCAGGGCATGTCGCGCATGAGAAGCGTAAAGCCGAGGGCAAGTGCCCCGGCCCCGCCGCCGAAACCTCCAGTAACCGAGAAGAGGAGGCACTCTCTACCCGCCACCATCGCCATAAGGCGCGGCACAGATCCCTTCACCGCGCATACACCGCCGACGGCATGGTTGACTCCGCTTCAGCACGGGCCCATCCGCTCTCAGGCCCGCGCCCAAGTGGCCGAGCGCCTCCTCGGCCCATCCCGGACGCAAACCGCACTAGGAGATGTGTTAGGATTGAATTCGCTAGCCTTAAGATTGCCATGTTCGAGTTCGATAAATATGAAAAGGGACGTCACAAGGTTCCTTCAGCGGTCCCAGCAGGTCAGCTGCTACCGCCGTTGAAGATCGATGGCGCTGCCTTCCTGCTTTGGAGCGAGCATTGCATCGAATGCGCGGCTCCTGATTGCTTCAAGACATGTGACTTGTATGTGCGCCGCCCGGACGGGCGGTGCCGGCGATTTCAGTACGGCATGTCCCCAAATAGCAATTTCCCTGGCGGCCGCAGCATGGCCGCCGAAGTAGTGTTCGGCCGGTGGGCCAAAATCGAGGCTCGTGGCAATGCCCGCATTCTCCGTAAGCACGGGCTGCGCCTTGCGGAGCGCGCGGCACCAGTACTGTCACGTACGTTAGATTCCCTCGGGAAAATGGTTGCACCGGTCCTTCGCGACCTACGCTGGAATTACCTTGCTTTTGCGCTGTTTGAACGCCTGAACTCCGCAGTGCGCAAGATGGGTGTTAAGGAGTTGCCAGACGGATTCCTAATTGACATCTACAACCCGACCCAGCAGTCTGTCGTTTTTTCCTTTTCGATGAGCGTTTCGATCCCACAGCTACTACGTCACCTCGGCCCCGAATCGGTGCCCCGCCCGTTCCAGAAACGTATCACGATCGCGCCAGGTCAGCATCGCGAATTAATCCCCTTTACACAGTTCCGGGACATCATAGAAAGTGGTCTACCTTTCAATATGGCGCTAACTCCTCAGGGCGCGGATGGACATCATGTTGTGTTTATTCAGCTCGATCTGGTAAAGCTCGCGATGGAAGAGCGCAAGAAGCTTGAAGCTCCCTCAAAGGGGACCCGGTCGAAAATCGTGCATCGCGTCGCTGCGAAGTGCGTTGTTTTCGATCTCGACAACACACTCTGGGAGGGCGTTCTACTCGAATCCGATGATGTGCGCCTGCGACCAGTGGTCCGCAAACTTCTGCGGACGCTGGACGAACGCGGTATTCTATTGTCGATAGCGAGCAAGAACGTCCATGACCACGCGATGTCGAAGCTGCGCGAGTTTGGAATAGAGGAATACTTCCTTTATCCAAAAATTAACTGGGGTCCAAAGTCGGAAACTCTAAAGCAGGTCGCCAAGAACCTAGACATCGGCATCGACACATTCGTGTTCGTGGATGACAACCCGTTCGAACTCGAAGAGGTCGCAAGCGCACTTGAGGCTGTGGAATGCGTAGATGCCTCGCGCATCGGAGACCTGCTGTCGCATCCTCGCCTGCAGGGTAGTACGTCGGCTGAGGCGCGCACCAGGCGAAGGATGTATCGTGAAGCCATGGTACGTGCAGAGGCGCAGTCCATGTTCGGTGCCGACTACATTGCATTCCTCAGGACATCTGACATCCGATTGACAATACGTCCCGATCGCCCGGATGATTTGGAGCGCATCGTCGAGCTAGTGCAGCGAACCAATCAGCTGAATTTCTCTGGTCATAAATACAGTCGCGAGGAGATCCTCAGACTCTTCGAAGATCCCGCGATTGAACGCCACGTACTTGCGTGCGCGGACAAGTACGGCGATTACGGCACTGTAGGATTCTGTATGGCTCGCCGCAACGAAGCAACCGTCCGCGTGGAGGATTTCATGCTCTCTTGCCGGGTCCAAGGAAAGTTCGTTGAGTCTGCCCTTTTCGACCACTTGTGCTCTCGAAGCGATCCGCCTGCCAATAGAATTGAGGTCAATTTTCGGAAAACTGACCGGAACGTGCCTGCGCAGCAGGTGCTCGAGAAACTTGGCTTCGATATCAACTCCCCTGCTCCGCTATGCCGAGATGTAGCCGGCGGAACGTTCGCCGTGGATTTCATCCGGTTTGCCTGAATGGAGTGAATGCCGTGCCCGCGCAGGCAACCTCCCCCAGGGATTTCGGCGAGATTGACTTGTGCCTTGGGATCGATCTCTGCTAGTCGAACTCAAACAAGCCTTCCTCTTGTGCGGTTAGTCGGGCCACACGAACCAAGCGTGGTGGAAAGAATTCACGGACGGATCCTTACGATGAATGACTGCCCAACAGGGGAATAGGACATGTATGGAATAAAGCAGAAGCGGGGGTTCTGAGCGGAAAACTCCGCCAATGCTCGGGCTTCACCTTCGTCACTCGCCCCCTTGTAAGTGAAATAGTCGTCGAAGCACAAAATTGTGCCGTTTTGCAGGAAATTTGAGATGAACCTCATCACCGGGCGGGTGGATTCATACAGGTCGCAGTCAATGTAAACGATTGAGGCCTTCACCTGGTCTCGTATTAGCCGTTCGACAAGCGCATCATCCAGCGACTGGTCGTAGAAGCCTTCAACCAACTCGTAGTCCTGAGGCTTGAATCCGCAGGCGAGTATGTCGCGCTCCAATTGATCGCGCCCATATGCAAATTGGCCCTCGTACCAGATATTATCGGGTCTGCTCTGGTGCGTGGGCAGGCCCTGAAAGGAGTCGAAGCCCCAGAGCTTCATGCCCTTGACGGAATACCGGCGCATCATTTTATGCGCGTACCTGAAGGTCTTGCCCTGCCAGAGGCCGAATTCGAAATAATCTCCGACTACCCCATTGATCTTTGCGAACTCCATTGCCTGGGCTATCATTCCAAGTTCTGTTAGCCGGTTCTCACTGCGGTGGTCTGCGACCTCAAGAATGCGAAAAAACAAGTCGGAATCCAGTGCTCGACGTAGAAGCTTTGCCAGCAAACCCACCAAGGACAGGCCCAAATTGTGGTAGCCTCTATCTTCGAACCTTAAAGCAGGCAAAGTAAAATTACCACACCGCCTTACGGGAGTGCAATCAGAGTGCGGTTTTCGCTGTCGACGATTTGTGAACTGTCCGGGTTTGTAGGATGTGATCTGTGTCCGTGAGTACAAAACGGTCACAAGGTAATCGAAGAAAATCCAAGACGAGAAAGAATGATGAATCATCTCGGCCCGGAGTCATGCGTTAGCTGTCGCGAGGCCGTTACGCCAGTAGTACCGAAGAAGCCATCGATCAAAAGGCGACCTCGCGGAAGCGGCGGAGAGAAGGTGGTAGCCAAAGGGAACGCTGGAGGGACTCCTCCGCCCAGAACGCAGTGGCGGCCTCACAGTCGAACTGGCTTGCGCGCGTACGCGATGTCGCTACCGGGAATGGTGGGCAAGGCTCACGGCACTGCTGCACCACATCACGCCGTCGTTACTGGTGGAGAGCTTTCGTGCCCTTCAACCCAACATAGGGGCGGGAGTGGACTGCGTGAGGTGGAGAGAATACGAAGGAAACGCCTGGGCAGCGGTGCCGAGGTGGGCTCAACTCATGCCCGCCGAGGATAGCTGCGCAAAGCTTAGCTGGCGAGCCTTCCGGAGGAGGTCTCGCCAGATGCAGATGGGAGACCCGGATGGTTACCACCCATCTGAGTAGAAAGTCGGGTCTTGCAATCTTTCAGCCTCTCCACTCGCGAGATGCCCGCGTGACCATCGGTCCTTTATCTTCCAGGGTGATGGCAAGAGGCGAGCGCTTCTTCGCAACAATATTCATGACAGCGTTATCCCTGATCGAGAACGTACACCGTGAGGGTCGGCAGAGTTGGAAATGCACAGAGTGAATGTACTAATAACGGTCGACGTCGAGTGTTGGCCACAAGTGGACCATCCACTCGGGGAAAATATTGGGAATGAAATTTCGCATCACATTTATGGGAGAACCCGTTCAGGGGAAGAACTCGGAATCAATTGGCAGATGGATGTCCTGAACCAACACGGTCTTCGAGGGGTCTTTTTCGTTGAATCGCTCTGTGCAATGCGTG
>Ga0126383_10000870_pt1 | contig 17723 bp, 21 predicted proteins | sample PanSoiMetPlot_35_FD_96882 | JGI IMG/M metagenome (GOLD analysis project Ga0126383, IMG submission 96882) | Tropical forest soil microbial communities from Panama - MetaG Plot_35 | ecosystem: Environmental > Terrestrial > Soil > Tropical forest > Bulk soil | place: Panama | collected 2016-02-17
ACCGAAGAAATTGTGCGACATCTCGATCTGCATCCCGTTCTGGTGTCGTTCGAACCACTTGGTCGGAACGGCAGATCTCTACCAATTGATCGTCCACCTCGGGCGGCAATGTCACGAGCCAGGCAATGGCTTTCTTGAATTCGGGAAGGGTATTGGTTTGACCGAGCAATTCAGTACGGCGGTCGGCAAATAAATTACTGTCGACCGCGATGATATGGAATTGAATTTCGGCGTCTGGATCGATCACGGAGATTTTTCCAAATCGAACTCCTGCCTTAACTTCTTTGACATTTTCGATCTTGACGGATGGAGGAGGGTCAATGATTGCCTGAACGACCTTGCTCCGCTCTTGGTTCATTTCAGCGGAGGTGGGCACATAGGCGTTCCGTTTATCGCGAAGTGGCTTTACGCCTTCGCTGAGATACAGATAGCCGCCTGTCGGATCTTTCGTGATGCTGCATTCTCTGTCGTCTATGAGTTTTGTGAGCACCTCTCGCACGTCATTGAGTAACGATGGGGATCCGATCTTTGTATACAGAAGCGCCGCAATGTTCTCCGGGGTTTTCGGAAACCCTTCGATGGCTTGAAGAGCAGCAATCGCTTTGGCAACACGAATCGCTAAAGGATTCGTCGGGAACACTTTTGCGACTCGATCTACCCCTGTAACCACATGCGGCAGCACCTTCGCGATATCCGCACGAAGGGTATCGAAGCAATCGTCGATGCACGTCAGTTGTCCAATCGACCGATCTGCAATCTTGGGCGTTGATGCCGGAAGCACCTTGCTCACATCGACGAGTAAGTCTTGGATTACCCGAATCGCTGATCGTAGTCCGATACCACCGGTGGATCGGGCCAGAGTGCGAATCAGTTCAAGAAGCAGATCAAAATGCTGGGGAAGCAGCGGATAGAGTCGGGCAAAGGTTTCCGCGTCGGGGGAACCTCTAAAGAGCGCGGTTCCTTCTAGTTCGGTATGAGTCACCAGGGCTTGGCCTTGTTTCCCAAATTCATCCTTGAGGTGCCGTTCCCCATCGGGCGCTTTCGTTAGCAGACGGCGATAGGTGATTTCGCGGATGTCTTGGGCATCTAGTTCGATTGAAATGGGAAACCGGTCTCGAAGCTTGTTCAATTCAGCCGAGTTGTGGGCTGCCTTCTCGACAATCTCTGCGAGTGTTTGCTGACCTGTCGCGGCGATCCACACCTTGCCCTGTCCGACTTCCTTTAAGCTTCGGGCCAAGCCATCAAGGTTGAGAATCAGTTCGCCACGCGGCGCCACATACTGTCCAGCCTCATCGATCAGAAAGAGGATGTTCTCTTTGCCGGTTTTCTTCCGGACAATGCTAATCATTTCCTGTGCCCTGGTCCGTACGTCAAGAGCTTCATCAAACCTGTGCTTGCTGAAGCTATCCGAAGTAGGGAAATCGACAGGCAACAGGCGCGGGACAATTTGAGCGGCTCGTGCAACGCCTATCAGGAAGTCATTGTGGATCGCTTCCCATTCCCCTCCAAATTTCTCTCTATAGAGCTCTCGAAACTGATTAGTTAGGCCTCTCGAATTCAGGGTGAACTCGAGGTATGCAAGCTTTTTCTCTTTCGAGTAGCCAGCCCATTGGAGGACTTTCCAATATAGAACTGTTGCGACAGGGGCTGATGCAGTGTCCACCAGTTGTTCAGCCCCCAGATCGAGGAAGAGCACCGTTGTAGGGTGTTGCTTAGCGAGCGTCCGCAAACTCGCTTGCACGTCGGCGGACCTTAGACGTTCGCAGAGTAAATCTAGAAACGGTCGTCCAGCCACCTTCCTGTCAGGATCGAGCGCGAACCCGAGATACTTGGTGAAGGAGCTTTTCCCAGACCCGTAAAATCCTGATACCCAGATGCCGATCTCTGTGACTCGGCCACCGCGCACTCCATCGCCGTAGACATCTAAAAATTTGCGGAAACATCGCTCAACGTTGTCCGTCACCTCATACTCTTCAATTTCAGCTGCCAATCGCTTCCCGTCCGTCGCATAGTAGTCGATGACCTTTTCAATTGGTCGATCAATTGGTCGTCGAGCAGAGAAGAGTGATCTGATCGTACTCATGCCATGCCCCCGATGATCGTGGAACGATAGTTGCCGTCCACTGGGTAAAAGTCCAGGAAGTGGAGTCCATATTGGCCTGAACGTCGTCCCGGATAAAATATGACTGTCGGTGATGTAATGCGATCGTGAAGCCCGCTTTCAAGCGTGCGAATCCGGAAATAGGGATGCAGCGCGTGTGCGTCAGTTAAGAATACAACTGTCTTGGAACGTGCCTCCGAGATAAGTTTTGCGATTGCGTTTACAAAGGTGTTCCCCGACCGCAGCACGTCACGCACCGACTCATTAATCGCCGTCACATCCGCCTCGGATTCCAATTGCAGCCACTCTTCCCAACGGCCTGAGTTTTTTATGATGTCCCAGAGAATCTGACTCAGGCAAATAGTGACCACCTCCCACCCCCGATTCTTGAGCTGTGCCGACCACACAGTGAGTTTTTGCTTTACGGCGAAGGTCTCGTTGGAATCATGCACAAAGTAATAAATAGGGTCGCTTTGGGCTGGATTCAGCGCTTGAGGTTGCGTCAGATGTTCCATTAATCTCTGGAATGACTCATCCAGCGAGGGCATCGACAACCTCCTCCATCTGGTTGTACCTCCACGACACCCGGACTACCGATCCGGCAGCCTGTGTCAGCCACCACCCCTCTCCAGCGAGCCGATCCATCGCTGTGACCACTTCCCGCTCTTTCAGCCCAAATAGGTTCCAGTCACCGCATGCGACCAATGCCGCATCTGACAACCCGCTGAAGTGGAGTTCATAGGCCAAGAACACGATCGCCTCATCAGTCGGGTGATACATGATCAACTCACGCTGGCGACCCACTTCTCGGATCAATCCATACTCTGCTAGTGCGCGGAGGAGCCCTCGGGCGACCTTGATCTTCACCGGCTCCGACCACGGGCGAGGAATCCGACCCTGCTCCTCGGCTTTTCTAAAAAATTGAACCACCTCTTTTGGCGTAAGGAAGAGATGCCCTTCTGCAACTGCAGGCCAATAGCCAGAAACGATGACATCGCGTAGCAACGCATCATTTCTAGCTGAATACAACAGACACAAGTCTGAAAAGACCTGACCTGATTTATTCCCTTGGAGCAGGCGATGGAGGTATTTGGCTGGGGCCTGATCCGGTACGAGAAAGCGGTTGGCGAACACTCTACGTACTACATCGTTGGCTCGTTGAGCCGTCGTCTTCCCTAGCACATCCTTTTGAACAACCCTCTCCGAGAATTCCTTGAGCGGCTCTCCCGGGGTCCAGGCTCTGAGGAGCGCCTTCATCTCATTGAGGAGCGCACTGCCTTTCGAGATGGCAATGGTGTAAGGAGCGGATTCGGACAGGACTTGGCTCATGCGCGGCTTTCTTGGTCTTCAAAGTAGGGATAGCATTTCTGGTTGTTGGTGAAGGCGCGCAAATAATTGGCCGCCAGTTCGGCGATAGCTTCGGAAGTACTAATGCGAGCCCCCGCCCCAAGTGCAATCGGGCCTTCCTTGCCGACACGTTTTGATCCTTGAGCAAGCAATTCCAGTTTTTTGAGTAGCTCGTCTCGGCCAGACTGAAGGAGTTGTTTCAGCTCGGCCTGACTCTCTTGCCGTGTCAATGTGCTCGCTACGCCGTCTTCCCACTCGGTGGGTAGCCGAAAGAGATGATATCGCCGGCCCACGCCAACTTTGTTGTCATGGTCACGCCGTGCGGCTTCGCACACCGACAGGATTGCCGCAGCCACTGCTGTGCGAGGAAAAATCCGCGCTGTGGCGCGGAGTCCCGCATCCGTCAAGAACTGGGTTCGCCACCAGGGTGCGGGAGGATGTTCACCAAGAGCAGCGATAATAGTCCTGATCGTTAATAGTCGTTGCAATACTTCCTTATGTTCCATAGTGGTGGCCTCAAGGACGATAGCTCGTGGTTTTCCATGTCTGCAGCCAAAGCTAGAATTCGGTCTGATGATCATATACTCGCCAAGGGGGAGATTCCTTACAGCACACCCAGATCAGAATGAGCTACGCTTCCATAAGATTACTGGTGCCGAAGAATACCCCTTTGTCCGCGAGAAATCACCCCAGCTTGAGAGGTATCGAGGCAGAAAATAACTATGTTGATCCACGTTTGCCAATGGACTGACCGATCAGGATAGTGCTTGGGCGGACCATTCATCTGCCCAACTTCCCTCCGTGGGAATATTTTGGCAAGGGAATTTGCTTCGCCTGCAGGACAGCAGGCATAATCGAGAACTCCTTACCATCAAACCAGAAAAACGCGCACTGGTCGAAATGCTTGGCAATGCATGTCGCTTTGTCTAGGGTCAGACTGACAGCAAATCCTGGTTCTCGGTGCTGACGATCGGGGGAAACCCCATCAGCCTTGAGAAACGCTAGACCTTGGAATTGCATATATTTTTCTAAGTCCTCGGTCCTCCTTGCGTTCGTCGCTTCGTCAACTGTGCGGCCACAGGGATTACAGGTTGTCAGCACTGCGAAGTCGCCGCCGAGCCCGGACAAGACAAGTGTTTTTTTCGCACGCCCCTCGCCTCTCCCGAAAATGGCTGCATTTCCCCATGTCGCTGAGTTGACACTCGCTGGCAGCGAGTCGTAGCCTGACGACGAATTTATGTCGGGGCCAGTGAGAAAGTAGAATTTCGCAATTTCTATTCCGTCGGCCTCGGAGGAACAACTTTGTATATTTGCCGTTTGGTAATTAGAAACTTCCGTAGCTTCACACATCTTGACCTATCCTTTAATCCCGGCGTTTCTGTAATTGTTGGAGAAAATAACACCGGTAAATCAAACCTTCTTTACGCAATTAGGCTCGCTATTGATACAAACCTATCTTCACAGTTCCGCAATCTTACCGAGCAAGACTTTCACTCCAGTATCGATCTCCGGCAGCCTCAACAAGTCGTAATTTCTTTGGAGTTCACAAATTACGCCGGACGAGAGAACGAAGAAGCTTTGGTAGGGCCATGGACAATCGCTGATGATCGTGCACGTCTAACCTACCGTTTTCGGCCGCGCTCTAGTGTCCGTGAGTCCCTCGAAGCTGAAGAGACTTTGCCTGGCAGTCTCACATTAGATGATTACCATTGGGAGATTACTGGATCTGGCGATAAGGACCCTGCCACCATTGCCTGGAATGATGATGTTGGAGTTTCAGTTAAATTCTCAGATCTTCAATATTTCTCTGTGATGTTCCTTCATGCTCTTCGAGATGTCCAACAAGACTTGAGACAAATTCGTGCGTCTCCTCTTGGAAAACTTCTTTCCTCAAGAGAGCTCCCCGATGATGAAAAGCAAGAGCTTGTAGAAATACTTCAAGAGGCGAACAGCAAGATTGCCAGCAGCAGATCCATTCGGGAAGCAGGAGAAGCTATTGAGACCGCTTTTGAGAAAGTGGCGGGAGAGGCATTTGCAATGAGCGTCAGGCTGGGTATGGCAGATCCTTCCTTTGCTTCAATCTCTCGCGCTTTGACTTTACTCCTTTCAGATGAAGCCCTGAAGGATTTTGAGCCTTATCGGAACGGACTAGGTCTCAACAATATCCTATACATCAGCATGATCTTAGAGTATTTTGAAAAACGGGTTGCTGCTGCAAAGACAGCCGGCCAGCTATTCCTTATTGAGGAGCCGGAAGCACACCTACACCCGCAGCTCCAAAGATCGCTTTGCGGGACTCTTAATGCGCAGCCATTCCAAACAATTCTGACAACGCATAGTACACACATAAGCTCTTTTGTACCAATTAGGTCCTGTGTAGTTCTGACAAAAGGTCCGTCCTCTCCGATTCGGGCGGCTACTCCTGCTAATTCACCAGCAATGACCGCCAGGGATTTGCTCGACCTCGATCGATATCTAGACGCAACGCGGTCAACGCTGCTTTTTGCTCGAAAAGTTATGCTTGTTGAAGGCCCTGCTGAACTTTTCCTGATCCCTGCACTTGTCAAGCAAGTCATGGGAAAAGATCTTGACAGACTAGGAATTTCAGTCATTCCAATTTTTGGTGTCCACTTCGGTGTCTATGCAAAATTGTTTTCTGAAACGGCTCTTCAAAAGAAATGCGTCATTGTTGCTGACGGTGACTTACTCCCCAGTGATCATCAGCCTTCAGAGGAGCCTGAAGTAATACAATTAACTGAGCCCGCCGTCGAAAGCCTATCAAGCTATTTTCTTCGAGTGTTCAAATGTCAGACAACTTTCGAAAGGGCTCTCACTCTGCCTGGCACGCTTTCAATGCTCGCCAGCGCAGCAACAGAACTTGGTGCGACTACTACTGCCTCACGTCTCCAGAGCGGACTGACCACTATAAGGGGGCGCGGTACGAGTCCTGCCCAAAAAAGTGAAATACTATCCGATCTTCAATCGCGCGTTCTTAGCCTCGCGCGGAGAGTCGGGAAGGCGAGATTTGCCCAGGTGGCATCAAAATATGTACAACTCGCGACCGAGGTACCTCAGTACATACATCAAGCGGTTACTTGGCTCGAGGCTGAATGAATCTCACAGAGGAACAACGAGATTTCGTTAGATCCGAGTCCAATGCGTTGCTTACCGCTTGCCCCGGCAGCGGGAAAACGCGCGTCATAATAGCAAAACTTCTAAGCTGTACTATCCAAACTTGCGATACCGCGAGGAAGGTTGCTTGTATCACCTATACCAATGCTGGTGTTAATGAAATCGAGTCCAGGGTTCATAGGTACGGCTATTTGGACATAGATGAATACGCTGAGGTTTCAACGATTCATTCGTTCTGCCTAAACAATGTTCTCAGAAATTTCTACTGGTTGCTGCCTGACTATTCGAATGGCATCGAGGTTCTGCCGAGTGACTCGGAGATGTATCAGGATATAGTTACCGAGTTCTGCCAGAGATATGGCCTTGATGATTTCGCGCGAGACTTATTCTCTCAGCTCAATAGAAATCCTGACGGAACCCCTACCTCAGATACGTTGGAGGCGCAGATAGCTCTCGAGTTTTGGGATTGTCTTAGAGAACGAGGCTATATCGATTACTGTAACATCGTTTATCTTAGTTTTCTGTTGCTCAAGCAGTATCCATTTCTGGCACGTGGCCTTGGTGCACGGTTTGCTTGGATACTAGTAGATGAATTTCAGGATACTTCTTCGCTTCAGGTGGAAATCCTTGGACTCATTGCCAGATGCGGCAAGACCAAATTCGCATTGGTCGGAGATCCATGTCAGTCCATATTTCGGTTTGCTGGCGCTCGCCCAGACTTAATGGTCTCGTTTGCCACTCAAATTGAAGCATCCAGTGACTTCCACCTTACCGGAAACTTCCGATCGAGTTCGCGCATAATTGTACACGCTGAACGCCTTTACCATCGTACCCCTCCCATGCAAGCGGTGGGGGAAACGCGAGACGACAGCATCGACCCTCAGTATTACAATTCCATGAGCAGATTTATTGCGATAACGGAACACTACATTCCGGCTTTACTAGAGCATGGCATCCCCTATGGAGGAGCGGCAATCTTATCTCCAAATTGGTTCACATTATTTCCGTTGGGAAGGCAATTGCGTGAGTACGGTATCCCGGTCGTTGGTCCCGGCGCTCGGCCATATCGCCGATTGAACCTTTTTGCGCCCCTTGCCGAACATCTATGCGCTTATGCTGAAGAGCCCACTCCTGACAAGATCCGTGGAATAACTCGCGAGCTTTTTAACCTTCTTCTTCAAATAACCGGCAGGCCATATTTTGAAATCTATGGGTATGAAGGACGATTCGTGACTATGAGACTTCTTCGAATTGCTGTGGATCTTCGAGCACAATGGGAACAGGCGGAAAGGTGGCTGCTCGCAGCGTCTGAGGAATTCGCTAACGTCCTTGTTGCGGCTGGCTATCTTCCCATAACCCAATCTAATATTCTCCAAGAGTCGGCTCAAGCCATGGTTACCGAAATACGAAGAAACCGTATTGATCTTGCAAATCTGACAGTAAGCGATCTTGGGGTTTTTTCGAACCCTACAGGCAGCATGAAACTTCTTTCCCTACATTCCGCTAAAGGGCGAGAATTTGACGCTGTTGCCTTAGTTAGTTTGCATGAAAGGGAGATTCCGAATTGGAGAGCTGGGACAGCCGAAGAAATCGAGGAGTATAAGAGAATGTTTTACGTGGGGATTACTCGTGCTCGCCGTCTTCTTATGTACTTTACCGATCGAGAACGCCCTGGAAATGTGCCATCGAGATTTCTGGGGCCACTCGGCGTACAGTTAATTTAAACCCTGCAGGCGATAGAAAACGGTGTCAGCGGAGAAAACTGAGACATTCTACTTTTTCGAAACCTTCCTTCCCGTCTCGGTTCGAACAATCGGCTTAGCCCAACAGCCACCCACCGCGTCCTGCTGAAATACTTGTATTCCGCGAACTTGCCACGCGAATTTGCCCAGTTGACACCTGCCGGCGCGAGTCGTAGCTTGTCATAACTCTACTTAAATTCGGGTTGCGCTATGTCTGATAAACGCATTGAGATATCCGAGGGTGTTGTTCGTGTAATTAACATCGAGATAAGAAAGAAAGATATAGCTGACTTCTTGCTTGCTGTGCCAGAAGCAGATCGTCACTCCGTTTTCATTCAAGCCTTAGAAGTTGGAATTTTCTGTCTCGAGAGAGCCCGAACCAGCCAGGATACGGAATTTGTAAAGCGTCAGGTGGAATCATTGCTCTCGCAAGTGGAAAAGGCCACACAATCTATTCCAGGGAGGGTAGAAGAAGCTCTAATTGAAAAAATTGGTTCTAATGAGGGTCAGATTCTCGCTCCGATCAAATCTGCAGTTAATGATACGGCCAAAGCATTGCAGGATCGAGTTAAGGACGTTAGAGAACTACTCTCCCAAGAGGTGGACCCATCTAAGGAGACGACAACGCTTGGGAAAGCACTCAGGACACTTCGGGATATTCTTGATCCAAGGAGAAGTGATTCGGTCCAAGCGGTTGTTGAAACTGCAATTAGCCGTGTGACAACAGAAGATGGAGCGCTTGCCAAATCAGTCAAAGCGGTAGTTTCCGAGTCGGTTAAGCCATTGGCAGACGAAGTGACGAAACTAGCAATGGAAATCCGAGGCCAAGAGGCCGCCGAGGAAGCGTTAGCGCAAACCTCCGCCAAGGGAGCTACTTACGAAGAAGAGGTTGTTGCAAGGCTACAAAGTTGGGCGCAGGTAACGGGCGCAGAAATTCATCACGTAGGACCAGACAATAGGCCGGGTGATGTTTTAACTAAAGTCTCAACTTCTTCCATGGCTCCCATTGCCCCTAACATCGTAATAGAAGTTCGTGACCGCCAGTCTGCCAAAGGACGGAGAGCTATCTCCGATGACTTAACTGACGCGATGATCGAGAGAGATGCAGGAGCAGCAATTTATTTGAGTAGAAGCTCTGATGGTCTGGCAAAGGAAATTGGCGAATGGGCTGAAGGAGAAACGGAACGTGGTCCTTGGGTGGCTTGCACCGATGAACACCTAATTACTGCCGTTCGGTTTCTAATTGTTCTGGAACGCCTCCGGGAATTACGTTCTATCACCCCGGAAGTTGATGCAGGATCGGTGCTTGCACAGATTCAGAGGATCCGCATGTCAGTCGAACGAGTGAAGAACATCAATCGGCTAGTGACAGAAGTTCAAGATGGTGGCAACGCTATTAAATCAGAGGCAGAAGAACTTCGAGACGATATCCGTGATGCACTAGCGGCAATAGAGGAGTTGTTCCGTCAGAGCTCTTCTCATGGCAAAGCAAGTGATGTTGCATAACTCAGCTTGTCTAAATCTAAATCTTGGAGCGGAGAAAAGGTGTCAGGAAGAGTTTCGAGCAAAACAGCCGCCTCAGTTGTCTCGCAATCCCAGGGTCGTCAGATGTTGGCCATCGAGATGCAGCGCTGTGGCCTCTCGGAGAATCTGAACGGTCTTATCGAGCATACGGCCTAGAGTAACGAGCGCAAAATCCACACACTCGGCGACATAGCCCCTTGCATCACCACGTAGTATGACGGCTCGGATTGTCTGCTCTAAGTGGGTCATGATCGCCTCCGCATTGGTGCTTGCGATCTAACGGATGGCGGCGTGAACGGTGGGATTCAAGGGTATCCAGTGTGTGGTTATATTTGGGTGATGGCGGGGTTCCGCGCCGTCCATCATTTGTTGGGCCTCGCTGACGTAGACTTCGGTCGTGGCATAGTGTTTGTGCCGCATCATGCGCTGCACTTGTGACGGGTTCGCTTTGTTCAGGAGGGCATAGATGGCGGTGGAATGACGGAGGCTATGGACGACGATGCCCGGGTGTTTGGCGCCCGCCAGGAGGAGCGCCTCGTTTAGGATTCGGTGAATCGTTCTCGTGCCGATCCGCTAGGCGGCGTTCTGTCGACTGGATCCGTCTTTTTTCGGTGGAGCGGTGGTGGCAAAGAGCGGAGCCTTGGGATCCAGATTCTGGCCTAGGGCCGCTAAATAGGCCGCGATTTTGTCATAGACCTCCGGGAGAACCTTCACCCACTCGTCCGCCCGCGCTCTCCCCTTGCCGTGCACATAGAGTCGCCAGTACTTGCCGGGCTCGCCCACTTGCAGATCGTGGATCGTTGCCCGACTAACTTCAACATCACGGAGACCCGTTTTGATCATGAGGTAGCCCATGGCGACGTTTCGGAGTCGTTGCAGCAGGGTTCGTCGCGGATCGGTGGCCAGCTGGGTGAGGAAGCGCTGGGCATCTTCGACCGGGAGGGATCGTCACTGCGGCGCGCGAAGCGAACGAGCTCCCCGTCGATAAAACGCGGGCGCTCATAGCAGGGAGCTCTTTGGACCAACGATGAACAGCCAACCGTTCACGGAAACCCTCGAATGGTTGGCCTTCAGCGTACCGCAGGCCACGGTCGACGAAGTCCGTACCGCGATTGGACGGGAATGGTTTGAGACGGAGACGGGGTTTTCTGGCTATCCGACCAGCTGGCTCACCACAAACGGCCGTCAGGAGAATGCGGTTTGGACCGATCGGGAGGAGAACCAATGCCGAGCGACGATGTCCCTGTTCACCAGAAAGGCGGAAGGCGGCACTGTGAAATTCTCCATCTCATGGAGGGCTCGGCCGGCCCTCCACCGTGTCATGTATGAGTCGAGCTGAGAATCGAACGGGGTTACGACGCAGGAAGCATCGACACGGGCTGGTCTGGCTCAGAAAGCGAAGCTGACTTGGAAATACGGTATACCTGGGTGCTCAGACGAGCGTTGGCTCGCGAGATCGCTTATCGCATCTGTACCGCCGTCTGGGTCACACGCCAGCTGCTTGATTCGGCTGCAGTATTCCCCGTAGCATGAGTGTGTCACCACTCAGCACGGAGGTGCGTCCATGCGTCTCCTGCTTGTCTTTGTCCTGGTCCTCGTCCCAATCACGGTCCACGCTGAATACCTGGGAGAACTCAGCGTCAATCCCTACGCACCCGATTCGACGGCCAATCCCTTTGGCGGCGGCAATCCGTTCTCCCCTAACAGCGTCACGAATCCGTTCAGCCCCTACGGCAGTCCGTTCAGTAACCAATCGGCCACGAATCCCTTCGCAACCGACGCCCCCCGGTTGCACGACCAGGAGGGGCACTATCGGGGGAAGCTGAGCGCCAATCCCTTTGACCCCGATTCCACCAGCAACCCATTCGGCCGGTACGGCTCGCCGTTCTCCCCAGACTCGCTGAACAATCCGTTCGGGGCTGGCAGCCCGTATGCGCCGGGCAGCCCGCGGAATCCCTACGGCTCTGGCTGGCGGATTGAGGGACGATAGAGTGACCCGCAGTCTGCTGTGGGGGGAGGCGACCAGTAGGCACTTCCTTGCAAGCTGGCTCGCGCAGCGGTCAACCGTCCGGCCCGTGTGCGGGTGGCGTTTCCTGAGGGAGCCCTGGGATCTGCGCCTCTGTTACTTCAGGGACCGCGTCATGTGGAGACATAACCGGTCACACATGTGACGCGCGTGCAAAAAAATTTCGCGCGTGAAAATTTTGCGCGCGCGAAAAAAATTCAAGTCACGAGACGGTAGATGGCTTGCCGACCTTAGCTACCCTATGGCCGACATGGAACGGGAGTCACGCGATTACACAGCGGGCCTGCCGCCTGGGGCCCTTCGGCCCTCCTTGGCCGAAATTTTCGCTATTGGGGACCCGAGTCACACATAGTCGGCAGGTGATAGGAAAGGAGACTATCGGATGAGTACCAGGCACGAAGATTGAGGGACTGCAAGGATTACAAGCCGATTAGTCTTGAAAAAGCGGAGACCTCGTTAAAGGGTCCGCGAGTTCAAATCTCGCCGCCTAAGCGCTGCTTTCCTTCTTGCGTGCCATCAAATGAGCGACCCACGGCATGGTGCCATCTGGCAGGATGGGACCCATCTGGATGGGACCCAAACGGGGCCTATGGGGGACACCCGACGACTTTTGTTTGCGCCTCGATGACCACTCCACGGTTCATTTCCAGTTTGGCTCGCCGATTTTGGATCTCTCGCTTCATCTCGAGCAACAGCTCGGTCGACGTATCATCCAGCAAACCATGCCTGTGGGTGACGTTGATCTCTTTCTTACCAAGGAGCCTAACCAATTTCGCCCGTAACTCAACCGCTTTCAACATCGTCTTCGGATCACCTTGCGCGTAGGCGAGACGATGTGCTGTTTCGCATTCCTCCAGCGCCATCTGTAGGTTGTATTCCAGTTTCTTCTGGACCTTGCGGATGACCGGACGACGTAGGTCCTGCACCCGGAGGACGATATCGGTATCGTGCGCCAGTCGTGATCCTTCTTCGGCCGCCACCTTCCGATTGTATCCGGCCGGCTTCTGATAGGCTTTGAGATAGGCGTCGGTGTACGTCTCGCCGGCCACGACCAACTGGCAGAACTTCTCACGCTTAGCGGTCAGGGGATGGTTCATAGGTCTTCACCTGACCTTTCTGGGGGATGTGATCGCGCGGGTAGGGGAGGGCAACGGTAGGTCATGCGGCCTCCACCAAGAGCGCGATTGTGAAGCTAAGCGGCGGCTCTGTAGTTGCTCCCCTGTCTGATGAATCCCGTTGGGGACACCAGGAAACTACGTAGGCCGCTTCAATAGCGGCGATTCATCCGAAGTGCTGCTGCGTATGCTTAAGTAAATACCCGCTATATCTATTGTTATCGTAACCTTGTAAGGTTCTGCATCCCTCCTCGTACTACTTGTCTTCCGGCTCATAAGGGAGAACCCCACATGCCTGCCAGTAGCAGAGAAGTTATAGGACTGGGCTGGACTATGGCAACGCTTCTAAGCATCTACGGCGCACTCCTCTGGTACTTGCTGGGAGGCCGACAATGAGCCCTGACGTTAAAACATGTCGCGATGGTTCGCCGCTTCGGGCGAGACTGGGAAGGAAGCGCATGTCGATCCTTGAGTCTCTCGTTAACTTTTCTCCCCATTTAGAAGTAGAAGGAGGACTTGATGAACCAGGAACAGTTTGGACAATTCTGGACGCAGCTCCAAGCGCCCCTCAGGGCGAAATGGATGCGAATTACCGAGGAGGATCTTTTGGCGGTTCAGGGAAACCTTGTCACGTTTACCAACGTTCTTCAAAAGCGCTACGGTGAGTTTCAGTAAGATCAAGTGATGAACTGGGCCAACCGTCGTTATTCACACTGGTCAGGCAACTATGCTGGATACACAGATCCAGTGCAGGTCTCGGATCACAAGTCATGAGGCCTGAGACCACCAGAAACCCGTGCGTTGGGCGCAATGCGATGCGCGTCGGAAAGGAGAAAGAGGATGCGGAAGGTTGTCGTTAATAAGAGCTATGGGCATTTTTGCGTGAGTCACAAGGCATTCCTTCGCCTGCGGGAATTAGGGCAGCCTGACGCTCTACAAGAGATCGATCAAGCCGTGTATTGGCCACAAGCTGCGCTGCCACAAGAACCAAGTTTGAATCGGTGGGGCAGGCTTATTCCGCGAGATGACGAGAAGCTTGTTCGCGTCGTCGAAGAACTGCAGACGGCGGCCAATGGACATTGCGCCGAACTGAAGGTGATATCCATCCCTGACGAGGTGCGATGGGAGATCGAGAAGACGGACGGTGTGGAACATGTGAGTGAAATGCATCGTACGTGGGGATGAGGCACCGCCTTCACGGCCTCCTCCGACAGACTAGGCGTGTGAGAAGATTGGTTGATGACGAAAGGATTGTGGTTGTGCCTGGTATTGAGGACAAGGAGGATTCAATGCAAAAGACCGCACGGGTACGGGTATATGTGTTGACCGTGCATCCATTATGTCGGAGGATGCTTCGGCTGTGGACGGGGAAGAGTCTACACGCGCTGCGTCATTGTTCAACCAAGCAGATGAATCAAGCGCTGGCGGAGATACAACACAGTGTGGACGAAATGCACCAGCGCACCAAAACGTCGGCTCCCGGGGGAGGGTCCTACTCCATCAATCGATCCAGATAGGAGCTGATTATCATGCACGAATCTCACGCGAACGATCACGATACCAGAGACCAAACATCTCCTTCTGCACGTGGATCAAACGCTTCGTCCGACGATCTGACATGTAGCGAGGGGCAGGTTGAAGATCTCCTCTCGAAGGGAGAGTCGACTGGGGACGCTCGTCGGCCTCGCAAAGGAACCACACAGAAAGGTAGCCCTCCAGGAAGCCCCCCTCTCAATGTACCGGATCGCAAGCGTGGATAAGAAAGTCTCGCCTCGCGTCCCTGTCTGTGGTCCAAACGATCTGGGTTAACAGTCCGTCACCTTGCTGGTAGCCTGAGCGGAGTGCATTTTCTGATTTTCGCGAAGACTCGCCGTGACATCTCGCTGGCCCCTTCCACCGCATGACGACTGGTTTGACCCTTTTCGCCTTCTCAAAGTGACATTGTCGGAAGCACGAGAACGAGTTGACGAGGGGAAGGAGATGGACAGAAGACGCGATCACAAGAGGCGGCTTAGGTCAGGCTTCCGATCAGATTCTCGGTAAGAACAATATCGGTGATGGCCCGTTCGTTTAGCTGTTTCATGCGAGCCCCCTCGCGATGAAACAGCGAGATGCCTAGCATGCCCGCAATGGAAAAGCTACTTGCATCGGGATGTGCAACGAGGTTCGCTCAATTGCTCTCCTCGTCACGGTGGCGTTGGGGACCAGGCACCATGCCTGCCAGGTCTGGATCTCCTTCTCCGGATGATCGGGGGGAAACGAGTTTCTCCTTCCCCTGCTCCCGGCGAGCAATTTGTTCCTGTTGCTTCGCCTGCTGGGTCAGTTGCCGCTGGCGCTTTCGTCATGAGGTCTTGCTCATGATGGCCTCTTGGGAATGCAGATGCCAAAATGCTCTTGCGCATGATCAAGCGCTTTCTTGGCCGGACCAGAAGAAAATAAATATAACCTTATAGAATCGTCCCCTTACAGATAGCGCGGTTCTGCAGCACATTGACTCTGCTCGGGGCGACCTGTAGGCTGTAGACATGGCGTAGCGAGTTACGCCGACTGTCCCATCTTTCGCGCTTCCCATCCTTCCCTGCGCGTCTGATTCCCCAATCTCCACCGCTCCTTCGAAGAACGTGTTTCATCGCTTCACTCGGTGCAATGTATGGATGCCGAATTCCACGTTGAGCGTGTCTTGAATGTCTGCACAGGGGGAACGCGACGGAACGGTTCACATGCGCTTTATTGAATGGGCCTATCTTGAAGCGCCCACCATCGGCCCGACCCGACGTGAGGAGGGGATGCTATGAGAATCCATCTAACGATGAAACGGTTCGTGCTGCTCTCATTTGTGATGTCGATCTCATCATGGACGATACCGTCATCTCACGCGGCGGATCCGTTCGTGGAAGGGACAGCGGATCCGCTCGTGGAAGGGACAATGGTTCTTGCGCCGGCGGGAGAGCTCAATATAGAGGCATCGGGTGCCGCGGAGGACACGCTGAAAGCCTGTTTAGCCAGAATTCCCGAGGACGCCAGTGCCGGACAACGCCTATTGGCTCAACAAAGCTGTCAGGGGGAAGAGGGAACTAGACGGTCAGTCGAAGTCGCTCCCAAATTCTGAGGACCGCTCTCGGCGCACTCGATTGGAACCTGCAGCCTGCGTAGAGCTGCAGGTTCTGACTGAGCGGCTTTTCCAGGAGGGAGAAGCGTTCGATGAGTCGTAGAAAGAGAGGTGAGCGAGGTGTCTCAGATTTACAACATGCTTGGATTGATGGTGATCATGTGGGGCGTGGCCAATGGGGCGACGTTCCCGGAGGAACAAGTTGACCCTCGGTAACGAATCTACATTCACCCCGTCCTTCTAGCGGGCGGCGGAAGAGATCTCGCTGCCGTGTCACTGTTCTAGATATGGTTGTGTGACACGGTACGTGAACGGCGATGGGGGCAGAGATGGACCGCTCGTCAAATCAGGCTCGCGCAGACCGCTGCAGATCTTAAATGAGAGCTTCGGGTAAGACGGGAGCGTGGGGAGGACTCTCTCTGCACAGGATCGGTTCTGACATGCTGACCAGTTCAAGGGGGTTAAAGGGCCAATTGGCGACTTCGATGAAGCACGCAACGAAGGTTCCTTCACGTTCACTGAAGGAGGCCTAGCCTGATCAGGCTCTGGACATTCGTCAAAAGAACGTGAATTCGGTGTGTTCATCAAAGTCCGACCCGCCCGATCTATGCATGCATCATGTGGACGAACACGTTGAGGAAAGTGTAGTAGATCCGAACTTCTGGAGGGCTCGATGCGCTGTCCTCGGTGTCGAGGCCTCATGATCACCATCTGGCTGCAGGAGCTGTCGGGTCCAGATGCGGTGAAAGGATGGCGTTGTCTCCTGTGTGGGGAGGTCCTTGACCTTGGCATCGAAGCCAATCGAACGAATCACTGCCCGCCAGTTCAGAGCCGGGCTCGCGTTCCTGGGTCTCTGCCGGCCCGGTTTGGGAAGAGAAGAGTCTAGGTGCATGGCGGTGTGTGTGAGGGGGCTGGCCTTGATGCAGTGTTGAATTTTTAAAAATTTCCCTGGGACCCCTTTCACTACTGACAGGGCCGATCACGGTACTCCCCCCGGTTGGGACCTCGCCTGATAGTGAAGTTTCAAGTGGAGAAGGTTTATTGGTGTGTCTACTCAGGTGGGAATACGGTAGATGATAGGTCGATTATGGTTATTGAAGAAGGAATGGTGGGTGGAGACCTCTCCCAGGAGGGGAAGAGAAGATAATCTGGTCAGCGAGGGGGCACCCACTGCCAGAACCTCCACCCATTTCCATTTCGAGAGTCAGGACCACGCGGATCGAGCAGACGACAGAGAGTACAGTCTCCTTCTACCCGATGAGACGACGGAATCCCGACACCCTTTAGGGAAGGCGTAAGGTAATTGTAGATAGTACGCTCTTGTGGTTCAGCCGCAAGTAGCGTGACCGGCTCAGCCGTTCCACTTCGATATACACGTCGAACCAGTGTAGTTCCGGAAACTGTTGCGCGACCTCCTCCAACGTACAGTCAGGATGCGCGCTCACCTGTTCCAGAATGCGATCACCGATGGTGGCTTGTTGTAACATACGCTACTCATTGGTTGTGGCGTCATGGCCTGACGTCATCGAGCGTCTGGGCTGGTGCAGGCTGAGGGCGCTCGGACAGTTTGGTGATTTTGGTAATTCTCTCGCTCAAGTCGATCTCGATACTGACCTGGTCGCCCATG